>ERZ856578.275-NODE-275-length-107293-cov-12.543035_pt1 | contig 107293 bp, 85 predicted proteins | sample MGYA00514384_ERZ856578 | MGnify/ENA primary metagenome ERZ856578 (study PRJEB29103, sample SAMN06111958) | human gut metagenome | biome: human gut; feature: ankylosing spondylitis patient; material: healthy_person | host: Homo sapiens | place: China:Hangzhou... | reverse complement strand
GAGCGCAGCGGCAAATCGAAAACAAGGTTTTCGCATTTGACGAATGCCGAGGCGCATCCTGTATTATCAAAATACAGTGAAAGCCGAGCGCAGCGGCAAATCGAAAACAAGGTTTTCGCATTTGACGAATGCCGAGGCGCATCCTGTATTATCAAAATACAGCGAAAGCCGAACGCAGCGGACGTGGGGGGATACGAAGTTTTCACTCCGCGCCGCTATTGAAAGCGTAATGAAAACAGAATAAATCTCAACCGCCTTACAGAGAAGGAAAACGCTACGGCACCGGATCGTAACCCGACCCGCCCCACGGATTGCACCGCAGGATACGTCGCAGTGCCAGCCACGAACCCTTCAGCAGCCCGTGCTTTTGCAGCGCCTGGATCGCATACGCCGAACAAGTGGGCGTGTAGCGGCAGTTCGCCCCCAGATGCGGGGAAATAACCTGTTGGTAAAAACGGATCAGCAGGATCAGCGGATAGGTCAGTACGCGCTTCATCGTTCGATGGAATAGGTCGTACCGTCCTTGCCGTCCTTCAGGGCGATGCCCAAGGCAGCCAGACGGTCGCGTATCCGGTCGGAGAGCGCCCAATCGCGCGCTGCACGGGCCGCATTGCGCTCTTCGATGAACAGGCCGATCAGCGCATCGGTAAGCCCTTGGTCGCCGGCCCGGTCGATGTTTTCGATGCCCATCACCTGATAGACGAATCCCTCGAAGGTCTGGCGCAGCAGAGCGATGTCCTCGGCCGTAAAGCCCGCTTTGCCGTCGCAGGCTTTGTTGATCTCGCCTACCGCCTCGAACAGGTGCGCGATGAGCACCGGAGTGTTGAAGTCGTCGTTCATCGCAGCAAAGCAACGCTCGCGCCAAGCCCCTACGTCGAACGTGCTTTCCGCAGAGGGCTTGAGAGCCGAAAGACGGTCGATGCCTTCCATCAAGCGATAGTAGCCTTTCTCGGCCGCCTCCAGCGCATCCGACGAGAAGTCCAGTACCGAGCGGTAATGCGCCTGCATGACGAAAAAGCGCACCACGGCCGGCGGGAAAGCCTTGGCGAGGATGTGGTTCTCGCCGGTGAAAAGTTCGTCGGGATTCAGGATATTGCCGGTGGATTTGCTCATTCTCCTCCCGTTGAGGGTCAGCATGTTGGCGTGCAGCCAATAGCGGGCGCCCCGGCTGTGGTTGTGCACCTGGTTTTGGGCAATTTCGCATTCGTGGTGCGGGAACTTCAGGTCCATCCCCCCGCCATGTATGTCGAAGGTCTCTCCCAGATACTTGGTACTCATGGCCGAGCATTCCAAATGCCAGCCGGGGAAGCCTTCGCTCCACGGCGAGGGCCAATGCATGATGTGCAGCGGGGAAGCCTTTTTCCACAGGGCGAAATCGCGCGGGGAACGCTTTTCATGCTGGCCTTCCAGTTCGCGTGTAGCGTCCATCAGTTCGTCGATGTTGCGCCCCGAGAGTTCTCCGTAAGGACCGGCCCCGAAGGGATGCTCGCGGTTGTATTTTTCCACGTCGAAATATACCGATCCGTTCGACACGTAGGCATAGCCCTTGTCCAGGATGTCCTGCGTGATGGCGATCTGTTCGAGGATATGCCCGGTGGCCGTCGGTTCGATGGAAGGGGGCAGGTTGCCCAAAAGACGCATCACCCGGTGGAAATCCTCGGTGTAGCGCTGGACGACCTCCATCGGTTCGAGCGCCTCCAGACGGGCTTTCTTGGCGATCTTGTCCTCGCCCTGGTCGGCATCGTTCTCCAGGTGTCCGGCATCGGTGATGTTGCGCACATAGCGCACCTTGTAACCCAGGAAGGTGAAATACCGGAATATCATATCGAACGACATGAAGGTGCGACAGTTGCCCAAGTGCACATTGGAATACACCGTCGGGCCGCATACGTACATGCCCACCCGGCCTTCGACCGTGGGGACGAAACGTTCCTTTTTGCCCGTGAGGGAATTGTACACCCAGAGTTCGTTTTGCGGGTAGAGAGCTGTTGCCATCGTCTTGTCGTTCTTTTTGTTTGTCTGCTGAAAAATGGACCGGGCCGCTTTGCTACTGGTAATGGGTCTCCAGTTCGATGAAACGGAGGAATTCCCGGCGGACGGCCTCGTCCTTGAACGCGCCGCCGTATTCGGCCGTTACGGTAGCCGAAGCGACGTCGCGGATGCCGCGCGAATTGACACACAGATGCTTGGCGTCGATCACACAGGCTACATCCTCGGTGCCCAAGGCCTTCTGGAGTTCCCGGACGATCTGCATGGTCAGGCGCTCCTGCACCTGCGGGCGGCGGGCGTAATAGTCCACGATACGGTTCAACTTCGAAAGCCCGATCACCGACCCGTGCGAGATATAGGCCACGTGCGCCTTGCCCACGATGGGCAGAAAGTGATGCTCGCAGGTGGAGTACAACGTGATGTTCTTTTCCACCAGCATCTGTCCGTAGCGGTATTTGTTTTCAAAGGAAGACATCCGCGGTTTTTTCTGCGGGTCCAGTCCGGAGAATAATTCCCGAACGTACATCTTGGCCACCCGGTGCGGGGTGTTGCGCAGCGAGTCGTCCGTCAGGTCCAGCCCCAGGGTGTGCATGATATGGCGGAAGTCTTTCTCGATGGCTTCTATCTTGTCCTCCTCGCTCATCTCGAATGCATCGGGGCGCAGCGGGGTTGCTTCGGCGGGAGCCGCAGGGCAGTCGCGGCATATTTTCGCCTTTTCCTGTTCCTTTTTCATTTCTTTTTCCTGATACAAAATGCAAAGATAGTGAAAGCCGAGTGCAAAGCCGCGAGGGAAAACGAAGTTTTTCCTCGCAGCTTCCCCAAAGCGCATACTCATCTATCCCTTCTATCTTTCTCGGCAGGATTTTTGAAAAAACCGCGTTCTCCCCTCTCCGATCCGACGCAGGAGGGGAATGAAACTTTTCCCCCTTTTTCCAGGTCTAATGAAGCGTAACCATCTTAAAAAAACATGCCAATCATGAAATCTTCCGTACTTCCCCTCGCAGCGGCTTCCCTGCTCGCCGCATTGTCATTCACGGCCTGCCAACCCTCCGCCCCGCAAGACCCCTTTGCCCGGGCGGAACTTTTGCAGGCGGACAGCATCCGAATCGAGCAAATCCTCTCGCCCCGCACGTGGACCGTGGCCGGCGATCGGGCGATCGTCGCCTCCTTGAGCCAAGATTCGGTACTCTATGCGTACCGCCTGCCCGACTTCGAATACCTTTACAGCGGACTTCGCGCCGGAGGAGGACCGGACGAACTGTCGAACATCTACGGGAGTTTCCTGCGGAGCTATCCCGACGGGACCTTCGTGCTGGAGGATTACGGCCGGCGGAACATGATCCTGCGCGCTGCAGACGAAGACTTTGTCCTGCTGCGCACAGCCTCCACCCGGACAAAGGACGATCGGGACGAAATTCCCGTCCCGTCCGATTCGGTGTACGCTGCAGTGGACTACCCCCCTTGTGAACAAGGATCCGCTCCGGGACGCCTGCTGCTGCAGAACTTCTACGGACGGACGCTCGATTCCGCCGCCTGCCGCTCGTTCGTTACTACCCTCACCCACGAGGGAGAACGATTTTCCATGGGGATGAACTGGCCCAACTTCGCCTACGCGGGACAGACGCTCGCGCTCGTCTATTACGAAACCGGACGGGTGGAATTTTACGACCTCTCCCGCGGAAAACTCTCCCTGAAAAAAGCCGCCGGCGACCCCACCCCGGTAGAGGAACTGATGGAATCCGACCTGGCCCAGCGGAGTTTCCAAGGAGTCAAATACGACGCGATCGTCTCGGACGGAAAATATTTCTACGTACTGGCCAACGACTACCGCTGCACCAGCCCGCAACCCGACCCGTCGAACATCCGCTTCACCTCCTGCCTCCTGATGTATTCCCGCCAGGGAACCCCGCTCAGGAAATACGCGCTCGACCACCCGGCCAGCGACATCCTGGCCTATCGGGGTACCATTTACGCTTACAACCGGCTGAAAGACTTCGAGCAGGTGTACGTCTACCGCCCGGACGGAAAATAAACCTCGGGGCATCCCGATGCCCGACAGATCATCGCTTCCTTCCTCAAGACAACGAAGCGCACATCCCCCCCGGCGGTCATTGCCCATAGGTAAGGAAAAAGAAGGATTTCGATTACCCCGTCCGGGACAACCTTTCCTTGCTTCAACCGCCGACAAATAAAAGCAGGCGCATCCCTTTCGGGATGCGCCTGCAAAATATCATAGGATGCGACGATCCTTATTCTTCCGAAGAAGCCTCGCCGCGGCCTTCGCTGCGACGGCGGTCTCCACCGCGGGGAGCGTTGCGACGGCGATCGTCCGCCCCACGAGGAGCATTGCGACGGCGGTCGTCCCCGCCACGGGGAGCTCCGCGACGGTCATCGCGCGGACGTGCCGGACGATCGACCCAGTCGGCGGGTTTTTCCTTCAGGGCGCGCAGGGATACCTTCAGCCGGCCTTTTTCCTTGTCTATCTCGATCAGTCGTACATGGATACGGTCGCCTACGTGTACGTAGTCTTCGGCGTTGTCCACCCGTTTCCAGTCGAGTTCCGAGATGTGCAACATCGCATCCCGGTTGGGGCCCAGTTCGACGATGGCACCGAAATCGCGCACTTCGGTTACCGTTACGTCGAATTCGTCGCCGATCTGCGGGTCGTAAGCGATGAGTTTGATCATATTGACGGCGTCTTCCATGCCCTTGGGCGAAGTGCCGAGGATCTGAACCTTGCCCACGTTGCCTTCCTCTTCGATGGTAACGGTCGTTCCGGTTTCGGCCTGAATGCGCTGGATGACCTTGCCGCCCGTGCCGATGATACCTCCGATGGCATCTTTGGGCACTTCCATGGCGATGATCTTCGGAGCGTGTTCCTTGACCGTAGGACGGGGTTCGGCAATGGCTTCCTTGATCTTGCCCAGGATGTGCATGCGGCCTTCGCGAGCCTGTGCCAGGGCCTTGGTGAGCACTTCGTACGAAAGCCCCTTGACCTTGATGTCCATCTGGCAAGCCGTGATACCGTCTTCGGTACCGGTTACCTTGAAGTCCATGTCGCCCAGGTGGTCTTCGTCGCCCAGGATATCCGACAGCACGGCGTACTGACCGGTCTGTTCGTCGGTGATCAGACCCATGGCGATACCCGAAACGGGTTTCGAGATCTGAATACCGGCATCCATCAGCGCGAGGGTTCCTGCGCATACGGTGGCCATCGACGAGGAGCCGTTGGACTCCAGTACGTTCGATACCACGCGTACCGTATAGGGGCAGTCGGCAGGGATGACCTGTTTCAGAGCCCGGTAGGCGAGGTTTCCGTGGCCGATCTCCCGGCGCGAAACGCCGCGCATGGGTTTGGTTTCACCCGTGGAATAGGGCGGGAAGTTGTAATGGAGGTAGAAATTCTGTTTGTAGCGGAACGATACTCCGTCCACTTCGTTCGAGTCGAGGCTCGTTCCCAGGGCGACCGTACCCAGTGCCTGGGTCTCGCCGCGGGTGAAGATGGACGATCCGTGCGGCATGGGCAGCACGTTGACTGCGCACCAGATGGGGCGGATCTCGGTGGTCTTGCGGCCATCCAGACGGATGCCTTCGTCCAGGATAAGACGGCGGACGGCGTCGCGCTCCACATCGTGGTAATACAGTTTGGCCAAGGCGACTTTCTGTGCCCGTTCGTCCTTGTCCATCCCTTCTTCGGGGAAATTCTCTGCGATGAATTCGTCGATCACTTCCGAGAATTTCTCGCTGCGTTCCTGTTTGCCCAGCCCCATTTTGGCTACGGCATAGACCTTGTCGTAGGTGTCCTTGCGGACTTTCTCGCGCAGCTCCTCGTCGTTGGTCTCGTGGCAGTAGACGCGTTTCTGAGCGGCCTTGGGCACTTGGGCGGCGAGGGCTTTCTGCGCCTCTACCTGATCCTTGATGGCTTCGTGGGCGGCCTTGAGCGCGTCGATCATTTCGGCTTCACAGACGAACTTCATCTCACCTTCCACCATCGCGATGGAATCGGCGGTGGCGCCTACCATCAGTTCGATGTCGGCATCGGCCATCTGTTCCAGCGTGGGGTTGATCACGAACTGTCCGTCGATGCGCGCTACGCGTACTTCGGAGATGGGTGCTTCGAACGGGATGTCCGAAACGGCAATGGCCGTCGAGGCGGCCAGTCCGGCCAGCGAATCGGGTTGGGTGTGTCCGTCGTAGGAGAGCAACTGGACGATGACTTGCGTCTCGGCGTGGTAGTCCGAGGGGAACATGGGGCGCAGGATGCGGTCCACCAGACGGGCGACGAGGATCTCTTCGTCGTTGGGGCGCATTTCGCGTTTCATGAATCCGCCGGGGAAGCGGCCGGCTGCGGTGAACGATTCTTTGTACTCGACGGTCAGAGGAAGGAAATCGGCGCCTTCCTTGCCTTGGTCAGCCGTGGTAACGGTGGCCAGCACGACCGTGCCGCCCATCCGTACGACAGCGGCTCCGGCGGCTTGTTTGGCCCATACACCGGTCTCGATGGTGATGGTGCGACCGTCCTTGAGGGTAACGGTCTGCGAAAGAGGTTGTGGAACCTGCATGGTGCGTTCTTGGTTTTTGTTCCCTTTCCCGCGTGGAAAGGGCGGCAGGGGTTCTGCCTTAATTATTTACTCCTTAAATGTTTCGCGTGCAAAGGTAGGCAAAAAATCCTCCGGGAGAACGATTTATCCCAATAAAAAAGCTCGCCCCCCAAGCATGCGCCGCGAAAGCGGCGCTGCGGCCCTCGGGCCGCAAACCTCAACCGCCCCACTCCCAGCGGCTCAGGTCCAAAAATTCCGCCGAGGACAACTGTTCCGCCCTGCGGTCCAGCAGCGGATGGTCCGCCTGCCCGGACGGGATTCCCAGCGGGCGCAGCGCATTGCGCAGCGTCTTGCGGCGCTGGTTGAAAGCGGCTTTGACTACCCGCAGCAGGGATTCCGCTTTGAAGTCCTGCGGGATATCTTCCCGGCGCTCCAGCCGAATAACGCCCGACTTCACCTTCGGGGGAGGGGAGAAGACGGTTTCCGGTACGGTGAACAGGTACTCCGGGCGGTAATACACGTCCAGCAGCACCGACAGGATGCCGTACACTTTGCTCCCCGGAGGGGCGGTGAGCCGTTGGGCGACTTCCCGCTGGAACATCCCGCCGATGCGGTGGATGCGGTCGGTGTACTCCAAGGCCCGGAACATGATCTGCGAGGAGATGTTGTACGGAAAATTGCCGATCAGGGTAAAGTTTTCCCCTGCGAAAAGCCCCGAGAGGTCCATCTTGAGAAAGTCTCCCTGGACGATCCGTCCCTCCAGCGCGGGGAAGTGTCCCAGCAGGTATTCTACCGATTCGGGGTCGATCTCGGCCGCCAGGACATGGCACCCCTTTTCCAGCAGGCATTCGGTCAGGATACCCATCCCGGGGCCTACTTCCAGCACATTGCCGTTGGGGGCGCCATCCACCGTATCGGCTATACGCCGCGCGATGGATCGGTCGGTGAGAAAATGCTGCCCGAGGGCTTTTTTGGCTCTTACTTTTTCCACAGGGGTTCCTGTTTTTTTGTGCGGTCTGTCCGAGGACCTGTCGGCGAGCGTCCGGGAGCGGTCATTCCCCGGCCGAAGCGATCTTGTGCAGGCTGTCGAGTTGCAGGCGGAAGGTGAGGTAACGCTGCCCGAAACGCTCGAAAAGCCGGCTTTCGGCCTCGCGTTCGAGGGCTCCCAGGAAGGCTTCGAGGGAGTCTTTCCCGGAAAAACGCACTTGTACGGTGTACGAGCGGGTATCGGCCGGAGCGTCGTCCGAGTGTACCTCGATGAGTTCTACCGCCGATACGCCCGGCGCCTTTGCCAGGGCCGGTAGAAACGATGCGCAGGCCTCCTCGACCCATTGCGCAGCGATGGCCGTATCGACGGCGGCGGTGATGTTGTAGATGTGTTCCATCGGTTTGTCAGAACAGGAGGGGGCTTACATCCTCTCGGGGACTTCGATACCCAGGATGTGCATGCCAGTGCGGATCACGCGTCCCACCAGGTCGGACAGCTGCACGCGGAAGGTGCGCACCGAGGCGTCTTCGGCCGAAAGCATCGGGACGTTCTGGTAGTACGAGTTGTACATTTTCACCAGCTCGTAGACGTAGTTGGCTACCAGTGCCGGCGAATGCGCAGCGGCGGCCTTCTGGATCAGGGCGGGGAATTCGGCGAGGTTCTTGATCAGTTCCACCTCGCGCTCCTGCAGGCTGGAGGGTCTTTCCGGCTTTTCGGGCAACTGTCCCGCCCGGCGTTTGATGGATTGGATCCGGGCGTAGGTGTATTGGATGAACGGGCCGGTATTCCCGTTGAAGTCGATGGATTCCTGCGGGTTGAACATCATGCGCTTGCGGGGATCGACCTTCAGCAGGAAATACTTGAGCGCACCCATGCCGATGATGTGGTACAGGTGGTCTTTTTCCTGGTCGGAGAGGCCGTCCAGTTTGCCCAGTTCTTCCGAGATTTCCTTGGCCGTGCGGTACATGTCGTCCATCAGGTCGTCGGCGTCCACCACAGTGCCTTCCCGGGACTTCATTTTGCCCGAAGGCAGGTCCACCATGCCGTAGGAGAGGTGGTACAGTTTGTCGGCCCAGGGGTAGCCCAGTTTCTTGAGCGTGAGGAACAATACCTTGAAGTGATAGTCCTGCTCGTTGCCCACGGTGTAGATGAGCGAGTCGATGTCGAACTCCTCGAACCGACGAACGGCCGTACCCATGTCCTGGGTGATGTACACCGACGTTCCGTCCGCGCGCAGCACCAGTTTTTCGTCCAGTCCGTCGGCCGTCAGGTCGATCCAGACCGAGCCGTCGTCCCGGCGGTAGAACACGCCTTTGTTCAATCCTTCCTCCACGATGTCCTTCCCGAGCAGGTAGGTGTCGCTCTCGTAGTAGTTCTTGTCGAACTCCACACCCAGCCGGCGGTACGTCTGGGCAAAACCTTCGAACACCCAACCGTTCATCATTTCCCACAGGGCGCGCACCTCGGGGTCGCGGGCTTCCCAGCGGCGGAGCATGTCCTGGGCGGCGAGCATCAGCGGGGCTTTTTTCTTGGCCTCCTCCTCGTCCATGCCCTGGTTTTTCAACTCGGCCACTTCCTGGCGATAGGCCTTGTCGAATTCGACGTAGTATTTTCCCACCAGGTGGTCGCCTTTCATGCCGGAACTTTCGGGAGTCTCCCCGTGGCCGAACCGTTGCCAGGCCAGCATCGACTTGCAGATATGGATGCCTCGGTCGTTGACGATCTGGGTTTTGATCACCCGTTTCCCGGAAGCCTCCAGCAGGCGGGCGACGGAAAATCCCAACAGGTTGTTGCGGATGTGGCCCAGGTGCAGGGGTTTGTTGGTATTGGGCGAGGAGTATTCCACCATCACCGCCGGGGCTTTCGGGTCGGCAGGGCGGCAGCCGAAGTCCTTCGCGCTATACGCGGCCGCAAACTCGTCGATGAAAATATCCTGCGAGAGTTCGATGTTCAGGAAACCTTTCACGACGTTGAATCCGCTCACCACGTGGGGGATCCGCTGCACCAGCGCTTCGCCGATCTCCCGGGCGGTCTCTTCGGGGGCTTTGTGCGAAGCCTTCGCGTAGGGGAATACCAGCAGGGTTACGTCGCCGGCAAATTCTTCACGGGTGGCCTGGAGGTCGATCCGGGCCGCGGAGAGACCGTAGAGCGAATCCAACACCCCGGCTATGTTTTCTTTGAGTACCGAAAGAATGTCCATAAAACTGTCGTATCGTTTGTGTATGATGTGTTTTTCGCGGAAAGCGCGCTTTTTGTGCGCGGGGACAAAGGTAGTGATTTTTAAGGAATATGCCTTGCCCCGACATCGCCACCCCCGCAGACTTTGCCGCCTCGCCCTGCCAAGCCGCACTTTCGCTCCCCGAAGCCGCAGACAACCAAAAGACCACGCATTCATGCGGCGGTGAGGGTCTCGAACCGCAAAATTCCTCCGGAAGACAGCTTGCCGGCTGCGCTGAAAACCGACCGTGCTTTGACCGATAAAACGCACCCCACACTTGAAAAGCCCGGCAGTGCCGCAGAGGATACGCATGGTCCGCGTGCAGGAAAAAATCCTAACCGAAGGACGGGAACAAGTAAAAAACGACTGCCAATAGAGTATAAAGAAACAAGGCAAAAGGCTGGAAACCTCTTGCCTTGTTCCCCTGTATCGGGCAATGCGCCGGGCCGACTCTTGCGCCCAAAAGAGCAAAACTCCCCCGACCGTAAACGATGCCCCTGTTCTACTTCACCCGGCTGAATTCAGAAACCGCAACAAACCGTCTTGAACTGCACGGCTGTTCCTGAATACGGAAGGCAGGTTAAAAATTGTACCCGGCCGTGATATAAAACGATCCGTTTTTGAATTTCGGGTCGCCTGCCTCGTAATTTTTAGGCAAGTTGACAAGGCCCAGGTCATACCCGATGCCGGTATAGATGCGGTTTATCAACGCGCCCAAGGCTATTTTCAACCCCATGTCCCCCCGTTTGAGGGCTCCGTCCGAACCGAACTGTTCCACGCTGTCCGTTTGTCCCAGGAAAGACCATTTGTACGTTCCCGTAATCCCGAATGCGAAATAAGGGCCTAAAGCGGGTTGAATGGCCCATGTGTCATTGATCTGGAAGCGGTAAGAGAACATCGCCGGGATTTCCAAATAGGTCAGACTCTGCGTATAGGAAGTACCATCCCTGGTAATTTTCCCTCCTTTGAATTGCAGCATCAACCCCGGTTCAAAAAAGACAGGGACCTTGGATGTAAGTTGCAACCGGTAAAAACCTCCCACATGGAATCCCAGTTTGGAGTTGTAATTGGTCATGCTGGCTATGTTCACGCCGGCACGCACGCTGAAGCCGTTGTCCTGGGCATGGACATTCAGTCCGAGAAAAACCAGGACGATGAGTAAGCAGATCTTTTTCATAATTCAAGCTGTTAAGAAAGTGAATGATATGAGTGAACAATCCTTTTTTTTGAAAAATGAGAAACAGGCGTTATGGGCAAGAGGCGCTTTACTGTGCGTTGTACCGATGTTCGACCGCACCGCCTTTCCAAACGAAGGATAGTTCCTTTCCGTCTGCAAGGCTTATCTCCCCAGTGGCCTCGTATCGCTCGCCTAAATGCCCGCGCTTTATCTCGACCGTACATGCCGTTACTTTTCCCTCATCCGTGGAATACCACTCTACCCTTCTGTCATCCTGGTACAGACTGACATAGACACCAAAAATGCGCAAGTGCTTGAGTTCTTCGCTCCCGTCCCAGGTGTAAGTGCCGGGAACGATCTTGTCATAACACAGTTTCCCATTCTCCCCCTTTTCCAGCTTCGCGATCTCTTCATTGAGGCAGCAACAGTCCATGCGAATAAGCCAACCGGTTCCCATCTCACCCGATCCGGTGACGAGATAATTATTGGGGTTGATCCCTTTCCCAAAAAGATATAGGTCATAGGAACTGTATTCGGAAACCGAAGGATTCACGGAACCCCATCCCATGGCACAGGCTCCCGTTATTTCCACGTTTTCCGTGGAGCTCCCGCCGATATCTTTGCTGCAGGAGACCATCGCCGTGGTCAATGCCACCAGCATCGCCAGACCAAAACAGCATTTCCTTTCCATGATTGTACTGTATTAAGAATGAACCGCCTATTGTTGTTTATTTCCTCCGTTTCACGACATCAGCGCAGCAACTGCATCTGCTGGTATTCGATGGTAGACCCTATGTTGGGGTTGAAGAAGTAGCTGTCCGACGAGAGGATCGTCCCGGCGTCGGAAGTACTCCACACCTGCGTGCCGCTGCCGATGGGTACATCCACCACCGTGCCGTCGCTGCTCATGTAGGGATTGACACCCCGGATGGCCTCGCTGCGAAGGGCGTTCACGCGGTCTTGCATGGCACCGGTGCTCTCGTACATGGACATCTGGATGTCGCCGATTTCGTCGGCGGTCTGCCGCAACTGCTCGCTCAGGCGGGCGGCCTGCTGCTGGTTGTGGAGGATGCCGGCCCGCACGTTTTGCTGGATCTGGCTGATGACCGCCTGCTGCATGGAGGCATAGGCCTGCATGTAACTATCGTTCCATTTCAGGGAACCCTTCATTTGCTCCGCTTCCTGGATCACCTGAGACAGTCCCTGCTCATCGGAGGCGGTGTAGGTGGTGAGCCCCATCACTTCCCACATGCGGCGGTCGATGGTGCGCAGGGTGCCTGCCGGCATACGGACATCGAGGATGAAGAAACAGGCGTTCAAGGCATGAAACAGTTTCCGGCCGTTCTCGAGCGTAATGGAAAAGAGCACTATGGCGGCATCGGAGCGGGCATCGAGGATCTGTACAAAACTGCTGCCCATCGCGGACTGTGCCAGACCCTGGCGGAACTGGTTGAGGCGTATCTGCCCGAACTGGTCGGCGCGTCGGCGGAATGCCTCGGGCACTTTGTCGTAGGAGGCCGTCTCCACGACTTCGACGGATCGTGCGTCGGGAAACTGCGACTCGGCTACATAGCGCAGATAGTCTTCGGCGCAGGTATACGGACGCTTCATGGAACGCAGCAGCGGATGGCGCTGTCCGGTGGGCACGCCGTCGTTCTCATCGTAGTAGGGGCGGCTAAGTTCTGTGTAAAAGCCCAGTTGACGTGCGCCATCGCTGCCTTTGATCTGAAAACTGACGCTGCCGTTGCTCTGCTGGAACTCTTCGATGTCCATCTTTCCCACCAACTGCCAGCCGGGCAGGCAGTCGATGGTGAGCGCCTCGGCATTCTGCAGATAAGGGTCGCGCAGGGAGACGGAGCGTTTCTCATCATAGACGGTGGCCGTAGGATTGCTTTTTTGCGTCGTCCCGGAATCGCCCTCGCCGGAGGCGGCATCCCCGAGACTCGTCCCTCCGCACCCCACGAAGAGGCAAACGGCCCATATAAGTGCTGTATACATGTTTGCCTTCATTTTGCCTATTCTTGTAAACAGATTCGTCCCAGACGTTTCCCCTCGGTCGCAACTCTACCCCTGCTCCCTGTCCCGGCTGCCGGACTTCGGTTCATGGCCGGCCTCTATCCTGCATTTTTTTCGAAGGTTTGCAGGAAAACCGGCGACGCCGGCGGGGACTTTGGAAGGAGTGCGATCTCCGGCTCGGCTGTTTCAAAAATAAGAGGTACGTTTTTAATTTACAACAGGTTAGCCCTCCGTTTACACGAACATCCCCGCCGTCTACACGAACAGGGGAACGGCATACACGAACGGGGATTTTTTTCAGCAGGGAGCGCAAAAGAATTGGAATTGTCGGCGGAAAGAATATATTTGCAAGCAAAAGCCCCTGTAAATCACACATCCTGCATGACTGCGAAACGCTCCATCCTGCCTTGCCTGCTCGCCGGACTGGCCGTCCTGGCGCCGGACGATGCCGCAGCCTCCGCAGAGCCCGTCTCGGTCTCCTCGGAATACGCCCGCCGCCACTACACCACGCAGGACGGCCTGCCGCAGATGCTCACCGAATACATCCATCAGGACGCGAAGGGCTACATTTGGATCGGCACCTTGAGCGGTTTCGTGCGCTACGACGGTTTCGAATTCACGCCTTATCTGAAAGGACGGCAGGAAAACATCCTCTCCTTCTGTCCCGGGCCGGACGGCAGCCTGTGGGCGCTCGGCTTCAAGCGCAGGCACGTGGTAGACGAGGATGGAACTATGCGGACATTGCCGCTGAACGAACGCGGACTGCAGCTGAACAACCTCAACGCCTATTCGCTGCCGCCGGGACTGGTGCTGCTGGAAAACGAGCAGGAACGCGAACGCGAAATCTGCCGCCTGACCCCCGAAGGAGCGGAAACCGTGCTGAAATCGCCCGCGCTGGACAGCATGGACCTCTGCCGCAGGGTCTATCTGGACAGCGTTTCCCGGACATTCTACATTCCCACCGCCCGCCACCTCTACCGGATAAAGGCCGACGGTACTGCCCTGGCGCCCATCGAGGTGTCCGAATCCTACTCGCTGCTCAGGGACGGGAAACGGCTCTACCTCTTTGCGGCCGACGGTATCTACGAGATAGACAACGACCGCGTGCGCCTGGTGGCCGCCTGCCGCTTCCTGGCGCCCGACTACGGCGTAGCCGCCTGCGCCGACCGCAAGGGTAACATCTTCCTGCACGATGCCCACAACCTGTACCGCCTCTCGAAGGACGGCCGCATCAGGCATCTCGTGGATGGCATTAACCTCATCCGCCAGATGTGCATCGACCGCGAAGGGAACCTCTGGCTGGCCACCTACCAGGGCGTCTACAACTTCTTCCAACTCAATTTCGTGAACCACCGCCTGAGCGACCGCAACGACATCCTGCGCGCCATCGACGAAGACGCACAGGGACGCCTGCTGGCCGGCACCCTCAACGGGCGCCTCCTGCGCGGACAAAGTGCCGCCGAACTGCGTCCCATCCCCTATCCTCGCCAAGGGGACAACTACTTCCTGCCCCATACGGCCCGCATAGGCGACACCACCTACCTGCTGGGCATGGGCGACGTGCTGGCCTGCGACAGCAAGGGGCGCCGTTGGCTGGGACTGCCGCGACTCAACTACCAGTTCCTGAGCAGCCACGACGACAGCCTGCTCGTAGCCACCCGCCAGGCAATCTACATCGCCGACGCCCGCGGACGCATTCTCCAAACCCACGAAGGCCTGCGCGGGGTCTTCTGCGCCTGCCCCGACGGGGACGGCAACCTCTACGCGGGCACCGCCTACGGCGTGGTGCGCCTGCGCGGGGACGAGCGCCGGGACATCGTCCTGCCGGACAGCAGCAGCATTTCCTGTACGGCCATGACCGTCAATCCTTACGGAGAAATCCTCTTCGCCTCGGGCGAAAACCTCTACACCGTGCGCAACGACTCCGCCGTGCTGGTGCAAAGCTACGGCAACCCGATACGCTCGGTTCACCAGACACGCGACAACTTCCTCATCGTGGCCGTTACCGACGGGATCTACATCACCGACAACCGCCTGCTGCAAACCATGTTCTTCAACCAGTACAACGGTTTCACAGGCATCGAACCTCTGGCTGCCCACATCGCCGAGACCGGCGACGGCACCGTCTGGATCCCTTGCGTGGACCAGGCCGTCTCCTTCCATCCGCACGAACTGGTCTACCAGTACACCCCGCCCAGACTGGACCTCCTTTCCGCACAGGCTTCGACCGACAACGTCCACTGGCAGAGCGTCTCGGCCGGAGCCGACGGACGCATCCGCCTGGAACACGGACTGCACAACCTGCGTTTTTCCTTCATCGCCATCTCCCATTCCGCCACGGGAAACATCCGCTACCGCTACCGCCTGAAAGGTTTCCAGGAACAGTGGTCGCAACCGCAGACCGGACGTGAGGTGCAATTCAACAACCTGCCTCCCGGGCACTACCGGCTGGAGGTATCGGCCCTGCTGGGCAACATCTCCTCGGACACTATCGGGGTGGACATCCTTCTGCTGCCTGCCTTCTGGCAGCACGGGTGGTTCTGGCTGGCGGTCGCACTGGGGCTGGGCAGCGGCATCTGGACACTGGCCTACACCTACTACAAGCGGCGCGACCGCCGGCAGATGGACCAGCTGCAACGCGAAATCAAGCTGAACAACCTGCTGGTGAAGTCCATCCGCCTGAAGTCCATCCCCCACTTCAACGCCAACGTACTGGCGGGTATCGAATACTTCATCCAGACCAACTCCGTCACCAAAGCCAACCACTACCTGTCATTGTACTCGCGCTTTACCAACTCCACCCTGCTGGACGTGGACAAGCCCTCCCGCTCCATCGGCGAGGAGATACAGTACATCCGCCTCTATCTCTCCCTGGAGCAGCTGCGCTACGGCGAAAGCCTCTCCTACCGCATCCTCATGGCGCCCGAGGTGGACACCGGCACGCAAGTGCCGAACATGATACTGCACACCTACTGCGAAAACGCCGTCAAGCACGGACTGCGCAACAAACCGGGAAAGGGGCATATAGACATCGAGGTTACCACCCGACCCGGCGGCATCAACATTGCCGTTACCGACGACGGTATAGGGCGCGAAGCGGCCGCCGCCTTCTCCTCTTCCTCCACCAAGCAGGGGCTCAGCATCATGGAGCAGCAGATCGAGCTATACAACCAACGCAACGACAAACACATCGTGCAGACCGTAACCGACCTCAAGACCCCCGAAGGCCGGGCGTGCGGCACGCGTTTCGAGTTGTTCGTCCCCAGCCACTACAACTATTTTTGAGCCGATTCACCAATTATGAAAAATTACCGCGCCATCATCGTCGAAGACGAGCGACTGCCCCGCCTCTCGCTCCTCCAGAAACTGGAAACCTACCACCCCGACATCGAAGTGGTGGACTCCTGCGAATCCTATGAAGAGGCCCTTACCGCCATCCTGCGCCACAGGCCGGACATCCTCTTTCTCGACATCCAACTGCAGGGACACACCACCATGGAACTATTGCGCGAGCTGAAGGAAGCCATCCCTCTGCCCCACATCATCTTCACCACCGCATACAGCAATTCGGAATACCTCCTGCAGGCCATCCGCTTCGCCGCCGCCGACTACCTGTTGAAACCCGTAGACGTGTCGGAACTGGCAAAGGCCATTCACCGGATCGAGCAGCGCGATGCAACGGCTCCGTCCTCCACTCCGCCATCCAAAGCGCAGTCGGACAAAGCCTCCTTCCGCACCCTCAACGGCACCCTCTATGCCGGCAAGGACGAAGTGGTCTACGTGCGCGCCAACGGCAACTACTCCATCGTCATGCTGACCGAAGGCGAGGAAATCGTACTGGAAAGGCTCGGTGTCATCGAAAGCAAGCTGGACCAGAAACACTTTATCCGCGCAGGACGCAACCTCCTGCTCAACCGAGAGCTGATATACAAAGTCAACCACAAGCAAAAGTGCTGCATCCTGCGCACTCCCACCGGACGGGAATACGCCGTGGAAGTGTCGGCCGGGGGGCTGGAAGCGGTGGAAAAGCGGTGATGGTCCGTGCCGTATGCTCCACGATCCGCGTTCTACACACGTCTCATCCGGACGAGGCGTTACGGCTGTTCAGCCACGCGGATACAAGGTCCCTTCCGCTGTGCCGTGGCAGGCAATGGCACTTTTTCCACTCCCTAAAAAACAAAGCCTTGATAATTCAATATTGAATACCCGTTCATAGAGAGGAAAAAAGAAAACACCCAAACTTACATTTCGGGTGTAAAAAAGGGCGTAAACCTCGCAAATGCTTGATTTACACCCTTTATCGCGGAGAGAGAGGGATTCGAACCCCCGGAGCCTTGCGGCTCAACGGTTTTCGAGACCGCCACAATCGACCACTCTGCCATCTCTCCTATCGGGGAGCAAAGGTAAAAATTATTTCGCGCGCACGCAAAAAATACGCCCCCTCTTTTTCTTTTCCGGAAATTAAAAGCCCCGCTCTTTTTTTATCCGCTCGTAGGCATCCTGGATCTCGATGAACTTCTCCTTGGCGATCTGCTGTTCCTCGGGCGGGTATTTCACCAGACGGTCGGGATGGTATTTCTTGGCCAAAATACGGTACGACTGTTTGATCTCGGCCACGCTCGCCGTCGGACTGACCCCCAACACCTCGTACGGGGAACGACCGGCCGAAGCACCCTTCGGTCCTCCTGTCTGCGAACCGGAACGCTGGTACGCCCCTTGGACAAAAGCCGAGTAAATGTAGTGAAAATGCTGCTGTGCGATCCCCAACCCATCGGCGATGCGGGCCATCAGCCGCACCTCATCGTCGCTGATCCGCCCGTCGGAAGCTGCCACCTGAAAGAGAAATACCAGAATACTCTGGCGGGACTGGTAGCTGGTGGTAAACATCAACTCCCGGCAAATGTGCTCCAACGAATCCTTGTAAGTGAAGGTCTTGTAGTTGGCAAAGGCTCTTTCGGCCCGAGCTTGCCCGAACTGGCCGATGAACTGCGTCCGCACAAAGCGTACTTCCTCGTCGCTGATCTTGCCGTCCGAGCGGATCACCGCCGAAGCCAAGGCGAGGATACGCACGTCGATCTGGTCGTAGGTAAATCCGGCGCCCACGCGGGACGAAAAACCCGACGAACCGGTCGAAGAGCCCCGAAACACGAAATACAAAACAATAACGAGAAGGAAGAGCCAAAAAGACGACATAGTTCTGTTTCTTTGCAGAATGGTTTGGTTTACGAGGACAAAAATACGCTTTTTGCCCTTTTATTTAGCTGCTGGTGCACAAAAAAAGCAAAGGCGATACTTTGTTCGCTTTGTAACTGCGCAGCCCCTGCGGGGCTAAAAACAACTTCTCATGCGCGCAAGCAAAAAGGGGTCGGCCCTCTGTGGCCGACCCCTTTTTGCTTGCACGCATCCCGACATTACAGGATGCCGAAGCCCAGGGAACTGATCCCCGTATAGATGCAGCTGACGATCCCCGCCAACAGCACACCGGCCATGCAAACCACCAGGCTCAAAGCCATCGGGCTGTCGGAACGGAAATAAGGGATCGGATTGTCGCTTTTCTTGATGAACATCGCCTTGACCACCAGCAGATAGTAGTACAGGGAGATCACCGTATTGACCAAAGCGATGAGCACCAGCACATAATACCCCTGCGAAGCGGCCGCCGCGAAGATAAAGAACTTCGAAAAGAACCCGGCAAAAGGCGGAATACCTCCCAGGGAGAACAGCGCCAGCATCATCACCACCGCCAGACGCGGATTGGTGGAGTACAGCCCATCGTAGTCCGAGATATCGACCTTGCCCGTGCGGGTATCGATGGCCGAGATCACACCGAAGGCTGCCATGTTGGACAGCACGTAGATCAGCACGTAATACACCAGCGAAGCCATGCCTTCCGCATTGCCGCCCATGATACCCAACATGATGTAACCGGCCTGCGAGATGGACGAGAAAGCGAAGAAACGCTTGATGTTATTCTGACGGATGGCAAACAGGTTGGCCACCGTGATGGTTACGATGATCAGCCCGTACATCAGGTCTTTCCAGATGTAAGCCAAGGGAGCGAACACCTTGAACAGCACCAGCATCAGCACAAAGGCCGCCGAACCCTTCGATACGACCGAAAGATAGGCCGTGGTCGAAGTCGGGGCTCCCTGGTAAACGTCGGCCGTCCACAAGTGGAAGGGCACCAGGGAGATTTTGAATCCCAACCCGGCCATGAAGAACACCAGTCCGGCGATCTGCATGGCGGACATGTCGAGCAGGTAAGGCACATCGGCGAAGTAAAGCGTGCCGCACGTGCCGTAGATCATCGAGATCCCGTAGAGCAACACCCCGGAGGAAAGCGCCGCCGTGAGGATGAACTTGGCGCCGGCCTCGGCCGAATGTTGTTTGTACTTGTCGAACGCTACCAGGCAGGCCAGCGGCACGGATGCCGTCTCCAGACCCAGGTACAGCATCAGGAAGCTGCCCGAGGAGATCATGATGTACATGCCGAAAAGCGTAAAGAGCGTCAGCACGTAATATTCGCCCATCTTGTACTCGCTCTCCTGCTTTTTCAGCGACTCGCTCACTTGCAGGAACACCAGCAGCGTTCCCAGGCTCAGGATGGCCTTGACCAGCGTTCCCATACGGGTCGTCTGGAACATTCCGCCGAAAAGCTCGCCTTCCGGCACGGGGAAAAAGCTGCCCGCTACATGCAGGGCCACCAGCACGAAAGCGACCGTCTGGAAATATTTCCGCCCGAGGGGTCCGGCCACCAGGTCGTACACCAACAGGATGAGGGTTACCGCCAACAGCGAAATCTCGGGTCTGAGAAGCGTAAGTATGCTATTGAAATCCATTTGTATTTTCCGGTCTAATTATCCGCCTTTATTTTACCAACTGTCCGATGATCGGGGCCACGCCTCCGTCCACCATGTTCGAGATCCACAACGGAGCCATACCGATGGCTGCAATCACCACGATGAGCGTGATCACCGGCAGACGCTCGTGCCAAACGGCATCCGTGAGGGTGAGGTGGTGTTTGTTCTCCACTTCCCCGTAGAGTACCTTGCCCACCACGCGCAGGATGTACACCGCCGTAATGACGATCGAGCAGCACGCAATGGCCGTAAATACGCGGTGGAACATATCGGTGTGTTCCCACGATCCCACGAAGATGGTCATTTCGGCCACAAATCCCGACAAGCCGGGAAGTCCGAGCGAAGCCAGACCCGCTATCACGTAGCACACCGCCAGGAAAGGCATCACCTTCATCAGGCCGCTCATCTCCCGGATGTCGCGCGTATGGGTACGTCCGTAGATCATTCCGATCAGGGCAAAGAAGAGAGCCGTCATCAGACCGTGCGAAAGCATCTGAAGCACGGCACCCGTCATGGCCGTCCGGTTGATCATCAGGATGGCGAAAAGCACCAAACCGCAGTGGCTCACCGAAGAGTAGGCGTTGATGTACTTCAGGTCGGTCTGCATGATCGCACCGAATGCCCCGTACACCACGCTGATACCCGTAAGGATGATGAAGATCCACGCCAGTTCGTTGGCTGCCTCGGGCATCAGGAACATCGCTACGCGGAAGCAACCGTAACCACCCAGCTTCATCAGCACCCCGGCGTGCATCATCGACACGGCCGTCGGCGCGGAAGCATGACCGTCAGGGCTCCATGTATGGAAGGGGAACATCGCTCCCAGCACCCCGAATCCTACGAAGGTCAGCGGGAAGAACAAGCGCTGGGCCGACATCGGGATGGTGTATTGCGAGATTTCGAGGATGTTCATCGTGTATTGTCCTCCCTCGGGTGCGGAGTGGAAATAGATTCCCAGGATCCCCACCAGCAGGAACGCCGAACCACCCATGAGCATCAGGGTAAGTTTCATCGCCGCGTACTCCTTGCCGCCCGAACCCCACAGACCGATCAGCAGGTACATCGGGATCAGCGCGATCTCGTAGAACATGAACATCGTGAACAGGTCGATCGAGATAAAGAACCCGAACACGCCCAGCGAAAGGAGCACCAGCCACATGTAGTATTCCTTGGTCTGGTCCTTGATGGTCCACGAGGCGAACACACCGGTGAAGAGGATGATGGCCGAAAGCATCAGCATGGCTACCGAAATGCCGTCCACCCCGATGGCGTAATGGATGTTCAACGGAGCGAACCACAGGATGCTGTCGGTGTACAACATCGGCGCATCGGCACCCGCCGCCCGATCCGAGAGGAACGACACCAGCAGGTAAATGGCTGTCGCCAGCACGGCGCTGGCTCCCGTTACGGCCACCGCATGCACCTGTTTGATGCTGCGGCAAAACAACAGCGCCAGGAGCATCAATACCGGTATGACAACAAAAAGGGAAAGGAAATTCATAGTATTTCTTTTTTATCCGATTCTCAATTCCGTTAGATCAGTATGGCGATAATGACCAGCAACAGGGCACCCAGAACGAACACATACGCGTACTGCTGCACCTGTCCCGACTGCAGACCCCGGATGTCGTACGACACGCGATTGGCTCCCCAAGCCAGGAAATTCATAAAGCCATCCACCACATGGCGGTCGAACCAAGCGATGCTCTTCGACACACCGTTGAAGATAATGCGCTTGGTGATGAACATGTACACCTCGTCGATATAGAAACGATGGTATGCCGCACGGGCGAAAGCCGTCATCGACGCCTCGTTCACCGCCGGTTTTTCGTGTTCCTTGAAGTACTTGAACGCCGCGATGCCGATACCCACCACCGCTACGCCGATGCTGGCAAAAGCAATGGGCCACGTAGTGTGGATGTGCAGCGTCTGCCCGTCGGCCGAAACGAAATCGCCGAAGGGAATAAAGCCGGCCACGCACGTGATCAGCGCCAGGATCGCCAGCGGAACGGTCATCACCGCCGGGGATTCATGAGGCGTATGGTGAGACAGGTCGGTCGGAGTGCTCCAGAAGATACGGAAGTACAGACGGAACATGTAGAACGCCGTCAGACCGGCCGTGAAATACATCCAAGCAAACATCCAAGGGCTGAACATGTAGGTAGCCACCAGGATCTCGTCCTTGGAGAAAAAGCCCGAGAACGGAGGGATTCCCGCAATGGCCAGGCACGCCACCACGAACGTAATGTGCGTAACGGGCATGTACTTGCGCAAACCACCCATCTGCGCCATCTCGTTGGAATGCACCGCATGGATCACCGAACCGGCTCCCAGGAAGAGCAGCGCCTTGAACATGGCGTGGGTAAACAAGTGCCACATACCGGCCGTATAACCCAGAGCGTCGTGCCCGTTCATGCCGGATACGCCCAAAGCAACGATCATAAAGCCGATCTGGGAAATGGTCGAGAAGGCCAGCACGCGTTTGATATCCGTCTGGAAGCAGGCGATCACCGCGGCAAAGAGCGAAGTGAAAGCACCCACGTAGGCGATGTACGACAACACCTCCGGTGCTGCCTCGATGTACAGCGGGAACATGCGCGCCACCAGGAACACACCGGCTACCACCATCGTCGCGGCATGGATCAAGGCCGAAACAGGGGTCGGACCTTCCATCGCGTCGGGCAGCCAGATGTGCAAAGGGAACATCGCCGACTTGCCGGCACCGCCGATAAAGATCAGGCTCAAGCCCCAGGCTGCCGCCGAAACGCCCAGGAAGCTGGCTCCGGCGGCCGAAGAAAGCGCCGTGCCGCCCGGGGCGGTCAGGTCGATGAAGTTGAACGACTGGGCATAGAAGGACAATACCAGGATGCCCAGCAGGAAGCCCAGGTCGGCAAAGCGGGTAACGATAAAGGCTTTCTTCGAAGCGGCGATGGCTGCCGGACGGGTGTAGTAAAACCCGATGAGCAGGTACGAGGATACGCCCACCAACTCCCAGAAGATGTACATCTGGAAAATGTTGGTAGCCACCACCAACCCGAGCATCGAGAAGGAGAACAACGAGAGGAAGGCGTAGTAACGCGCAAAGCCCCGCTCGCCCTTCATGTAGCCCAGACTGTAGATGTGCACCATCAGCGACACGGTGGTGATCACCACCAGCATCATGCACGAGATGGGATCCAGCAATACGCCCAGGTCGATATGCAGGTTTTCGGTAAAACGAAGCCACACCCAGTTGTACTCGGTGATCTTCTGGTAAACGCCGTCGGCGCCTTTTCCATCTATGAAGAAGTAATCAAATGCGGCCCAGTATGCCAACACTGTGGTAACGGCCAGTCCCGCCGTGCCGATCAGTCCGGCCGAGCGTCCCTTGAGCTGTCCCTGGAAGAGTCCCAAAAACAGGAACATCACCATGGGAATGAGCAAAACGTATATCGAGTATTCCATTTTCTTGACGCGGTTTTAGACTAATATTTCATCGAGTCCATACGGTCCGTCTGGACGCTCTTGAGGTTGCGGTACACGTTGATGATGATGGCGATCGCCACGGCTGTTTCCCCGGCGGCCACCCCGATGACGAACAGGGTAAAGAAAAAGCCTTCGAGCGCCTCGGGATACAGAAAGCGGTTGAACACCACGAAGTTCACATTGACCGCATTGAGGATCAGCTCCAGCGAAACGAGCATGGCCAACAGGTTGCGGCGTGTGATGAAACCGTAAACGCCCGCGAAGAACATCACGGCTCCTACGAGCAGGTAAAATTCCATTGGTATTTCCATTGTCCTATCGTTTTCTTGCAATTAATATTCCACCGATGATGCAAGCCAGCAAAAAGACGCTGATCACTTCGAAAGGCAGCAGATAACCGTACTTGTAAGGACTCATCAGCATCTGTCCCACCAGGTTCATATCGGGATCCGTTCCCCAGACCACCGACGGGGCGAAACGCTCGGAAAAGATGAGCCATCCGCAAACCACCAGGCCCACCAGCGCCCCGATCAGGGCCGGCACCACCTTTTTGGTCTCCGGTTTTTCGGTCTTCTCGCCCACCCCGCTGGTAAGCAGGATCGAGAACACGTACAACACGATGATGCCGCCGGCGTAAATAGTCAGCTGCACCGCACCGAGGAACTGGTAATCCAACTGGAAGTACAGACCTGCCGTAGCAAAGAGTACGAACAGCAGGTACGTTACCGCACGCAGGATGCGCCGCGAAGTAACCGCCAGAAAGGAGAACACGACTATGATCAGCGCCAGGACGGCAAATACGATCAATCCGGATGTTATTTCCATTGTCATCAGTTATTTTCCTGTTGTTTTTCTTCTGTCTTTGCCGCAGCGCTTTCGGGGGCTGCTTCAGCCGATTTGGGAGCAACCACCGGGTCGAGGCGCAGCACGAGTTTGGTGCGGTTGAACACCGCATTCTCGAACGTATTGCGGAATTCGATGGCATTGTGCGGACAGCTGTTCACACAAAGCTGGCAATAGGTGCAACTGCCCAGGTCGTAGATATACTCGTCGAGGACCTTCTTGGGTTTTCCGGTAGCCGGATTGACCTCCATGCGGGTCTTGACCGTAATGGTGCCGTTGGGGCAGGCATTCTGGCAGATCCCGCAGCCGATACAACGGCTGGTGCCGTCCTCGTTCAGGGGCATGTACAATTCGCCGCGGAAACGTTTGGCGATGTGGAGTGTAGCCCGGTTCTCGGGATACTGGTCGGTGGTGTTCTTTTGCAGGAACACCTTCATCGTGGTCTTCAGACCGGTGCACAACGAACCGATCCCCCGGCAAACAGAACCTATGTAATTAACGAAACCCATTTCTTCTCTGTCTTTATCTTAAACTTAGAAATGCAAACCGAATATCACCACGATGGCCATCAGCATCAGGTTGACCAAACCGATGGGCAAAAGGTATTTCCACTCCAGAGCCAGGATCTGGTCCACACGCAGACGCGGGAACGTCCACTTGAACCACATCAGCACGAAGATCAAAAAGAAGGTCTTGCCGAAAAACCATACCACCGAAGGGATGTAGTCCATCACGGCGTTGAAACCGTCCAGCCCGCTGATGTGCAAAGGCATCCATCCGCCCAGGAAGATCGTCGCCGCCACCCCCGCCACGATAAACAGGTTGAGGTACTCGGCCAGGTAGAAGAAACCGAACTGAATCCCGGAATATTCGGTGTGGTAACCGGCCGTCAACTCACTCTCGGCTTCGGGCAAGTCGAACGGTCCGCGGTTGGTCTCGGCATTGCCGGCGATCAGGTAGATGATGAAAGCGATCACCGCCGGAATATGTCCCTTGAAGATGAACCACCCGTCGGCCTGCTCGGCCACGATGGTCGAGAGCTGCATGCTGCCGCACAGGATGACCATCGTCAGGATGGACAGGGTAACGGACAACTCATAGCTGATCATCTGCGCACCGCTTCGCATGGCGCCGATCAGGGAAAACTTGTTATTGGACGACCAACCGGCCAGCAGGATACCCAGCACCCCGATGGCCGAAACGGACAGCAGGAAGAAGATACCGATGTTGAAATCCAACACCTGGAGCCCTCGTCCGAAAGGCAGGTTGCTGAAGGCCAGCACCGAGGCCACGATAACGATAAAGGGCGCCAGGATGAACAGGAAGCGGTCGGAACGGTCGATGAAGATCAGTTCCTTGATAAGCATCTTGATCATGTCGGCTACGCTCTGGATCGTTCCCTTGGGCCCTACCCGGTTCGGTCCGATACGGCACTGGAACTTCCCGCACACGCGGCGCTCCATGTAGATCAGGATCAGGGCGATCACCGCGTACAACAACAGAATGGCCGCGCCGATCAGGATAAATTCGATGGCCAGCGCCGCCCACGAAGGCATTGCAGCGCGCAGCGTTTCGTCTATCCAACCAGTGACTATTGAAAAATCGAACATATCGCTTTCTATTTGTTTTTGTTTCCTTGATTATTGCGTTAGCGGTCGATGTCCGGGACGATGTAGTCCAGCGAAGCTCCGATGGCGATCAGGTCGGCGATCTTGTGTCCGCGGGTGATCTGATCGACTACCGAGATCTGCGGCAGACCGGTCGAGCGGAACTTCAGGCGGTAAGGATACTTGTCCCCGCGGGATTCGATGTACACCCCGAAATCGCCGCGCGCAGCCTCCACATGGGAGTAGTACTCGCCTTCCGGCAACTTGATCACCGGCTTGGTCTTGACCTGGATGTCCCCCTCCGGAATGTTGTCGATGAGCTGTTCGATGATGTGGAGCGACTCGTTGATCTCGTCCATACGCGCCATGTAGCGGTCGAACACATCGCCGCCGTGGTAAATCACCTGTTTGAAGTCCACCTTGTCGTACATCGCGTACGGATCGGTCTTGCGCACGTCGCACGCCCAACCGGAAGCGCGGCCCGAAGGACCGGACACCCCGTACGAAATGGCCGTTTCCTTGGACAAAAGGCCGATACCCTTCATACGAGTCCGGGCGATGATGTTGCCGGTGAACACATCGTGATAGTCCGGCAATACGGTAGGCAGGTATTTGAGGAACTTCTTGACGTCCTTGACAAAATCGGGATGCAGGTCGGCCTGCACGCCGCCGATGGTGTAGTAGTTCTGAATGAGACGACCGCCCGTGGTCGCCTCGAAGATGTCGAGGATCTTTTCACGGTCGCGGAAACCGTAGAAGAAGGCCGTCAGCGCACCGAAGTCCATGCAGAAGGTCGCATAGAACAACAAGTGCGAATCGATGCGCTGCAACTCGTCCATGATGGTGCGGATGTACTTCACCCGATCCGACACCTCGATGCCCAGCGCCTTTTCGATGCAGTTGCACAAGGCATGGCGGTTCATGTGCGCCGAGAGATAGTCCAGACGATCGGTAAAGGCCAAGGTCTGGGGATAGGTCTTCGACTCGCTCAGTTTTTCGATCCCGCGGTGGATGTACCCGCAGTTCGGGTCGATCTTGCGGATGATTTCTCCGTCGAGCGATACGCGGAAATGCAGCACCCCGTGCGTAGCCGGGTGCTGAGGCCCGATATTGACCACGTATTCTTCCTTGGAGAAGATGGTGTGGGGCACGTCCTTGAGCGTACCGTCGGCTTCCACCTGATACCCTACCGTTTCGTCCGCACCGTCCTCCACGTGGAGGTTCAACTCCTTGTTGGCGTTCATGTCGTAATCCTTGCGCAAAGGATACCCGACGAAATCCCGGCGCAGGTACAGACGGCGCATATCCTTATGCCCGGCAAATTTGACGCCGAAATAGTCGTACACTTCGCGTTCGTTCAGATCCGCCGTACCCCAGATGTCGCTCACGGTAGGCAGCACGGGGTTTTCCCGGTCGGTGGTAAAGGTCTTGAGCACCACCCAGTGGTTGTGCACCGAAGAAGTAAGGTGGTACACCACGCCCAATCCTATCTCGGGACCTTCGTCCACCCCGGTGAGGCTCACCAGGTAGTCGAACGCCAGCTCGGGATCGTTCTTAAGCATACGGGCTACTTCGCGCAGTTTGTCCGAGGGGACGGTAAAGGTGGGATACTGCCCTTCCTTGTATGCCGCGTCGGGGGCAAGGGCTGTTATTTTTTCTTGTATTGCGCTCATAAAACTGTCTTCTTTTATACGATTACAGGCATCAGTCCTTGTCTTCGACCAGATCGGCCGGTTTTTGCTGATGGGCGCCGGCGCCGTGCTTGCCGAAATACCGTTCGGCTTTTACCTTGCGCTGGAGCTGCATCATCCCATAGAGGAAAGCCTCCGGACGGGGCGGGCAACCGGGAATGAACACATCCACCGGAACGATCTTGTCGATGCCTTCCACCACGTGGTACGAACCCTTGAACGGACCTCCCGATATGGTGCATCCGCCCACGGCGATGACGTATTTCGGTTCGGCCAACTGGTCGTACAGACGGCGGAACACCGGGGCCATCTTGGGAACGATGGTGCCGGCCACGACCATCATGTCGGCCTGACGCGGACTGGCCCGCGCTACCTCGAAGCCGAAACGCGCCATGTCGTGGCGGGCGGCTCCGACGGCCATGAATTCGATACCGCAGCAGCTGGTAGCGAACGTAAGGGGCCAAAGCGAATTGGAGCGTCCCCAGTTGATCACATCGTCGGCCAGACCGACGAATACGTTGGCCTTGCCGTCCTTGTTTATCTCCTTTACGAACTCCTCGAGGCTTTCATTGTCCTTGAAATCCTCGTACTCCATCGATTTGATTTTTATTTCCATTGCAATGCTCCTTTTCTCCATGCGTATGCCAGACCGAGTACCAGTACCAGCATAAAGAACAATACGTTTACCAGAGCCATTACGCCGAGTTCTTGCACAGCCACCGCCCAGGGAAACAGGAACACGGCTTCCACATCGAACATCAGGAACAAAATGGCGAAAAGATAGTAACCTACCTTGAACTGCATCCAGGACGTCCCCCGGGTAGGCACACCGCACTCGTACGGAAGTCCCTTCTGCCGGTTGTAGGAGCGGGGAGCGATGAGCCACGCAATGGTCAATGCGGCACCCACCAACACCAATGCAGTAAAAAATACTACAATAAGCAGCGTAGAATTCATATATAAAAGCGTTTGTTTTTCCCCTGAAAACAGCATCTCGCCCCTCGAAACACTTCACGGCCAGGCCTTACGCGCCTTCTTCCCGCTTCATCTCCCCTCTTCTTTTCTCTCCACCCCATTTCCTTCCTTTTCTCCGCGCGAAAAACAGCCTACGATGCAGGGCGCTGCAAAGGTACGTAAATAAATGAAATACAAAAACCCGAATCGGCAAAAAACCGTCCGGGTTCGAAGCCCTCTTTCCAGAGGCCGCTATTGTTATTTTCACATCTTGTTCTCCGCCTTATCGCCGGACTGTCTCGACCGCCCGGGCGATCCGCTCGCAAGTCTGTTCCGCACCGAGTATCTCGATGATGTCGAAGATCTCCGGACCCACAGCGCGGCCCACCAAAGCGATGCGCAACGAGTTCATGATCGCTCCCAAAGGCAACCCCGTACCGCCCGCATAGGCCAGTACCGCATCGTGCATCGCCTGCTTGCCCTGCGGGAAAGTCGCGCGGATGATCTGCGCCATCTCCAGCAGATGGGCCGAAGTGCCGTCCTTCCAACGTTTCTTCAAGTCGCCCTCGTCGTACTGCTGCGGCGCACGGAAAAAGTATCCGGCGTGCTCCACGATGTCGCTGGCAAACGAACAACGCTCCCTGACCAAAGCGCACACCCGGCGCGCATAGTCGTCCGTGGGGAAACCTTCGGCTTGGAGTACCGGACACACATACTCGAAAAATTCCTCGTCGGAAAGGGCATGGACGTACTGCTGGTTGAACCAACGCGCCTTTTCCGGATCGAAACGGGAACCGGACTTGCCCACCTTTTCCAGCGAAAAAGCCCGGATCAGCTCGTCCATCGTATAGATTTCCTGGTCGGTACCTTCGTTCCATCCCAGCAGAGCCAGCATGTTGATGAAGGCTTGCGGCAAGTAGCCTTTTTCCCGATAACCGGAAAAGACCTCGCCCGAGGGAGCGTGCCACTCGAGAGGGAACACCGGGAAACCTCCCTGGTCGCCGTCGCGTTTGCTCAATTTTCCCTTGCCCGAAGGCTTGAGGATCAGGGGCAGGTGGGCAAACTGCGGTGCCTGCCAACCGAAAGCCTCGTACAACAATACGTGCAAGGGCATCGAGGCAAGCCATTCCTCTCCGCGGATCACATGGGAGATGTCCATCGTGTGGTCGTCCACGATGTTGGCCAGGTGGTAGGTCGGCATGCCGTCGGACTTGTACAGCACCTTATCGTCCAGTTCGCACAGCCGGAAGGTGATGTCGCCCCGGATCATGTCGTGCACCGTTATTTCCCCTTCGGCGGGTATCTTGAAGCGCACCACGTAATGCTGCCCGGGGTCGGAGAGGCGCTGCTGCACCTGCTCGGGAGAAAGAGTGAGCGAGTTGTTCAACCCTTCCCGCGTGGCGGCATTGTAGGTGAATACCTTTTTCTCGGCTTCGGCAGCCTTGCGAAGGGCGTCGAGCTGCTCCGGGGTGTCGAAAGCGTAATACGCATGACCGCTGCGCACCAACTGCTCGGCATATTCGCGGTACATGGCCTTGCGCTCGCTCTGACGGTAAGGCCCGTAGGCGCCGCCGAGATCGCCCGGGCCTTCGTCGGGCACCAGTCCGCACCAAAGCAGGGATTTGACGATGTAATCCTCCGCCCCGGGAACATACCGGTTCTGGTCGGTATCCTCGATGCGGAGCAGGAAGTCCCCGCCGGCATGCTTGGCGAAAAGATAGTTGTAAAGCGCCGTACGTACCCCGCCCATGTGCAGGGGGCCGGTGGGACTGGGGGCGAAACGCACCCGTACTTTTCGATCGGTCATTTTGCTTGTCTTTAGCTGTTTTTACCGGATGCAAAGGTATGAAATATATCCGTGTGCGGGAAAACAAATGCGGCGCTTCCCTTTCGGGAAGCGCCGCACTGCAGCGTGTTAATTGCCCGGGGAAACCGGAGATTATCTTAGTTGAACATGTACTTCACGCCGATCTGCATGGCCCAGCGGGACGAGGGGCTGATGTAGTCCTCGAAGGTGCTGGTGGGCACTTTCCCGTTCTTTTCCGGCATGGTAAAGCCCGGAGTGTAGTTGTTGGCGGCCGAAGGCTTCTCGGTCATCTGCAGGAACTGGTATTGCTGGTTCCAACCCGAAGGCGTGGACTGACGGACACCCCAGTTCTTGTTGAGCAGGTTGAGGAAGTTCGAGATGTCGAGCGATACGCGGATCGTGTTGCGCTGACCGCTGGCGGTCTCCAGGAAGAAGTCCTGTGCAAAGTTCAGGTCGACCTGGTTCACGTACGGGGCACGGCCGCCGTTGCGCTCGGCATATTCGCCGCGGTGGTAACGCAGGTACGGATCCTGCTTGATGAACGAGTAGATGTCGTGCCAGATAGCCAGTTCGGAACGCTTGTCGCCGGCGGCCGGAACGATGCGGATGTCGCTCATCTTTTCCGGAACGTAGATCAGGTCGTTGTACGAATAGCTGTCGTTGTTCACGTCGCCGTTGTACGTATAGGAATAGCGGAACGGCATGTAGCGCTGATAAACCACGCCGATGGAGGTCGCCATGCTCTTGGCATACTCGATGCGGTAGGATGCCTGCAAGAGGATACGGTCGGGGAACGAACCGGCGGAGTAGCCCAGTTCATCGGCGTCCGGATTGACGGCCGGACGGTACTTGTACGCCGAGGAAGCCACCGAGCTGGAACCGTCGGTTACGCTCTTGGACACACCGAAGGTATAAGAACCGTTCAGGTACAGTCCTTTCAGCGGACCGGTGAGGAAGTCCTTCTGCAACTGAAGGGTAGTGTAGAACGAGTATCCCTTGTTCGTGTTGGTGAGCAGGATCACGTCGTAGGCCTCGGAGTTGAGTTTGTTCTTGATCAGGTACGGACGATTGTCGGCTCCACCCAGGCTGGTTACCCAGCTGCGGTCGTAGTTCGGGTGGTTGATGTCCGTGTGGTAGAGTGCGTGTACATCCTTGTTGTAAAGCAGTTCTACGGTAGCGATCCAGCCTTTGCCGAAGCGGTAGTCCACCGCCAGGTCGGTCTTCCAGATCTGCGGGTATTTCAACTCGGGATCGGTAATGGCGATGGAAGCCTTGGCCGGTTGGCCATCGGCCGGCTTGGGCGCATTGACTTCGCCGCTGAACGCGTACCCGGTCTCTACCTGACCGAAGAGCAGCCCGTTGTTACCGGCCTGGTTGCCGATCCATACGTAAGGCGGCGTGCCGGCGAACAGCCCCGAACCACCGCGGATCTGGAGCGTATGGTCGCCCATTACATCCCAGTTGAACCCTACGCGCGGAGACAGCATCACATTGGTGCTGGGCAGTTTGGCCGTGTCGATAGTGCGGCCGTCGCGGAAGATCACCCCGTCAAATACCGGGTTGTGATCCAACTTGCTGGTAAAGATAGGAATATCGGCACGCAGACCGAGGGTAAGGTTGAAGTTGGGAGTGATGGTCCAACGATCCTGTACGTAGAAGCCCAGGGTCAGCACGCTGGTCTTGGCATACGGGAAGGCATCGCTGTCGGTCGCGTTGTACATCTGCTTGTAGTAGATGGCATTGGTCAGAGGACGGTCGGCCGGGTTGGCTCCGGAAGCGATCCACTGTTTGTGCGCCAGCACATCGGCGTAGAAATCCTCGATCGACTGGTACTGGTACTGGCCGGCGAAGGAGTTGGCAAAACCGTTCTTGAACGAACGGAAATCGGACTGCGTACCGAATACCAGCTGGTGGTCGCCCACGGTCCAGGTAAAGTTGTCCTGAATCTGGTAAATATCGGAGTACAGCAGGTTGTTGTACGAGTTGGCTTCCGTTCCGAAAGTCGTGAAAGCAGTACTTTTGGCCGGCAATTCGGCATCTCCCTGGCCGATGTTCACCTCGGGGAAGAAACCGCCGTCCATGTTGCGGAAGTCGCGCAGGGCGGAATAACCCACCGTCAGCGCATTGGACATGTTGCTGCTGATGGTCGTATTGAGGTCGGCGATAAAGATGTTGAAGTTGTTGTTCTGCCGGTAGTAGGACGAGGAGAACGGTATGGCATTGGCGTTCGGCCCGCGGCCGCCGGGCAGGGCACCCGAAGTACTCGGGTTGTTAGTTACGAAAGACTTCAAATAGAAATACTTGAGGCTCAAGGTGTTTTTCGTGTTGATGTTCCAGTCCAGACGGGCCGTCAGACGGTCGGCTTCGACCGGGGTATTTTCTACATTGTAGCTTCCGGGGTTGTAGTTGAAGTTCTCCATCAGGAAATCGGCCAACTCCTGGAGGGTCTGCTGGTCGGCAAACGAGTAGTCGCCTTCCACCGGAGTATTCTTGTCGGGACGGGGACGGTAGTTCACCGGGGTGGACAGACGGTCGAGCTCGCCGTTGATAAAGAAAAAGAGCTTGTTCTTGATGATCGGTCCGCCGATGCTCAAACCGTAGTGGTTTTCCTGGAAATCGCCCTTGTCTACCGTAACGTCTTTCTGACGGCGGCCTTCCAGCGAGGGGCTCTTGGTGTACCAGTATACCGAACCCGTCCACTGGTTGGTACCGGACTTGGTTACCGTGTTGATACCGGCTCCGACGAATGCGCCGTTGCGCACGTCGTAAGGAGCGATCATCACCTGGATCTGGTCGATGGCCTCCAGCGAGATCGGCTGAAGGTCGCCGGCACCCAATTTGCTGGACAGACCGTAGGAGTTGTTGAACGAAGCACCGTCTACCGTTACGTTGTTGAAACGATAGCTTGCCCCGGCAAAGCTATTCCCGTTGGACATCGGGGTTAGGCGGGTAAAGTCGTCGATGGAGCGGTTGATGGCCGGCATCCGGTCGATCTTGTCGCGTGTGATGACCTCCTGTGCTCCGGTACGTCCGGCGCTGATGATCGGATTGCTGGTGCCGATGACAACGACTTCACCCAAATCCTGGGTGTTTTCTTTGAGAACGACATTGAAATTCCTGTCCTCTCCCAGAACCAGATATACGTCTTCGATCTTTTCAGGAATAAACCCTACGAAAGATACTTCGATCGTGTAAGGGCCTCCCACACGCATACCGTTGATGTTGAAACGGCCATTGGTCTGAGTACCCACCGTGTAAACGGTTCCCGAAGGAAGGTGCGTAGCTTTTACGGTCGCTCCGGGCATCGTTTGCTTTTGCGTATCGGTTACCAATCCGCTGATGCTCGCAGTTGTCACCTGTGCCGTTGCACCGAGGGCAACCGCCACGAAAGCGACGATAAATGCAAAACTTCTCAAGAATGTTTTCATAAAATTGGTGTTATTGTGTTTGTATTTATTCTTCCGTTCCGTTTTAGCTCCACAAAGGTATTTCCGCTTTTTTATCGAAATTTTCCTTCTCTTTTACCAAAACGTTAAATCCAAATCCTGTCTGCGGCTCCTCCTTCAAAAAGCATTATTCGCTGACAAACAGAATTTTGGCAAAATATTTATATTTATCCCTTCTTGTTTCGACCCTGCAAAGTTAGCACTTTTAACATATATTTTTGTTAAAACCCTATTTTATTCGCTCATTTTTTTCTTCCCACTCGAGAAAGATCGTACGGAAGCTTTTGTACATTTGCTCTGCTGTGCTATCCGCACGCTACCTGAAATCGATCCAACAAACACGAAACTTATGTACGACAAACTCAAAAAACACCTGCAAAAGGAATTGGACGACATCCGGGAAGCCGGCCTGTTCAAGGAAGAACGCATCATCGCTTCGCCCCAGGGAGCCGAAATCACCCTGGCCGACGGACGGAAAGTCATCAACTTCTGCGCCAACAACTACCTGGGACTGGCCGACAACCCCGAGTTGATCGCGGCCGCCAAAGCAGCCATGGACACCCGGGGGTACGGTATGTCTTCCGTGCGGTTCATCTGCGGGACGCAGGACATCCACAAGAACCTCGAGAAAAAGATCGCCGAATTTTACGGCATGGAAGACGCCATCCTCTATGCCGCCTGCTTCGATGCCAACGGTGGCGTTTTCGAACCCTTGTTCGACCAGCAGGACGCCATCATCTCCGACGCGCTGAACCACGCTTCGATCATCGACGGGGTGCGCCTGTGCAAAGCCGCCCGGTACCGCTATGCCAACAACGACATGGACGACCTGGAAAAACAACTCCAGGAAGCCGGCCGCGCCGGGAGCCGCTTCAAGATCGTGGTTACCGACGGGGTGTTCTCCATGGACGGCGTGGTGGCCAACCTGCGGGGCATTTGCGATCTGGCCGAGAAATACGATGCACTGGTGATGGTGGACGAATCGCATGCTGCAGGCTTCATCGGCCGCACGGGACGCGGGACCATCGAACATTGCGGGGTAGAAGGCCGGGTGGACATCGTAACCGGCACCTTGGGCAAGGCGCTCGGCGGGGCCATGGGCGGCTACACCACCGGTCCGAAGGAGATCATCGAGATCCTGCGCCAACGCTCCCGCCCCTACCTGTTCTCCAATTCGCTGTGCCCGTCCATCGTCGGAGCAGCTACGAAGGCCTTCGAAATGGTCATGGCCGATACCACGCTGCGCGACCGTACGGAAGCCAACACTCGGCGTTTCAAGGAAGGCATCCGCCGCATCGGACTGGAGGTCAAACAGGGCGACTCGAGCATCATCCCGGTGATGCTGTACGACGCGCCCCTGGCGCAGAAAATGGCGCAACGCCTGCTGGAAGAAGGAATCTACGTAACCGGATTTTTCTATCCCGTGGTGCCCAAAGGACAGGCGCGCATCCGGGTGCAGATTTCGGCCGCCCATACTCCCGAGCAGATCGACCGGGCAGTGGCTGCATTTGAAAAGGTAGGCCGCGAACTCGGTGCCATCCGTTAATGTATGTAATGAAAAAGATGGGAAAGGGGAGATATCCTTGGGTACGGACAGCCCTGCTGTGTGGCGCAGCCACTGTTTTGAGCCTATTTTCCGCTTGTAAAGGAAGCAAAGACGCAAAGAGTACGACGACTCCCCTGATGGGGAGCGACCGGGACGAGCACGGTTGTATTGCTTCGGCGGGTTACCGTTGGAGCAGAGTACAGCAACGCTGCATCCGTCTTTTCGAAGAAGGCATACGGCTGCTCCCGGTGGAGGACCCGCAGAACGGATCGGCGGTTCTGGCCGCGACGGTGGTCTTCAGCGCCGATTCGCTCCGGGCCGAGGTGCTTCTCCCCGACGGGGAAACATCCCCTGTTCTGAACCGGAGACCGCTGCCTTCGGGAGGATATGCCTGGAACATCGAAGACGACGATACATACAACGTCCGCCGGGACGAGCAGGGAAAATGGATCGTTTCCCGGCGCGGGAAAGTCCTTTTCCGCGCGGAGTGATCGGGTAATCTCTTGTGGAGGCGGGCAAGCGAAAGGCCGGGGGCGATGCCCCCGGCCTTTCGCTTGCCCGCCCGTCTGGTCATCCTGTCCGGGAAAAACGGTTACTCCCCGGCGATCACCCCGAACAGCAGGTAAGCCACTGCGAGGGTGAGCAGGATGTTGAACCCCTGTGCGATCCCGAAAGCGTACATCGGCTTTTTGTTTTCGTGGGAAAACAGCTGCCGGAAATTGGTCTCCAGCCCGATGGAGACGAAAGCGATGGCAAAGAACGCCTCCCGGAAATTTTTGTTGGCCACATCGCCCATCTGCTTGGCCTCCGCCGGATCGAAGCACGTGCTGAAGATCACCGAAGCCAGTACAAATCCCAGCACGAATTTCGGGAAGCGGTACCACAGGACACCCACCGTCGGTTTTTCCTCGCGCGCTGTTCCCCGGTACGACCAATAGATCGAGATCAGGAATGCCGCCAGCCCCAGCAGGACGTTCTGCGACGACTTGATGATCACGCTGTACTTCTCGGCCGTCTCGCCCAGGAATTTCCCGGAAGCCACCACCGCACCCGTAGTGTCGATCGTTCCCCCCAGCCAAGCGCCGGCCACCTCCTGGGACAGGCCCAGTTCCTGCGCCAGCCAAGGCATCAGGTACATCATCGGGATCGCCACCACCAACACCAGAGAGATGACGTACGAGAGTTTTTTGTTGTCGCCTTTGATGGCTCCGCAGGTAGCGATGGCCGCCGACACACCGCAGATGGATACCGCGCTGGCCAGCATGGTGGACATCTCGGGGTCGATCTTGAGTTTGCGGGCAATCCAGAAAGCGAAATACCACACGCTGAAGACCACGACGAGCGACTGCAGGATCCCGAAAAGCCCCGCCTGGAGGATCTCGGAAATGATCACCGAAGTACCCAGCACCACCAGTCCGGCCTTGATGAAAAACTCGCTCTGCATCGCCGGACGCAACCACTCGGGAATGCCGATAAAATTGCTGATCACCAAGCCGATGGCCACCGAAAACAGCACCGACTCCAGACCGAGCGTCTTGATGGCCGGTATCCGCGTGATGTACATCGCCCCGGCCGCTATGGCGAAGATCACGGCAAAGGAAGGCAGCAGATGCCGCGTTTCCCGTCCCATAAACCGGAAAGCCGCGTAAGTAAGCACATAGAGGAAAACGAACATATACACCAGACGTCCCGCATCGGCCGGGGTAGCGAGCGAAGCGGGCAGCGTCGGCAGCCACGAGAGTTTTCCTGCCAGGCCGAAACCGACCACCAGCGCCACGATAACTCCCCCCAGCAGCACCGTCGTCCAGTCTTCGGTGCGCAGGGTACGCATCAGGGATTTTTCTTTCATCGTTTCAAGGATTTGGTTGTTACTTGTTTCTCAATGGATCGAGTGCGAAAAATGCCTTGCGTTTTTCGCGGGGCAAAAATACGGTTTTCCTGCCGGATTTCCGCAAAGTCCTCCGCAAGGGTCCCTTCCCCCCTCCTCCAAAAACGAGAAAACCCCGGAACTTTTTCCAAAGTTCCGGGGTTTTGGGTTTTATCGTTCAACCGGGGAAACCGGTCGCCCGTGCCTCTCAAGCCTTTTCGGCCGGATTGTCGAGATTCCAGTTTTCGGCAGCCAGGCGGCGGTACGAGTTGTAACGCCATTTGGCATTGGCCTGGGTAGCGGCGAAGAGTTCGTCGGCCTCGGCCGGGAAAGCCTTCTTGAGCGAAGAGAAACGAACCTCATCCATGATAAAGTCGTTGAACTTGTCCCAAGCCGGTTCCTTGCTGTCCAGGGTGAAGGGGTTCTTGCCCTCGGCCTCCAACTGCGGGTTGTAGCGGTACAGGTGCCAGTAGCCGCATTCCACCGCCTGTTTTTCCACGAGCTGGGAGTTGGTCATACCCTGCTTGATCCCGTGGTTGATACACGGAGAGTAAGCGATGATCAGCGAAGGTCCGTCGTAGGCTTCGGCTTCCTTCATGGCCTTGAGCAACTGAACGTTGTTGGCACCCATAGCTACCTGCGCCACATACACGTACCCGTAGGACATGGCCATCATGCCGAGGTCTTTCTTGCGCACGCGCTTGCCGGCCGTGGCAAACTTGGCCACTGCACCCAGCGGGGTCGATTTGGAGGACTGACCGCCCGTATTGGAGTACACCTCGGTATCGAGTACCAGTACGTTGACGTTTTCGCCCGAAGCCAGCACGTGGTCCAGACCGCCGTAACCGATATCGTAGGCCCAACCGTCGCCGCCGACGATCCACTGGGAACGTTTTACCAGATAATCCTTCAGCGAGAGGATCTCCTGGCACTCGGGGCAGGAGCAGGCCGAAAGCGCCGGCACGATCTTCTCGGCCAAAGCAGCCGTCTGCTGGGCGCTCTTGCGGTTCTCGATCCACTGCGAGAAGAGATCTTTCGTTTCCTGCGGGCAAACATCCTGAGCGAGGGCAGCCTTCATCAGCTGTTCGATGCGGTCGCGCATCCGCTCGCTTCCCAGGTACATACCCAAACCGAACTCGGCATTGTCCTCAAACAGGGAGTTGCCCCAGGCCGGACCCTGACCCTTTTCATTGCACGTGTACGGGGACGAGGGGAACGATCCGGAGTAAATGGACGAGCAACCCGTTGCATTGGCCACCAGCATGTGGTCGCCAAAGAGTTGCGTCATCAGTTTCACGTAAGGCGTCTCGCCGCAACCGGCGCAAGCCCCGGAGAATTCGAAGAGCGGCTGGGAGAACTGGCTGTTCTTCACGTTCTGCGTTTTGTCCACCAGGGAGGACTTGTATCCTACCTTCTCGTGCAGGTATTCGAAAGCGGATTGCTGCGACTGCAGTTCGGCCAGAGGCTTCATCACCAGGGATTTTTCCTTGGTCGGGCAAACGGCCACGCAGTTGCCGCAACCGGTGCAATCCAGCGGGCTCACCTGTACGCGGAAACGGTATTCCTTGAGCGAACCGGCAGCCTGTTTGGTGGGAAGACCTCCCGGGATTCCGGCAGCCTCCTGCTCGGTCATCAGGAACGGACGGATGGCTGCGTGAGGACATACATAGGCGCACTGGTTGCACTGGATACAGGTATCGACATTCCAGTCGGGAACCGTTACGGCGATGCCGCGTTTCTCGTAGGCAGCCGTCCCGGCCGGCATCGTACCGTCTTCCCGTCCCAGGAAGACGCTCACCGGCAGATCGTCGCCCATCTGTGCATTGACCGGATCGGCGATGCGGGTTACGAAATCGGTGGCCTCCGGACGTGCGGGATGTACCACATGGAAGGTCGGATCCAGCGAAGCCCACTCGGCCGGGACATCCACCTTGACGTATTCGCCGCCGCGATCCACGGCCGCGTTGTTCTTGGCGACGATGTCCGCGCCCTTCTTGCCGTAAGACTTTTCGATGAAGTGTTTCATCTCCTTGACCGCCAGGTCGTACGGGATCACGTCCGCGATCTTGAAGAAAGCCGACTGGAGGATCGTGTTGGTACGTCCGCCCAAGCCGATCTCACGGGCGATCTTGGTGGCGTTGATGATGTAGAAGTTGATGTGTTTGGCCGCCAGGGTGTACTTGACCGAATCGGGCAGCAAGGCCTTGGTCTCTTCGGCATTGTACAAACTGTTGAGCAGCAGGGTTCCGCCGTCCTTGATGCCGCGGAGCACATCGTACTTCTCGAGGTAGGACGTTACGTGGCAAGCCACGAAATTGGGCGTGGTAACCAGGTAAGGCGTGTCGATGGGGCGGTCGCCGAAACGCAGGTGCGAGCAGGTGAAACCGCCGGACTTTTTCGAGTCGTACGAGAAATACGCCTGGCAATACTTGTCGGTCGATTCGCCGATGATCTTGATCGTATTCTTGTTGGCGCCCACCGTACCGTCCGAACCGAGTCCGAAGAACTTGGCTTCGAAGGTCGTCTGGTCGGCCAGGGAGATATCCTCCTTGGGCGGCAGGGAAAGGAAGGTCACGTCGTCCACGATACCCACGGTAAAGCCGGTCTTGGGCTCGGGCAGATCCATGTTTTCATACACGGAAATGATGTGCGAAGGGGTAACGTCCTTGGACGAAAGCCCGTAACGGCCCGCTACCACGCAAGCGATCTCGGGTCGCGCCTTGCACAGGACATTGCGCACATCCAGGTACAGAGGCTCGCCGTCGCAACCCGGTTCCTTGGTGCGGTCGAGCACCGTAACGCGTTTTACGCTGGCGGGCAGCACATCCAACAGGTATTTTGCCGAGAAAGGACGGTACAGGCGCACCAGCACCACGCCCGTCTTTTTCCCTTGCTTGTTCAGGTAGTCCACCGTCTGACGGATCGTATGGGTTACCGAACCCATGGCCACGATCACCTGCTCGGCATCCTCTGCCCCGTAGTAGTCGAACGGGCGGTACTCGCGCCCGGTGAGCTGGGATATCTGCGCCATGTAGCCGGCTACGATGTCCGGAACAGCGTCGTAGAAGCGGTTGGAAGCCTCGCGCGACTGGAAGTACACATCCGGGTTCTGGGCCGTACCGCGCGTAACGGGCGCATTGGGGTTGAGGGCACGGCGGCGGAAGTCGGCCAGAGCCTGCTGGTCGATCAGGGCTTTTACGCCTTCGGCGTCGATCTCCTCCACTTTCTGGATCTCGTGCGAAGTACGGAAGCCGTCGAAGAAGTGCAAGAACGGAACACGGCTTTTGAGGGTAGCCAGGTGCGCTACCGCGGCCAAATCCATCGCTTCCTGCACGCCGGCCGAAGCCAGCATGGCAAAACCGGTCTGGCGGGTAGCCATCACGTCGCTGTGGTCTCCGAAAATGGACAAAGCCTGAGCCGCCAGCGCACGAGCCGATACGTGGAATACGCACGGGAGCAGTTCGCCGGCGATCTTGTACATGTTGGGGATCATCAGCAACAGTCCCTGCGAAGCGGTGTAGGTCGTGGTGAGCGTGCCGGCCTGGAGAGCTCCGTGTACGGCACCTGCGGCACCGCCTTCGGACTGCATCTCGACCACCTTGACGGTTTCACCCCAGAAGTTTTTCTTGCCCGCAGCGGCCCATTCGTCCACATACTCGGCCATCGTGGAGGACGGCGTGATGGGATAAATGGCAGCCAGCTCGGAAAAGAGGTACGAAACATGCGCGGCGGCGTAGTTTCCGTCGCACGTGATGAATTTCTTTTCTTTTGCCATCTTTGTATATTTTTTAATTTTTCATTCGTTGTTTGAGTGGGTCCTTATTGCTTTCCGCCCCCGGTTTCCCTTCTCCCGGGGAGGATAGGGAGTTTTATTTCCGTGTCGATTTTTCCCGGATATAACGGTCGATGGCCTTGGCCGCCGTCCGGCCTGCTCCCATCGCCAGAATGACGGTCGCAGCACCCGTAACGGCATCCCCGCCGGCAAAGACCCCTTCGCGGGAAGTCTGCCCCTGGGCGTCGGCCGTCAGGCAGCCCTTGCGGTTGGCCTCCAGACCGGGCGTGGTAGCCTTGAGCAGCGGATTGGGCGAGGTACCCAGCGCCATGATGACCACATCGGCCTCGAGGGTAAACTCCGAACCCGGCACTTCCACCGGACGTCTCCGTCCGCTCTCGTCCGGTTCGCCCAGTTCCATGCGGATGCATTCGATGGCCCGAACCCGGCCCTTGTCGTCGCCCAGCACCCGTACGGGGTTGGTCAAAAAGTCGAAGAGGATCCCTTCCTGTTTGGCATGGTGGACTTCCTCCACACGGGCCGGAAGCTCTTTTTCCGTACGGCGGTACACGATATGCACCTCCGCCCCCAGGCGCAAGGCGGTACGCGCAGCATCCATGGCCACGTTGCCCCCGCCGACCACGATGACTTTGTGTCCGACGTAAATAGGGGTGTCGGCCTGCGGATCGTAAGCGCGCATCAGGTTGGCCCGGGTGAGGAACTCGTTGGCCGAAACCACTCCGTTGAGGCTCTCGCCCTCGATGCCCATGAAGTTGGGCAAACCCGCGCCGCTGCCGATAAACACCGCTTCGTATCCGTCCTGATCCATCAGCGAATCGATGGTAACCGTCCGTCCGACAATGACGTTGGTCTCGATCTCCACTCCCATCTTGCGGACGTTGTCGATCTCGTAGGCTACGACCTTCTCCTTGGGCAGGCGGAACTCGGGGATGCCGTATTCCAGCACGCCGCCCGCTTTGTGCAGGGCTTCGAAAATCTTGACCTGGTAACCCATCGCCGCCAGTTCACCGGCACAGGCCAGTCCCGAAGGGCCGCTGCCGATCACCGCCACCTTGTGGCCGTTGGCGGGCTGCATCTGCGTCTTGACCTGCTTGCCGTTTTCCCGCATCCAGTCGGCGGTAAAACGTTCGAGTTTGCCGATGGACACCGGTTCGAACTTCACGCCCATGATGCACGCCCCCTCGCATTGCGTTTCCTGCGGGCATACGCGGCCGCAGATAGCCGGAAGGGCGCTGTCGCGCGCAATGACCTCGGCAGCTTTCTCGAAGTCGCCCCGGGCGACTTCGGCGATGAAATCCGGGATCTGCACCGAAACGGGGCAAGCCTCCACGCATTTGGGTTTCTTGCAGTGCAGGCAACGCTGGGCTTCCAGTACGGCCTCCTCGGGGGTGAAGCCATAGCAAACTTCCTCGAAATTGTGCGCCCGCACCTGCGGATCCTGCTCCTTGGGGTATATTCTGGGACCTTTTGCAGCCATTTTCTTCGTCTATCTACTGATTGTTAGCAGCCTTTTCGGCCAATTGTTCCATGCAGCGGCAGTCGCGCTCCTTTTCCTCCTCGCGGAACATCGCCCCACGGCGCATCGCCAGGTCGAAATCCACCTGATGGGCGTCGAATTCCGGACCATCCACACAGGTGAAGCGAACCTTCCCGCCGACCGTTACCCGGCAGGCGCCGCACATCCCGGTACCGTCCACCATCATCGAGTTGAGCGAGGCGATGGTCGGGATGCCGTACTCCTTGGTGGCCAATGCCACGAATTTCATCATGATCATCGGGCCGATGGCGATCACCTGGTCGAACCGGGCGCCGGAGTCCATCAACTGCTTGAACAATCCGGTCACCATGCCGTGGTATCCCCGCGAGCCGTCGTCGGTGGCTATGTGCAGGGTGGCGCCGAGGGCTTCCATCTCCTTTTCCAGCAGGATAAAATCTTGGGTCTTCCCGCCGATGATCACATCGGCCGAAGCCCCCCGCTCGCGCAGCCATTTGACTTGGGGATAGACCGGAGCAGCTCCGACCCCGCCGGCGATAAACAGGCGCTTCTTGCTGCGGAGCTCCTCGTCGCTCTCGTGGACAAATTCCGAAGGATGTCCCAGCGGGCCGACAAAATCGGTGAAACAGTCGTTCTGTTCCAGGGCGCAGATCTTGCGCGAAGAGGCCCCCACGATCTGAACGACGATGGCTACCGTGCCCTTTTCGCGGTCGTAATCCACGACCGTCAGAGGGATGCGCTCGCCCCATTCGCCCGTGCGGACGATGACGAACTGACCGGGAAGAGCCGAAGCCGCTACCCGCGGCGCATACACCTCCATGTAGTAAATGTTGGGCGCCAGCAGCTTTTTCTGTGTGATTTCGTACATCGCGATGTCGTATGTTTTCTTTTTTCGACTTGACCTGCAAAGGTACCAATTCTCCTCTTTACTGCCAAAAAAAAGCCCGTTTTATCAAACATTTATAAAACGGGCTTCTGCTTTTACCGACTTAATCCTAAATTCATTCCGGGTACAAAAACGGCTCCTCTTCCGCAGATTCGACCCCCAGAGCCTCGTAAATGTACTTATAGGTGGACAGCAGCACCGGACGGCCGTCGAGTACGGCGATGTCGTGCTCGAAGTGCGCGGAGGGCTTCAGGTCTTTGGTCAGGATGGTCCACCCGTCGGAGAGCTCGCGGATGCGGTGCGTACCCAGGTTGATCATCGGCTCGATGGCCAGCACCATGCCGTTTTCGATCCGCTCGCCGTGTCCGCGCGTGCCGTAATTGGGCACCAGGGGGTCTTCGTGCACTTTCTTTCCCAGGCCGTGGCCGCAAAGCTCGCGCACCACGCCGTATCCGTAGTCCTCGCAGTACCGCTGGATGGCATGGCCGATGTCGCCGATGTGGTTGCCTTCCTTGGCTTGCGCGATGCCCCGGTAAAGGCTGTCCTTGGTTACTTTCAGCAGTTTGGCCACGCGGGGGTCGATCTCCCCGACGGCAAAGGTATAGGCGTGGTCGCCGTGGTATCCGTCCACTTCGGCTCCGAAATCGATGGAAACGATGTCGCCTTCGCGCAAGGGTTCCTTGTTGGGAATCCCGTGCACCACCTGCGCCCCTACCGAGATGCAGCAGGCGTTGGGAAATCCGTACAGGCCCTTGAAGGAAGGTTTCGCTCCGTGATCCAACACGAACTCTTCGGCCAGTTTGTCCAACTGGAGGGTCGTTACGCCAGGTTTGACTTCCGAAGCCAACATGCCGAGCGTACGGGAAACCATCAGCGCCGCACGGCGAACCTTGGCGATTTCTTCCTTGGTTTTTAAGTGTATCATTTTTTCCTTTGGACGTATCTCGTCCCCTTTTTTTCTGTTCGTCCCCCGTGCTTGTCCGGGGCGGATTTTCCCGACCCCTTCCCCCTTCCTTTCGTTTCAGACGGGCCGATGAGCGGGGCAGGAGGCCTGCTGCGTCAATTCATCCGGATCCAGTGCCAGAGGTCCTTGTAGGTCGGTTTGCTGCCGTAGGACAACAGGCCGATCCGGTAGATCTTGGCCGCCATCCACGTAACGGCCAGGAATGTAACCACCAGCAGCAGCGCCGAGACGACCACTTCCCAGGCGGGCACCCCGAAGGGAACGCGCACCATCATCATCACGGGCGAAGTGAGCGGGATCATCGACATCCAGAAAGCCACCGGGCCGTTGGGGTTTTCCACACTCAAAAAAGCGCAATAAAACGCCACCAACAGCGGGATCGTGATGGGCATCACGAATTGATTCGCATCGCCGGCCGAATCCACCGCCGCGCCGACCGCTGCATACAGCGAAGCGTAAAGCAGATATCCCAGGATAAAGAACACGATCGAGATGAGCCCGATACCCAGGAAATCTATCTGCGCCAGTTGGGCGACGAATTGGGCCATCTCCCCGGACGAACCGCCGGCCGTCTCCATGGCAGCCGCCGCCTGAGGAGCCGTCTGGGCGACGGTCTGGGTCATCTGCTCGGTTACCTGCGGCGATATTTCCGACGGATCGGGGCCCAGTACGGAAGAGAGCCCGGCCACCCCGACGATGGACAGCCCGGTGAGCATCACCACCCAGATCGCCAGTTGGGTAATGCAGACCAGACCCGAGCTGATGATCTTGCCGATCATCAGTTCAAAAGGCCGCACGGAAGAGATGATGACTTCGACGATGCGGTTGGTCTTTTCCTCTAGGGTGGAGGTCATCACCATGTTGCCGCTGAAGATCATGAACATGTACAGCATGAAGCACAGGATAAAGGCCAGGGCGAGCTTGATCCCTTGGACGACGTTCCCGTCGGTCTGCTCGTCGGCTTCCTGGCTCACGTCCACCAGGCGGATGGACACATCGGCATCGGTCGAGGCCAATACCTTGGGATCGACGCCCAACCGTTCGATCTTCCGGTCCTTGATGATGCGTTCTACCTGCGAGGCGACGGTACCCTGCACCGACATCGGTACGTTTTCGTTGTAGTACATGGCCGTGCCGCGCTCGATCACCGAATAGTCGTCCGTGGTATCGGCCGGAAAGACCACCACTCCTTTGAAGGAATCGTCGCGCAGGGGAAGCACCTTGGCCGAATCCAGCGGAAGGGACGCTACGTCCAAAGCCACGAAACGGAGATTGTCGTCGCCCTCGATCCGGGAAGCCATCCGCCCGGAGAGGTCGTACAGCCCTACGGTGGTCGTTTCGCTCTTGTTGACCGAAGCCAGGAAACCGATGAGCACGCCTACGGCCACCAGAGCGATGGGCGTAAGGAGGCCGACCAGCCAGAACGATTTTTTGCGCACCCGCATGAGGTATTCATGACGGATGATAAGCCCTATTTTATTTTTGGATGCCATGGTATCGAAAGGTTTTTTCTCGTTTTGTTTTTCGGATCATACACCGGACAGGAAAAGGGAGGTTCACGCCGCCCCTCCGGCAGAGGTCAGGCTTCCGGCGCCGCCTTCGACCGCCTGGAAGAAAATATCGCTCACCGAAGGCAACTGCTCGGCAAAGGAATGGATCTGCCCCATCGAAGCGAGCACGCTCAACAAAGCATTGGGATTGTCGAGGTCCTTCAGACGGAAGAGCGCCTGAGGTTTGATCGTGCGCGGATCGTCCTCCCAACCGATAAATTCGGGCAGAGCCTCCAGCGCGCTGCGCTGTTCGGCACGAATGTCGATGTCCACCTTGTACACCCCCTGGCGGTAACGCTCCTTGATACGGGTAAGCTCGCCCGAAAGGATCCCCCGGCCTTTGTCGATCAGCAGGATGTGGGAACACATCTGCTCCACCGACTCCATCCGGTGGGTGGAAAAGAGGATGGTCGTGCCGTTCTTGCACATCTGTTCGATCTCGCTGCGGATCATCTCGGCATTGATGGGGTCAAAACCGCTGAAAGGCTCGTCGAGGATCATGACCTCCGGCTCGTGGAGGACGTTGACGATAAACTGAACCTTCTGCGCCATCCCCTTGGAGAGTTCCTGGATTTTTTTGTCCGCCCAGTTCTCGATGCCGAATTTGGCGAGCCACTTGCGGATGCGCAATTTGGCCTGATGCGCCGACAGACCCTTGAGCTGGGCCAGGTACATCGCCTGATCCATCACCGTCAGGTTCTTGTACAAGCCGCGCTCCTCGGGCATATAACCGATCCGGGCGATGTCTTCCCGCACCAGCGGGTGTCCGGCAAAGTAGATCTGCCCCTGGGTGGGCACGAGGATCTGGTTGATCAAGCGGATAAAAGTCGTTTTCCCCGCTCCGTTGGGACCGAGCAAACCGAAAAGGCTGCCGCGCGGGATTTCGACATTCAAATGGTCGAGGGCGGTCTGCTGACCATATTTCTTGGTCAATTCCTCCGCCCGCAAAATCGTGTCCGACATATATTTGGATATTTTTAGATGCTATGCGCTACCGGGTATTTCCCGAGCAATTTTTCCTCTTTCTTATCTTCTCCCTCCCCCCCTTTTCCCTGCCTGTTCCGCCTTCGTTCGGGACATTCTCGCGCTTATCGGCACCGCTTTGTCCTGTTTTCCATGGGAAAGGAAAAAATTTTTGCAAATATACGCAGTTTTTGTTTGTACTTTTGCACCCTCCGTTCAGGCGGACAAGGGATCCACAAACAAAAAACAGAACTATTTCACGCCATGACTGCTGCCGAACTCCTCCTGCTGGCCCTCGGGCTGTCGATGGACAGTTTTGCCGCCTCGGTATCGGGCGGAGTAGCCATGAAACGCTTCTCGATGCCCCGCGCCTTGAAGATCGCCCTGACACTGGCCGCCTTTCAGGCCGCCATGCCGGTTATCGGATGGATCGCCGGAGAACATTTCAAAAGCCTGATCGAAAGCCTCGACCACTGGATCGCCTTCGCCCTGTTGGGATTTCTCGGTGGGAAAATGATCTGGGAAAGCCTGCGGGAAGGCCGCGCGCTCAAAGACACCTGTTCCTGTCCGAAAGCCCCGGAAGGAGACACGGCCCACCCCTGGAGCACCCGCACCACCTTGTGCATCGCCTTGGCCACCAGCATCGACGCCCTGGCCGTAGGCATCTCGTTTGCCTTTCTCAACATCCGGATCGTGCTGGCCACCGTCATCATCTTTGCCGTAACACTTGCCTCGTCCCTCTCGGGCATCGGCATGGGACTGCGTTTCGGACTGCGGCTCAACCGCTGGGCCGGACTCTCCGGAGGCATCATCCTGGTGGGCATCGGAGTAAAAATCCTCGTGGAACATCTCCTCGCACACGGAAGCTAACCCCCGCCCAGTGCACACCCGATCCCGGGAAGCAACGATCGTCTTTTCGCCCCCAGCCGAACTTCCGGGCCAGGAAATATTTTTCTATATCCCCCGCTGACGAACCGCCTCGTACAGTACCGCCGCACAAGCCGCTGAAACATTGAGCGAACCGATCTGTCCGGCCATCGGGAGTTTCACCCGCAGATCGGCCAAACGGAGCAACTGTTTGGAAATACCCTTTTCCTCATTGCCCATCACCAAAGCCAGCGGCCCGGTCAGATCGGCCGAATAGACCACCGCATCGGTCTTTTCCGTCGCGCAGACAAGGCGCAGGCCACATTGCTTCAGGTAGTAGGCCGTATCGGTCAGGTTGGCCGACTTGCAGATCGGCACGCGGAACATCGCCCCGGCCGAAGCCTTCACCGCCTCGGCACTCACCGGAGCCGCCCCCTGCGCCGCCACCACCACCGCATCGACGCCCGCACATTCGGCCGTGCGGACGATGGCCCCGAAGTTGCGTACATCGGTCAGATGGTCCAGGAGCAACACCCAAGGCATTCCACCCCGTCCCATCACCTCCTCGACCACCCCCTCTACCGAGGCGAACTCCACCGGCGAGAGAAAAGCAAAGACCCCCTGGTGGTTTTCCCGGGTCAGGCGGTCGAGTTTTTCCTGCGGCACGAGGCTGTAAGCCAACGAATGCTCTTTGAGCATGTGCATGAGTTCGGCGGCCGCCTCGCCCCGCAATCCTCGCTGAATGAATATCTTGTCGGGTATCTTCCCGCTATCCACCGCCTCCATCAGCGGGCGGATGCCAAACACGCTCATGTTTTCCTTGTGGTCCATCGGAGTCTTCTCTCGGGTTATCTCGCAAACAAAGGTATGAAACCTTCCGGGGATACCGCGATTTTTCCCTCCATTTTCTCCCGCCGGGAACCACCTCCGACCGGCACAAGCTCCCCCTCCAAAGCCCCCGCCGCCGGAGGAAAAACAAAATCTCGGGAAAACCGCCGCATTTTCCGGCAAATCTCGCTATATTAGCCCGCTGCAGCAGCAAGAAAACAAATCGAACCCACACAAACCGCAAGGCATGACTTTAGTCCAACTCCAATACATCCTGGCCGTAGCCCGCTGGGGCAGTTTTACCACAGCGGCCGAAAAGTGCTTCGTCACCCAACCGACCCTCTCGATGCAGGTACAGAAACTCGAAGAGGAACTCGGGGTACAAATCTTCGACCGCAACAAAAAACCCGTCGCGCCCACCCCGCTCGGACAGCAGATCGTCGCCCAGGCAGCGGCCACCGTCGGGGAATCGATGCGGATAAAGGACCTGATCGACCAGGCGAAAGGTTCGGTGTCGGGCGATTTCCACCTGGGGATCATCCCCTCGGTGATGCCCTCGCTGCTGCCGCTCTTTCTGAAGACCTACACCAGGAAATACCCCAAGGTTACCCTCCACCTGGAGGAATTGCAAACCGCCGACATGGTCCAGGCACTGAAAGAAAAAGTGATCGACGCCGGCATCGCCGCTACCCCCTTGGGCGACCCCGCCATCACGGAAGAACCGCTGTACTACGAACCGATGGTCGCCCTGGTAGGAAACGAATCGCCGCTGTTGGCCAAAAAGAAACTCACGCCCGCCGACCTGGGGGACGAACAGCTTCTGCTCTTGGAAAACGGGCACTGCTTCCGCAACAGCGTACTCAACCTGTGCCAGGAAGCCCGAAAGAATGCCGAGAAGCAGCGCTTCCGTCTCTCGAGCGGCAACTTCGACACGCTCATCGGCCTGACCAAAGAAGGCTTCGGTACCACGGTGCTCCCGTACCTGACCGCCATGTCCCTCCCGGAGGAAGACCGACGGATGCTGCGCGAATTTGAAAAACCGATGCCCGCCCGCGAGGTGAGCCTGATCCGCTCGACCACCCAGCTCCGGCAGAAAGTTTCGGACTCGGTGCGCGAAACCATCCGGGGGATCATCCGGGGAATGATCCTGCTCGACCAAACGAAAGTCGTCAGCCCCATCGAAGGGCAAGCGGCGAAAGACATTGCCTTGTGATCCCTTCGGAACGAAAAACAGCCGTGCGGGGGAATTTTTGAAAAAATTCCCCCGCACGGCTTTTATTGTTATTCCCCTGATTTTTAGATTGTTAAAAGAAGTTTCAGCGTTTCTATTAACATTTATCCGGAGCACCTTCTTCCCGCTGCCCGCAAATATCCGCCTCCCACGGGCTCATCAACGCCCCAAAAAGATAAGCAGCACCGAAATGTCCGCCGGGCTTACCCCGCTGATGCGGGAAGCCTGCCCGATATTTCTCGGCCGGATCTTTTCCAGTTTTTGCCGGGCCTCGATCGAGATGGAACCGATGCGCATAAAGTCGAAATCCTCCGGGATGGCGACCGACTCCAGGCGGTGGAGCTTGCGGACGTTCTCCTGCTCCTTTTCGATGTATCCCTCGTACTTGATCGCGATCTCGGCCTGCTGCACGGCATCGTCGGCGATGTTGTTTTCGGCGATGAACGCCTCGATACTCGGGAAAGTCTCCCGCATATCGTCCATCGAAATATTCGGACGGGAAAGGATCCGGTCAGCCTTGCAACCCTGTGCCAAGGGAGCCGACCGACGCTTTTCGAGCAAAGGAGCCGCCTGAGCGACCGTCACGGAGAGTCCGCGGAATTCCTCCACCAACCGCTCGGCATCCCGCACCTTGCGCGCTACCCGCTCCAGCGCGCTGTCGTCCACCGTCCCCAGTTCGTGAGCCAGGGGAGTGAGACGGATGTCCGCATTGTCCCCGCGAAGCAGGGTACGGTACTCGGCCCGGGAAGTAAACATCCGGTAGGGTTCCTGCGTGCCTTTGGTGATCAGGTCGTCGATGAGCACCCCGGTATAGGCCTGGTCGCGCCGCAGGACGAAAGGCGCCCGCCCCGTCGTTTTCAACGCCGCATTGATCCCCGCCATGAGGCCTTGGCAGGCCGCCTCCTCGTAACCCGTGGTGCCGTTTATCTGCCCGGCGAAATACAGGTTTTCCACCCGCTTGGTCTCCAGAGTAGCCTGCAGCTGCGTGGGAGGGAAATAGTCGTACTCGATGGCGTAGCCCGGGCGGAGCATCCGCGCATTTTCAAAGCCCTCGACCTTCCGCAGGGCGCGTATCTGAATATCCTCGGGCAGCGACGTCGAAAAACCGTTGATGTACATCTCCACCAGCCCCCGTCCTTCCGGTTCGACGAACAAGGGATGCGAAGTCTTTTCCGCAAAACGGTTGATCTTGTCCTCCACCGAAGGGCAGTACCGCGGCCCCACTCCCTGGATACGGCCGGTAAAGAGCGGCGAACGGTCGAAGCCCTCGCGCAGGACGGCGTGCACCTCGGGATTCGTATAAGCCATCCAACACCGCTCCTGGTGTTCGAGCGGCGGGGTATCCGAGAACGAGAAACGCCCCGGCACCGGATCGCCCTCCTGGGGGATCATCCGGGAAAAGTCGAGCGAACGGGCGTCGATACGCGGAGGCGTTCCGGTCTTCATACGCCCCGCCTCGAAACCGAGCGCCACCAGCGAACCGGTCAAACCCTCGGCCGAAGGCTCCGAAATACGGCCGCCCCCGAAGTGTTTTTCTCCGATGTGGATCACCCCTCCCAGGAACGTCCCGTTGGTCAGCACCACGGCATCGCCCCACGCCTCTACGCCGAGCGACGTCCGCACGCCCTGCACCACGCCGTCCCGCACCAAAACCTCGGTAACGGTATCGGCAAACAAGTCCAATCCGTCGGTATGTTCCAGCTCCATGCGCCACTGCTGCGAAAAGCGGTACTTGTCGCACTGCGCGCGCGGGCTCCACATCGCCGGGCCTTTGGAACGGTTGAGCATCTTGAACTGGATCATCGTCCGGTCGGTTACGATGCCCGAATACCCGCCGAGCGCATCCACTTCGCGCACGATCTGCCCTTTGGCAATGCCGCCCATCGCGGGATTGCACGACATCTGCGCCACGGTTTGCAGGTTTTGCGTGATGAGCAGCGTCCGCCGCCCCATCCGCGCCGCAATCCGCGCCGCCTCGCAGCCGGCATGCCCGCCGCCCACTACGATCACTTCGTATTTCGAAACGAATACCGACATTTTCTCACTCGTATTTCCGCCGCAAAATTACAGCAAAAGCCCCTCCCGTCAAAGCACTAATTTTTGGACACCCTTGGACACCTTACCCCTCCGCCTGCCTCTTCAAAAAAACTTCATGTTCCACGTGGAACACTTTTGGATGTTTCACTCTGCCAAAAAAACTTCCTTCCAGCCTTGAAAACAGATCAAGCAAAGCCGCCTACCCACAAGCCCCGCTTTTCAAAGATTCTCCACCGATCCGCCGGCAGGGAAAATGTCCCCACAACCGACGAAGCGTTTTTTCAAGACCAAAAATCGTCGTGGAAAAACTGAATTCAGACACCCCGCCGCAACCGAACTTCGCCGGGTTTATAAACCGGAAGCCCCCCTTCAAACCTTCGGCAAAAAGACGCCGCGAAAATGTTCCACGTGGAACTAAAGATATTTCGTGTAGGCCAAAAACAGGAGATACACCAGCAGATTGACAAAGGAAAAGAGCGCCGCCGCACGCTGGTAATATTCCACCGGACGCCGCAGCAAACGGAAAACGATGAGCGCGAGTGCCTGCAGGACAAACAGCACCATCGGCGCATAAACCGCCGTCAGAGCGATGTAGTTGTTGACGATCGTCCCGGAAAGAAAGTCGAGTCCCGAGAGGCCGTTTACCCACAACAGCAGCAGCGAAAGACTGCTGAGCACATTGATGCTGTTAATGTATCCGTAGATCCGTTCCATCGTCTATTTGCTGTTTGCGGATGTGTTTACAGGATTCCCCGAGCGGCGGCGCAATTCCTCCACGAGCCCCGGAAGGATGCGCCCGGCATCGCCCACCACCCCGTAATCGGCGTACTTGAAGATCTCGGCCTGGGGGTCGGTATTGATCGCCAAAACCTTTCGGGAGCGGATCATTCCCGCTATATGCTGCAACGCACCGCTAATTCCTACCGCCAGGTAAAGCGCCGGCTCCACCTTCGCCCCGGTCTGGCCGACGTGCTCGAAATACGGCCTCCGCCCGGCCTGATACACCGGACGCGTACAGGCGGTCGCTCCTCCGCCATCCCGTGCCAACTGCTCCAGCAGCGGCCACAGTGAGGGCTCTACCCCCATCCCTCCGCTGACCACCAGAGGGGCCGTGCGGACATCCGCGTGCACGGGCATCGGCTGCCGGTCCACTTGTTCCGCCTGTGCCGGAAGGGGGTGCGGGTCTTCGAGAGAACTCACGCGCGCCAACACCCGCCCGGAAAAAACAGGCGTTTCCCCTTCGGAAGAAAAACCCTCCGCATCGGCCAAGGCCTGCTGGAAGACATCGGCCATCTGCACGAAATCTTCAGGCGGCAAAAAACGCACCGAGACCCGCGCGGGCATCATCCGGTAGCCGGAGTACTCTTTCCTGGGCGAGAAATCTCCCGCCGGGGGGACGAGGTGAATCTGACTGCGCATGGCGAGCATCATTTCCCGCATGGAGGGGATACGCACCTGCTCGCTGGGGTAAATGGCTTTGTTGCACGAGAGGATCACGGGAGCTTTCACGCGAAGGGTTTCGCTGAAAGCGTCCGTCTGCCGGGAGACTTCGAGCATCCCCGGTTCGTCCGCGCAGGGGCGGAAATCGCACACCCCTTCCACCAGAGCGATCCCGGAGAGTTGCGAGAGCCAACGGGGAAAGTCGCCGCTGGCGTAGTCCCACCCGGATTCCCCGCACAGCACCACCGGCTGCGGACGGTCCTTCAGGAAGGCCGCTACTTCCGCTGCTGCCGCATAAGCATCACGGGGACAGTCGTTTATGCGAAAAACCTGCGGAGCACCCATCGCGGCGGCATAGCGCAAAACTCGTTCCTGCGCCTGCGGGCAGACGCTTACTACCTGCACCTGGGGAGATGCCGAGAGGCCCTTCATAAGCACCTGCTTGTCCAACGGACTGATAGACAAGGCGTCGCCATCCACGCACACGACATCCTGTGCGGTGTCCACCCGCACGCGGGAATACACATCGGAGGCGATGTGCACGGCGACCCACAGTTCCATTTGAACGTTCGTTGGCATTTCGAGAAACAAAGATACTTTTTTTCAAGAATATTGCACCCAAGCGAACCGAAACTTTCCGGTATTTATTAGATTTGCAAAACGGTTCAATCCTTTGCAAGAACAACTACCAAAATCATCAACCTGTATCATGGATACGAATACTCCCCAAGTCTCCGGCCGCATTCAGCGCCTGGAGCCGTCGGCTACCCTGGCCATGTCGGCAAAAGTCCGCGAACTCAAAGCGCAGGGTGTGGACGTGATCAGCCTTTCGCTGGGCGAAACGGACTTTTTCACCCCCGATGCCGTCAAAGAGGCCGCCAAAAAAGCCATCGACGACAACTACAGCTTTTACTCGCCCGTGGCGGGTTATCCCGAACTGAAAAAAGCCGTTTGCCACAAGTTCAAACGCGACAACAACCTGGACTACCAGCCCAACCAGATCGTGGTATCCACAGGTGCGAAAAACTCCATCTACAACGTGATGCAGGTGCTGGTGGACAAAGGCGATGAAGTGCTGGTGCCGGCTCCCTACTGGGTGAGCTACGTGGAGATCATCAAACTGGCCGAGGGTACGCCGGTGATCATGCCGACCACCATCGAGACCAACTACAAGATCACCCCGGCCCAACTCGAAGCCGCCATCACCCCCCGCACCAAGGCCATCATCTACTCCTCGCCTTCCAACCCGACCGGTGCCGTTTACACCCGTGAGGAACTCAAGGCCCTGGCCGAGGTATTCGCCCGCCATCCGCAGGTATTCATCATCTCGGACGAGATCTACGAACACATCAACTTCACCCCGGGCGGACACACCTCCATCGCCGAATTCCCGGAAGTCTATCCGCAGACCATCGTGGTAAACGGGCTGGCCAAAGCCTACGCGATGACCGGATGGCGCATCGGCTTTATCGGCGCAGCACCCTGGATCGCCAAAGCCTGCGAGAATTTCCAGGGACAGGTAACCTCGGGTACCAATTCCGTGGCACAACAGGCGGCTGTCGCTGCGCTGAATGCCGATCCCGAGACGATGGTCAAACCGATGGTCGAGGTATTCGCCCGCCGTCGCCAACTGGTACTGGAAAAACTGGCCGAAATCCCGGGACTGAAGACCGATACGCCTTACGGTGCTTTCTACGTCTTCCCCGATATTTCCTACTACAAGGGAAAGACGCTGCGCGGCACCCCGATCAATACCTCGGACGACCTGTGTCTCTACCTGCTCTCCGAGGCACACGTGGGTCTGGTGGCCGGTTCTTCCTTCGGCAACGACAACTGCATCCGCCTTTCGTATGCAGCCAGCGAGGAAGTGCTCGCCGAGGCGATCCGCCGGATCAAAGAAGCCTTGACCGAGTAAGCATCCCTTGGGGGCGGGCAAGCAAAAAGGGCGGCGCCAATGGCGCCGCCCTTTTTGCTTGCCCGCCCCCGAGGGAAAAACCGACTACGGCTCGCGCACCTGCCCGTTGCCGCAGATCAGGTACTTGTAGCTGGTAAGCTCCGGCAGCCCCATCGGTCCGCGGGCGGGCAGTTTCTGGGTGCTGATCCCTATCTCCGCCCCGAAACCGAACTGTCCCCCGTCGGTAAAAGCCGTGGAAACATTGACATAGACGCAAGCCGCATCCACCCGACGCTGGAACTCGACTGCCGTGGCCGGATTTTCCGTCAGGATGGCCTCGCTGTGCCCCGACGAATACTTCGCGATGTGGTCCAAGGCTTCCTCCAGGCCGTCTACCGTTTTGACGGCCAGGATATAGTCCTGGAACTCCGTCCCGAAACTGTGCTCGTCTGCCGCCACGAGCAGCTCCTTGGGATACTTGCCCTCCAAAGCCATGTACGCGCGCGGATCGGCCTGGAGTTGCACGTCCTTTTTGGCTAGCGGGGCGCACAGGGCCGGCAGATCGGCCAAACGCGAAGAATGCACGATCAGGCAATCCAGGGCATTGCACACCGAAACGCGCCGGGTCTTGGCGTTGAAAATGACCGCCGCCCCCTTTTTCACATCGCCGTCGGCCGAAAAATACGTATGGCATACTCCGGCACCCGTCTCGATGACCGGCACATGGGCATTATCGCGCACATAGCGGATCAGCGAAGCGCTCCCCCGGGGGATGAGCAGATCGACATAATCGGTAGCCGTAAGCAAGCGGGCCGTTGCCTCCCGGTCGTTGGGCAGCAAGGTAACCGCATCCTGCGGCACCCCGCAACAATACAGCACCTTCTTGATGATCGAGATGATCATCGCATTGGAATGCACCGCATCCGATCCCCCTTTGAGGATACAAGCGTTCGAGGTCTTGAAGCACAGGGAAAACACATCGAAGCTCACATTGGGACGCGCCTCGTAGATCACGCCCACCACTCCGAAAGGCACGCGCACCTTGACGATCTCCATCCCGTTGGGACGGGTCCAGCGGGCTATCTCCTCCCCTACGGGCGAGCGCAAGGCCGCCACGTGGCGGATGTCGTCCGCTATGCCCTCGATCCGCGCAGGGGTGAGCATCAAGCGGTCGTACATCGGATCGGAAGGGTCCTTGGCCGCCAGATCGCGCGCGTTCTCCTCGAGGATCGCCGCACTTTGGCGTTCGGTTTCATCGGCCAACGCCAAAAGCACCTCGTTGATCTTTTCCCCGTCGAGCAACGCCAAAGCCCGTGAAGCCTCGACCGCCCGCTCAAAAGTCTGTTTCAGTTCCATATCGCTCGTTTCTTTTTCTTCAGTCCAAACACAGGTAATCGTAATGCACCAGCGCCTTTCCGCCCTTGCGACCCATCTGCCTCCGAGCCTGCTGACTGCCGGTGGAAACGCGTCCCACGCCGATCTGACGGCCGTCGGGCGCAATGATCCGCACGATGTCGTCCTTCTCGAAATCGCCCCGGATCTCGCTCACCCCGATCGGCAGCAGGCTGGTGGCCTTCTCCCCGGTAAGGGCCTGGCAAGCCAGAGGGCTGATGTGGATTTCCCCCTTGGCAAAACTCTCCGAATGGGCGATCCACTTCTTGATGGCGCTCTTGGGGGTGGAAGCAGGGACAAAACGGGTGCAAAGCGTCCCCTCGTCCTGTTTTCCTCCCATCAAACGGCAAAGGATGTTCTCCCGCTTTCCGTTGGCGATGATCACCTCCGTCCCCTCGCCGGCTACCTTGGCGGCGATACGGCTCTTGGTGAGCATCCCTCCGCGCCCGAACGAGGAACGCGACGACTGGACATAGCGCGAGAGGTCGCTTTCACCCGGCAGGATGCGTTCGATAACCCGGGAGGCCGGATCGGCAGGGTCGCCGTCGTAGATCCCGTCGATATTGCTCAGGATCACCAGTGCCTCGGCATCCATCATCGCGGCGACCAGCCCCGAGAGTTCGTCGTTGTCGGTGAACATCAACTCCGTTACCGAGATCGTATCGTTTTCGTTGACCACCGGCACGACGCCGCTCTCCAGCATCACCGCCATGCAGTTGCGCTGGTTCAGGTAATGCTCCCGGGTGCCGAAACTCTCCTTGGTGGTAAGCACCTGCCCGCAGACGATGCCGTGCTCGCGGAAAAGTTCGTAATACTTCCCGATGAGCTTCCCCTGTCCGACCGCCGAAAACAACTGGCGGCTGCCCACCGCGTCGAGGTGATGGGGTTTGGGCACGACCTCGCTGCGCCCGGCCGCCACCGCACCCGAAGAGACCAGGATCACTTCCATGCCCCCGGCCATCAATTCAGCGACCTGATCCACCAGCGCGGACATCCGCGTGGTATCGAGCGTGCCGTCCGCGCGGGTGAGCACGTTGCTGCCTATCTTGACGACGATGCGTTTGTATTTTTTTTCCAAAGCGTCTTTCACTTCGCAGTTCGTATTTTTTTGCACTTGCCTGAAAAGGATTCGATCTCCAAGCGCCACACCGCCGTGCGGGGGAGGGATTTTTCCATGTACTTGAGCCCCGTGGAGACATCCTGCGGGGAATATTTCTCCAGCAAACGCCTCAGGGCTTCGCGCTTTTGCTGCGGATCGTCCACCACCCGGGCCGTGCCGGACAGCACGAGGCTCTCGTACTCGGTGGTAAACTGCGCGGAGAGGACGTGGGTGCGCCCCACCACGCAGAACGACACCCGATCCTGGCTGGACAAACAACGCCACTTCCGCCCCTGGGGAGCGCAATGGAGGTAGATCGCATCCTGCCCGTCCCACACGAAATTGATCGGGATGCCGTATGGCACCCCGTCCTCGCACAGGGACAACACGCCGTATTCCCCCTCGCGGAGAAGTTCGCGCGCCCGCTGCTCGTCCATCAGGCGGTCGCGACGGCGCACCGAGTCGTTGTCGTAACGCATCCCTCCGGTTTTACTTGCTGGCCAGCAGCCCGTCGATCACCGCCGCGGAAAAACCTCCGCGCTCCATCGCCTCCAGGCCTTTGAGGGTAATGCCTCCCGGCGTGGTTACTTTGTCGATCTCCTGCTGGGGCATCGTTCCGTTGGCCTGCAACAGCCCTACCGCCCCGCGCACCGTCTGGAGCACCATCGGCAGCGCCTGCGAAGGGTCGAGTCCCATCTTGACCGCCCCTTCGACCGAAGCCCCGATGTAGCGCAGGATATAGGCAATCCCGCACGAGCAAAGCGCCGTAACGGCGGTCATCTGCTCTTCGGGCACCAGAAAGGCCTCCCCCAAAGCGCTGAAGACCGCCATCATTTCTTCCTGCTGCGCCGGCGATGCGCCGTCCGCACTGATGAAAGTCGTGCTCTGCCCGATGGACACCGCCGTATTGGGAATCACGCGGAACAATGCAGGCGCGGCGCCCAGGTATTCTTTCATCCGGGCGAAGGAGAGCCCGGCCACCACCGAGGCGACCGCCTGGCGTTCCATGTCGAGCTCCGAAGCGATTTCCCGCAGGACGCCTTCGGCCAACCAGGGCTTGACCGCGACGAACACGTAATCCGCCCCGCGCACCGCCTCCCGGTTGTCCGAGAGAAAGCGCACCGTGCCGTGCTGTTTTTCCAAACGTTCGAGCAGCGCCGCCCGCGCATGCGTAACGCAGACGTCCTGCCCGGCGGCCAATCCGGCCGCAACCACCCCGGCGGCTATCGCCCCGCCCATGTTTCCTCCTCCGAGAACTGCTATTTTCATCTTTTTGTCGTTACATTGGTTGATTCCTGCCCGCCCTTGTCCGAAACCCTTCGGGTGTTTCGGGCAAGACCGAGACAAAGTTACTGTTTTCCCCCGTTCGGTCTTCATAAAATACTGGGCGGAAGGGTTGCGATTTGTTAAAAAAAAGTATCTTTGTCGCTGGGTATCCCCCAAAAACCTTTCCTTCTACTAACAAACGTACAAACGATGAACACTCCTGCCAAATCCGTGAGAATCCAATCGCTGGATGTATTCCGCGGGCTGACCATGCTGCTGATGCTCTGGGTAAACGAGTATGCGGGCGTAAAAGACCTCCCCCACTGGATGTACCATGCCGCCGCCCAGGAGGACATGATGGGCTTCTCGGACATCATCTTTCCGGCCTTTCTCTTCGCCATGGGCATGGCCGTACCCTTTGCCGTACAAAACCGCCTGAAGAAAGGCGACAGCCTGCTGCAAGTCTCCCTGCACATCCTGCTGCGCACCGTGGCGCTGGTGGTGATGGGTCTTTTTACCGTCAACAAAGGCGCCTACGATCCCGTGGCTTCGGGCATTCCCTCGCCGTGGTATTCGCTGCTGATGGTCGCCGGATTTTTCCTCGTATGGAACCTCTACCCGAAAGTTTCCGACGCGCGCCGTTACTTGTTCGCCGGGATGAAAATAGCGGGCATCGCCCTGCTGGTCTATCTGCTGGTGATCTTTGTCCCCAAGGAAGGCCAGTCCTTCGGCACGAAATGGTGGGGCATCCTCGGACTGATCGGCTGGTCGTACCTGGGTACCTCGCTCATTTACCTGGCCACCCGTTCGGACCTGCGCAAAGCCATCGCCGCCTTCCTGCTGCTGACGGCCTGCTGCCTGCTGACCTTCGCCGGCGTGTTCCGGGGGACCTGGGCCGAGTACATCCCCAGCCAACCGGTACTCTACACCCTTTCGGCAGCCGGTATGCTGGCGGCCATCCTCTTGCAACAATACGGACGACGTCCGGGCAGTTTCTACGGCGTGATGGTGGCCATCGGGGTCGTCATGGCACTGTCGGGTTGGGTGGCGCACCACTGGTGGATCATCTCCAAGATCCAGGCCACACCCACCTGGCTCTTTTACTGCTGCGCGATGTTCTTCCCGGCGGCGGCCTTGCTGCATTACCTGTGCGATGTAAAAGGCAAGGCGCATTGGTTTGCCATCATCAAACCGGCCGGCACGCTGACCCTCACCTGCTACATGATCCCTTACCTGACCGGCAACCTGATGATCCTGCTGGGGCTCCACTGGCCCTCGTTTACTTACAGCGGCGGAGCCGGACTGGTGCGCTGCGCACTGTACTCCCTGGCGGCCATCTGGATCGCCTGGCTGCTTTCGAAGATCCATATCCACCTGAAAATCTGACGCTTCTTACGTCTTCTCGTTTGCGCTGCGTTTAAGCATGGGGCTGCTCCGCTCTTCTACGCTTAAACGCAGCGATAAACCCTTCCCCTCCCCCATGAAAAAGTACCTGCTCATCCTCGTCGTCTGCCTGGCGATGACCGTACAGGCACAAACCCCATTTGCCTCCGCCACCCTGCTGTTTACCGATGGACACACTGCCCAGGGGTATGTTAAAGTACCCATAACCTATGAACTCCGCATCGCCTTCAAGGAAAATCCCGACTCCCTCAAAAAAAGCATCCCCTCCACTCAACTGGAACGCATCACTTTTGAAAACGGTCATTCGATCGTCCCACTCGGATACCCCGAGGGATCGGCTGGTTCTACCTCATCATCGAAGGCCCGGTAAACCTTTACGCCCACCTCGAAGCCAAAGGCAAAACAGGCCCCATACGAGGTTTTTTCCTGTGCAAACGGGCGGAAGAACCCGTCGCCACGCAAATTTGGCCTTTGCTGACGTGGTTCCGCTCGAGGCGCAACACCTTTGCTGTAAGAATATCGAAATATTTCTCCGACTAGCCTGCCCTGGCCGAAAAAATCCGAAACCGAGAGGACAGCTACACAAAGGATGACTTTATAAATATCATCGAGGAATACAACGCCTGGAAAAACAACTGCTCCGAGGGCAGCGAAACGGCCTCTGACCCCGAATCCCCGGGGGAGGGAGAAAACCTTACCCCCGCTTTTTTACCGGAGTAGTCTGGGAGAGACGCAGGCTGCTCACCACCGCCGCTGCCAGCGCAAAGCCGATGGCCACCATCAGACAGCGCAAGGGCGAAACCTCGGGCGCCGTCACGCGGAAGATCAAGGCCACCAACGTCGTCCCGAGCGTCTGCCCGAACAGACGCGCCGTCCCCTGCATTCCGCTCGCCCCACCGCTGCGCGAAGTCGGTGCCGAGGAGATGATCGTTACATTATTGGGCGTCTGGAACAATCCGAACCCCGCGCCGCACACCGCCATCCTCCAGATTATCTGGCTGTTTTCCGGCTGGGGAGGCAATTCCGCGAGCAGGAACAAACCCAATGCGAACACCGCCATTCCCACGCCTCCCAGCAGTCCCGGATGGATCTTTTCCACCAACCTTCCGGCCAACGGTGCCGCCACGATCGTGGCCAAAGGCCACGGGGTAAGCAGCAATCCCGTCTCGGCCACACTCCGCCCCAATACCCCTTCCAACAAAAAGGGCAACGAGACCATTGCCAGCATCTGCGCGGTAAAAGAACAGATGGACGTCCCGATGGAGAGCGAGAAAATAGGGATTTTCAGCAGATCCACCGGCAGGATCGGCGCCTGAAGCGTCCTTTGCCGGCGGATGAAAAAATACCCGATGGCCAGCAGCAACACCACCTGCACCGCGATCAATCGCCGGCTTTCGTCGTGGGCGAAACCCTCGAGGGTATAGATCAAAAGGCCGAAAGTCAGCGCATTGGCCACCGCGCTGATCTTGTCGAAACGATACGAACGCTCCCGCACCGGATTTTGCGGCAGGAAAGCCCTTCCGGTAAAGAAAGCGATCGCCGCGATCGGGATGTTGATCACAAAAAGCCAGTGCCACGAAGCCACCGAAAGGATCGCCCCGGCCAGGGACGGCCCGGCCGCCACCGACACCGAAACGACCATCGCATTGATCCCGAGTCCCCGCCCGAGGTATTCCGGAGGGTAGATAAGCCGGATCAAAGCCGTATTGACGCTCATCACCGCCGCTGCGCCGATGCCCTGCACCACCCGGGCGCCCACCAGTGTCCACAGCGAATCGGCCAAAGCACAAGCCAGCGAAGCCAACCCGAAGACCGCTACACCGAAGAGGAACACCCGCCGATAGCCATGGATATCCCCCAGTGAAGCGAACGAGAGCAAGGAAACGGTGATCACCAACTGGTAGGCATTGACCACCCAGGTGATCTGGGACGGAGAAGCCCCGAAATGGTCGGAAAGAGTAGGCAGGGCGACGTTCATCACCGTCCCGTCGATGACCGACATCATGATCGCCGCCAACACGGCCACCACCCCCAGATAAGCCTTGGGAATGCCCAGTATTTTCTTTTCCATCCCTTTTTGCATAAAGGACAAAGGTAGTGAAAGGCGAGCGCAAAGCGGCAGGGGAAAACGGAGTTTTTCCCCCGCAGGGTTTGCCGAGCCGCCTCCTGCCTTATCCAAAGGTAGTGAAAGGCGAGCGCAAAGCGGCAGGGGAAAACGGAGTTTTTCCCCGAAAGCGTTGCCGAGCCGCCTCCTGCCTTATCCAAAGGCAGCAAAAGGCGAGCGCAAAGCGGCAGGGGAAAACGGAGTTTTTCCCCGAAAGCGTTGCCGAGCCGCCTCCTGCCTTATCCAAAGGCAGCAAAAGGCGAGCGCAAAGCCAAATATGTTCCTGTCCAAAAAGGCTTTTGTCGGCCGTATTTTTTACCAAAAATATCCGTACTTTTATCCCACAACATCATCATCACCATCCATGACTGCTTCCAAAGTATTTTTCACCTCGCTGCGCACCAACCCGCGCAGCAATCTGCTGGACAAGATGGAGCGTCTGGTACGCCGGGCGGGCATCGACACCATCGATTTCGAGAAACGCTTTGCCGCCATCAAGATCCATTTCGGCGAACCGGGCAACGTGGCGTACATCCGACCCAATTTCGCTGCACGCATGGCCGACATCCTGCGTTCGTTGGGAGCCAAACCCTTCCTCACGGACTGCAACACTTTGTACTCGGGACGCCGTTCCAATGCCGTCGACCACCTGCAAAGTGCCATGGAAAACGGCTTCAACCCCATCTCGGCACGGTGCGACGTCATCATCGCCGACGGACTCAAAGGCACCGACTATCGCGAGATCCCCATCGACGGGGAGTACTGCAAGGCACCCAAGATCGGCGCGGCGATCGCCGATGCCGACATCATCATCTCGATGAACCACTTCAAGGGACACGAACAGGCCGGCTTCGGCGGTGCGATCAAAAACCTGGGCATGGGTTGCGCCAGCGTAGGCGGAAAACTGGAATTGCACTGCGCCTCCCAACCGGTGATCGACCGGGAACACTGCAAGGGCTGCCTGATCTGCGTAAAACACTGCGCGCACGATGCCATCCACCTCGACGCCGAACGCAAAGCGGTGATCGACTACTCCAAATGCGTAGGCTGCGGGCAGTGCATCGCCCTGTGCCAATACGGAGGTGCCGTGATGGGCCCCGACGACACGGCCGAGCGCCTCAACTACAAGATCGCCGAATACACCGCTGCCGTGCTGAAGGACAAGCCGCATTTCCACGTGAGCTTCATCATGAACGTATCGCCGGAATGCGACTGCTGGAACCACAACGATGCCGCCATCGTCCCCGACCTGGGCATGCTCGCTTCGTTCGACCCGGTGGCCCTCGACAAGGCTTGCGCCGACCTGGTCATCGCCGCGCCGGTGCTCTCTACCGACAACCGCCTGCACAACAAACACCAGCACGAACACCTCGAAGGGGCCGACAAGTTCCACCTGCTCCACCCCGACACCAAATGGGAGGCGGCACTCGAACATGCCGAAAAGATCGGGATCGGCACCACGCAGTACGAACTCATCACCGTATGAACTTACCCCCAGACACGCGCCGCGCAAGCGCGGCGCGGCGGCCGCAAGGCCGCCCCTGCCCGCTGGCCAAACGTTCCCCGCTGCGTCGCGGGACGCCTGGCGGAGAAGATTCGAAAAAACCGTAAATCGGGTAGTATCCATTTTCCTGCAAATCAATTATTTTGTCCCATCTCTCCCTTTCGGGAGGCAAACCGAACATAAAACAAACTGCCAAAAAAAAACATGGAAACCGTTGCAAAACTCCAATCCCTTTCCTTCACCCAAGGACGTACCTATGCCTTCGCCGCTCTGTTTGCCGCCGGCAACATCGCCTTGCCCCAACTGGTGCACCTGATCCCCGGAGGGGGACTCATCTGGCTGCCGATCTATTTCTTCACCCTGATCGCCGCCTACAAATACGGCCTGGCCGTAGGACTTCTCACGGCTCTGGCCTCACCGCTGGCCAACCACCTGCTTTTCGGCATGCCTGCGGCCGGAATGCTTCCCGCCATCCTCATCAAGTCCGTCCTGCTGGCTCTGGCCGCTGCCTACGCCGCCAAAAAAGCCGGTAAAATCTCATTTTGGGCCATCCTGGCAGCCGTCGCCGCTTACCAGATCGTCGGTTCGCTGGCCGAATGGGGGCTGACCGGCAGCCTCGCCGCCGCCCTGCAAGACCTGCGCATCGGCCTGCCCGGTATCGCCGTACAGATCCTGGGTGGATATGCCGTACTGAAAGCCCTGCAAAAGATCTGATGTCTCTCCCTTAAAAAAACGACACAATGGACAGACGAGATTTCCTCAAAGCCGTAGCCGTTACCGGCGCAGCCATGACCCTGCGCCCGCACGGAGCGATGGACGTCCTGGCCCAGCCGGTAAAATCCTCCCCGAACGGCACGCCGGCCGACCTGATCGCCGTGATGGGTGGAGAACCCGACGAAATGCTCCGCCGGGCCCTGACGGAGGTCGGCGGCATCGGACGCTTCGTAAAGAAAGGGCAAAAGGTGCTGGTAAAACCCAACATCGGCTGGGACAAGACCCCGGAGCTGGCCGGAAATACCAACCCGAAACTGATCACAGAACTCATCCGGCAGTGCTTCGCCGCGGGCGCTTCGGAAGTAACGGTCTTCGACCATACCTGCGACGACTGGCGCAAATGCTACCAGAGCAGCGGCATCGAAGAAGCTGCCAAGGCTGCCGGTGCCAAGGTAGTCCCCGCCCACACCGAATCGTACTACCGAGAAGTCTCCCTCCCCCATGGGAAAAACCTCAAGAAGGCCAAAATCCACACCGCGCTGCTCGATGCCGACGTGTGGTTCAACTGCCCCATCCTGAAAAACCACGGAGGGGCCAACCTGACCATCTCGATGAAAAACTACATGGGCATCGTCTGGGACCGGGAATACTTCCACGCGCACAACCTGCAACAGTGCATCGCCGATGTCTGCACCCTGGACAAAAAACCCGCCCTGAACATCGTGGACGCATACCGGGTACTGAAGACCAACGGCCCGCGCGGCCGCAGCGCCTCGGACGTCGTGCTGGCCAAAGCGCTTTTCCTCTCCCAGGACATCGTAGCAGTGGACACCGCCGCCGCCAAATTCTTCAACCAGATCCGCGAAATGCCCCTCGAATCGGTCGGGCACATCGCGGCCGCCCAGGAGCTCGGCGTGGGAACGATGGACCTCGAAAGCCTGAATGTAAAACGCATCAAAATCTGACGCCCCGCCCATGCTCCGCAAACGCCGTATCGCCGTAGCAGTGGTGATGCTCACGCTCGTCACGTTTTACTTCATCGACTTCGCAGGCCTGCTGCCCGAAGGGTTCAGCGTCCTGGAGCGCATCCAATTCGTTCCGGCCGTTCTCTCCCACTCGGTAGCCGTCCTGGTAGTGCTGGTAGCGCTCACCCTGCTGCTGGGACGCCTGTACTGCTCGGTCATCTGCCCCATGGGGATCTTCCAGGACGTCGTCGCCCGCATAAGCCGAGGCTTGGGGAAAAAGCCGAAGAAAAAGAAACGCTACCAGTACTCCCCCGCCCGCAACATCCTGCGCTACACCCTGCTGGCAGCTACGGTCGTGGCACTGGTATCCGGATTTACCCTGCTGGCCAGCCTGCTCGACCCGTACGCGGCTTATGGCCGTATCGCCGCCAACGTATTCGCTCCGGTCTATCTGGCGGGCAACAACCTGCTCGAGGCGCTCTTCACCGCAATGGGCAACTACACGTTTTACCGGATGGACCTCTACGTGCGCAGTGCCTTTGCCCTGTCCATCGCCCTGCTCACCTTGCTCGGAGTGGGATACCTGGCCTGGAAGCATGGCCGCACGTACTGCAACACCATTTGCCCGGTAGGGACGTTTTTAGGGCTGATCAGCCGTTTTTCCTGGTGGAAAATCCGGATCGACCCCGCGAAATGCACCCGCTGCGGCGTGTGCGCCACCCGGTGCAAAGCCTCGTGCATCGACAGCCGGAACCACCGCATCGACTACAGCCGCTGCGTGGACTGCTTCGACTGCCTGGATGCCTGCCGGCAGGATGCGCTCTCTTTCTCGGGGCCCAAGAAAGCGCCGGCGCTTCCAGCTGCGGAAGCCCCCGCGAAAGCCGCCCCGAAAGACCCCTCCCGCCGGGAATTTCTGGCTACCACCCTGGCTGCTACGCTCACCGTCCCCGCCCTGATGGCACAAGGACACGGCCAACAGGAACGCCTCCGCCTGCGCGACGGGAGCGGACATACCCGGCAAGTACCCATCAGCCCGCCCGGTTCGCTGGGGCATGAGCACCTGGGGCAACACTGCACCGCTTGCCACCTGTGCATCAGCAAATGCCCTTCGAGAGTGCTCAAACCGGCGCTGCTCGAATACGGCCTCTCCGGGATGATGCAGCCGATGATGTACTTCGACAAGGGCTTCTGCAACTACGACTGCACCGTCTGCTCGGACGTATGCCCCAACGGAGCGATCCTTCCCTTGAGCATCGAAGAAAAGCACCGCACCCAGGTAGGGCGGGTGGTCTTCGTCGAGGATTTCTGCATCGTCCATACCGACGGCACCAGTTGCGGGGCCTGCTCCGAGCATTGCCCCACACAGGCGGTGAGCATGATCCCCTACCGCGACGGACTGACCATACCCCATACCGACCCACAGATCTGCGTAGGCTGCGGCGGCTGCGAATACGTCTGCCCGGCTACCCCGCACAAAGCCATCTACGTCGAAGGCGAAGCGGTACACCGGGAAGCGCTCCCGTTCGAAGATACCGGCACCCACGAGGCCGAGATCGACGGCTTCGGATTCTGACCGGCAAAAGACGGAAAGAGGAATAGCGCCGCCTACCCCTTCCGAAAAGCCTCGAAACAAAAAAGGCTTCCCACGATGGGAAGCCTTTTTTCGAATCATTTCCAGTCGAAATTCCAGAACAGGACAAAACCCGGATTACAGTTTTATCTTGAACGCTTTGGTCTGTGCGGTGAGTACTTTCCCGCGTTCGTTCTGGTAGGTGATGGTAAAGACATGGGTAGCGGTTCTTTCCGGCGCTTTGGTCGGCTTGAAGATCAATACCCGTCCCAACAGGTGCGGCCCTCCCTCGGCCGGGAAGTCGGAAGAGGGATCGTAAACCGTTTCCTTGAATACATAGGCGGGAATACCGTCTGCCGCGCCTTTGACGACTTCCTGGATCGTGAGGGTAAAAATGTCCTTGAGGGAAGTCCCGGCCGGATGCTGTGCGTCGTAATCCGTATCGGAAACGATGTCGATGGCTGTAATTCCTTTGAAAACGACGTCGTAGGCCGAGAGAGCGGGATTGCCCCAGTAGTCGTAATCCTGGTGCGCTTGGGTGAGCGAATCGTACCGCTCGGGAGCACTCCGGGGAGTGATGCGTTGTGCAAATCCGGGAAACGCCTGTTCGGGATAAAGTCCTCCGGCGTAAAACTCGATTTGCATCTTGTCGTAGGTAGCCTGTCCGTCTCCGGCTATTCCGGTGGCTTCATGCCAGTAGCGGATGGATGTCTCGGCCAACATCGGATCCATGTACGAACCGATGCTGTTCTCGGCCGGGGTGTATCCCGGCCCGATGGGAAACGCCTCGGAAGAACAACCGGCAGCCAGCAAGCCGGCCGCCGCGATGAAAAAAATGTCTCTGTATCTCATGGCCGTAAAAAAGTTTCGTGTGCAAGATAGCCAATTTCCTCTCCGGAAAATCACAACGTTTTGCTAATTAACACGCTTGCACCTCGATTTTATCATCGTTCAAATAAATTAAAAGGCATTTTTCTACTATATACCCCATGTTTTGGAGCACCAGGGCGTATTCGGCCACCTGCGCGCTGTGTTCCGCCCGGGGCGCTCCCGTCTTGTAGTCCAAAACGACCGCCCGATCCCCGTCTATGCACACCCGGTCGGGACGCAGTACCTTGCCTTGTGCCGTCTTCAGTTCCCTTTCGGCCTCGCCCTGCCAAGGAGCGGTGTAATACCGGGAAAGGGATGGATGGGCGACCACCGCATGCACCGCCCGGGAAATGCGCTCGGCTTCTTCCCAGGAGAAAAGGCCCGTGCGCAGCGCGCGCGAAACGGCAGCGTCCACTCCTTGGGCGTCCGATACGTCGGAAAGCACCCGGTGTATCCGGTTGCCGCGCTCCACCGCTTCGGCGGCCGGGGCAGCCCAGACCTTTTTCCAGTCGAGGTTTACCCGAAGGCGCTCGCGCCAAGGGGTGCCGTTCCATCGTTCCACCGGGAAGAGGTCGGTTGTTTCCTCCCACTCGCGCGCCGGGGTGCGTTGCCCCACGCTGTACGTGTAGATGCCCTGTGGATCGTCCTGGTTCACTACGTCGACATTTCCCAGGAAATAGCCGAAATATTCGCCTACGGTGCGGCCCGGAACGTCCGTACTGGTAAGGATGTGGAGCTGTCTCTTGGCCCGGGTGAGGGCGACGTACAACAGGTTGAGGTTGTCGGCCAGGATGCGTCCCTGATACTGGGCGTAGACCTGGTCCAGTCCGTTCTTTTTCACACCCGAAAGGGGAACCAGGGCCACCGGAAGGCCTTCGAGAGGTTTTTCTTCTTCCGGAATGTCGATCCACACCTCTTCGCGGTCGCTGATCGACCAGCTGGCGAACGGGACGATGGCCACCGGAAACTCCAAGCCTTTCGCCTTGTGGATGGTCATCAGCGAGACGGCATTGCCCGCCTCGCCCGAAGGGATGCTGGCTGTGGCGCGGCGGGTATCCCAGTCCTCGAGCAGGGCGACCGGCGAGGCCGAGGTATCGCGGACGAATTGCCCCGCGAGGTCCAAAAAGGCCGTCAGGTAGGCATCCTGTCCCTGTCCCCACAGGGACAGCCCCGAGGCGAGGTATTCCACGCATTCGTACAGGGGAAGCTGTTGGGCTTCCCGGCGGAGGAACTTCCCGGCGGAGAACTTTTCGAGGGCTTCGAAGAAAGCCGCTGCAGGGGAGGTGATGATCCGGCTTTTTTCCGCATCGGGGTCTTGGGCCGCAAAAGCGCCTTTTTCTTCCAGGTAGTCGGCCAGGGTGGCGCATGCCTGCAGGTCGTCCGGAAAAGCGAGGGTGCGCAAGGCGGCCACCAGTACCCGCACGGCGCGGGAGGAGTCGATCAGCAGGCTTTCCGACGACTGTACCGGTATCCCGTGGGTGGAGAGGTATTCGGCGATCTGGCTTCCGTCGCGGTTGGAACGGTAGATCACGGCGATGTCGCGGTAGGAATATCCATCGAGGCGGGTAACGCGGTCTATTTCCTCCAGGATGGCGAGCAGGGTGGGTTCCTTGCGGTCTTCGACCGTACGGCCTTCGAGGGTGCGGATGGAGACAAAGCCTTCTCCGGGGGCTTTGGACGCCTGATGGTTGCCTTCCTCGTATACCCGGCGGAAGGTTTCGTCAAGGGCAACGGGGGCGATGAGGGTGAAAAATTCGTTGGTAAAATCGACGATCACTCCTCCGCTGCGGTAATTGGTAGTCAGGTTTTCTACCCGGTACTGTTCGGGGGGAAGCCCTCCCCCCCGCTGGTACAGGTCGATGAACTGCCGGGTGTCCCCGCCCCGCCAGCGGTAGATGGCCTGTTTGGCGTCGCCTACGATCAGCCCGCCGCCGTCCTGGGCCAGCTGGTTGTACACCAGGGCGCGGATGTTGTCCCATTGGAGAGTGGAGGTGTCCTGGAATTCGTCGATAAAGTAATGCTTGTAGCGTTCGCCCAGTTTTTCGTAGATGAACGGGACGGGCTCCTGGCGCAGGTGCCGGCTGACGATCTGGTTGAATTCCGAGAGGAGCATCACCCCGCTGCGCTGTTTGATGGCATCCACCTGCGAGCCGATCTGGGAGGCAACGCCCATCTTGCTCAAGGGGGCAAGGACCATCTGGGCGTATCCATAGGCTTTTTTGTGCGTCTCCAGCAGGGAGGCGATCTCTTCGGCCAAAGCGCACAAGGGTTGGTACTGCGCGCCTACGGCGATCTTTTGTTCCGCGGTGGCCGTCGAGGAGGCGTACTTGCCGGCCAGGAACTTTTCCACGGCCGAGGCATTGGGGTCCAGGGCGGCGACGTTGCCGGCGGCCGCCTTGCGGAAAAAGCCGGCGATGCCGGTGCCTCCTCCGGCCAGGACCTTGTCCGAGCCGAGTTTCTGATAGATGATCCGGCAAGCCTTCTGGCCTGTTTCGGATACTTTTTTCTCGACATCGGCCAGGTAGCGCAGCAGGCGGCGGCGCAGCGTCAGGTAGTCGCCTATTTTTTTGTCGGCCAGTTTTTCCAGGGCTTCGTCGGCGGCTTTTTCCTGCCCCATCTGCGCCCCGGAAAGGAGCAGGGAGGTGATGTCCCAGCTGTTGCCGTTGTCCACGTTGTGCAGCACGAAGTCCAGGAGCATTTCGGAGAGTTCTCCGTCGCTGCCGGCGCGTAGCAGCAGCAGATCGACGGCCTGGCGCAGGATTTGGTCGGCATCCACCACGATGTCGAAGCCTACCGGCAGGTGCAGTTCGTGGGAAAAGCTCCGTACCAGCCGCGTGGTAAACGAGTCGATCGTCCCGACGGAAAAGGCCGAATAGTCGTTGAAGATCGCTTCGAGGATCTCTCCGGCGCGCTCCCGAAGCACTTGCGGGGGAAGGCCTGTCTTTTCGAGGATTTGTTCCCCCATGCCGCTTGCATTCCCGCCTTGGGAAAGGCTTTCGAGGGTGGAGAGGATGCGGTGCTTCATCTCCCAGGCCGCTTTGTTGGTAAAGGTGATGGCCAGTATCTCGCGGTACGCATCCGCCCGGGGGGAGGAGAGGAGCAGGACGAGGTATTCCCGCACCAGGGAAAAGGTTTTCCCCGATCCGGCCGAAGCGTTATAGACTTGCAGTTGTCCCATCGTTTGCTCGTTTGTCCCAAAGGTACGCAAAACCTTTTACGAACCTTTTTCGATACTCGTTATCTTTTACTTTTTCGACATTTATTCTTTCCATCGGTGTTCCCGGTGAACCAAATATAAAACACCGACTTTGTAAAAACTGAAAAAAGCATGAGTCGAATACATTTGTCTATCCTCTATCGAGAAAACAAACAGCAAAAACATTGTGGACTATGTGTGGATTCCTGTGAATAAATCCCGGGTTGTCCACAGGAAAAGAAAACGACCTCATCCTTCAAAGGTAGAACAACGACGTTTTTATACCGCCCCTTCGAGGGAAAAAGGCGGTTGCCAAAATCTTTTTCACAAAAAAAAGACGATTCCAGAAAAATATCTATCCACAGCAAAAGGTGGAAACGGGTTGTCCACCGCTTGTTCAAATTTTATATTATTATCTATTTATCAATTATTTACAAACAATTTTTTTGTGCATAAAAACACAACAACATCCGGAAGTCGGAATATCAAAATTCCTTCCCGTTTTTTTTCCCACACGATCCCCGGGCATATTCCTTTTCCTTTATTTTTTTATTTTTTATAAAACTCAAAAAAAGAAAGATAAGAAAGAGGTGGAAAACTTTTACGCAGTACCGTCCTTTCCCTTGTATTGTTTCTTTTCTCTGTTTTTTCATGTTACATGAACGGAAAATAAAGGGGAAAAACAGCAAAGGCGGAATGTAACCTCTCTGTTTTATAATCTTTTAAGGGTAGGAAAAATGAAAAAAGGAGGATCAGCCGAGGATCACGTGTGCCTCCGGATACTTGTAGGCCGGTTCCGGCTTCATCCGACGGATCAGTGCAAACCCGAAAGTCAGCAGCCCGATGCGACCCATGAACATCGAGACGATCAGGGTGATCTTTCCCCCGTCCGATAACGCAGAAGTGATACCCGTAGAAAGTCCCGTGGTGGTAAAGGCTGAAATCTCTTCAAAGACCAGTTCTATCAGGTCGTACTGCGCGTCGGTAAAGGTCAGTACGATCGTCCCGATGGTAACGAACAACATGGAGAACAGCAGGATGGTCATCGCCCGGAAAATCGTGCTGTCCGGGATCTGCGAATGCTCGATATTGACCCGCTGTTTGCCCCGTACGGTGTTGATGGCCGAGACGAAGAGGATGAAAAAGGTCGTGGTCTTGATACCCCCGCCGGTAGAGGCCGGAGAAGCGCCGATAAACATCAGGATGATCAGCAGCAGCAGGGTAGGATTGAGTACTTGGGTGAAATCGACCGAGTTGAACCCCGAGGTGCGCGAGGCGGCCGACTGGAAAAACGAAACGACGATCTTTCCCCCCACAGAATGTCCCTGAAGCGAATGGTTCCATTCGAAGACCATGAAAAGTACCGTTCCCAGTACGATCAGAAAACCGGTGGTAAAGACCACGATCCGCGTGTTGAAGCTCCACCTTCTTTTTACCGAGGGGAGGAACCTTTTGCGCGAATCGGAAAAGATGTCCTTCAGCACCGGGAACCCGATGCCCCCCAGGATGGTCAACACAGCGATAATGATCTGGAGTACGTAAGCGTTTCGGCAGAAGTAATTGAACATATTGCCTTCGAAGAGCGAAAAACCTGCATTGTTGAAGGCCGCGATGGAATGGAAAACCGAGTAGTAGGCTTTCTGGTAAACATCCAGAAAAGGTGTCGAATTGCTCCAGTTGAAAAAAATGAGTACAGCTCCGATGGTTTCGATTACCAGCGTGGCAATGAAAATATCCTTGAGCAGAAAGATACTTTCCTTAAAATTACGTGCATCGAGTGAATCCTTGATCAGTGCCTGGTTGCTGATACCGATGTTTCGTTTGGCCAGGATCAGGAAAAATGTGGCAAAGGTCAGGATGCCCAATCCCCCGAACTGTACCAGCAGCATGATGATGATCTGTCCACGAAGGGAAAATGTCGAGGCAATGTCCACGGTGGAGAGTCCCGTTACACAGCAGGCCGAGGTGGAAGTAAACAAAGCATCGATAAGCGATACATTTACCCCTTCGGCACTCATCTGTGGGAGCATCAACAAGGCCGCACCTGCCACGATGATCAGCAGGAAGGACAGTACGAACAGTTTTTGCGGGGAGAGTCGTGTAGCAGGCAGCAGGGCCGAAGCACGTCCTATCTCGACCATCAGCAGCACTAAAAACGCTACCTGTTCCACGATAGAGGACAGCATGCCGTATTCACTTTTTCCTGTCAGCGGGTCGGGTGGCTGGGCAAGGAACGACTTGTAGAGAAATACGCAGAGCAGGATGGCCAGCAGGATGGCGTTTACTTGATATTCCTTGAAGTATTTTCGGGGCGAGAACGAGTAGAGGTATCCGATGAAAAATTTCAAGTAGTAAAATACGATGATACCTCGGAAAATGTTTTTGATCCAGAGGGAGAGTTGCGGGGTATTTTCAAAACCGTATGCCAGGATCAGACCTGCAATGCCGGCCAGTGCAGCCAGGATGCTCAACAGGTTGAGCGTGCGCGTGACGACGTTTTTCGAGTCGTAGAGCAGGATATTGATGCTTTCCCGCAGGTTGCGCAGACGGCGGATGAAGTTTTCTTGCAAGAATGGCATTTCGGCGGATGTTCGAAGATACTATCTCGAAGCAAATGTAATCCAAATCCCCGGCGGGGACAAACGAAAAGCCGGAAAAACGCGAAGTCTTGCGTTTTTCCGGCTTTTTACCCGCTTTTGTTTCTCTCCGCTACCGAAGGAAAAACAAATTCCGTTCAAGGGCAGGTGAAGAGGTATGCAGGATTATTTTTCCGCAGCTTCGCCACCGGTTGCCTTGTTCTGGTCTTTTTCACGGATTTCCACCCGGCGTATTTTTCCGCTGATGGTCTTGGGCAGTTCGTCCACGAATTCGATGATACGCGGGTATTTGTACGGGGCAGTGATGTGTTTGACGTAATCCTGGATCTGTTTGATGAGGTTTTCATCGGCGATGGCCTTGTAAGCGCTGGCCAGCACGATGGTTGCCTTGACCACCTGTCCGCGGATTTCGTCCGGTACACCCGTAATGGCACATTCCACTACGGCCGGATGGGTCATCAGCGCGCTTTCCACCTCGAAAGGTCCGATGCGGTAGCCCGAGCTCTTGATCACATCGTCCGCCCGGCTGACAAACCAGAAGTATCCGTCCTTGTCCCGTTTGGCCACATCGCCCGTGTAGTACACACCGTTCTTGATCGAACGGATGGTCATTTCCGGATTTTTGTAGTATTCCTTGAAAAGGCCCAGCACCTTCTTGCCGTGGGTGCGGATGACGATCTGCCCTTCCTCGCCGTCGGGAACGCTGTTTCCCTCGGCATCGACCAGATCGACATCGTACTGCGGGTTGCGGATACCCATCGAACCGCTCTTGGGTTCGATCCAGGGGTAGGAAGCGATGATCAGCGTGGTTTCCGTCTGACCGAAACCTTCCATCAGTTTGATCCCCGTGCGTTCGAGCCACTGTTTGTACACTTCCGGGTTGAGCGCTTCACCGGCGATGGTGCAGTACTTGAGCGAGGAAATGTCGTATTTTCCCATCGCTTCGTCGTGCAGCAGGAACCGGAAGACGGTCGGCGGAGCGCAAAAAGAAGTGATGTGGTATTTTTCGATCATCTCCAGGATTTCGGCCGGGACGAATTTTTCGAAGTCGTAGACGAATACGTTGGCTCCGGCAATCCACTGTCCGTAGAGTTTTCCCCATACGGCCTTGCCCCACCCGGTATCCGCCAGGGTGAAATGCAGGCTGTTTTCATCGAGATTGTGCCAGTATTTTCCGGTGATGATGTGCGCCAGAGGATAAGTAAAGTCGTGCGCCACCATCTTGGGGTTGCCGGTGGTGCCCGAAGTGAAGTACATCAGCGAGATGTCGTCGTTGGTGTTCACGTGTTCCGGGCGGACGAACGGAGCGGCTTCCCGGAGTCCCTTGTGGAAGTCTTCCCATCCTTGCGGCACGTACGGGCCTACCGACACACGCAGTTTGACGGTGGAGGAAAGCGGCATCGCTTCGTCGATCCGGTCGGTGATTTCCTTGTCGCCGCAGGAGACGATCATTTTCACTCCGGCGGCATTGTTGCGGTACACGATGTCGTGCGGCATCAGCAGGTGCGTGGCCGGGATGCATACCGCTCCGATCTTGTGCAGGGCGATGATCGAAAACCAGAATTCGTAGTGGCGCTTGAGGATCAGCATCACCCGGTCGCCTTTTTCGACTCCCAGGCTGGTAAAGTACGAAGCCGCCCGGTCGCTCTCGCGTTTGATGCCGGCAAAGGTGAAGTCGATCTTTTCCTTGTCCTTGCCTACCCACAGCAGGGCTTTTTTGTCGGGCTGCTCTTCGGCCCAGGCATCCACCACGTCGTATCCGAAGTTGAAGTTTTCCGGTACTTCCACCCGGAAATTTTTCATGAAATCCTCCTGCGAGGAAAATGAGGTCTGTTTGAGAAAACGTTCGAGCATATGTCTTGTCGTATTTTTGTTTTTATGGATGATGTTTCGTTTTTCGTTCTTCGCGCGCTTTTTTGAAACCGTCCACCAGCTCGCCGATCACTTCCCGGACGGACGAAATACGTGTTTCGCGGTAGGCATTGCTTCCGGCAAAGGCATATCCCTTTTTCAGGTTGCCTCGGAAAGCGTTGAACAGCGCAGTGATGATGCAATAGGGCGTTTTGGTCGGGTCGCACGTTTTGATGCAGTGGAACCGGCAGGCTTTCGGTCGTGTGCGTCCTTGCTCGACTTCGCGGAGGAATTCTCCGGAGATAGCCCTCCCCGGCATTCCCACCGGGCTTTTGATGATTTCAATGTCTTCGGCCTGCGCATCGAGGTAGGCCTGTTTGAAACGCAGGTCGGCGTCGCATTCCTCCGTGGTAACGAACCGGGTGCCCAGTTGCACTCCCGAAGCGCCCAGGGACATCATTCGGTACATGTCTTCTCCGGTGTAGATACCTCCGGCGGCGATCACGGGGATCTTTTTGTCCGAAGCTTTTCCGAAAGCATCGACCTGTGCCACCACTTCGGGCAGGACCTTTTCGAGGGAGAAATTCTCGTCGTCGAGTTGGTTTTCCTTGTAGCCCAGGTGCCCTCCGGCTTTCGGGCCTTCCACCACGATGGCATCCGGGAGATAGTCGTAGGCATTTTTCCATTTCTCGCAGATCACCCGTGCGGCGCGTGCGGAGGAAACGATGGGTACCAGGCGGGTCGTGCTGTCTTTCTTGAGGAAAGAGGGGAGTTCCAGCGGGAGTCCCGCTCCGGAAAAGATGACGTGCGCTTTTTCGGCGATGGCCGTGCGCACCATATCGGCGAAGTTGGTCAAAGCCACCATGATGTTCACTCCGATGATGCCGGAGGTCTTTTCCCGGGCTTTGCGCAATTCCTCTTTCAGTCCCAGGATCGAGGCTTTGAAATAATCGGGGTGTTCCCGGCGGTACAACAGCCCCAGCCCGGCGCAGGAGATCACTCCCACACCGCCCTGGTCGGCTACGGCCGAGGCCAGTCCGGAAAGGGAGATCCCTACCCCCATTCCACCCTGAACGATGGGTACGGCGGCGCACAGATTTCCTATTTTGAGTGGTTCCATATATGTGTCGCTGTATCGTGATTGATTTGCGGTGGTAAAAGTACGGGTTCTTCCGCCACCGGGGTGCAGGCATCCCCCAGTTTAACGGAATGAACGTTCATTTTTCAATTATAATCAGTTTTATTTCTTTTTACGCGATATATTTTTAATAAATATAAAATATTTTTGATAAAAAATCAGAAAATAGAGGTTTTCTGTCAATCGTATTTTAACATTGCAAGGATTTTTTCCGTCGTTTTCGGGTGTGAAAAAGCCTCCGTGCGGAACGATCGTTCCGCACGGAGGCGCAAAACAGCGGGGAAAGATGTTTTTGGTTGTCGGAAGCAGGCACACGCACACCTGCCCGATTTATCTTAAAAAAAGCCGGGGAAATCGTTGGATTCTTTCGACCGTACGATAAAAAACACTCTTAAAAACAAGGAGGGAAGTATTATAGCAAAAGTTTTATGTTTAATCTATGGGGTATAGAGTAAAGTTATTACAACTTTTTTGGAAAATACGAAAAGAACTTTATATTTGCCGTTGTAATCCAACGATTTAACCAACGATTAAATCGGAATACGTCGGCTCGAACCATAAGGGAATTACCCGTTTAATGTTGTTATTTAAGATAATATCCTCCTCCATATGATGAAAAGAATGGCCAAAATATGGCTCTGCGTGATCTGCTGTGTGAGCGGAATATCGCTGCATGCACAGTCTCAGCAAGACACGTTGCAGGTGTATTTCCGGCGTGGATATGCTGTGTTGGAGTTGGAATTGCGCGAAAACAGAAAGACGCTCGACGAATTGACAGCGGTTCTCAAAGAGTGTGAGAACGATACGTCCCGTCATTTTGCCCGCCTGCATGTAGAGGGGAACGCCTCGCCGGATGGAACGGCGCAGGCCAATGTGCGGCTTACCCGAAAGCGGGTGGAAGCCGTGTTGGGCTATCTCCGTCAGCGGGTGGAAATCCCCGACAGGTTGGTGTCGGTCCAGGCCAACGGGTTCGATTGGGAAGGGTTGTACCTCCGGGTGGAAGACGATCCGGATTGCCCGGCGCGGCAGGAGGTGATCGGGCTCCTGGCCGATACGCCGGAGTGGATTTACGATGCGCAGGGGCGTATCGTGGACGGGCGGCGAAAACGCTTGATGGATCTGCGGGGCGGCCTACCGTACCGCTATCTTTCGGAAAAGGTTTTCCCCGATTTGCGCAATGCCACCATTACCCTTTACTACCAAACGGATGATGCCCGGACGCCGAAGGAGACCTCCGACCCGTCTCTCGGAAGGGTGCCGGGGACGGTTGCCGGGGAGGTTTCCGATACGCTGGCGGCTGCTTCGCCGATGGGAGAGGCCGCGCCCGTAGAAAAGACTTCGGGAGAAGGCGAGGGGGATGTCCGGCAGGGAGAAATCGCGTCCGATACGCTTGTCCAGCAACCGTGGCACCGCTTGGCCATCAAGACCAACCTGCTTTACGATGCGATCCTGATGCCTTCCCTGGAAGTGGAATACCGGATCGACGACCGCTGGTCGGTGGCCGTGGAGGGCAGCGTGGCCTGGTGGAAGCGCGACAGCCGACACAAATACTACCAGATCGCGACGATCCTTCCCGAAGGACGCTATTGGTTCGGGACGAAGAAGCCCTGGCACGGGCATTACGTGGGGGTGTTCGCCGGGGGCAGCTGGTACGACCTGGAGAACGGCGCAAGGGGATACAAGGGCGAATTTTTCGCTACGGGGGTCAGCTACGGCTACATGTTCCCTATCGGCCGATCGCTTTCGATCGAAGCGGGCCTGGGTGTAGGCTTCCTTCACACGACTTACGAAGAGTACTTGCCCATCGACGGGCATTACGTTTATCAGCAGACCAGCCGGACGAACTGGTTCGGTCCAGTGAAGGTCAAGCTGGCGTTGGTATGGAGATTGTGGAACGATAAGAAAGGAGGTCGGCGATGAAACACAAGGGCGTCCTTTTTGCCGTGTTGTTGGGCGGTCTGGTGGGGTTGGCCGGTTGTCGCAAGGACCTTTGTTACGACCACGACAAGCATGCACTTACCACCAATGTCCTGTTGCAGCCCGACTGGGAGCAGGAATGGGAACGTGATTATGGGATGGGGTGGTCGGACAACTGGCCGGAGAAACACGGTATGGATTACGACGAACTCCGCCCGGATGCTGCTACGGGGATCGCTTCGTTTGTCTACCACCAGGACGGGTCGCGTTCCGAACGCCACCACCCCGCTCATGGCGGAGAACTGCCGATGACTGCCGGAGAAAAGTCGATCCTTTTGCACAACGACGATACGCGCTACATCGTTTTCGATGGCCTGGAAAATTCGGCCCAAGCGACGGCTTCGACCCGCACCCGCACCCGTTCGACTTACAGCGAGCTCCATGCGGACGAAAAGACGGTCAATGCTCCCGACATGCTTTACGGCGCGTGGATCGACAGCTATACGGCTACCCCGACCCAGGAACCCACGCCCCTTGCCGTAACGATGCGGCCTTTGACCTACACGTACTTGATCCGCTACGAGTTTGCCCAGGGGCTCGAGCACGTAACCTTGGCTCGGGGGGCGCTTTCGGGGATGGCGCAGTCGGTGTATTTGCAGAATGGAAACACCAGTGCAGATGTAGCGACGGTGCTTTTCGAGTGTGAGTTGAAGGAATACGGCGTGGAAGTGCAACTGTCTTCGTTCGGAGTGCCGGATACCCCCGGAGATCATTACACCCGGCAGGGAGGGGCGCAGCAAAACCTCAACTTGGAGGTGATGCTCAAAAACGGGAAACTCAAGACCTTCGACTTCGATGTAACCGACCAGTTGGCTTCCCAGCCGCGCGGCGGCGTGATCACGGTCAGCGGGCTTACCGTGACCGACGACGAGGCCGGGGGCGACGCAGGGTTCCAGGTCGATGTGGACGATTGGGGACCATACGAAGACATCGTATTGCCGTTGGATGGGAAAAGAGATGGAAAAACACAATAAAACACTAACTAAAAACACCAAAACAAAATGAAAAAGAATCTATTGGCGTTGTTTGCAATAGCCGCTGCGTTGGCGGGTTGCACCAAAACGGAAATGGTCGATCGGTCCGGAAATACTCCGATCGGCTTTGCAAATGCGTACATCGGCCATCCGGTCGATTCGAGAGCGGTCTCGCTCATCGAAAAAGCGAACATCAGCGAATTCATCGTCTATGGCGGTTATACCGACATGACCCATGTGTTCAACGGGGTGTCGGTTACAGGTACGCCCGAAACGGACGACTGGACCTATGGCACCACGCGTTATTGGGTGGCAGGCCAGACGTACAAGTTTGCCGCGTATGCGCCTGCGGCAGCGGGCAGCAACGGGACGGTGGCCACCGATTTTGCCAACGGTGCGCTGAATTTCACCGGCTATACCTCCGATCCGACCCATCAGAACGACCTGATCTATGCCACGGCGGGGCAAACGACCGACGATCCCCTTACGGTGGCTCCGGGCAAGATCCAGTTCAAGTTCTCCCACCTGCTCTCGATGATCAAGTTCACCTTCAACAGCGGTTTCGGCAACGACATCACCGTTACGGTGGAAAATCTCAAGGTTTCCGGAATGGTTTCCCAGGGCGACTACACCGGCAGTACGGCTGCCTGGACCCCTGGTGCGGCCGTCGTGGAGCCTTCGGCGCCTTTCAGCGAGTTGGCCAGTCAGCAGGCGGTCAATACTGCCAGTGGAAATACGAGCGCAGCGAGCGTCGATTTTGCAGTGATCCCCCAGACGATCGTGGGAGCCTCCGGATCGGGAACACAGGTGGCCGTTTCTTTCGATGTGAAAGTCCAGGACAGTTCCGACAATTATATCGTGGGCAGCGCGGATGCCGGAGTAACCGTTACCTCGACCTTGCCCGGTTATACATGGACGGCCGGCAATCGCTACAACTATTCCGTAACGATCAAGGGCGAAAACGTGGGGCTGTATCCCATCGAATTCGGTACGCCGGACGTAACCCCCATTACGGATGCCGATTTTGACGGCAACGACGAAGTTACCCTCCCTTGACGATGGCTTTTTTCCGCCGGGGAAGGCCGGTGGAAGGTGCGATCGCATAAAAGCGACCTGAAGGCTTTGCCGCCGACCGCAAGGTCGGCGGCAAAGCCATCGCTTGGATGAAGTACAACGACAAAAACGACGGGATGCGATGAAGACGGGAAAATTTTTCCGGGTGCTGGCCACAGGTGCGGCCATCGTTTGCCTGGCAGCGGGTTGCGCAAAGAACACGACGGAATCCTCGGACCGGAAAGCGATCCTTTTTTCGGCTCCGGCGACACGTTCGGCGGTGTCCTCGCTGGGTGAAGGGGATGCTTTTGCCGTTTGGGCGCGCCAGAGCAGCGCAGGGACGGCACAGATGATCCTCTCGCAGGAAACGGTGCGCTGCGCGGCAGGGGTATGGAGTTACGACAACCTGCGCTATTGGAAACAAGGGGCGACTTACGATTTTTACGCCCTCTATCCGCATGATGTCCCTCAGGCAGCCTTGGCCGATACCGACCCCGGGCAGACGCCCCGGATGGAGGTAACGGATTTCGATGCCCGCAATGCGGAAGACCTGATGGCGGCTGAAAAAGTAGCTTTGGCTTATGCGGGCAGCCCTTCGCCGGTAGTCTTTACTTTCCGGCATCTGCTCTCCAAGGTGGAGATCGTCGGGCGGATCGACCCGGCACTCGATGCGGCGGGCGTATCCTGCCGGATCGTTTCGGCCACCCTCTACGGTTTGCCGGCCACGGGTAGCGGTACGGTAGCTCCCGGGGGATATGGTACCTGGAGTTTGGGCGGGGCGACGACCGCGTCCGAACCTTTCGCTTCGGCGGGGGATGTGGCGCTCGTTACGGCGGGGCAGTCCGTATTCGGGGAGTTGCTGCTTTTCCCGCAGGCAGTCAGCGAGGACATTGTGCTGAAGATCGTCTACGAATGTACCGAGGCCGGGGGTATGCCCAGGAGTTTTTCCAAAACCGTCGCTTTGGCCGATGCGGGAGTAAACCTGTGGGAACCGTCGATGAGTTACCGCTATATTTTCGTAGCCAGCGGAGACTATATCCTGTTTGAGAAACCTGAAGTTTCGCCCTGGCGGTCGGCTTCTGGAGGGATCGTTACGGTCGAATAACTTTTTTAAGATCGAATCTATCATGAAAATCCGAATCTTATACCTGCTTGCTGTGGTTTGTACCGTTTTGGCGGCTTGCCGGAAAGAAGAGGGAGGAAGCCGGCAGCCTGTCCTCTCGGACGATCCGATCTGCTTCGGGACACCTTCGATAAAAGTATCGAAGAGCGAGCTCAATGTCCGTGCCGCAGGGCCGGTCAACGAATTTCCTTCCGGAGGGGATTTCGGAGTCTTGGGGTATTGTCTGGCCAATTACGACGGCTCTACGGAGCTCAATCCGACCACGGGACCCACGCCTTGGGCTTCGAAGGCGGTACTCTGCTCTCCGCACGTGTTTTACAAGCAGCAGGTGAAGTACAACGGAACGGCGTGCTACTACACCGGCACCCAGCAGCGTTGGTACGAGGCTTCGGACTACCTCTATACATTCTTGGCGTATTCCCCTTACGGGGATGCCTATTACACGGTCGAGCCGGCTACTCAGACGGGCATCGGGCTTCCTTCGCTGACTTTTTCGATGCCTTTCTCGGGGGGAGATCTCTCCACGCTTCGGCCGATCGACCAGATCCCCGATGCCATGGCGGCGGCAGCGGTGGATGTAAGCCGGCAGGACGGGAAAGTCGATCTTTCTTTCGAGCATCTGTTGGCCGGGTTCAATTTCAAGGTGAACAACTACAATCCGACCAACGACTTGACGATACATGGTTTGCGTCTTGTCGGCAATTTTTACCGCTCCCTCAAGATCCGGATGAACCAAGGGCTGGAGTTTCCCTCCGAGATGTTTGCCGGCACGTTCACTTTCCTCGATGGAGGCGACGATGCGGACGATGTGACGGTGGGGCACGACAAGATGGCCGAGCGGGTAGGCGGAGAAACCCTGATGCTGGTGTCCAATTTGGGTGCCTCGCCCGATTATCTGGGTACAGGGATCGAAATACAGATCGATTATTCTTTCATGGGGGTTCGCACCACGGGCAAGGCATTTGCCCTGCCCGGTGGGTATTTGCCGCAGGGAGGGACGATCTATACCATCGAAATGAACTTTATCGGAGACGCTTTCGTGCTCAATTTCGTGGTGGACAACAACCAGATGTGGGAAGAGGGCGGAGACAGCGACATCAAATTCGAATGACCAGGGAATGAAGAGAAAACGTGTTTGCCAAAGTTTGTGGGCGGCCGCCCTTGTTGTGCTGTCGGCCGGCTGCGTGAAGGAGCCGTATCCGGGAGGCGGTACGGGGGGGGGCGGGTTTACCCTTACGGCGGTGGCCGAGAGCATGTCGCCCGAGGGGGTGATAACCCGCGCTTCGGATCCCAAGACAGCGGCGGAATGTGAAATCCGTACGCTCCACGTCTTTTTGTTCGGGCCGGATGGGAACTATCTGGGCACCAGGGAGGGACATCGTATTTTCCAGGGGTACCAGCAGATCGGTTCGCCGACTTTGCACATCGATGCGGGCGGTTTTTCCGATCCGGCGGCGGCAGCCAGTGCTACGGTGTATGTGGTGGCCAATGTCGAACCGGGGACTTTCGGGGCAATATCGGCCGAGGGTTATCCGGAAAAGATCCGGAACAAAGCCGATTTCGATGCCTTTTATTACCAACCTACGCGACGTGAAAACATTTCGGAGCTTCCGGAATCCGGTATGCCGATGTTCGGATCGGATACGACAGGGGTCGATCTGACGCAGACCAACGGTTCGGTGGTCGTCGAGATGAAGGCGCTGATGGCGCGTGTCGATTTTTCTTTCCACATAGAGACCTCCAGTGGGGCAGTAGGGAGTTTGCCTTCGCTCGTTTTGACCGAATGCGAGGTCAAGAACGTGCCGACAAGGGTGTCGTTTGTGCCTTTGGCGGAGGATGCGGAGAGCAACCTCGATGCCGATGGCGATGGACAGGCCGATGCGACGACTTCCAGGGTGGTGTACATAGACCCTTCTACCGGTCCTTTGCGCAACCAGCAGGGAGAGGCGAAGTTTTCTTTTTACATCTATGAAAACCAAAGGCATCCCGGGTATGCGGAATATCCCGGCGACTATCCGTATCCTGCGGGGTTGGACCCGGATCATTACCAGCGTTACAAACCGCTGTTGGCCATCGGAGCGGGGAACGATACGATCCCTGCCACGTATGCTGTATTCAAAGGTATTTTCACCGATGTGGACGACATCGACTATCAGGCTACGTGTACCATTTTCCTGGGGGGAGATCCTGTATCCGATTTCAATCTTCGGCGGAATCATCAGTACCGCAACCATGTAACGATATCCGGTATTACGGTGGTCGGGCATACTCCGTCGGATGTGGTAACTTTCGATGCACGGATCGAGGTGGAACATACCAGTCCGTATTATATCTCTATCCTCCGGCACAAGGATCTGGATGCGCATTTCAACATCGTGCCACTGGATGTCTATCTGTTCGACGAGGCTGCTGGCGGAGCGATAGATGTGCGGGTCGACCAGCCGCAAACCAATACCTGGTTTCGCATAGAGCGTGTGTCGGCTGAAGTGATGCGCAGCGGGCAGGCGGAAGATTACCAGATCAGTCATCCGGGGCAGGCCTTTGTTGCCGGGACGGGCAAACGGAAGTTCTTTACGCGGGATCTGGTGACCGATCCGGCTCAGTTGGCCAACAGTACCTCGGCCACGCTCGAGAATCGCGACCGTATCTATATTTATGTCGATGAAAACGTAAGCATCAATACTCGTCAGGCTGACTTGATCATCGAATACAGGGAAAACGGCGTGCTAAAAGATTCCCGTACCATTACCCTCATTCAGCATGGGCTGATGCCGGTACGGGTGAAAGCCAGCGGGGTTTATCAATACACGATCTATGTCGAGGCGTACGAGGAATACCGGGACTATTACGATCCGCTCTCCGAATGGACCACAGACCAGGTGTACGAAGGTCTTCCCTGGGGGCCGGCCAATATGGGTGAGATCAATACTGGGTGGGGCATCGGGTATCTTCCGTGCACGGATGCGATAGAAAACTATTACGAAGGGAAAAAGGGGACGATCGCTATCCTGATGGCTACCGGTGTGTTCAATAAACACTGGACAGGGCTGCGTCCCGACGGTCCCGCCCGGGCGATGGTCCTGGACGAGGTCCCCCAGACGGCCGCCGAGTATTGCTACCGGAAAAACAAGACCGATGCCAGCGGTATGATCTCCGAGGAGAATACCGTATGGTATCTGCCGGCTATTCGGGAACTGGAAAACGTGCTCACGACGTATTATCCGGTGTACAAGGAATTTCAGGAAAATTTTTACTGGTCTTCTGCAGCAGCCCGGAGGAACCCTTCGGGGATCACGTACGAAGCTTCGGAATACGCCCGCGCGACGATGGCTTACGTGGATGGATCGGGAAGCATCGTCCACAAACCCAGCGGGGCGGATGAATTTTACGATCCCGATCTCGGACCGGCCAGCCGCTATGGGAAAGCCTTGAGAACGCAGCCGCTGCGTATCCGGGCGGTGTACCGCCCATCCAACGGAGGGCTTATAGATGGAGATAGTTATCCGTAACCGGCGGGTTTGACCGGACGGTCAAACAAGCGGTTTTTGGATGTTTTCCGGGAATGCGTTTATTCATGCATGGTTTTGCATATCCTGGAAAGGATAACGGCGGCTGCCATAATAGAAGCGTCGAGGTAAATTCCTCGACGCTTTTTTCGTAGGGACAGGGCAAGTCGTGTAAAGTATCGGATTCTTCGGCAGGAAGTGGAATGGTGGTTTTTCGTCAGGGTGTTTTCGTGCTATTACCTTTACGCGCGGGCGATATTGCCCGAACAAAAAACCATTTTTCGTATGATAACAGGATATTTACGGGTAAGCACAGGAAAGCAACACCTTGCCAACCAACAGGACGAGATCAGGCGTTTTGCGCAGAGCCGGAACTGGACCGTCGACAACTGGGTAACGGAAGTCGTCAGCGGCCGCAAGAATGAACGCGAGCGGAAATTGGGCGCGCTTTTGCGCCGGATGAAGCCGGGCGATACCTTGATCGTTACCGAAGTTTCGCGTTTGAGCCGGACGCTGACCGACGTAATGGCCATCATGGGCAAGTGTTTGAAAAAACGGATCAACCTTTTTTCGACCAAGGAAGGTTATTCGTTCGACAATTCCATAAACAGCAAAGTGCTGTGCTTTGCTTTCGGTCTGGTGGCCGAGATCGAGCGCAACCTCATTTCGATGCGTACCCGGGAGGCATTGGCTTTGCGCAAGGCCGAAGGAAAGGTATTGGGACGGCGCAAGGGGAGTTACACCAAGTTCAACATCCTGACCGAAAACCAGCAGCAGATCATCCGGATGCTCAACCAAGATCAGTCCATCGCTGATATTTGCCGCCGATTCGATCTGTCCCGCGATACGTTCGACAAGTTCCGCCGCCGCTATCCGGCGGTGCAGCGAGCCGTCGACAGGAAAGAAGCTCGTCGTGTCGGCGGGTTGAGGTAGGGAAGACCGCCGGGTTTTACTTCCCGCTGTCCGGATGGGCTTTCTCGACCGTTTCCTTTACCTGGGAGAGGATGTCCCAGGGGTATCCTTTCAGGGCGATGTTCCCTTCCGGGTCGATGAGAAAGCAAGTCGGGACTCCCATTACGGCATAGGCCGGTTGGATCTCCTGCCCGAGTGCCGAATGGCTGTCGTTGACGTGCCGCCAGGCCATCTTCTCGTCGGCGACGACTTTCCGCCAGTACGAGTCATTGTATTCGCTTACGGCGATGCCGACGATTTCGAAGTTCTTGTCTTTCAATCGGTCATAAAGAGCGACCAACGAAGGGATCGACGCCCGGCACCCACCGCACCAGGAGCCCCAAAAGTCCAGCAGGACGTACTGGCCGCGCAGGTCCGAAAGGCGGAGCATCTGTCCGTCGATGTCCTCCAGTGCAAAATCCGGTGCAGTGTTCCCGACTTGGGTCGCGCGTACGGCCGCTATGTAGTCGGCGACGGCTTTCCCGGCAGGGCTGGCCTGCACGCGCGGGGAGAGGGTGCGGAAGGCAGAATCGTACCGGTCGAAGTCCTTCATCGTCTTGTAATCGTAGTGCAGCAGTTCGGCGGAGTAGGCCAGGTCGGGGTTGTTTTTGACCAGTTCGCGTTCCATAGGGTCACATTGGTCAAATATTTCGTTGGCGGATCGAATGAAGGAAAGGGCGCTGTCCTGCAGGATTTTCAGGCGGTCCTTGTCGTATTTGCCCTGGGACCGCTGCAGGGAGTCCAGCAGGGCGTGCCCTTGCTTTTGGATGGCTTTGGCGCTGTCTACCAATTCGTTAATAACTCTCATTTGAGGCAGGTCGTACAGCCCGCCGGACATCTTCAGATACCGCCATTGCTGGACATCTCCCTGGACATGCAGTTGGGAGTATCCTTCCAGAAAGAGGCCCGCCGAGGGGTTGTTGTTTACATCGAGCGTTTCGCCTTCCTGTACCAGCAACAGGTTGGCATAGGTGTCGGTCGCCGATGTTGTCAAGGAGAAATACCCGTCCTGGGTTACCGTAACACTGTCCGTGGGGATGGAAGTTTGGGTCAATGTACCGGTGGTCAGGACGATGCGGTCGCCGGCTCTCAAGCCATCGATCTGGCCTTCGATGGTGTTCTTGGGCGCGGAAGGCGTGCAGGCGCACAGCCCGCAGGCTGTCAAAACCAGGAGAAATGGGGCGATTTTCATGATCGTTCGTTTTTTTTGTGGGGAGAAGCAGGGGTGGATTCGGTCAACGATTTCCTTTGAAGAAATTCCAAAAGTTCACCACGGCATAGATCAGCAGGATCACGACGATAAAGCCGGTGGAGTAGGGGGTCTGATGAAAACTTTCCGCCAAGCGTCCCGAGATCAGTCCGTACACGATCACGACGACGCCCATCACGGCCAGCAGCATCCGAAGAGTCGATTTTTTCATGGGGACAAGGGTTTTATGCGACGAAAGTACGCAAAAAATCGTTCCCTGCGACGTCTTTTCGCGCAAGGGCTTCCCGGGCATTTTCCATTTTGCCGGGCGGGGAAAAAGCACGGAGCTTGCGCCTGAAAAGGCGCAAGCTCCGTGTCGAATGCGGAAGGGGTCCTTCCGGCGGTTTAGCCCAGGTTGCTTTCCACTTCTTCCTTGCTCAGGGGTTTGGTGCAGAAGAACCAGTCGTAGCACTTCATCTGCCCTTCTTCGCCGTTCATGCGGGCTTTGGCCACTCCGCACGATCCGGCGGTGGGCACGATGACTTCGTCGCCCGGGCGCCAGTCGGCCGGAAGGGCTACCCCGAAGCGATCGGAGGTCTGCAGGCCGATGAGCACGCGCTTGATCTCATCGAAATTGCGCCCCAGGGAGAGGGGGTAGTAGAGGATGGTGCGGATCTTGTCCTGCGGGTCGATGAAGAATACCGCGCGCACGGCCGAGGTCTGGCTTTCGCCCGGCTGGATCATGCCGTAGAGTTTGGCGACTTCCATCGTGATGTCCTCGATGAGGGGGAACTTCACCTCCACGTTCTTCATGCCTTTGTACTCGATCTTGTTCTGGATGGTGCGCAGCCAGGCGATGTGGCTGTAAAGTCCATCCACCGACAGACCCACCAGCTGGCAGTTGAGCGCTTCGAAGTCGGAAGCCATCGAAGCGAAGGTCATGAATTCGGAGGTGCACACCGGGGTGAAGTCGGCCGGGTGGCTGAAGAGGATCTTCCACTTGCCTTTGTAGTCCGACGGGAAGTTGATGGGCCCTTGCGTGGTCTTGGCGGTGAAGGCCGGGGCGGGATCGCCGATTCTCGGCATGGGGTTTGCAGTGTTGTTTTCCATGGTTGACAGTCGTGTTTTTTTTGATGAGATAGTTTACTTTTTTCTTTCCGTTAAAAACGAGGGCGGATGCCGGTACTCAGGCCAGGTAGGAGGTGAGCATCCAGACCTTCTTTTCGTCCTCGGCGTTGTACCCGGTGAGCAGGTCGGCCGTCGCGTCGTCGCCGGCTTCCCCGGCCAGGCGCAGCAGGTCGCTCTGGGCGGAAAGCAAGGCTTGGATGTCTTCCAGGACGCTTTCCACGGCAGGGTCGGCCTGGGAAATGTCCCGGCGGACGCTCAGCGAGGCGGCATCGAGGTAGTCCTGGTAGGTGTGCAGCGGTTTTCCGCCGAGCATCAGGATGCGTTCGGCCAGGGCGTCGATGCGTTCGGCAGCCTGGTTGTAGTACTGTTCGAAAACGCTGTGCAGGGTGAAGAACGAGCGTCCCTGGATGTTCCAGTGCAGGCCCCGCAGGTTCTGGTAGTGGATCTGGTAGTCGGCCAACAGGGTGTTGAGGCGGTTTACGATCTCGGGGTTTCGGAGCGCGGCTCCGTGGTTTGCTTTTGCGTTCATGGTATTGGTTTTTTATTGATTTGTTTTCCTTTTTTCGGGGACTCCCTTCGGGCGGGCGGGGACCTGCCCCGGGGGTCGCTTCCTGTTTCCGAGGGTAAAATTAGCTTCCTGCAAGGCTTTAGAAGTTAAATGTTTATAAAAAAAAACTATGGCGTTACAGTTTTGGTTTATCTTCACTACATTTGCCGGCAAAAGTTCCTGCCGGAGGATTCTCCGGATGGATTTCTCTCGAAAAACATGAACAGAACACCGACCGTATTTCTTTTCCTTTTCCTCTTGTTCGCTCCCGGCCTTGCCGCCGGGGAGAGAGGGGACGACTGGATGGTAAAGGAGGTGCGGATCGATACCAGCAGGATCCATCGGCGGGTCGCGCTGCCTTCCCAGCCTTTCGAAGCGGACAAGGCCAAAGAGATCGACAAGTACTTTACCACTCGGGCCGTTCGCGGCCAGTTCAACGGCGTGGTGCTCTTTGCCCAAGGCGACAAGGTTTTCACCAAAGCCTACGGGTACGCCGACTTCCGCACGCGGGAAAAACTGACGGTTTCGTCCCGTTTTCAACTGGCCTCCATCTCCAAGACGATCACCGCTACGGCGGTGCTGATGCTGGCCAGCGAAGGGAAAATAGAACTCGGGGAGCCGGTAGCGACGTACCTGGAAGGTTTTGCCTATCCTCGGGTGACGGTCGAGATGCTGCTCAGCCATACCAGCGGGCTGCCGGACTATACGCTTTTCACGCCCGGAGCGTGGGCGAGCACCGACCCGATGAGCAACGAGGACATGCTGGCCATCATGAACAAGCGGAAACCCCGGGTTTATTTTTCGCCGGGGCGGCAGTACCGCTATTGCAATACGAATTACGCGCTTCTGGCTTTGATCGTGCAGCGTGTTACCGGCGAGGATTTCGCCAGTTGGGTGCACGAGTATATCTTCGAACCGGTGGGGATGGACGATACGTTTTTCTGTACCGAGGAGGCCTTTGCTTCGGCCGATCGGATGACCATCGGACATACTTCGCGCCGGGGGACGTATCAGCCCAATTTTCTGGACGGGGTGCTGGGCGACAAGGGGGTTTATTCCACGGCGGAGGATTTGCTGCGTTTCGACCTGGCGCTGCGCAACGGTTTTCTGCTCGATGCTTCGTGGCAGGCGAAGGCTTACACCAATTACACCGACGAGGTTCACCCCTACGGATGGGGGTGGCGACTGGACGAATACCAGGGGCATCGGATCGTGTACCACAACGGCTGGTGGCATGGGTACAAAGGTCGTTTTCTGCGCCTTCCCCAGGAGGATACGACCATCATCGTGCTGGAAAACCAGGCGAGGAGTTCTTTTTCGGTGGCCGCCTTGATGAATATCTCCAAAAAACTTTTCGACCTGCCCGATCTGTCGGACCAGGCGGACGATTCGGGCAAGATGGCGGCATTGGATCCCCGGGAGGACGAATAGCGGTGTTTTTTTCGCGACAAAATTTGCCCCGGATACCGCACCGTACCGAAGGATGGATTATTTTTGCACAATGAACCGTAGCTGTCCCATATTGATACGCGTGCTGTCCTTGATCGCCTGGGTGTGTGTGGGGGGAGTATTGCCGCTCGGTGCGCAGACTTTCAACCAATACGGCAACCGTACGGACAGTTATGACAGCAGCGACCCTTTCAACCGCGACCAGGTGTATCCCGGCGGGATGGATTCGCTCAATATTTTCGGCGAACGCATCCTTTCGCCCCGCGAACAGGCCCGGCAGGATTCCGCAGCCCGCGCGGCCCAGCGATCTACCCGCGACCGCCAGATCTATACCAACCGCTACAAGGATTCCATCCAGGTTTACAAGATCATCGACCTCTACGGCGATACCACGCTGGTGGATACCACGCTCAATATCGGCAAATACTACAAGCTGAACCCTACCCGGAGGGACGAGTACGGCTACATGCCTTTCCCGAACCTGGCCGAGGGATACACGCCTTTGGTCTATGCGGAGAAACCTTCCCTGACCCCCGCGTACGGCATCCGCTCCCGAAGCATGTATTACCGGACCACCGACCAGGTGAAGTACTACGATGTGCGCACGCCCTGGTCGGAAGTCATGTACCATTCGAACGTCTTTTCCAACATGACCGGGCAGGTGCTCGATTTCAATTTCACGGCCAACGTGGGCAAGCAGGTCAACTTCTCGTTCGGTTTTCGGGGCAAGCGCACCTTCGGCCTGTACAACTACATCGAATCGCACCACGGGCAGTTGGTCGGTACGTTCAGCTACCACACCAAGTCGTATCGCTACATCGTCCGCTCGCACGTGATGTACCAGTACCTCTCGGCGGTGGAGAACGGAGGGCTGACCGAGGAAGGGATCGGGTTTTTCCTCTCGGACGACGAGCAGTTCTCCTACCGCAAGACCATCCCGGTCAATCTGGGCGACTCCGACGGCGAGGTGGCCAACCGTTTGGGCGGCACGCGCTTTTTCATCACTCAGTCGTACGATATTTTCAATTCGTCGATCAAAAACCCCAAAGGGTTTCGCGTGAGCCTGCTCAACGAGATAAAGTACGAACACCTCACCTACAAGTATTACGACCCGGCCTTTGTCTCCCCGTCGGGTTCGGCCGGGCGGAAGTCCCTCGCGTACTACGGTTCAGGGCTTTTGGAAGGGGCTGCGCGCACCGACAGCTCGTACTACAACACCTTGGACCTGGCGGCCGGGGCCGGGGTGAACTTCCCGCTGGTCAACATCTATGCCCAGGGGATGATCCGCTACCAGACGGCCAACTATTCTTTTCCCGGGACGTTGGCTTCGGGGGGAAGCGTACCGGTGTCGGAAATGTCGGGCAATACGCTGATGGTCAACCTAATGGGACGTTGGCGGCCGATGAAGTATTTCGGAGCCGACGCGTCGTTGGATTACAGCCTTTCGGGGATGTTCTCCGGAGCGCGCATCCTGCGGCTGTCGGGATACATCCAGCTCAATGCGCAAAACCGCCTGGAAGGTTCGTACGCCAATGCGTCGTACTATCCGGCGATGACCACCCGGTTTTACCGCAGCTCGTACGCCGACTACAACTGGTACAACGACTTCAAACGCATCGAATCCAACGAGGTCGCCATTACCTTGCGCAGCGACAAGGTGTTCGATGCGCGGGTGAGCTTTACCGACCTGGGCAATTACGTGTATTACGACTCCCTGCGCGCGCCCCGGCAGTACGACGGAAAAGTGAATGTACTGGCTGTTACCCTTTCGCGCGATCTGCGTTTGGGGTGGTTCGGATGGGACAATACCCTTACCTACCAGCATGTAAGCTCGGGTGCGGAGGTGCTGCCTCTGCCCGAGGTGATCGTGCGCTCGAGCCTGTACGCTTATTTTCCGCTTTTCCGAAAAGCCATTACGCTGATGCCGGCCGTCACGCTGCGTTATTTTTCGGCTTTCGATGCGCCGATGTACAATCCGCTGCTCTCCGACTACAACCTCCAGCCGCTCTCCACCCGGCGTCAGATCGGGGATTACCCCTACATCGACCTCTCGCTTTCGGCCAAGGTGCGCCGTACCCGTATCTTCCTCAAGGTCGAAAACCTGACTCCCTGGATCCTGAAGAACAAGGATTATTTCGCTTCGCCGTATTATCCCTCGGTGGATCCCGTGGTGCGTTTCGGGGTGGTGTGGGACTGGTTCAACTGACCGCCCCGGGGGATGTTTTGCCCCGCGGGGCTTTGGCAGGGAAAGGCGGAAGAGGAAAAATCCGGTGTATTTTTGCTTGGGAAAAAATATTGACGTATCTTTGCCCCTGCATTCGGGGTGTAGCGCAGCCTGGTAGCGCATCACAATGGGGTTGTGGGGGTCGCTGGTTCGAATCCAGTCACTCCGACGAGTGCAAACGGGGAGCCGGAAATATTTTCCGGCTCCTTTTTTCGTTTTTGGCCGATGTGCCGTAATTTTGACTCTTTCGCAGCAAAACGATACCGATGGGCAAAAAAGAGGATCTGATCGAGGCTTTTTACAGAGGGTATGACCGGGTGAATGCTTACCTGGAAGTCCGTTTGGATCGTCTGCTCGATTTTGTGGACCGGCACCGTTATCCGCTGGTGGTTACTTTTTCCGTGCATCTGTTGCTGGTGATCCTGGTAGTCAATCTGGCATTCAAGTATTACGACATCTCCGATGCCCGGATCATAGCCGTGTCGATGGAGCAGCTCGAACAGATCGAACGAGAACTGGAAGACAAGCCCGGTTCCGACCGGGTATCGATCGATGCCCGCCTGACCCACTCGCCACAGTCGATGAGCGGATTTACCAACCAGGCGGCTGCCGACCTGGGGGAAGACGTCGACATTTCCAACATGCGGCACAACTTTACCACCCTCGAGGAAGCCCGTGCCGTAACCCACCAGACCAACGAATACGGGCAGGAAGTACGGGTGGACCTTTTCAGCGAACAGGTCAAAAACCGGGAGGTGGACCTGGACCAGTACCAGCGGATAGACAGCAACGCGGCCAAAAGTGCCGTACAGGCTCCGTATGTGGGCAAGAGCAACATATCCTACCGTTTCGAAGGCGGGGTGTCCCGCTACAACATCGAACCGATTCCGGTGCCCATCTACACGGTCTATGTGGGCGGCCTGGTCGTAGTGGACATCCAGGTGAACCGCGCGGGGAAAGTGGTCTCCGCCCAGGTAAACCGCCAGCGGACCACTTGTCCGAACGAGGATGCCTACCAGAAGGCCGTTACGTATGCCCGCCGCGCCCGCTTCAATGTGGAGCAGGCGGCTCCGGAGTTGCAAAGCGGCTCGATCGCTTACGAATTTCAGCAGTAGTTTTTCCGAATGGTCGGGGTTCATGGATATCCTCCTTACCGTATCGCGGTGGTGCACGGTGGGCCGGGCGCTTGCGGTTCGCTTGCCCGGATGGCCGAAGAGCTTTCCCAGCGCATGGACCAGGGTGTGCTGGAGCCGATACAGGCCGCGGGGACGCTCGAAGGGCTCACGGACGAGTTGTACGGTCAGTTGCAGGCATTCTCTCCCGCAGAACGGGTGTCGCTTGTGGGACATTCTTGGGGAGGGTGGTTGTCCGTACTTTGTGCGGCAAAATACCCTCGGAAGGTCGCTTCCCTGGTCTTGGTGGGATGTGCACCTTTTGAAGATCGGTACGTACCGAAGATTCTCGAAAACCGTTTGGGGAAATTACCCCCCGGGGAACGGTCCCGTTTTACCCGTCTGCTCGAAAGATTGGCTGGCGGGGCTTCTGAAGAAGAAATACGACAGGTAGAAGCTTTCTTGGAACGCACCGACAATGTTTGTCTTTTGCCTTCGGAAAGGGTCTCTTCCGGGGCTTTCCGGGGCGATGCCTATGCTTCCGTATGGAGGCAGGCGGCCGACTGTCGCACCCGGGGGCTTTTGGCGGGGAAACTGGGGGAGATCGTTTGTCCTGTGCATGTGATCCACGGTCGGGACGACCCTCATCCGCTCGAAGGGGTTGTGGAGCCTCTTTCTGCGCGGGGTATCCGCTGTCAGGTGCAGGTGTTGACGGATTGCGGGCATTCCCCTTTTCGGGAGAAAGGTGCCCGTGCGGGTTTTTTCCTCCGTTTGGCGGCCATTTTACGGGGATAACGGTCTCTCTGGACTTCCCCCCCCTTGGGAAAGGGCCTTTGGGCGGGTTTGTTTGGCCGGTGCGGGCAAAAAAAGCGCCGCCCCACAGGGGGCGGCGCTTTTTTTTTGCGCAGAGAGAGTATCTCTATTAGAACAATTTCATGTCGTCCAGCGCTTTGAGCACCTTGCGTACGGCTTCGGCCGAGGTGTAGAGATCGGCTTTCTCCTTTTCGTCCAGGTTGAGCTCGACCACTTTCTCGATACCGTTGCGGCCCAGAACGACCGGAACACCGAGGTAGAGGTCTTTCAGGCCGTATTCGCCGGTGAGCCATGCGCATACCGGAACGATCTTCTTCTGATCCAGCAGGATGGCTTCCACCATCGAGGCAGCTGCAGCACCCGGAGCGTACCATGCGGAGGTACCCAGCAGTTTGACCAGTTCGCCGCCGCCTACCTTGGCGCGCTCGATGATCTCGTGCAGGCGCTCTTCCTTCACGAAGTGGGTTACAGGGATGCCCTGTACCGTGGTGTATTTGGGCAGGGGAACCATCGTGTCGCCGTGGCCGCCCAGCAGCAGAGCCTGGATGTCCAGCGGGGAGCAGCCGATTTCGTCGGCCAGGAAAGCGCGGTAACGTGCCGTGTCCAGTACGCCGGCCATACCCATAACGCGGTTGGAAGGCAGTTTGGCAGCCAGGAAAGCGCAGTAGGTCATTACGTCCAACGGGTTGGATACGATGATGATCTTCGCATCGGGCGAGTGTTTTACCACCTGCTCGGTAACGGATTTTACGATTCCGGCGTTGATGCCGATCAAGTCGTCGCGGCTCATGCCCGGTTTGCGGGGTACGCCCGAGGTGATCACTACGACGTCCGAACCGGCGGTTTTGGAGTAGTCGTTGGTCGAACCCGTCAGACGGGTGTTGAATCCGCGGATGGGGGCTGTTTGCCAAATGTCGAGCGCTTTTCCCTCGGCAACCCCTTCCTTGACGTCCAGCAGGACGATTTCATCGATGAAATTGCGGCAGGCCAATACATCGGCGCACGTAGCACCTACGTTTCCTGCTCCTACTACGGTTACTTTCATGGTAAATATGTTTTTATGTTGTTTGTATTTTCCGAACGTTTTTTCTTCCCTTTTTGCAAGCTCCCCGCACCATTGCCCTTCCCCCTTTTCCGGTTTATTTCGATTTGGCCGTTCCCTGCGCATCCCCTCTTGCGCGCTCTCGGGCATTTCGGACGGCGGACGATTTGCTTTTCTCTTCCCTGTCTCTTTCTTCGGCTTTGGCTTTCCAAGACCGGGAAATGTGCAGAAGCCCTGCATATCCCGGAAGAGGACGTACAAAGTTAGTTAATGGCAGCGGATTATTAAAGCGAACGGCTCGTAAAAATCTCTTAAAACCGAAAGTTCCTTCCAAGCGAAGGACTCGCCGGGAAGGAACCGGATAAAATAAGGGGAAAAATGAGTGTGAAGTCTTCAGTGTCGGGAAAGGAACTCGGCCACTCCTTCATGCGAAGGGTCGAGCGCCTGTTGGCCTTTTTGCCAGTTGGCCGGGCAGACCTCGCCGTGTTCGCGTACGAACTGCATGGCGTCCACCACGCGCAAGGCTTCGTCCACCGAACGTCCGATCGGCAGGTCGTTGATCAGTTCGTGGCGCACGAGGCCGTCTTTGTCGATCAGGAACAGGCCCCGGTAGGCTACCATCGAGGGATGGGTGGCTTGCAAGTGTCCCTGGGCGTCGTATTGGTATTCTCCGGTGAGTACCCCGAAGGCTGCTGCGATGGTTTTGTTCTTGTCGGCGACGATGGGATAGGTAACCCCTCGGATACCGCCCTGTTCGCGGGGAGTCTGCAGCCAAGCCCAGTGGCTCTGTTCGGTGTCGGTCGAGGCGGCGACGACTTGCACTCCGCGCGCTTCGAATTCGGCGAGTTTTTCCTGGAAAGCGAAGAGTTCCGTGGGGCAGACGAAGGTGAAGTCCATCGGGTAAAAGAAGAACAGGACGTCTTTTTTGCCCAGGAATTGCTCCAGGGAATATCCATTTACGATGTCGTGGCCGTTTACCACGGCCGCCTGTTCAAATCGGGGGGCTTTTTTTCCTACCAGTGACATGATTTTTTTTAAGTTTTTAGGTTGGGTATTCCGTTTTGATTTCGCAGCAAAAATACGCTTTGGGCGGAGGCTTCGATCCTGGGCGGCGATAGGATCTTTTTATGGCGGGATAGGCGTATTTTATACGTCGGGTTCGTATTTCCCGGTTCGGCGGGAAAACGCTATCTTTGCGCCGCAAATTCGCCGGAGGGCGAGCAAGATACATTCGGACATGGGCAGAAGATGCAAGAATTGCGGCGAGGAACTGCGGGGGAAGTATTGCTACCGCTGCGGACAAAAGGCCTCGACCGGGAGACTGACGATGCGGTATTTTTCCCACGAGTTGGCTTACAGTTTTACCCATGCCGACCGGCGGGGCATTTTCTTTACGATCAAGGCGCTTTTTACCCGGCCGGGGCACATGTTGCGGGAGTACATCCTGGGGCGTCGGGCGAATTATTTCCGGCCCTTCCCGCTGCTGATCATCCTGGCTACCCTGTACGGGATCACGGCGCATTTGGTGGAAAGGAAATGGGAATTGGCTTCCGGAACATCGGTGGAGCGGGTGGAAGCGGCCGAACAGGAAGAGGGTATGGAGGAATGGTTGGAGGATATTTCCACCGGGTACAGCGATGCGGTAAGGGAGAGCGTAGGAGACACGTCGCAGGTTCCCCAGACGGTTTCTCAGGCCGATCGGGGTGTGCTGGACGAAAACTCCCTGGGCTGGAACGTGCTCAAGGATGTGGGCGGCTGGTTTTGGGCGCATCAGGAGATTTTTTCGGTGCTGCTGCTGTTGCCGTTTTTTGCTTTTGCGATGAAACGGGCTTTCCGTCGTGTGGGGGTTACGCGCTACAACTATGCGGAGTGCCTTTACGTGTCGGCGTACATGTTCTGTCAGCGGTTTGTGGTGCTGCTGGTGCTGCTCCCGATGGATTTTGTGTGGAAAGACAGCTCGTGGGGATGGGCTTTGGCGGTGTTCTTCGCTCTGTCGGTCTGGACGTTCAAGCAGTTTTTCGGGATCTCGGTGCGCCGTTCGTTCTGGCGGACCTTGTGGCTGGGGGTGATCCTGTGCGTGAGTCTGGTGGGTTTGGTGTTGCTCGTATCGGCGGTGGTGGTGTTGACGGTGCTGCTCCTTACGGGCGATATCCGGAAATAAAAACAGCGCCCCGGGATCCCGGGGCGCTGGATGGATGGAATGGTCTCTTTAGAGTTCGATCAGTGAATTGTCGCTGCCGAAGACGTTCGAGGGGTAGGCATCGGCGGCATCGTCGTTGATCCAGTACTGTCCGTCGACGTTGTACTTGAACTGGTATTTGCCCAGGGGCAGGGTCAGGGATACGGAATAGTTTCCGGTCTTGTTTTTCTTGAGTCGAAGGGATTTTTCCTCCCAGTTGTTGAAGTCTCCGCAAAGATACACGATGGCTTTTTCCGGCACATTGGCTGCCGAGACGCTGAAGGTAACTTTGCATTCCGGTTTGCTTTTCGAATAAACCTTTTTTACACTCATTTTTGTTTTTCGATTTTGGTATGGTTTTACAGTCCGCAAAAGTACACAAATAGAACGGATTGGGCGCGCAATTATGAAAGATTAACACCAATCCTTCGTTTTGGAGCGTCTGTCAAGGTATTCAGGATCGCTCCTTGGGAATTTTGTTGCGCTTTCGGAAAAAGCCTTGTACCTTTGCGGGCGGATAAACGCCTGTTTTTCCGGAGAGATGGCAGAGTGGTCGATTGCGGCGGTCTTGAAAACCGTTGAGCCGCAAGGCTCCGGGGGTTCGAATCCCTCTCTCTCCGCGATAAAGGGTGTAAATCAAGCATTTGCGAGGTTTACGCCCTTTTTTACACCCGAAAAATATGATAAAGGTATGTGGATGTTAGCTGCGCATTACTTTTAATTGTAGTGCTTTCTGCATCCCGGTTTTACATATGCCTGCTTAATGCCATTTAGTAACTTACAAATATAAGAAGTGCCTAAACTATCACCTGACTGTGGGCGCCGGCGATGAAACCGGCCTGAAAGAAACGAACCAAAGCGAGTACTTTTCTTCAACCTTATACTCCATTCCCAAATTGTTTTTGAACATAATCTGATCGCTCCGTTTTCCCTTCAGGAGGATATTCGCCTTTTTGCTCTCCTCGGGGAGGTATTTGGGGCAATGCATAATTGAGGTGACGTAAAATGGTACGTCCTTGTGGGTATAGCCCTGTCCAAACCGGGCAGTTCAACAAACCGCCTCATGACTTCGGCGCGCCGTTTTATATCCGGCACCTCACAGGTGCTTTTATTAACAATCAGATTGCAAAATGTGAGAGCGGAGATTGTGTTTGAGGTGATTGGGAACTTGTTTCGGAGCTACTGTTAAAGGTGGCAAACATTTCATTCGTAAATGTCTTGAACAGCGGATTCTTATTTTTCCCTTTCATCCACAAAAGGCATACGGAAAGTATTTCCTTTTTGTTTTCTACAGGGATAGCTACACATTTGCTGTTTTTTTCGATACTGATCGGTGTCAGCATTGAATACCAATCCCCTGATGAGATGAGACTCAAAATAAGATTTGTGTCATTTACTTCTATTTGCGGAACTATGTTCACATGGTTTTTCATAAAAAAATGTTCTGTTATACTCCTTGTATGTGTTCCTTTCAACAGGGTGATGAAAGAGTATCTGCTTAATTCGTCGAACGTAAGTATTTTCTTTCCGGCAAGAGGGTGTTTTTTACTCAATATTGCAGCTAAATAGGTTGATGCAAGCTCCATGGATGAAATAGAAGCCTGGAGTCTTTTAGGTTTATAGGTTACTGCTATATCTATTTTATTGTTTTGCAAGCCATGTATAATCTCCTCAACAGTAGTAAACATGATTATGGTAAGCTTTACGTCCGGAAATCTTTCAGTATATTTCATTATACATGGATTCAATATTTCCATCATACTGAATGTTACTCCAACGGTCAATTTGCCTCTGTAGATATGGCTGTTGGCATTTATTTTCTGAATACCGTTATCTATACTTGAAATAGCCTGAAGTGCATACTCACGAAACATTTCTCCGGTTTCCGTCAGAAATACCTTTTTCCCTATGCGTTCGAATAAACGGCAGTTAAGTTCTTCTTCAAGTTGTTTGATACTGATTGATAACGCACTCTGAGTAACAAACAATGCTTTTGCTGCTTCTGTGAAATTAAGAATATCCGCAAGTTTTATAAAGTATTTAATTTGCGTAAGTTCCATAAAATATATTTATACATAAAACAAAAATGATTAATTGCGCAAATATAACACTTCTGATACAAAGATGCTACTTTTGTCGAGAAATTTAAAAATAGGGAAATGAAAGTTGTAAAATTCTTAAAAAACTGGAGCCTTATCATCGCAATTTTCGCAGGAATAGCGACTTATTTCATATACACGTCTATCCCTGCCTTAAACCCAACTCATAAAATAGCATTGAGAGCCGTTGAAATCATACAGCCTATCTTGATTTTCGCAATGCTTTTCATTACTTTTTGTCGTGTAAATCCCAAGAAACTACGCTTGTGTAAATGGCATCTACTACTCCTTTTATTTCAATGTGGAATGTTCGCTCTTATTTCATGCATGCTATTTTTTTTACCGCAAACCGGATTGAGGGTAACCATGGAAGGTGCAATGATTTGTCTGATTTGTCCTACTGCAACTGCAGGAGCCGTCATTACCAAAAAACTTGGTGGTAACATAGCACATATAACAACTTATACCATCTTGATCAATATTGCCAATGCCATTTTGATACCTATAATCGTACCATTTATTCATCCAAATTCTGAATTGGAATTCTTTAATTCCACGATTTTACTTTTGGGTAAAGTATTTCCACTGCTGCTTTTGCCGCTTTTGGCTGCAATAGCGCTCCGATACCTTTCTCCTAAATTGCATTTCATTATTTCCCATTATCATGAATTGAGTTTTTATCTTTGGGCTGTTGCACTTGCACTTGCAATGACCGTTACAACACGAAGTATCATGCATTCAGAAGTTTCATTTACTACAGAAATGTGTCTGTTTGTGGTATCGTTGGTATCCTGCTTGTTTCAATTTTATTTTGGACGCAAAATCGGTAAAAGATTTAACGATCAAGTCACTGCAGGGCAATCCCTCGGACAGAAAAACACGGTACTTGCCATATGGATGGGATATACGTTCTTTACACCTATAACATCTATAGTCGGTGGATTCTATAGCATCTGGCATAATGTTATCAACTCATACCAGCTATATAGAAGAAGAAAAGAAAACACTGATTTATAATGTAGCTATCACGGTGGCAAGAGGTCCGATATGGTTCGCTTGTCAAAGCTGCTGTCGGGTACGGAATTCCTTGGGAGAAAGGCCTGTATTCTTTTTGAAGAAACGACTCAGGTAAGAGGAGTCCGGGAAATGGCATGCGGCAGCGATTTCGGCAATGGATAATGCAGGATTGTGTAACAATACCTTCAGTTCGGCCGTTAATTGTTCGTCGATGATTTCTTTGGGCGTCTTTCCTTCGGAATAGGTTCCTGTAATATCATTGAGATAGCGTGGGGAAATGCAGAGTTGTCCTGCATAGAACGAAACCTGGTGCATTTGTGCGGCATGTTCGTGCACGAGGTACATAAACCTGTGAAAGAGTTGCTGTTTCCGGGTATATGATTGAGCTACGGATAGGTATTTGTCAGGAATGGTGCTGAAAATCCACATCAGCATACTTTGCAGGAAATTCAGTTCCATTCTCTCGCGGAAGGCGGAAGAAGGCTGTGTGAAAAGCATTTCTCCCAGGTCTATCCATAAGTTGATGTTTTTCCAGCTTTTTTCTCCATGGTTGTATAGAGGAAATTCTTCCATATAATTGAAATACGTCGCATCCAATGCAATGGCTGCTTGCAGGAAAACCTTTTTAGGATAGAGCAGCATCCGTGCGTGGAAATCATCCGAAGCTTCTATTAATTGCATGATGCTTCCTCCCCAAAATATCAGTTCCGACATTTTGTGGAGGTAAAATTGTTGTGCTCCCGTGGAAATGAGGCTTTCTCCGCAAGTACATAATAGCTGTACGCCACAATTGAAATAAAGCGGGGTTGATGCCAACGCCTTCAGGTCGCCTTCCTCATAATGGATTTCGTGAAGGGAGGAAAGTAAGGATAGATCCATGACAAATGCGCTTTTTTACAACAAAAATAAGCGTTTTCAGGTATATAAAACTTGGTTTGTTCTTTTTTTGAAAAATATTCTGCTGTAAAAGGTATGAACCTCCTTCTTTATGTTGGCTAATTTTGCCACAGTTAAAAAAAAGATATTATGGCAAGAAGCAATTCTCAAATTTTTATTCTGGTATTTCTTGGAATGCTTACGGCTTTTGGCCCTTTCGTGATCGATATGTATTTGCCCACGTTGCCGGCTATGACCGATTTTTTTCACACGAATTCTTCACAAGTACAGTTGGGATTGACAGCCAGTATGATAGGGTTGGCGGTAGGGCAACTTTTGTTCGGTCCGCTCAGTGACAAGTATGGACGTCGTCTTCCATTGATTGTGGCCATGTGTCTGTTCCTTTTCTCTACGTTGGGTTGCATTTATTCCGGTACCATTATGCAGTTTGTAGGCTGGAGACTTATACAGGGGATAGCGGGAGCAGGCGGTATTGTTATCTCTCGTTCTATTGCTACAGATAAATACACGGGCAGGGAATTGGCAAAAATGCTGGCCGTTATCGGTGCCATTAATGGAGTGGCTCCTGTGGCTGCTCCCATTGCCGGAGGAGCAATGGCCGGCTGCGTGGGTTGGCAGGGAATTTTCTGGACTTTGTTCGGGCTGGGGATTCTGCTGGTCTTCGGAAGTTTGCATTTTAACGAGACATTGCCGGCGGCGTGCCGTCAGCATACTCGCTGGGCAGATGTATATAAAAATTTTGTCACGGTTCTGAAGAACCGTCGATACGTCTGTTACATTCTTCAATATGGTTTTGCACAAGGAGTGTTATTCGCCAATATTGCTTCGTCACCTTTTATTGTGCAGCAGCATTACGGCTTTTCTCCGCTGATATTCAGCGTTTGTTTTGGAGTCAATGCTATTGCAATTATGCTGTCTGCAGTTTCTGCCGTTAAGTTTGCTCATCCGGGACAAGCCTTATACAGAGGAAGTGTAGGTATGGTGATTGTCTCTTTCTTCCTTTGCCTGGCCCTTTGCGCAGATTGCAATTTCTGGGTGTATGAGTTGTTGCTTCTCGGATTGCTTTCCATGCTGGGGCTTACTTTTACCGCTTCCAATACATTGGCTATGGATAGTGAGCGAGCCAATGCAGGTATCGCATCTGCCTTATTGGGGGCACTGGGATTTGCGTTTGGCGGAATCGTTTCGCCTCTTGTAGGGATAGGCAATATCATGGTGTCTACCGGGATAATGTTTTTTGCCGGTTCTGTGTGTGCGTTAGGATGTACTCGTATAGCCCTTCATCGAGTATTCTCGAAGGCAAAGCATTATAAAAGATAACAGACGGCTATATGAGGAATTTACGGGTTCCTTTTTGTTTACGGATGATACTGGGGCCGCTTTACGGAAGATGTCGCTCGTTTTGAGGAGCAGGAAACAGGGGGCGACCAATAATATGTATATGGCAAGAGAGAAACAGATAATACATTTCTATTAAAATTGCTTCCGATATTGTGCCGGTGACGTCCCGATGTTCTTTCGGAAAACTCGGATAAAATGCGGCAAATCGTTAAACCCGACAAGGCAACATATCTCCGATACGGACTTCTGCGAGTGCCTCAATAATTCACAAGCCGTGTTCAAGCGGTATTGGACGACGAACTGGGAAAAAGTCATCCCTTTACATTTCTTGAAATAGGAACAGAATGCAGAACGGTTCATGCCCACTTCCATCGCAATATCGTCCAAAGAGATGGAATGGACGTAATGTTTCATCACATATGCGCAGATTTGCTGCATCCGCCGCACATTCCGTTCTATCCGCATCGGTTTCCCGGCAAACGTATGGTCTGAAGAGGTGAACACGACTGGCAGCAGGCGAAGCATTGTGCTCAGACGTCCCAGTTCGTCCATGCCATTCATTTCCGAGAGCAAATGCCGTATGGTGCGTGAACTTTCCGCCCCGAAATTCAGCGCATCGGTTGGGAACACCAATCCGGACAGCCTGTTCCTCAATTCTGGAAATACCTCCATGCACTGTTTCACGAACGAATGTTTGAAAGCCACCATCAGATAGCGGACACACCCATCCTGGTCCACATTGTCGGCGGCATACTCCCAACGATGCAGCATGGATGGTGGAATTAAAGCCACATCTCCTGCGGTAAAAGGTTGTAAGGTGTCACCGGCCATCCGGCTGCCATGCCCGTAAACTACGTAGTACAATTCCCATGCATCGTGGCGGTGTAATTTGGCTTCGAGGTCCGGTTCTACCCGTTGGTTAATGAAAAAGAACGAATGGTTCTCCATCTCCGGCAGTTCGTATGGGATGGCGATGTCTTCCATAAAATCAGGGATTGAATCTGCTAAATACAAATATACGACAAATATAGGATACGATAAGGCAAATAGCAAACAAAAGCATGGCGTAACTTTGCAACGGAAAGGAATAATAACTTCTTAAAGCGTATTGATATGGAATTGTACGAAGTATTGGAGAAACGCCGCACGTACCGTGACTTCTCCAACCGTGAAGTAAATGACGGGATTCTGAACAGAATAATCAGCGCGGCATTCAAGGCGCCGACCAACGACCATTTACGCCAACTTGAATTTGTCGTAGTGCGTGGGCGTGAGAGCATTGCCCATGTAATCTCCCCTCTTGCCAAGAACATGGAGGCATTCAGGAAACTCGTTGCCGAAGTGGACGAGTCGGATGACAAAGACAAGATGGCGATGTTTGCCGATGCATTGCCCAAACAACAGAAAATGCTTATGGAAAGCGGGCTGCTTATCATTCCGTTCTTCCGCCAACTGACTTGTCCTCTGCTCAAACCTGCGGAGCAAAGTTCGCTCAACTATTTTGCCTCGGCATGGTGCGCATTGGAAAACATGCTACTCGCTGCTACCGATGAGGGGCTTGGGGCTGTATTCCATATTCCCGTAAGGGATGAAGCGGACAAGATAAAAACAATCCTTCATGCTCCCGAAGACTATGAAATGACCTGTCTGCTCACCATCGGCTATCCGGCAGAGGACGCCTTTCTGCCGAAGCAGAAAGAAATCAACATAGAAAGCAGAATACATGAGAATATTTGGTAAAAACCCTGTTCGTTTTAAAAAAATGCAATTAGTTTGGTTTTTCTCGTTGTTCTTTAGTTATATTATGTGTTAATAAGCATTGTTGACTATGCAATTATCTTCTGGGATTACCCTACAAAATGGGAGGTATCAAATCGTTCGTGTGCTTGGACAAGGGGGCTTTGGGATTACTTATTTAGGGTACCAAGTAGGTCTTAATCGGTTTGTTGCTATTAAGGAATTTTTCATGAAAGAATATTGTAATCGAGATACCGTTACTTCTAAGGTGTTTGCAGGGTCAGATGGGAGTAAAGATACGGTTGATCGTTATTGCCAGAAATTTATTAAGGAAGCTCGAATAATTGCAAAACTCAAGCATCCAAATATTGTTAACATTTATGATGTGTTTGAAGAGAATGGTACAGCATATTATGTGATGCAATATTTAGATCGAGGATCGCTTGCTGATTATCAGGAGAAAAAAGGGACTCTTTCTGAGCAAGAAGCGCTTTATTTTATCCGACAGGTAGCAGATGCTTTGAAATACATCCATCAAAATAAAGTCAATCATCTCGATGTAAAACCGAGTAATATTTTATTGAATGATCAGGGAGGTGTTGTGCTTATCGATTTTGGTATGTCTAAGCAGTACCGGGATGATGACGCTCAAACTAGTACAACTCCTGTAGGGATCAGTCATGGATATGCTCCGTTGGAGCAGTATAAAATGAGCGGGGTAAGTATATTTTCTCCCGCTACGGATATTTATTCTTTGGGAGCGACTTTTTATAAACTGATTACCGGATGCACTCCTCCAGATGCGAATGATATAATGGAAACAGGCCTTTCTGCTTTTCCAGAAAATGTTTCGAAATCAACAGTGCAGGCCATTACTCAGGCTATGCAACCTCTTCGCCGGGATCGCTCCCAGACTGTGGATGACTTTATGGCTTTATTGAATATCAACATTAAACGGAAAGTCGTTTCGCAACAAAATGAAGACACTGTGCGGGATACGGTTGTTGATAAAACATCCCTTTTACAAAGCAGCGATGATAGTCGTGTGCAGAACACAGATTCTGCGCAAGAATTACCTTTGAGTAAAGAGTCTCGGAAGTTTGTTTTTAAGCCCGTATGGAAATGGGTTGTCTTTTTTGTGGTTTTCTCTGTTTTTTTATGGTGGAAAGGAGATGATTCTACTGATGGAAAAAAGCAGTTGTCGAGTAGGGAAGGAGTTGTAGATTCGATCGTTGCGACGGATTCTCAGAAGAATGCAGCATCGAGAGGCCCAGTTGTTAGTAAGTTTTATGCAACTACGACTCCGGACAAGGCTGCAGTCTTTATTGATGGTGAAAATATAGGGGAAACCCCCATCGAAGGTATCAATATACCCTGTGGATCCTTTTTGGTGGAAATGGTAAAAGATGGGTATGAGCCTTTTTCTCGGGTAATCGATTTTTCCAATGAGTCTGTTGTACTGAATGAAATACTTATTAGAAGAAGGGGGCAAAATGGTTGGAGAGACTCATCTTTTTCTTTGAATCAGGATGCCGCCTTTGCATCAAGGGGGGTATTAATGGATATGAATGGGTGGACTTGGGTCTTAGCGTCAAGTGGGCGACCTGCAATGTGGGAGCAGATTCTGCCTCCGAAGGGGGAGAGTGTTATGCATGGGGGGAGATAAAGTCTAAAAAATATACGGGAGAGTACGAGTCCGCTACCATTTATGGAAAAGATATTTCCGGCAATCCGTATTATGATGTTGCCCGAGCAGAATGGGGAGGTACCTGGCGGCTTCCGACACGTGCTGAGTGTCAGGAGCTTTTAGACAAATGTGATTGGCAGTGGGAGATGCAGGATGGCAAAACCGGTTGTAAAGTAACAGGGCCTAACGGCAACAGTATATTTCTTCCTGCGGCTGGAGAGATGGATTCGCAACTGTATGATGTTGGAGAAGTAGGTCATTATTGGAGTTCTGTTCCTTTAGGAGAGGAGCATGCATATCATTTCTGGTTTTCTTCTCCCAAGTTCCGTTATGTAGTGGAGCGTTATGGTTCTAAAGGGCATAGTGTTCGGCCGGTTTCGGACTAAGGATTTTCAAAAAATATAGTATTTTTCAGCAACTGGAAACCAATACCCGGAAATATCATTGCAATCTAATCGGTAATTTTTGGAATGTAACATAAGTAACATATTTTTGTTATCAAATAAAAATGTCAAAAATCCTCTAAAATTGTCATAGAGGAAAAGTTCATATATTTCTATAAAATAATCCCTCATGGGTCAGGGGAATGAGGGTAAAAATCGGGATAAAAAAATG
>ERZ856578.272-NODE-272-length-108214-cov-7.412310_pt1 | contig 108214 bp, 102 predicted proteins | sample MGYA00514384_ERZ856578 | MGnify/ENA primary metagenome ERZ856578 (study PRJEB29103, sample SAMN06111958) | human gut metagenome | biome: human gut; feature: ankylosing spondylitis patient; material: healthy_person | host: Homo sapiens | place: China:Hangzhou... | reverse complement strand
GGTCACCCCGGAGCTCACCGCACAGGTGGCCGGTTCCGGCTTGCTGCCGGTGTTCGGCACCCCCTTTATGACGGCTATGATGGAAAATGCCGCAGCCAGCGTCCTTCAGCAGTATCTGGAGGAAGGCAAGGGCAGCGTGGGCACCCATCTGAATGTCTCCCATGACGCCCCCACCCCCGTAGGTATGAAGGTCTGGGCGGAGGCTGAGATCACCGCCGTTTCCGAAAACGGCAAGATGATCGACTTTGCCGTAAAGGCGTGGGACGAGAAGGGCCCCATCGGCGCGGGCACCCACACCCGGGCGATCATCACCAATGACCGCTTTCTCAGCAAGTGCAACAGCAAGCTGGATAAATAAACAAATTAAAAAATCAGCCCCGTATTCATAGTAGATACGGGGCTGATTTTTTATTGATTCTATGAAAGAAAATTGTATCAGAACAGCGTGATCTGACTGGTATCTGCCATACCGGCAAAGGCGCCAAGCGCCTTCAGCTGCTCAATATGCGTTTTGGATAGCTTATTGCAGCACATGGAAAATTCTTCGATGGAGATGAACTCCTTCCCTTTCCGCTTCTCCACCGTGTCAATGGCCGCCGCTTCACCTAAACCATGTACGGTGACAAAGGGCGGCAGCAGTCCGTTTTCCGTTACGATAAACTTTGTTGCATCGGACTTGTAGATATTGATGGTGTCAAAGTGGAAGCCCCGGAGATAGAACTCATAGCACACCTCCAGCGTGGTCAGCAGATTCTGCTCAACAGCCGTGGCATCCTTATTGTTTTCAATTTCCCGAATCTTCTTTTTAACCGCCGCCATACCAGCGCAGCAGTATTCCGCGTCAAAGGCCTTGGCTCGCACGGAAAAGAACGTCGCATAAAACGCCAGCGGCTCATGGACCTTGTACCACGCAATGCGGAACGCCATCATCACATAGGCGACTGCGTGAGCCTTGGGGAACAGATAGCCGATTTTGGCAAGGGATTCGATGTACCACTCCGGCACCTCATGTTCTCGCATGGCGTCCTCCCAGCCCTCGTCAAAGCCGCCCTTCTTTACCTTTCCCTTTCGGACCTTTTCCATGATCTTAAAGCTCATTTTGGGGTCCAGTCCCTTGGATATAAGGTAAAGCATGATATCGTCACGGCAGCCTACCGTTTCCAGAACGCTGGCGGTGCCGCTCAAAATCAGTTCCCGTGCATTTCCCATCCACACATCGGTGCCGTGAGAGAAGCCGGACAGCCGCACCAGCGTATTGAAGTCCTTCGGCTGCGTGTCCATCAGCATCTGCCGGGTGAAGCGCGTGTTGAACTCCGGAATTGCCACAGCGCCGGTAGGCCCGAGAATTTCATCATTTTCATATCCCAGCACCTTACTGGAGGTGAAAATTGACATGGTATCCGGGTCATCCAGCGGAATCTCGTGTGGGTCCACGCCGGTAAGGTCCTGCATCATACGCACCATGGTCGGGTCATCGTGTCCCAGCATATCCAGCTTCAGAATATTTGCCTCCATGGAGTGATATTCAAAGTGCGTTGTAATGGTGTCGGAATCATCCGCATCCGCCGGGTGCTGAACCGGGCAGAAATCCTCCATATCCTTGTCATCCGGGACAACCACCAGACCGCCGGGGTGCTGGCCGGTCGTCCGGCGCACACCTACACAGCCAAGGGTCAGGCGGTTTTCCTCTGCCCGGCTTGCCACAATGCCGTTTTCCTCCAGATACTTCTTGACAAAGCCATACGCCGTTTTTTCCGCCAACGTACCGATGGTTCCCGCCCGAAACACCTGTGTCTCACCAAACATTTCAATGGCGTGGCGGTGCGCCCGCGCCTGATATTCGCCGGAGAAGTTCAGATCGATATCCGGCACCTTGCCGCCGCCGAAGCCCAAGAAGGTTTCAAACGGGATATCAAAGCCGTCCTTTACGTACTTTGTGCCGCACACCGGGCACTCCTTATCCGGCATATCTGCTCCGCAGCCGTAGCTGCCATCCAAAATAAACTCACTGTTTTTGCAGTTAGGGCAGCGGTAATGGGGCGGCAGCGAATTGACCTCAGTAATGCCGGACATATAAGCCACCAATGAGGAACCGACGGAGCCTCGTGAGCCAACCAGATAGCCGCATTCGTTACTGCGCTGCACCAGCTTTTGCGCGGACATATACACCACATCGTATTTTCCAAGAATGCCGCCCAGCTCCACGTTCAAACGGTCCACAATCAACTGCGGCGGATTCTCGCCGTAAAGCCGATGGACCTTCTCCCATACCAGACGGTTCAAATCCTCCTCTGAATTTTCAAGGCGCGGCGGGAACAGCTCCGCCGGCAGCAGCTCAAAGGTCTCGATCTGATCCGCAACCAGACGGGTATTGGTGATCACCACCTCATACGCCTTTTCCTCACCCAGATAGCTGAACTCCTCCAGCATCTCCTGTGTGGTTTTGAAATAGATTGGCAGCGGCTCATTGGCGTCCGGGAATTTTTTAGAGGCCAGCAGGATATGCCGGTACACCTCGTCCTCCGGCTCCCGGAAATGAACGTCGCCCGTAGCGCAGACCGGCTTTCCAAGCTCCTCACCCAGCCGGACAATGGTGCGGTTAAACTCCCGCAGGTCCTCCTCGCTTCTGGCATCGCCATTGCGAAGCATGAATGCATTATTGCAAAGAGGCTGAATTTCCAAATAATCATAAAACGAGGCGATGCGTTTCAGCTCATCCCAATCCTTATGGTCCGTCACCGCCCGGAACAGCTCCCCGGCCTCACAGGCAGAGCCGATGATTAAGCCTTCCCGGTGCGCTATCAGTTCGCTCTTGGGAATAGTGGGTACCCGTTTAAAATACTTCAGGTTGGACGCTGAAATTAACTGGTAAAGATTTTTCAATCCCACCTTGTTCCGGGCCAAAATGATGATATGCTTCGGGAACCGGTTTGACTTACTGCCAAGGGGCCGCAGCTTCTCCATTTCCTGATTGATGGCCTGCAAACTATGGATTCCCCGCTCATGGAGCATTTTCCAGAACGGAATCAACATATACCCCACTGTTGCGGCATCGTCGCTGGCACGGTGGTGGTTAAAAGCGGGCAAGTCAAGGTGCTCCGCCACAATATCCAGCTTATATTTAGAGAGCTCCGGCAGCAGATTTTGCGCTAAAATCAAGGAGTCCACATAGGTCGGCTCAAAGTCCAGACCAACCTTTTTACACCCCGCACGGATAAAGCCGATATCAAATTCCGCGTTATGCGCCGCCAGCGGCCGCCCGTTGACAAAATTCAGGAAATCCGTCAATGCCTCCTTCAGCTGCGGCGCATCCTTCAGCATTTCGTCTGTGATGCCGGTCAGGCCGATGATTTCCGGCGTTAAGCGGCGGTTGGGATTTACAAAGGTCTGGAAGCGTTCGGCGATCTCACCGTTTTTCAGCACCACCGCACCGATCTCCGTGATAGCCTCCCGGTCTACCTTGAGACCTGTTGTTTCAATATCGAAGCAGACGAACTCGTCCTCCAATTTGCAGTCCTGATGCCCGTGCACAGCGATTCGGTCATCCACATTATTGATAAAATAGCCCTCTACGCCGTAAAGTATTTTTATTTTATCCCCTGCTGCGTGCCACGCATCCGGGAAGGATTGGGCCACGCCGTGATCCGTAATGGCAATGGCGGGATGTCCCCAGCGAATCGCCTCCTTGATGACCTCCTTTGTATCCGTCAGCGCGTCCATATTGCTCATTTTGGTGTGCAGGTGCAGCTCCACACGCTTGACCGGCGCCGTGTCCTGACGCTCCTCATGCTGGATGATATTGATATGATAGGGATTGAGCTGAATGTCCTTACCGTCCCATGTTGGCTCCATCTTCCCCTGAACGCACAGCCACATTCCCGGATTGATTTTCCCGTCCAGCGCCTTTGCGTCCTTATCTGTCAAATTTTTATGAATCGCAACTGAACTGGTGTAGTCTGTCATTTCCACATGAAGACGCCACATTCCCGGCCGGCGGGTCTCCGTACATTCGGCAGAGAACACCTTCCCTGCCACCGTGGCGTTGCCCATTTTCAGGTCCAGTGTTTTCATCTCTACAGGCCGCGTTTTAATGGTATTCCCCATTAAAACCGCCCCCACCGCGGCTCCCCCGCCGTGACTCCCGGACGCCGGTGCCGCTTTCTGCCGGTCTGCGGGAGCTGCTTCTTTCAGTGTTGCATGAATATCGACTGCGTTGAAGCTATAGTCATTGCGAATCGCGGAGATCAGCTCATCAATATCCGAAGCCTCCAAAGCGGTCTTTACTGTCACCGCCAAATCAATGGCCCGTGTTTCTCTTTGGATGCAGGCTGTGGTGATTGCTGCGCCCAGCAGCTTGAGCCGCAGCTCTGAGGACAGCTTCAGCTGCGAAAATAATTCAAAAAACGGTATCTCTTTCGACATGGGGACCTCTTTCGTTTACAGCTTCTCAATTTCTTTCATTAAGGCATCTACAAGCTGCTCCTGCGGCACCTTGTAAAGTATTTCTCCCTTTCGGAATATCAGACCCTCACCGTCTCCGCCGGCAATACCGACATCGGCGGCAGACGCCTCTCCCGGGCCATTGACCGCGCAGCCCATCACCGCGACTGTAATATTCTTCTTGCAGCCCGCAAGGCGCCGCTCGACCTCCTCCGCCATGGGAATCAAATCAATTCGTGTGCGGCCGCAGGTCGGGCAGGCAATCAGATTGACGCCATCTCTCCGCAGTCCGGCAGCCCGGAGTATCCTCTGTGCGGCGTAAACCTCCTCAACGGGGTCCGCCGTCAGCGTGACACGCATCGTGTCTCCAATGCCCATACACAGTAATCCGCCAATTCCCATGGCGGATTTTATCATGCCCATAGCCGGCGTACCGGCCTCGGTAACGCCTAAGTGCAGGGGATAATCTGTCTGCTGGCTCAAAAGCGTGTAGGCCCGCATGGTCAAAGGCACATCGGAGCATTTGACCGAAATGCAGATATCATCAAAGTCATAGCGGTTCAGCAGCTTTACATGGCCCATGGCGCTCTCCACCAGTGCCTCCGCAGTAACGCCGCCATACTTGGCCCGCAGGCTCTTTTCCAGAGAACCGCCATTGACACCGATACGAATGGGAATCCGCTTTCGGCGGCAAGCCTCCGCCACAGCCTTGACCCGCTCCTCCCCACCGATGTTGCCGGGGTTGATGCGCAGTGCATCGATTCCCCGCTCGGCGCACATGATCGCCAGCTTATAATTAAAGTGGATGTCCGCAATCAGCGGAATCGTGATTTGCTCCTTGATACAGTCCACCGCCATAGCCGCTGCCTCATCCGGCACCGCAATGCGGATGATCTCGCATCCGGCGGCCTCCAGCGCGTGAATCTGCGCCACGGTAGCATCAACCTGATCCGTTTTCGTATTGCACATGGACTGGATGGTAACCGGAGTACCGCCGCCCACCGGCACGGATCCCACCATCAGCTTCTTTGTCATCTTGAATATCCTCTTTTCAGTCATTTCAACAGCCTGAATACATCATGAAATGTTACCAGCAGCATAAAGCCCAGCAAAAGCGCCATGCCCGCCGCATTGACAGCCGCCTGAAATCTCTCGGGTATTTTTCTATGGAAGACTTTGATAGCAACAGCATCCACCAGCAGGAACAGAATCCGCCCGCCATCCAGCGCCGGCAGCGGGAGAAGATTCATCACCGACAGGTTTACCGCAATCAACGCCGCAAAATAGGCAATACTCTCCGCCGCGGCTAAGAGTCCATTTTCATTATTGCTCTCCGCCTCCTGCTGCGCCTCTGAGCCGACATTTTGAATGGTTGTCACGATGCCCACCGGGCCGCTGAGGTCATTCAGTCCGGCATTTCCCTGAACGAGTTGTACGAGACTGAACCAAACCAACTGAACAAAGTCCTTCGCCTGATTCCAACTATACGAAAGCTTGTTCCACGCGGTCGCAGTGATCGCCTGACGTCCCACATACAGTCCAAAGCCCTGATAGGGCTTGCCCTGCTGGTCCGTACAGGTCTGCCGGAGAAGTTCCTGCACCGTGATATGCTGGCCGTCCCGAATGACCTCAATATCAGCCGTATCGCCGGAATAGCCCAAAAACATCTGCGCGTCGCCGCTGAAATAAGTGCGCCAGCCGTTGACCTTGTAAATCTGATCTCCGGGCATCAGTCCGGACGCACCGGTCTGCGTGACCTCCGGCGCCAAGTTCGCTATGCTGTCTACCCAAAACACCTGCGCGCTGCTGAACAGAATTGCGATAATCAGCAGTCCGGCAATGAAATTCATAAAAGCACCGGCGGCCAAAATCACCAGCTTTTTTAAAAAGCCTTGCCGGACAAAGGAGCGGGTGTTACCGGTATCCTCATCCTCGCCCTCCATGGCGCAGTAGCCGCCGATGGGCAGAAGCCGAAGCGAATATAGGGTCTCGCCCTTTTGCCTTTTCCACAGTGCGGGACCCATGCCGATGGAAAACTCATTGACCTGCACGCCGCAGAACTTCGCAGCCAGAAAATGTCCCAACTCGTGCACGGCAATTAAAATTCCAAAAATCAGAATTGCTGCAAGGATATAGACAATGCTCATGCATGACTCCTTGAATACGCGGATTTCAAGGCAGCTCGTGCCTCCCTGTCCGCTGTCAGAATATCCTCCAAAGAGGGGCTTTGCACCGTAGGAACCATCGCCCTGACCTCAGCCACCAAATCGGAAATATCGTAAAAGCCGATTTTTTGCTCAAGGAACAGGCGAACAGCCTCCTCATTGGCGCCATTCAAAATCGCGCAGGCTGTACCGCCCTGTTCCGCCGCTTCCTCTGCCAGACGAAGACACGGAAACACCTCCCTGTCCGGCTCCATGAAGGTCAGCGGCGGGCTGTTCAGCAAATCCAGCGGCGGCGCCGGATTTTCTCCCCGCTTTGGATAGGTCATAGCATAACGAATCGGCAAACGCATATCCGGCGTCCCCAACTGCGCCAAAACCACTCCGTCACAAAATTCAACCATGGAGTGAACAATGCTCTGCGGATGCACCACAACGGAGACCTGACGCAAGGGCAGGCGGTACAGCCGCATGGCCTCAATGACCTCCAGCCCCTTATTCATCAATGTGGCGCAATCAACGGTGATTTTCGGCCCCATGGTCCAATTCGGATGCCGCAGAGCATCCTCACGGGTCTTTACTGCCGCTTCCTCCCGCTTCATGCCCCGGAACGGTCCGCCGGAGCAGGTCAATATCAGCCGCTTGATCTCACTGCGCTCCGCGCAGCCCTGCAAGCACTGAAAAATAGCGGAATGCTCGCTGTCCACCGGCACGATTTCCGCGCCGCAGCGCTCCGCCTCATCCATAACCAGCTCTCCGGCACAAACCAGTGTCTCCTTATTTGCCAGCGCGATACGCTTTCCCGCATGAATTGCCGCCAGCGTTGGCTTCAGACCCACAACGCCCACCACTGCGGTCACGACCGTGTCCGCCTCCGGCAGTGCGGCAGCCTCAGATAGCGCCTCCAAGCCGCCCCGTACCTTGATGTCAGTATCCGCCAGGCGCATAGTTAGCTCTCTTGACGCGCCTTCGTCTGTCATTACCGCCAGCTTTGGGCGAAATTTCCGGCACTGCGCCTCCATTCGCTCCACATTGGTATTAGCGGTCAGGGCCGCAACGCGCAGGCCGAGCTGTTCCGCTACATCCAGACTTTGACGTCCAATGGAGCCGGTGGAGCCGAGTATTGTAATCGTATTTGTCATAGCTTATCCCCTATGCCTTACAGTCCGCCCGCGCAAACAAACAGATAGAGCCACGGAGCAATAAACAGCGTGGAATCAAAGCGATCCAGCATTCCGCCGTGGGTCAAAAACAGGTGGCTGAAATCCTTGATACCGGCCTCGCGCTTGATGAGGGACATGGAAAGATCACCCAACTGCCCCACCACGTTTGCCAGCGCACCATACTGCGCCAACTGCAAATAATTCGGCGCGTAGCCAAGCCATGCATGGGCCACTGCGCCCCAAAGCACCAGCCCCAGCGCGCCGCCCAGCACACCGGCAATGGCACCCGCCCATGTTTTGTGCGGGCTGACCGCCGGCGCCATTTTGCGCTTTCCGAACAGCATTCCGCCATACATGGAAAGGCTGTCCCCGATAAACGCCACGCAAAACGGCAGCAGCACGTACATTCTGCCATATTCCGGATCCATCCGCAGTAGAAAAATGCTGCTGTACATCATGGGGAATACAATGCCGCCCACAATGGCGGTGGCCACATCAGCAAAGGGCATAGCGTTTGGCTTTCCATATCCCTTGACCGCAATGAAAAACAGGAACGTTACCAGCGTCAGCGGCTCACACAGAATGCGGATCATCCCGATGGACTGATACCCGTCATAAAACTGCCATGTATGTTCATCGTAAATGACCCATTCCAGAACAACAGCCGCCAGAATGGTGGCCGCATAGACGCACTTCGGCACCTTTTTTCCTGCCGTGTGCAGCAGCTCATAGGCGGCGGCGGCAGAAATGCCGCATACCACGATCAGCGTGGCCCAGCTTGGACACAGCAGAAACGCCGCCAGCAGCAACGGCAGACCAACAATGACAACCAGCCATCTTTGCAACATTGAAAATCAGTCCTTTCAACGCCTGTAAGGGCTTATTTCTTCACACCGCCAAAGCGGCGGTCACGGCTCTGATAGGCCGCAATGGCCCGATCCAGCTCCGCCTCGTCAAAATCCGGCCACAGCGTATCTGTATAATAAAATTCCGAGTAGGCGCATTGCCAGAGCAGGAAATTGCTCAGCCGCTCCTCTCCGCTGGGCCTGATGATCAGCTCCGGGTCCGGGATGCCGGCAGAGTCCAGATAGGAAGAAAATACCGCCTCATCAAGCTCCTCCGGCTTCCGCGTCCCTGCCGTGCACTCGGCGGCAAACCGCCGAACCGCCCGCAGAATCTCATCCCGGCCACCGTAATTCAGGCAGACATTCGCCTGAAAATCATCGCGGGACAGATGCTCTGTAATTTCATCCGTCTCATGGGCCAGCACCCGCAGCTCCGGAGCAATGGGTGTCATATCTCCGAAGAAATGGAGCCGGATATGGTCACGCTCCATGGTATCCACCGCCTCCAGCAGATACTTTTTCAAAAGCGCCATAATGGTGGAGACCTCCGTTTCGGAGCGCTTCCAGTTTTCCGTGGAAAAGGCGTATACCGTCAGATACTTGACGCCGATATTCTTGCAGTAGGTAGCTATTTTGCGGAATGTCTCCGCTCCCGCCTTATGACCAGCGGTACGGGGCAGTCCGCGCTTCGTGGCCCAGCGGCCGTTGCCATCCATAATGATAGCGATATGGCGAGGTGGGTCACCAACCCACCCCGCCGTATGTGTTCCAGTTCGTACCTCAGCCATCAGATCTCCATCAGTTCCTTTTCCTTGCGGGCAAGAAGCTCGTCGATTTTCTTGCTGCTCTCATCCGTCAGCTTCTGGAGGTCCTTCTCCATCTGCTTCAGATCGTCCTCCGTGATTTCGGACGCCTTTTCCATTTTCTTGAAGGCATCCATAGCGTCCCGGCGGATATTGCGAATCGCCACCTTGCCGTTTTCGGCATATTTGCGAATCTGCTTAACCAGTTCCTTACGGCGCTCCTCCGTCAACTGCGGGAAATTCAGGCGGATATTGCGTCCGTCATTCTGCGGGTTGATACCGAGGTCGGAGTTCAGAATTGCCTTTTCAATGGATTTCAGCGCGGAATTATCCCAAGGGGAAATTTGCAGAATACGGGGGTCCGGCGTGGAAATCGCGGCGATCTGCTGAATGGGCGTCGGCGTGCCGTAATAGTCCACCGTAATGCGGTCCAGCACAGCGGCGTTGGCCCGGCCAGCCCGGACAGATGCAAAATCCGCAGCGGCAGAGTCGATGCTCTTGCTCATCTTTTCCTCATAAATCTTGTATTCGTCCTTCAACATGGCGTGTTCCTTCCTTTCTCATTCCTTTACGATGGTTCCGACCTTTTCGCCGCATACTGCCCGGATAATATTTTCCGGGTCCTTCAGAGCAAACAAAAGTACGGGAATATGGTTGTCCATAGAAAGCGATGTCGCGGTTGTATCCATGACCATCAAATGCTGTGCCAGCACATCGTCATAGGAGATGCTGTCATACTTCACCGCAGTGGGGTCCTTGACCGGGTCGGCGCTGTAAACACCGTCTACGTTTTTGGCAAGCAGAATCACATCTGCGTCAATTTCCGCAGCCCGCAGCACAGCCGCCGTGTCTGTGGAGAAATAGGGATTGCCGGTGCCGGCGCCGAAAATGACCACGCGGCCCTTTTCCAGATGCCGGATAGCCTTGGAGCGGATGTACGGCTCCGCGATGGAGCGCATTTCAATGGCGGTCTGCACCCGGACGGGGATCCCCTTCTGCTCGCAGACATCCGCCACGGCCAGACAGTTCATAACGGTCGCCAGCATTCCGATATGGTCAGCGCGGCTGCGCTCCATTTTGCCGCCGCCGCTGTTCTTGGCGCCCCGCCAAAAATTGCCGCCACCGACAACAAGGCCCACCTGAACGCCCATGTCCAGACATCTCTTGATCGCATCGCACACCTGACCGATCACCTCAAAATCCAGACCGGAGTGCTTATCTCCCGCCAGCGCCTCGCCGCTGATTTTCAGCAAAACACGATGATAAACCGGTTTTTCCATATTGCCCTCCTATGGCATATAATCTTATCGTTTATTTTACCTTATTTTCCGCCGTTTGGAAAGGGGGTAACGGAAGATTTTCACAGGAAAATTAAAAAGTGCTTTTTCCTTGAAATTCCGCCTTTTTTCACGCCGCAACCGATAGTTGACAATCGGGTGGTAGCAAAGCACAGCCCTGTATGGTATACTGGGGGCAGAATTTCACCTGACATTCCGATACAAGGAGGACCCTATTATGACGCTGGGACAGCGCATCTGCCAATATCGAAAACAATTAAATATCTCTCAGGAGGAGCTTGGTGACCGGCTGGGCGTCAGCCGCCAAGCAGTCAGTAAATGGGAAACGGACCTATCCGTCCCGGACATGAATAATCTCTTAGCGCTTGCCCGTGAGTTCGGCATTTCTGTGGCAGAGCTGACGGAAACGCCGGAGAAAACCGATACGGATGAAGCTGACAGTGTACCGCCTCTGCCGATTCAAGCCCCTGCCAAAGGCCGTTCCACATGGAAAAAGGTCCTAATTGCTATTTTCGTTCTCTTTATTTTATTCTTGGCTGGGTTTTTACTAAATCCCCGAAACACCGAGCAGTTCACTGCGGGCACCGCTGAAGAAACCACGAACATTGCAGATCCGGTAAAAAGCCCGACCACAGACTTCGCTCTGGTTTTGGATTGGACGGAAACCGGGGACTTTTTACAGCTTGGTGAGCAAACCGGTACCTATCCATTTGAAACGTCGCTCCCACAGGACGCGAAAATGGTTGTCACAAAGGAGGACAACGGAGCAGAGCTCCACACTGTTGACTGTCTGGACGAGGCCGGTATCCGTCTGACCTACTCTCATCTGGATGGCCAGCCGGACACAATTTTAAAACTGGAAACCGATTACAAGGAACTTTCCACACCCCGGGGCATCCATGTAGGCAGTACCAAGGCAGAGGTTGTGGGCGCTTACGGAACCGACTTAGTATACTGCGTCAAGGAAGATGGAAGTAACCTTCTCGCAGCGCACAATTACTTTTACGCCTATCAGCCCAAGGATGCCTATTCCAATAGCATCTGCTTTTTCATGGAAGATGGTCTGGTAGCGGGTATCCGGGTGGAGAATATGCTGGATGCCGGGAACGAGGCCTACTCCGTCAACAACATTACCCGCTTCCCTATCCAAAGCAGCGGTGACCCGGATTACTCCAACCGTCAGGATATCTATCAGGAACCGATTGACACCACCCGAAGGGTCTATATCGCGTGGAACCAGCTTGTGACCAATGAAAACCTCTCTGCTGAGGAACAATATGCCTATCGTCGAGATGTCTTTACCAACCTGCCGGATATGGATTGGCAGGAGTTCGGGGAACTGGGTAGTACGATCGATAATTTTACCACATCGGAGGCCTTCATGTCATGGCTGGCGGGCCAAGAGAGCTATTCTGACTCCGAAATACTTCGCATTCAATGGGGCTGTACCGCGAAGGGATTGGATGGAGCCTATTCAGAAAGCTATGATGAAATTCTCTGCAGCGCCCTTTTCTATGATCCAGTTACTTACGCAAAGATGCTTGCCTATCCGAATGTGATGGATGATAAAACCAGATGGCATGCCATTACAGGAGCCGTTTTTTACGGAGAGCTATTTCCGGAAAAAGAAGCAGATGCCGCAGAGACTCTGGACGCTGTGATTGACACCAACGCCCTGACTGCGGAAGAAAACGCTTGGGCTAAGCTACTGCGGTACTATCTGGCTACCCCCAGTAAAGATGGCGGCTTCGGAGATTATCCCAAAACACCGGCAGAACTGGAAAGCCTGCAAAATGGGTAACACACAATAGGTCCTTTCAGCGCAGGGCCAATAAACAGGGAGCAGAAGATAAAATCTTCCGCTCCCTTGTTTATTTTATATTAGGGTTGAGCAAAACGCGAGTTTTGCAAAATCGAGTCACAATATATGGGCCGCAATCAAGTCGGATGGCACTATTTATTGTGTGGTCTTATGAGCAAATCGGAGTTTTGCTCATCCCTATATTTTATATAAATCCTACAGTGACATCAAAACGCTCTTGCTTTTGGCTATCTCGATAACGTCCCTGTCCCGCAAGCTGTTCAAATAGGTCTGGGTGATTTGGATATTCTCGTGACCCAAAAGGCGTGAAATCGTATAGAGGTCAGTTCCCATCTTGATTTGCTGTTGCGCGAAAAAATGCCTGCAAGTATGGGGTGATACACGAATCCCCTCTATTCCCTCTCCATAACGCTTTACGATATGCTCAACAGCGCTATTCGTCAACTGCCGTCCATGCGCAGAAAAGAAATAATAATCCTCCCTGTTTTTCAGGGTAAAATAATCCTCTGTCACAGCGTCATATTTCATCAGAGCCTTGCGGAGGATTGGCGTGATAGGAACTACCCGCTGCTTGTGATTCTTCCCCTGAATAATGATGAAATCCTCATGAATGTCCGGCTTCTGGATACAGCAGAGTTCCCAGCAGCGTATCCCGGTTTCAAACAGGATGGTCAAAATCGCCTTGTCCCTCACATGGAGGAAATCATAGCCCCGGCATGATTGAAGCATAGAGCGTACATCAGCAGGGTCAAAAGCCATAATGACCGCCTTATCCTGCTTGCACCATTTGAAATTTTTCTTCGTATTAAAGCCGCCGTATCCTTCCTCATAGCAGTATTGGATAAACGCCTTTGCTACTTTCAACAGGCCATTGATATAGCTTCCCTTTTTCCCTTTGCCGCTCAGATAGAGGGAAAAGCGCCGAACAACTGCAAGGGACACATCTTCTATCTCTGAAACCTTCGCTTCTTCCTCACAAAAACGCAGAAAGAGATTGAGGTTGTTTCGGTAACTCCTAATAGTCTTAGGGGTATACTTCCGAACCTCAATCTCTATCAGATATTCCTTTGCCGCCACACCGATTTCCATACGGATTCCTCCTCATGTATATCGCAATTGGAGGACGAACGTATGTCACAGCAGATTCGATGTATGTCGCAACCAAAAATTTATTGGTTGCAAAAATCCGCTGTTTTTTTAAAAATCGGCCCGTTTTATGTCAGAAAGATTCCGTTATTCGTTCTCCCAGTTATGCCAGACGTTCTGGACATCGTCATTGTCCTCCAGCATATCAATGAGCTTCTGCATATTCTTCAGGTCGCCCTCATCCGTGAGGGTGATGTAGTTCTGGGGCACCATGGCAATGTCGGCGGAAAGGAACGTATAGCCCTTATCCTCCAGCGCCTTGACCACCGCATTGAAATCGTCCGGCTCACAGCGGACCTCCATAACCGGACCATCCGCCTCAAAGTCACCGGCACCAGCCTCCAGCGCATCCATCATGACGGTGTCCTCGTCCAACTCCTGATCCTCGTTGTCAATGACGACGACGCCCTTCTTGTCAAAGCTCCAAGACACACAGCCCTGCGCGCCCAAATTGCCGTTGCACTTATCGAAAGCATGACGGACCTCGGGGGCGGTACGCTGACGGTTATCAGTCAGTGCGTCCACAATGACTGCCACGCCGCCGGGGCCATAGCCCTCGTAGGTGACGGACTCAAAGTTCTCCGTGCTGCCGGCGCCCAGCGCCTTGTCGATGGTACGCTTGATATTGTCATTAGGCATATTAACAGCCTTTGCCTTGGCAATCACCGTCGCCAGACGGGAGTTGTTGGCGGGATCGCCGGAGCCGCCGCCCTCCTTCACAGCCACAATGATTTCCTTGGCAATTTTGGTAAATGCGGCAGAGCGCTTGGCATCGGCAGCGCCCTTGGTCTTTTGAATATTATGCCATTTAGAATGTCCGGACATAGTTAATTTTCTCCTTTAACAATGTATTGAATGACTTCCTTATGGGAAGTGGATTTAAAAACAGCAAGCTGTAAAAATTCGTTTTTCAAGTAAGCAACCAGCTTGGCACAAACCGGGTCCTCTGTTGGGAAATGGCCTGCATCGATTAGGTTGATACCCTTGGGTACAGCGTCCAAAAACTGGTGATACGTCAAATCCGATGTAACAAAGGTATCACACCCGGCGGCGATCACCGTATCAATATAATCACCGCAGGCACCGCCGCCTACCGCTACACATTGAACGGGCCTGCTCCCGGCATAGCGAACGCCGTTTGCCCCCAGTGCCTCACACACCGTATCTGCAAAGTCTGATAACTTTATAGCATTCTGCAAATGTCCCATGCGGCATAGATGGTCCGCATCTCCCGGCAGAGGTCCGGGGTCCTCGATTCGCAGCGCCTCGGCCAGCGCATCGTTTACGCCACCGGGGGCAATATCCAGATTTGTATGCATGGATATAACGGAAATATCTGCCTTGACCAATCTTCGCAGCAAATGCCCCAGATAGCGGTCCGGCCGCAGGGATTGCAGCTCCTTCTCATGCCAGCGGACATTCATCAACGGATGGTGAGAAATGATCAATTGACAGCCCTTTTCCTCTGCCTCGGATACAACTGCCTCCGTAACGTCAAGCGCAACCAAAAGCCGCTGCACACTCTGTTTCGGATTCCCCTCCAGATGACCCACATTATCCCACGCCATCGCAAGTTCCTTCGGCGCAAGGCGGAACAGCGCTTGTTCAATTTCACTTACAGTTGGCACAGCGCCACTCCTCTCTTGCACGAAGCAAAGCCGCCAAAATCTCCCGCAGTTCCCTCGTCTTTTTCGCATCGGCACGGCCGGAGCGCTTTGCACCGGCCAACGCCATCAGCGTCCGCACGATTCTTTCAATCAGATACCGATCTGCCAGCGGATCGTGCTGCAAGCAAGCGCCGCCCCATATCTGACTGAAGGACAACTCCATTTTCCCTGCCTTCGCTTCCATCACCGTATATAGGGTGCCGCGATCCTGCACCAGCGCCTCCCGCGTAATCATAAAACCGTTATTCGCAAGATAGGCGCGCACAAGCTCCTCGTGTGTCTGAGGCTGTAACAGCAGTGTGTGCTGTCCGTCCGCAGTCCATGGAGCCCCCTTTAAAACGGAGAGCATGGTCTCGCCCCCCATTCCTGCGATGACAACGGTATCCACTTCAGTCCGCCGGATGCCGGAAAGGCCATCACATAAGCGGTAGTCAATCCGCTCCACGCCGTAAAGCGCCCCGGTGGCCTTCGCACGCTCCAAGGGGCCCTTTCGCAGATCACTGGCAATAGCGCCGCGAATACTCCCTCTTAAAAGGAGCCATGTGGGAAGATAGCCATGGTCGGTGCCGACATCCGCAAGATAGGCGCCCTCCGGCACCCAATCAGCGATTAAGCGGAGCCGGGGCGGCAGTCCCAATGCGCGCACGACGTTCCTCCCCTTTCTCTGATTGTACAGTTACAGGACGCATACGGTCTCTCCCGTATGCGTCCTAAGCAGCACAAAAATTACTGTGCCTTATTGGCTTCCTCGTTCACCAGCGCCAGCAGTTTATCCACATCAATGCCGTGGACCATGCAGGCCTCCTCAACAGTCTCGCCGCGGGAAGAGGGGCAGCCCAGACAATGCATACCAATGGACAGGAAAATGGGTGCGGTCTGGGGTGCAACATCCAGAATATCACCAATAATGGTGTCCTTCGTAATGCTGATCATAAAATGATCCTCCTATCGTGAAAATTAGCAAAAATATTATAAACAATTTTCTCGTGAAATTCAATAGAAAATTACAGAAAAAACAAGCAATTCAGAAAATTTCACTTCAAAATCCGGCAACGTACAAGCAAAATTTGAAAAAATCAGTACAGGAACATCGCGTCACCGAAGCTGAAAAAGCGATACCTTTCCCGAACGGCCTCCTCGTAAGCGGCTAAAATGTGCTCCCGCCCGGCAAAGGCCGACACCAGCATGATGAGCGTACTCTCCGGCAGATGGAAATTCGTTATCAGCCCATCCATCACTTTAAAGCGGTAGCCCGGATAAATATAGATATTTGTCCAGCCGGCTTTGGCCTCCATGTGTCCGTCCTCCGCCGCCCACGATTCCAGCGTCCGGCACGATGTCGTTCCCACGCAGATGCAGCGCCCGCCGTTTGCCTTTGTGCGGTTGATGAGGTCCGCCGTTTCCTGCGAAATCACACAGTATTCACTGTGCATTTCATGGTCGGTGATCTCATCCTCCTTTACCGGACGGAACGTCCCCAATCCGACATGAAGCGTCACATAGCCGATGCCAACGCCCTGCGCCTCGATTTTTTCCAACAGCTCCGGTGTAAAATGCAGTCCCGCCGTGGGGGCCGCTGCGCTGCCAAGCACCTTGGAATACACAGTCTGATACCGCTCCTGATCCTGAAGCTCCTCCTTGATGTACGGCGGCAGAGGCATCTTACCAAGGTGTTCTAAAACCTCAAGAAAAATTCCCTCATAATCAAAGCGCACCAGCCGGTTGCCGTCCGGCAGAACCTTTGTGACTTCCGCAGTCAGCTCACCGTTGCCAAAGGATAGCCGTGCCCCCTCGCGCAGATGCCGCCCGGGCCGCACCAGACATTCCCAAGTCTTATCCCCCCGGTCAATGAGCAGCAGAATCTCGCACGCACCGCCGCCGGGCATCCGCTGGCCCAGCAAGCGGGCCGGCAGCACTCTGGAATTATTCAAAATCAAGCAGTCGCCGGATCTCAGAAAATCCGGCAACTCATAAAAATGATGATGCTCCCATGCGCCGGTATTCCGATCCAGCGTCATAAGTCTTGAGCCGTCCCGCCGCTCCAGAGGTGTCTGTGCAATCAGTTCCTGCGGCAGTTCATAATTAAAATCACTTGTTTTCATCGTTTCACTCCTCACTCAATGGTGATATCCGTATAATAAAATTTCAGAATTTCCCGATAGGAATAGCCCTGTTCCGCCATGGCCTTTGCTCCGTACTGGCTCATGCCGAGATTATGGCCGCTGCCGGTACCTGTAATGGTAAACAAACCGGCGGCGGAGGTCTTTGCTGTTGTTCCGCCGCTGACCTCAGAGACACCGGATGCCGACAGAACTGCCGCCTGCTTTTCCAGCTCGGAGGTTGTTCCGCTGCCGCTGAGCACATTGACCCCCTCCAAGGAATCAAGGCGCGTACTGCTATTATTCACATAAATACCGCTGTTTACCGCGCCGCCGCCATTGATCGTAAAGCGCTGGCTTTTTACGGATTTATTGTAGGTACTGGAATAAAAAACCGTCCGGCACACTTCGCCCTTTACGGTCACATCGCCCTGACTGCCCTCAAACGTTACCTTGCTGACATTTCCAAGCGGGGTGAATTCCGCCACATAAACATTCTTCACTGTGCCAATGGAATATCCCTTTTGCTCCAATATCCATGTCAGCTCATCCGCGGTGTAGGTCACAGACCAATTATAATTGGGAATATTAGTCAGCGCTTCGTAGGGGTCCTGCTTCCCTCTCAGATACGGAATGTCCGCGTTCCAGACATTCCCCGCATCCTCGGAAGCGCCGCCATTGGATGCACAGTAAACCGCCGTATCAACGGGCGTACCGTTGTAGTACAGCATCTCTCCCTCCGTATTTTCCACGGCCTCGTCCGTCTGCGCCGTGGCCCGGTTGCGTCCGTAATAGACCTGACAGTCTGTTCCGGCGCAGACATCAAAGCCCAATGACGGATGCCGCGTCTTTGCGGCATAGGTACGGGCGCAGACAGCCTGCGCTTCCAGTGCCTCCAAGGGCCAATCCTTATCCATTTCGTAGGGCACAACACCCTTCACGTAATCTTCGATATCCACTACGTTAATTACCGTCAGTGTGCCGTTGTCATTGCAGCGGTACTCAAACCCGCCGGGATATTTATAGCCCTTGCACCATGTCTCTGTGTCCCGCCCCTTGGGACGGACACCAAAGCAATAGCCGCTTTCATCAAACCGAAACAGCACACTTCCGCTGCCGGTCTCCGTCACAACAACGCCATTCCCCGAGCCGGTCGCCCGCATGGTAATGGTGGTCTCATCCGTTTCATCCAAATAGACAAAATGCCTACTTTCATCGTAATAGCCAAACTCATAGCCGGAACCCACCGCGTTTTCCAAATTCGCCGCCTCAAGCGCCGTGGAACCCCAGCGAATACCGACTTTCAGAATATTGTTCGTCAGCGCCGAAGCGGAAACCGCCGATGCGCTGAACAATGTGATGACAAAAAGCAGGGATAGCAACCGTTTTTTCATAAAACCTCCCAATGGTGAATATCTTGACGATAGATAAGGCAAGTGTTAGTATGTAGACAAACGTCCACGTGTCAAACACACGCAGAATTTTAAATCATAAGTATTATAATACAGCTTTGCCCTATATTCAACCGCATTCGCTGATTTTCGAACGGGCATCGGAAGGGAGCTTTTTATGACAAACAAAGAAAAATTTAAAGTAGGCGTCATTGGCGCCACCGGTATGGTGGGTCAGCGCTTTGTCACACTGCTGGAAAACCATCCGTGGTTCCGGCTCACCGCTGTTGCCGCCAGCGCCAAAAGCGCCGGCAAAACCTATTGGGAGGCCGTTGGCAGCCGCTGGTCTCTGGACATCCCCTGTCCGGAGGAGGCAAAGGACATTCGGGTACTGGACGCCGAGGCCGATGCGGAAAAGCTGGCTGCCTCCGTGGATTTCTGTTTCTGCGCCGTGGATATGAAAAAGGAAGAGATCCGGGCATTGGAGGAGCGCTACGCCAAGCTGGAATGTCCCATTGTTTCCAATAATTCCGCCCATCGCTGGACTGATGACGTTCCTATGGTCGTGCCGGAGATCAATGCCGACCACATCGCTATTATTGACGCGCAGCGCAGACGCCTTGGCACAAAGCGCGGATTTATCGCGGTGAAGTCCAACTGCTCCCTGCAAAGCTATGTCCCCGCGCTCCACCCTCTGATGAAATACGGGCTTGACCGCGCTCTGGTCTGTACCTATCAGGCCATTTCCGGTGCCGGTAAAACCTTTGCCACTTGGCCGGAAATGGTGGATAATGTGATTCCGTACATCGGCGGTGAGGAGGAAAAAAGTGAGCTGGAGCCGCTGAAACTCTGGGGACATATCGAGGGAGATAAAATCGTCAAGGCGCAGGGTCCTTCTATCACCGCCCAGTGCTTCCGGGTCGCCTGTCAGGACGGGCACATGGCCGCAGTCTTTATGAAATTCAAGGACGGTCACACGCCCTCCATGGAGCAGATCAAAGCCGATTGGGCCGCCTTCCGCGGCCCGGCACAGGAGCTGGAGCTCCCCTCCGCCCCCAAGCAGTTCCTGCACTATTTTGCGGAAGAAAACCGTCCGCAGACCAGACTGGACCGTAATCTGGAGCACGGCATGGCCGTATCCATCGGGCGCCTGCGGCCTGACACGCAGTATGACTATAAATTTGTCTGCCTCTCTCACAACACGCTGCGCGGCGCTGCCGGCGGAGCGGTACTGTTGGCTGAGCTTCTCTGTGCAAAATGTTATATTCAAAAGCTGTAAAGGAAAAGAACTATATAGCTACAAAAGCGGATGTCAAGGTGTTGACATCCGCTTTTTATAGGATCATCAGTGATTGGAAGGAGATTGAACGCTATGAAGCAAGCTCTCTTTACAGGTGTTGGAACCGCCATTGTCACGCCCTTTAAAAACGGTGCGGTCAACTTCCCCGCTTTCGGCAGGCTGATCGACCGCCAGCTTGCGGGAGGTGTCCACGCCATCATTGTCTGCGGCACTACCGGAGAGGCGGCCACTATGACACAAAAGGAGCGGCTGGAAACGATACAATACTGTATCGACCGTGTTGCAGGCCGCATCCCCGTCATTGCGGGTGCCGGGGCCAATTCCACAGAAGTCGCCCGTGAAAACGCCAAGGCTGCGGAACGCTTGGGGGCAGACGGGCTGCTGATGGTGACCCCCTACTATAATAAGGCTACCCAGCAGGGCCTTCTGCGGCATTACCAGACCATTGCCGATTCTGTTTCCACGCCTATGATCCTTTATAATGTACCCTCCCGCACCGGGGTCAATATTCAGCCGGAGACCTATGCGGAGTTGGCGCAGCATCCTAATATTGCCGGTGCAAAAGAAGCCTCCGGCAGCCTCAGTCAACTGCAAAAAACTCTGCGGCTCTGCCCGGAGGATTTTTCCATCTGGTCCGGCAACGATGATGAGACCGCCGCCATCTGTATGCTGGGCGGTGCCGGTGTTATCTCCGTGGTGTCCAATGTCCTCCCTGCCGAAATGTGCCGCCTGACAGCACTCTGCCTCGCTAACGACTTTGTCACCGCCGGAAAGCTGCAACTAAAGCTGAAGCCCCTCTGCGACGCACTGTTCTGCGAGGTAAATCCCATTCCTGTCAAGACTGCGCTGAATCTCATGGGACTGGAGGCCGGAGAACTCCGCCTGCCGCTTTGTCCGCCCACGGCTGCCAGCACCGAAAAAATCAAGCTGGCACTTTCTGCATGGAATTTGCTGCCTGAAAGCAATTAGCCTTATTTTTTCCCGGGAAAACCGCCCTGCCCGATAACGGGCAGGGCGGTTTTTGCAACATTTTTCTGTTTTTTGTCAAATCAAGCGGTATAGGCCCGATGGAATACCTTTTTACCCTTTTTGATGACCACACCGTCACCGGCAAACTGCTCCTGGTCAAATGTCACATCAATGGAGGTCACCTTCTGATCGTTGACCGCTGCGCCGCCCTGCTGAATCAGACGCCGTGCCTCACCATTGGAGCTGCACAGCCCGCAGGCCACCAGCAAATCAATGGCGTTAATTTTTCCATTGGTAAACCGTGCCTCCGGCAACTGGGTCGCAGGCATATTCTCACTGCTGCCGCTGCCGCCGAACAGAGCACGGGCAGCCTCCTGTGCCTTGTCAGCCTCAGCCTCGCCGTGGACCAGCTTCGTCAGCCCATAGGCCAAAAGCTCCTTGGCCTGATTCAGTTGACTGCCCTCCCACTTGTCCATGGCGTCGATCTGCTCCAGAGGCAGGAACGTCAGCATCCGGATGCACTTGAGCACGTCGGCATCGCCCACATTCCGCCAATACTGGTAAAAATCAAAGGGCGTGGTCTTGTTGGGGTCCAGCCAAACGGCGCCGCTGGCGGTCTTGCCCATCTTCTTGCCCTCGCTGTTCAGCAGAAGCGTGATGGTCATGGCGTAGGCATCCTTGCCCAGCTTGCGGCGAATCAGCTCCGTGCCGCCCAGCATATTGCTCCACTGGTCATCACCGCCGAACTGCATATTGCAGCCAACCGTCTGGAACATATGATAAAAGTCATAGGACTGCATAATCATATAGTTGAACTCCAAAAAGCTGAGGCCCTTTTCCATCCGCTGCTCATAGCACTTGGCCCGGAGCATATTGTTCACAGAGAAGCAGGCGCCCACCTCCCGCAGCAGGTCGATATAGTTCAGCTTCAGCAGCCAGTCCGCATTATTGAGCATCATAGCCTTGCCGTCGCCAAACTCAATGAACCGTTCCATCTGCTTTTTGAAACAGTCACAGTTGTGCTGAATCGTCTCCGGGGTCATCATGGAACGCATATCCGTCCGGCCGGAGGGGTCGCCGATATAGCCGGTGCCGCCGCCAATCAATGCGATCGGGCGGTTGCCCGCCATCTGGAGCCGCTTCATCAGGCACAGCGCCATAAAGTGTCCCACATGGAGAGAATCGGCCGTGGGGTCAAAGCCAATGTAAAACACGGCTTTGCCGTTGTTCACCAGCTCCCGAATTTCCTCCTCATCCGTGACCTGAGCAATCAGCTTGCGGGCCTTCAGTTCCTCATAAATCTGCATTGTTTTTCTCCTTTTCCAATTTCATTTCGGACAGAGATAAAATAAAGCCCCCTGTCCCTTGGGACAGAGGGCGTAAATACGCGGTACCACCTCTGATTCGCCGTTTCCTCACGGAAACCGGCCTCACGCCGTGCCAACACACGGCAGCGCGGTAACGGGCGCACCCGGAGCACGCCTACTTGGCCATAGCCGTTCAGGTGCCAGCTCCACGGTGTATTTCAGCGGCCGCTCTCTCCCCTTTCCACCATCAACAGGGGCTCTCTTGGCAGAACGTATCCGCATACTTCTCCGTTTCATTGCTGTAATGTGCTCATTGTAGCGTATCGCTGCGGAAATGTCAACCCATTTTCCCCGCTTTACGGCTTCCAGACGCCGTATATCTTCAAGAAGCGGATGTCCTTATATTCATAGGTGGATAGAGGCCGGTCATCCGCATCATAGCTGTGGGCCGCGATGAGGATATTCTCCGCCGATGCCGGACGCCCCACAGCCACAACCACCGGTGTATGGCGAAAGCTCTCCCCATCAAAGGAAAGCTGTATCACGTCGCCGGGACGCACATCTTCCATGTCACAGGGGCGGGCCACCGGTCCCGCAGAGCGCTCTCCGCGCGTAAGAAAATTATAGAGGTACGGCACGCCGGTCCATGCCGGCGCTTTTTGGCTCGAGTCAATGTAATACCACCCAAAGGTCGGCGTAAAGTTCATCACACCGCTGCCGGCATAAATGCACTGGGATGCAAAATTGGTACAGTCTCCCCCTAATCCCTCGTAGTCATAAAAGGCCGGATTTCTGCCATACGCCCAGCGGTGCGCGTACAATACGGCGGCCCGCCGGTCATAGAGCGCAAAGCGCATAGGCGGACGCCCCCTTTCCTTTCCAGCCTATGCGGCTCGTTAAAAAGCGTGTGTGATTACCCGCGCACGCTTTCGTTTATTCATTTGATGACTATCTCTGCGGTGCTGTTTGTAATTCGGGTCCAGCAAGGCTCCAGCCACACGCAGTCCGCCGCGCAGTCCTTCAGGCCAAAGGTCTCAAAGTACCGCCCCTCCTCTTTCGCGGCTTTTTCGGCGGCCTCGTAAGCCTCCAGCTCCGCGCCGGAGATTTCGCCCAAGATCATGGGCGAGCTGGTTACTCCCCGCTGATTGATGTCATGGGCCGTGCCGTCCTCGTCATAGAAGCAGCTTTTCCAGATCTGGTAATGCATCGTTTTCTCCCAGCGATACCCGGCGCTGAAAGACACCACCCAGCCGGCATTTCGCTTCTCCGCCCATTCCAGTCGGACGCCCTGGGGCGGGTTCTCGATCATGCCCTTTACCAGATCTACCTTCACCCGCTCCTGTCCCTTGTCGATCCAGGAAGCCCCGGTGACATGGAGGGTCAGGTGTTCCCCTGTGGAGAAATAGGGACTGTCCAGCCAGACGGAATCCGTGGAGGGATCGTCCGGGTTTCCGGTGGCGGAAATGCCGTTGACAATGCCGTTGAACCGCTCTCCCCGCTCGTTTTCCAGATAGAAGTTCAACTCCGTCAGCCATGCGGTGTTGGCGGGGTCATAGTCAAAGTTCAGCCGCAGGTGGGTGGGATAGATCTCCGCCTCCGTCAGCGTTACGGATTGGCCGTCCAACAGGAATGTCTCTCCCACATTAATGACCGTACCCTTGGCAGTATATGTGGGATCAAATTCCAGTTCAAAGGTAAAGGTGGCCAGAATTTCATGCTTTTCTTTCTGGCTGTCAGACAGCAATTCATCGCCGTAATCTCCGAAAGCCTGTTCCGGTATAGGCGCACCGCTTTCATCATATTGGTCCTTTTCGTCGTACACGCCGAAGGTCATGGTCAAATGGTCCGGCACATCCCGGTCTACAAAGTTGATCTGAAAATCGATCAGGTCACCGTTTTCCACGCCGTAGCTGCTGAGGGCTGTGGAATATCCTCCCTGTTCCCCCGGCACCGTCAGCTTCGGATGGTCCAAGTCCAGATGTTGATATTCATCGGACGCGATAGAGAAAAACACATCCACCTGCTTTCGATCCACAATCAGATACTCGACACGGGCAGTAATCCCGTTTTGAAACTGTGACAGCTCCATGGGCTGTACATAATCGTTTTCCACGGCGGCGGACAGACTGGGCGACCAGCTGACCGCCTTTGCCAGGGCCGAAAGGACCGGAATACGGCCGCAGGCTCTTGCAAACGGCATCGACAGGTTCACCAGCAGCACAAACGCCGCAAAGCAAGCCGCAAAACCGCCAAAGGAGGTCCTTAAAATTCGCCGTTTTTTCTGTAAAGCATTTTTCCTATCCAGTGCTTTGCTTACCGTATCATTCAGTGCTTCCGGGGTCTGTTCCAGCTCCGCCAACAGGGCGGTGTACTCATCCATGCGGTTCATGCCTGTCCCTCCTCTCCCAGTTCCAATTTCAGCAGGGCCAGCGCCCGTTTCTGGCGGGTGGCCGCGGTTCCCTGCGGAATGTTCAGCGCGGCGGCGGTCTCCGCCTGCGTATATCCGGAGAAAAAGCGCAGAATCACCACGCTTCGTAGCTCCTCCGGCAAGCGGCGTATCGCCTCCTTCAGCGGCAGATGCTCATAGGCGTCCGGCCCGGCAGTATCCGGCAGCGCGTCCTCTCCACCGAGATGAAAAAAGCTCCGGCGGCGCAACTCGCTGCTGCAGGTGTTGATCAGGATACGGGTAATCCATGTTTCAAACAGCTCCGGCTGCCGCAGGTGCTTGAGTCCTTGCAGCGCACGGCAGATTGCTTCGGAAACCGCGTCCAGCGCGTCTGCCTCGCTTCCCAGATACAAGTAAGCCGTTCGGTACAGCCGCGCCTTGATTGCTTCCGCCCGGGTAGCAAATTCCTGTTGGTCCACAGCCTCCCCTCCTTTACTCTCTTTTATCTATTAGACGCAGGAGCTTGTCATTTTGTTTTCCCATAACAATAATTTTTTTAAAAGAGCGCAAAAAACCGGCAGCGCCATCAGCCTGCCGGTTTTTACGCTCTTGGATGCGCCTTCTGATATACATCCTTCAGTTGGTTTTTGATCACATGGGTATAGATCTGGGTGGAAGAAATATCCGCATGACCCAGCATTTCCTGAATGGCCCGGAGGTCTGCACCGTTTTCCAACAGATGCACCGCAAATGAATGGCGCAGGGTGTGGGGCGTAATATCCTTTTGAATGCCTGCCTTCTCCTGATAGTGCTTAATGATCTTCCAGAAGCCCTGCCGGCTCATGCGTTCACCGTTCATATTGACGAACAGCGCCGTTTCCTCGGTGTCCGCGATGAGCTGGGGCCGAATCCCCTTGATATAATCCTGAAGCGCTCGAATCGCCCCGTGATAGAGCGGGATAATGCGCTCCTTTTTGCCATTGGAGCAGCGGACAAAGCCCGCCGCCAAATTTAAATCGCCGATGTTTAGGGCAATAAGCTCACTGACCCGGATGCCTGTGGCATACAGCAGCTCAAGCATGGCATGATCCCGAAAGCCCTTGGCGTCCACACATTCCGGCTGCTCCAAAAACAGCTCTACCTCTCTGGCCGTTAAAATCTCCGGATATTTCCGCTCCACCTTGGCAGCGGCCACACCCTGCGCGGGACTGCTTTTCATCTCACCGCTGGCCACCATATAACTATAGAAAGATTTGATTGAGGCCAAAAAGCGCGTTACAGACGCGGCCGATTTTCCCCGGCCCAGCATCCAGTCCATATAGCCCTGTACGTGCTCACGCTCCGCCTGACGAAGATTTTTCCCGTAACGGTTATGGAGGTACTCGGCAAACTGAGTTGTGTCCCGCAGATAAGAGCTGACCGTATTTTGCGAGGACTTCTTTTCGTCGGACAAATACGCTCCGAACGCAGCGATGTCATCCATACCCGTCAACTCCTCTCTCCCTAAATTCCATTTGCCAACAGCAAACGGAGCAGCCACGGCGACAATCGGATATCCAAAAGGATCCCAAAGCAGATTGCCCCGGCCACACACGCCAAACGAAGCCACCAGCGATGGCCATAAACCGCCGTAAAGGAATGCCCTCTCCCAAAGGACATTTGAAACAGCTCTACTGAGGACTGCCACGCCGGAACGGCCAGCAAAAAAAAGCAGGTGACTGTTACAAAGCAGCGCAGCCCGAAAAGCCCCAGCGCCAGCAAAAGCCCTTGTCCGCTAAACGCAGCAAACAGGCACCCCGCCGCATATCCCGGAAAGAACCCGGTCAGCAGTGCCCCTATCGGCAAAAGTCCGATTCCAACCCAACTGAAGCCGCAAAGCAGAGCAAATAAGGGACTGCATACATACGCCGCCGACATGGAACAAATGCCAGAAGCAGTTAATGTATGCCGGTCTGCAAGGGACAAATAATCCTTCAGATACGCAGACAGCTCCGAGCCCATTTTTCCAGCGGTCTGTCCCGCATACAGACAGCCCGCCGCCGTTCCTAACAGGAAAAAGACTGTAAGCAGCAAGCTGTATCGCCAGTTGGGCGCTTTCTCTGCCCGTAGCCGTTTCAACCCGCATCACCTCATCCCAAGGTATGCACATGGGACAAGATTTATGTTTGGTTGACGTAAAACTCTTCTTCTAAACTATAGTTCAAATTACAGAATTTCGCAAGGCGTTTTCCTTAAAAAGCCTCTTTTTGTAAATTATGCCAAAATGTTATGTAAACCACATTATGTAAACTTCGTAAAATCGAGTGGTAAGTGCCCACTTTGACAGCAAGAACTGCAAGATATAGTGTCTATGCAGCATCATACCGCGCTACATTTGCGTGCCGCCGTTATTCGACGCCGTTCTCCTTCCTTTTCGCCCATTTCAGTGTGGGCGCTTCTTTTTGTTAGATTTTACCAATCGCTTTCCGCTGCGTTTTTTCCGGCCGCGATTTGGCAGGGCTGCCAGTACACCGCCCAGCAGGACTGCGCCCAGCAAAATGATACCCTTCCCTGTCGGCCCCTCCCAGTTGAGCAGGCAGAGCAGCAATAACACAGCCACGGTCAGCCCCGCATTCAGCAGGCTGCCTGCAGCGCCGACTCGCTTCCCTGCCATCATGCCGCCAATAAGCGAGGCGCAAGCCGCCCCAATCGCCAACGTTAAAAATAGTTGTTCCTCATCCAGAACACCGCGCACCGTTAACAGCGTCAGCAGCAAAATTCCGCCTCCATAGAGTGCAAGTGTCAGGCACAGACTCAGCAATATTCCCTTCCATTGCAGTGGTCTTTTTTCGGACATAAAATAATCCCTCCTCCGAAATATGCTTCACTAACAGCATATTCCGGTGGAGGGATCGCTTATGACGTTGTTTGGACTTTCTTTAGTCCTTCTTTTCCTCGGCAGCCTCGGCCTTGGGAGCCTCCACAGCAGGAGTCTCGTCCTTCTTCTCAGCCTTTTCAGCTTTCTTGTCCTTCTTCTCGGCAGCAGGCATATCGCCGGTCTGGACACCCACCTGAGACACTGCCCACTTGGTCAGCTCCATGCGGACCCGATCCTCGCTGGTCTCAATGATGATGGTGTTGGGATTGACCATTACAATCTTACCGACAATGCCGCCGATGCTGGTGATCACATCACCCTTCTTCAGTCCGTCACGCATAGCCTGTGCCTGCTTTTTACGCTTGTTCTCCGGGCGAATCATAAAGAAATACAGCGCCGCGAACATCACTACCAGCAGAATAATGCTTTGATCCATGTCCTCAAAATCTCCTTCGAAAAAATCAGATAATGCTATTATACCAAAGATACCACTATTTGCAAGTCTTTTTCGCTCAGCCGCAGATCATGCCCGCTTTTCCAGCTTTCCGCTGTACCGCTCCCGGAACTGTGCAAAGCAGCCCTGATCCAATGCCTCCCGAATTTTGGCCATCAGTTCATTATAAAACCAGAGGTTATGCAGCACCGCAAGCCGCAGTGCCAGAACCTCATCCGCCTTGAACAGATGCCGCAGATAGGCTCTGGAATGGCTGCGGCACACCGGGCAGCCGCAGCTCTCGCTGATAGGGCGTTCATCCGTGATATACTTTTCATTCATGATATTTACGGTGCCTTCCCACGTAAACAGCTTACCATGGCGGCCATTGCGGGAGGGCATCACACAGTCGAAGAAATCCACGCCCCGGCTCACCGCCTCGATAATGTTGCTGGGCGTACCGACGCCCATCAGATAGCGAGGTTTTTCCTTGGGAGCATACGGCTCCACAACATCGATCATCTCATACATGACCTCCGCAGGCTCCCCTACTGCCAATCCGCCGATGGCGTAGCCATCGCAGTCCAGCTTGGCGATCTCCTGCATATGCCATGCCCGGAGGTCGGCAAAGGTTGCGCCCTGATTGATGCCAAACAGCATTTGCTGTGGATTAACGGTATCTGGCAGGCTGTTGAGCCGGTCATGCTCCACCTTGCAGCGCTGGAGCCATCGAAGCGTCCGCGCTACCGACGCCTTGGCGTACTCGTAACGAGCCGGATTTTCCACACATTCATCAAAGGCCATGGCAATGTCGCTGCCAAGATTCGATTGAATCTGCATGGACTCCTCCGGTCCCATGAAAATACGATGCCCGTCAATATGGCTGGCAAAGGTGACGCCCTCCTCCTTGATCTTCCGTAGAGAGGCCAGCGAAAACACCTGAAAGCCGCCGGAGTCCGTCAGAATCGGGCCATCCCAATTCATAAATTTATGGAGGCCGCCCATCTGGCGCACCACCTTGTCGCCAGGCCGCAGATGAAGGTGATAGGTGTTAGACAGCTCGATTTGACAGCCGACCGCCTTCAGGTCCAGTGCCGACACGCCGCCCTTGATAGCCGCCTGTGTACCGACATTCATGAATACCGGTGTCTGCACCGTGCCGCCGTGGGCACAGGAAAATTCGCCGCGCCGCGCTTTCCCCTCTGTTTTCAATACCTTGAACATGGTCACGTTCCTTTACTTTTTTACATAGTGTTTTTATTATAATATAATTCTAACCGCTATGCAAGCAAGACCTGATTCATTCCAATAGGAAAAGCCCCTTTCGGCATAACCGAAAGGGCCTTTTTGTTTGATAAGTCGGAGCAGTGCGCCGCACAACCTTTACGCATTCGCAAGATAATCCAACGCGAACTGCGCCTCAAAGGCCGCGCCGCGAACCAGAATATCCTCATCCACAGTATACTGAGCCTGATGGTTGGTATGCGTAATGCCCTTTTCGGCATTGCGGCTGCCGATAAAGGCAAAGAATGTCGGCGTACCCGCCGGCACCAGTTGTGCAAAGTCCTCGCCGCCCATCATCGGCGGCAGATTGCCAAGGGCCTCGTTTCCAAAGAGCTTGACTACCGTGTCATGGGCCACGCGGTTCATCAGCGAATCGCTGTTGACCACGGCGGGAGACTTATACTCATAATTCAGCGTTGCATCCGCGCCGAAGGATGCCGCCGTCTGCTCAATGATTCGGCGCATCTGGCCCTCGATCTGAGGCGTTCTGGTAAAGTAACGGGTTGTGCCCTGCATCCATACGTGGTCAGAGATCACGTTGAACTGGGGACCACCGGCAAACTCACCGATGGTCAGCACCTCCGGGTGCAGCGGATCGTTCATTCTGGAAACGCACTGCTGTAAATTGTTGACGATGGCGCAGCCAATGGAGATCGCGTCCATTCCCAGATGCGGCTCACCGCCGTGGGAGGAACGACCATTGACATCAATGGAAAATAAATCCGCACCCGCCATGCGGTTCCCCGCGCTCACATCAATGAGCGGCGCGTCCAGCGTCCCCCATACGTGAGCGCCCAGCAGGGCGTCCACATCGTCTGCCGCGTGCTCGGCCGCCATCCACTTTGCCCCGCTGGCATTTTCCTCGGATGGCTGGAAAATCAGCTTCACGCCGCCGCAGAGCTCATCGCGGTGGGCCTGCAATATTTTGGCCGCGCCCAGCAAAATCGCCATGTGGGAATCGTGACCGCAGGCGTGCATAACACCCTCGTTCTGAGAAGCAAACGGCAGGCCCGTCTCTTCACGAATTGGCAGTGCGTCCATATCGGAGCGGATTCCCAGCAGCTTGCCCGGCTTGCTGCCGCGAATCACCGCAGTCAGTCCATAGCAGTTCTTCATGCGGTGAATCTCCGTGATGCCAAGGGCTTCCAAATCCCGCACCAACTGCTCACTGGTGTTCTTTTCCTGCCCGGAAAGCTCCGGGTGCTGATGATAATAGCGCCGGCGGTCAAGGATATAGCCCTCCGCCTGTTTTGCTGTTTCTAAAACATTCATAGGTATCCCTCAAATAAAGCAGGAGCGGCATCGGTAGGATGCCGCTCCTGACAGTCAAATTACTTCGCGTTCGCAGCCAGATAGTCAACGGCAAACTGCGCCATCAGAGCGGTACCCTTAGGCAGCAGCGTTTCGTTTACATCGAATTTCTCGTGGTGGTTGCAGTACACCATGCCATTCGCCTCGTCCCGGCAGCCGATAAAGCCAAACACAGCGGGAATCTCTGCGGCATAGTTTGCAAAATCCTCGCTGCCCATCATCGGCGGCATATGGTAGAGCGTTTCCTCGCCAAAGAGCTTCTTCACGGCGTTCTGTGCAATCTCCGTCAGGTCATCGTCATCATTGATGACCGGGTTCACCACATGAGCATACTTCAGCTCCGCAGTCATGCCGAGGCCCTTGGCGGTATTCTCCACGATGCGGCGCATGGCCTCCTCGTGCTTATCGAGGAAGTACGCCCGGGTGACGCCCTCCATCGTCACATAGTTGGCGATGGCATTGTAGCGGTTACCGCCAGAAATGGTGCCAATGGTCAGCACCACAGGATCCAGCGGATCACTCTCGCGGGAAACATACTGCTGCAGATTATTGATGATGGCAGCAGCGCCGGTGATGGCATCCTTGCCCATGTGCGGTGCAGAAGCGTGGGAGGACTCACCGTGGACCTCCACTGTGAAGCGGCCGGAATAGGCCATACGGGGACCGGCAGTCACATCAATATAGGGCATATCCAACGTGCCCCAAACGTGCTGGCCGAAAATAGCGTCCACGCCCTCCAGTGCGCCCTCTGCGATCATCTGCTTGGAGCCCATCACGTGCTCCTCGGCAGGCTGAACGATCAAACGGATATCGCCGCAGAGCTCGTCCCGGTGCTCCTGCAAAATCTTCGCAGCACCCAGCAGCATGGCGATATGCGTATCGTGGCCGCAGGCGTGCATCTTTCCCGGCTCACAGGAGGCAAACGGCAGGCCCGTCTCCTCCTGAAAGCTCAGCGCATCGGTATCGGTCCGCAGGCCAACGGTCTTGCCGGGCTTGCCGCCGTGAATGGTGGCCACGAGGCCATAGCAGGTCTTCATATCCCGAATATCGGTGATTCCCATGTCCACCAGATCCTGATGGATATGCGCCCGGGTCTCCTTTTCCTCGCAGGTCAGCTCCGGGTGCTGGTGATAGTAATGGCGGCGATCCACAATATAGGGCGCTGCCTCCTGTGCCAATGCTTTGATATCCATAGAGCTACTCCCCTGCCCTTACTGCGCGGTCTCGGTCAGATAGTCAACAGCGAACTGGGCCGCCACGGCAGCACCGCGATGCAGGATATCCTCCACAACATCGTACTTCTCGTGGTGGTTGCTGTACATATAGTCCCAATCCTTGTTGTGGCTGCCCACAAAGCCGTAGATATAGGGGATGCCGTCCTTGCCGAACCAGGAGAAGTCCTCGCTGCCCATCATCGGCGGGATTTCAACAAGGGTATCCTTGCCGTACAGCTTGGTAACAGCCTCGCGTGCGATGCGGTTGAGCTGCTCATTATCGTTAATAACAGGCTCGGTCATGTAGGTATAGGTCATGGTAGCCTTGGCGCCGAACGCGGCAGCGGTGCACTCCACGAGCTTACGCAGCTCGTCCTCCACCTGCGTGCCCTTCAGGAAGGTACGGACAGTGCCCTCCAGCGTGGCATGACCGGCCAGCACGTTCCAGCGGTTGCCGGCGTTGACCGTGCCCACCGTGATGACCAGAGGATTGAGCGGATCATTCATACGGGAAACAAGCTGCTGAATGGACTGCAGAATGGAACTGGACACCATCACGGCGTCAATGCCGTTGTGGGGAGCGGAGGCGTGAGAGGACTTGCCCTCCACCTCAATGACGAACTTATGGCAGCAGGCCATGCTGTTGCCAATGGGGAACGCAATGCGGGGCGCATCATAGGCACCCCAGACATGGACACCGTAAATGGCGCTCACACCGTCCATGGCGTTTTCCTTCATCATATCCAGAGCGCCGGTGGCGACTTCCTCTGCGGGCTGGAACACCAGACGCACATCACCACAGAGCTCGTCCTTCACATCGTTGAGAATCTTTGCGGTGCCCAGCAGCATGGCCATGTGGTTATCATGACCGCAGGCGTGCATCTTGCCCTCGTTCTTAGAAGTGAAAGGCAGGCCGGTCTCCTCCTTCACAGGGAGCGCGTCAATATCGGAACGCAGCGCAACGGTCTTGCCGGGCTTGCCGCCGTGGATGGTGGCGATCATGCCGTAGCAGTGCTCCATTTCCTTGATGTCCGTGATGCCCATAGCCTCGAGGTCCTTATGCAGAGAAGCACGGGTCTCCTTCTCCTCATTGGACAGCTCCGGGCAGGTATGGTAATAGCGGCGGCGCTCAATGATGTAGTCATTATACTTGTCAGCCAATGCTTTGATATCCATAATGCAGGTTCCTTTCTAAATTTTATAAATCAATTATACCTGTCATCTCACAAGATGCAAGGCTTTTTTAAAAAAGCTGCTCAGCGAATCGCCGAGCAGCTTTTGCAGGGAAAACTATTTTACAGCATTCCAGCGAAGACACCAGCGATCACCACAGAGGTAATAGTAACAGTGGTGAAGCCACCCACGATCATGGGCGGGAACATCTTGCTCATCAGGAACTCCTTCTCCTCGGGAGTCTGGGCCAGAGCGGTGCAGGTGGCCTCAGTGATGACAGCATTGGGCGGGAAGCCATACAGGGCGGTCAGTGCGGTGGCAAAGGACAGCAGGAAGGACATCTTCAGAACCTTTGCAACGATGAAGCACAGGATTGCCATACCGGCAACGCCCACAACGATCAGGAGGATCATGGGGCCGATGATGCTGGCCAGCATATCGGGGGTGCAGTCCTTCAGACCATCGAACACATACATCATCAGAGCGAACATGATGATGCCGTAGGAGTTGGCTTTGTTCAGAACGTTCTCATCAAGGAAGCCGATCGTAGTGAAGATAATACCCAGAATCAGGGCATACACAGCGCCGCTGATCTTCATGTTGATGCCGGGAATCACGATGCCGCCGAGCTGCGTGGCGATCCAAGCAACAAAGCCCAGCTTCATCAGCATAACGACGGTGCTGTTCCAGTTAGCGGGCAGCGGGGGCAGCAACTTCTTCTTGGCAGCCTTGGCGGTGCCATCCTCCAGCTTGCCGTTGACAGCGTCAACGCCGCCGGCGGCGTTCTCAGCCTTCAGCTCGCCGGAGCGATAGCCCTTGAGCAGCTTCTTGCCCTCCAGCTGGAGGCAGACAGCAGTGAGAGGATAACCGGCAAAGCCCTGCACGCAGTACATGGTGATGGCGAACACGGCAGCCTCGGCAAGGCCCTTCTCGTTGGCCGCATTCATCATGGTCGTAGCGGCCACGATGCCGCCGGTCAGAGGAGGCAGACCGGCAATGACGAAGTCACGGCCAATGATGCCGGGCAGGATGCCCATGCAGAGGGCGCACATACCGGCAAGGCCGGCAAGGCAGACCACGATGGTCTTCCACTGAGCGACCAACTGCTTAACGGAAATAACGGTACCCATGTGGGTGATCAGCAGGTAAATGCCGATGGTGCTGCCGAAGGGGATCAGCATGGAGTCGCTTACAACGGTGGTGGGAATAACAGTCCAGAAGCCTACCAGAAGTACGGCGGCGGTGACGAAAACCGATGGGATCCAGGCCTTCGTCAGGTTTGAGACTGCTTCGCCGATGAAATACACGACGCCGCAGATCACAAACGCGAGTGCAAAATTGTACATTAACATTCTCCCTTTCTCTAAATCGTTTAAGCCAACAAAGCTCCTCCTCAAGAACTCTATCAGTTTAATGTTCAAAAGATACCACAAAATATGCCATCCGTCAATATGTATATTAACAATTTATGAACACGGGCATTCCATTTTTTTGATAACTGCATCCATACCGCCCTCTTCACATAATATGTATGCGCGGCCTATATAAAAATGCGGTCCCGCTATTGTGCGGGACCGCATTTTCTTGTATTACTTCAGTGTGTGCACACCTGCTCATGCCTTGCCGGCGCAGCCGAGAACGTCCACCAGCTTGTGGCGGACCAACTCCTTGATATTGGCCCGGGCGGGCTTGAGATACTCACGGGGGTCAAACTTATCGGGATGCTCCTCCATAAACTGACGGATGGTGCCCGTCATGGCCAAGCGCAGGTCGGAGTCAATGTTGATCTTGCAGACGGACAGCTTTGCGGCCTGCCGCAGCTGATCCTCCGGTACGCCGATGGCGTTGGGCATTTTGCCGCCATGCTCGTTAATCATCTTGACATACTCCTGCGGGACAGAAGACGAACCGTGCAGCACAATGGGGAAGCCGGGAAGGCGCTTGGATACCTCCTCCAAAACGTCAAAGCGCAGCGGAGGCGGCACTAAAATGCCATCAGCATTGCGGGTGCACTGCTCCGGTTTGAACTTAAACGCGCCGTGAGAGGTGCCGATAGCAATGGCCAGAGAGTCGCACCCGGTCTTGGAAACAAACTCCTCTACTTCCTCTGGGCGGGTGTAGGATGCCGCATGGGCCGCGACCTTGACTTCATCCTCAATGCCGGCCAGCGTTCCCAACTCTGCCTCTACCACAACGCCGTGGTCATGGGCATACTCCACAACCTTCTTTGTAATTTCAATATTCTCGGCAAAGGGCTTGGAGGAAGCATCAATCATAACAGAGGTAAAGCCGCCGTCAATGCAACTCTTGCAGGTTTCAAAGTCCGGGCCATGGTCCAGATGCAGGACAATAGGAATATCCGGGCAACATTCCACCGCCGCTTCCACCAGCTTCACCAGATAGGTGTGATTGGCATAGGCACGGGCGCCCTTTGAAACCTGAAGAATCACAGGAGCGTGCTCCTCCTGACAGGCCTCGGTAATGCCCTGCACGATTTCCATATTATTGACGTTGAAAGCGCCGATGGCATACCCACCGTCATAGGCTTTTCGGAACATTTCGGTCGAAGTAACCAGTGGCATACGATCATCCTCCCATAAGCTCATAACATATTAAATATAGTGTCCGCTTCCCCTTCAGCTCTTGGATTTTCGACAGTATCATCCTTGCCTGAAAGGAAACCGCTTTTCTGCTCCCATCATATCACAGGGAAAATAAAATGCAAGTATTTACTTTCCCCTTCCCGAATGCTATGATGTAAGTAATCTTGCGTAAGCACCATTTGAAACAGGAGGAACTTTTCATGAGTGAACTGAAAGGCGCGTGTATTTTCGGTCAGTCCGGCGGTCCCACTTCTGTCATCAACGCCAGCGCCTATGGCGTTATTGAAACTGCGTTGAAAAATCCGAATATCACCCGTGTGCTGGGCGCGGAGCACGGCATCAAGGGTGTACTGAATGACCGTCTTTTTGATATGGGTCAGGAGGACGCCGCAGAGCTGGAGCTATTGAAGTATACTCCCTCCTCCGCTCTGGGCTCCTGCCGCTACAAAATGGCGGACCCCGAAGCGGACGATACGGACTATCAGCGCATTTTAGAGATATTCAAAAAGTACGATGTCCGATACTTTTTCTACAACGGCGGCAACGATTCCATGGACACCTGCAACAAAATCTCCAAGTATATGCAGAAGGTCGGCTATGAGTGCCGTGTCATGGGCGTCCCCAAGACCATTGACAATGACCTGTTCGGCACGGATCACTGCCCCGGCTTCGCCTCTGCCGCCAAGTACATCGCAACAAGCTGCATGGAGGTTTATCAGGATGCCCGGGTCTACGATACCGGCATGATCTGCATCATTGAGATCATGGGCCGCCACGCCGGCTGGCTGGCTGGTTCCGCCGCGCTGGCCACTGCCTATGGCGCCGGCCCGGACTTGATTTATCTCCCCGAAACGGACTTTGATATGGAGCGTTTCCTCAGCGATGTGGAGCGCATTTATAAGGAAAAGGGCAACTGCATGGTCGCGGTGTCTGAGGGTATCCACTATGCCGACGGCACCTTTGTCTCCGAGGCTAAAACCTCCGCTACCGATGGCTTCGGCCACGCGCAGTTGGGCGGTCTGGCCGCGCATCTGGCCGCCGTTGTCAAGGAAAAGACCGGTGCCAAGGTCCGCGGTATTGAGTTGAGCCTCCTCCAGCGCTGCGGTGCTCACCTTGCCTCCGAAACGGACATTGAGGAGGCCATCATGAGCGGAAAGGCCGCTGTTGAAAACGCTGTGAACGGCGTGACCGATAAAATGGTGGGCTTCGAGCGGAGCTGCGAGGACGGAAAATACATCTGCAAGACCAAGCTGCTGCCCCTTACTGACGTTGCCAACACGGAAAAGAAGGTTCCCCTTGAATGGATCAATCCAGCGCACAACGGCGTGGAGCAGTCCTTTATCGACTATGTGCTGCCGCTGATTCAAGGCGAGCCGAAGCTGCCGAAAGTAGATTCCCTCCCCCGCTTCGCCAAGTTGAAAAAGGTACTGGTCAAGTAAGGCTATTCTGTGTCTGTGGTAAGTGACTGCACCAGCTAATCCGGCTTTCTGAAATCATAATTACCAAAAAGCGGAAGTGTTTTAAAAAAACACTTCCGCTTTTGTATGTTCAATTTAAGCAGCCTGCAAGCCAGCCTGTCTGCTTACCTCTCGCGCAGCTGTGCACGGTAAGCCGCCGCCTGATCCAGTATATCCGCCGCGCTGGCCAGCAGTGCGTCCGTCACCTGACTGCCGCCGGTGATGCGGGCGATCTCCGCCTTTCGCGCCTCGCGGTCCAACTCGACCACCTTTGTAAAGGTCCGTCCGTTCTGTTCGCCCTTTTCCACCAGGAAATGCGTACCAGCCATGGCCGCAAGCTGTGGCAAATGCGTGACGCACAGCACCTGCTTATGGCAGGCAAGCTGTGCCAGCTTTTCAGCTACCTTCTGTGCCGCCCGGCCGGACACGCCGGTGTCCACCTCGTCAAAAACCAGCGTAGCGATCTGCTCCTGCTCTGCCAGCACATTTTTCAGTGCCAGCATAATGCGGGCCAACTCGCCGCCGGAGGCGATTTTGGAAATTGGGCGCAGCGCTTCTCCGGCGTTGGCTGACATCAGGAAACGAACGGTGTCACAGCCATCTGTCCCCGGCTCCTTAGCCGCAAAATCAACGGAAAAGCGGACCTTTTCCATGTCAAGCTCCCGCAGCTCTTTCTGGATTCGCTGCTCCAGTCGCTCTCCTGCCTTTTTGCGAGCCTGCGTCAGCGCTTTTCCGGCGCGCTCCACCGCTTCCCCAGCCCTTTTCAGTTTTTGCTCCAACTGAAGCCGCAAATCGTCCGCCGTTTCCATTGCATTCAGCTCGTCACGGCAGCGCTCCTGATAGGCGATCATGTCCTCCACAGTGGCCCCATATTTCTTTTTCAGACGGTAAAGCTGGTCTGTCCGCGCCTCCGCTGCGTCCAACTCCGCAGGAGAAAAGTCAAATTCCTCCCGCTTATCCCGAATGATCTCGGCAAGGTCAAATACTTCACAGCGAAGGGTTTCCACACGCTTGAACAGTTCTTCCATATCACCGTTCAGGTGCCGGATGCCGCTCAGCGAATCCTCAGCCTTACGAATTGCAGACACTGCACCATCTTCCGCATCATCGCCGTTCAGGCAGTAATCCGCTCCGGACAGCGCGGAAATATACTTTTCGCCGTTGCGAAGCAGCTCTCTCCGGGCGTTCAGCTCCTCCTCCTCGCCGGGGACCAACTCCGCGCGCTCCAGCTCATCGATCTGGTAGCGCAGGGAATCCATCCGCCGTTCCTTCTCCGCATCATCCATTTCCAGTGCTCGAAGCTGCTTGCGGATATCACACAGGACGTCATAGTCTTTTTTGTAAGCGGCCAAAGATCCTGCTGTCTGCCCGAAACGGTCCAGATAAGCGAGATGCCGACTCTCGTCCAAAAGCAGTTGTCCGTCATGCTGGCCGTGGATATTCAGCAGCTCCTTGCCGATTTGGCGGAGTTGTGTCACCGTCAGCGGACGTCCGTTTACGCGGCAAATGCTTTTCCCCTCACTGCTGATCTCGCGCTGGAGCGTAAGATTGCCATCCTCATCCGGGGCCGCACCGTTTTCGGTAAGTCCCGGCAGATTTTCCGGCACATCTGAAAAAATGGCGCTGACAAACGCTTTATCCGCACCGGTGCGAATCAACTCCCGGGAGGTCCGTCCGCCTAAGACCGCCTCCATGGCATCAATCACGATGGACTTTCCCGCGCCGGTCTCGCCGGTCAGGGCATTAAAGCCGGGCCGGAATGCAATATCCGCCAGCTCGATCACAGCAATATTCTCGATGTGAAGCAGCTCCAGCATATTTATCCACTCCTCGTGAACGTTATAGCATTTCCTGTATCTCTTGGCAGAACGTCTCCGCACTGGCATTGTCCCGCATCACAACAAAGACCGTATTCTCCCCGGCCAGCGTACCCACAATGCCGTTGATGTCCATGTGATCCAGCGCCTCGCAGGCGCCGCCGGCCAGACCGGCCAGCGTTTTAAATACCACGATATTCTGGGCCGCCTCCACGCTGGTAATACTCTCATGGAAAATCGTCCGCAGCTTATCGGCGATATTGAGATGAGCCCGACTGTGGGACACCGCGTATTTATAAGTCCCCTGCCCTGCCGGTTCCTTCACAAGATGCAGCTGCTTGATATCCCGTGAAATCGTTGCCTGCGTACTCGCAACGCCTCGCTGCCGGAGCCGCTCCAAAAGCTGCTCCTGCGTTTCAATGGCTTCCTTTGCAATAATGTCAAGAATCAGGGATTGTCTGTTGTTCTTCATGCCTGAAACCCTCCCGGCAGCATTTTCTGAGCAAATACCTCGCAGAAGCTCTTTTCGGAAAGATGCGCCAAGCGGGTCACATGGCGGCTGCGGCGAATCTGCACAATATCATTTGAATAAAGCGGAAACGCCCTGCTCTCGTCCACAAACAGGAAGACCGGCTTGCGGCCATTGCGTTCCAGTTCCACGGTCAGGGTGTGCTCCGGCGAAAGGATATAAGAGGAAAACCTCATGTTATGCGTACAGATCGGCGTCAGCGCCATGGTCTGCGCCACAGGCTCCACCACAGGTCCGCCCGCCGAAAGCGAATACGCTGTCGAGCCGGTAGGCGTTGCGATAATGACGCCATCTCCCGCAATATCCGCCAAGTGCCTGCCATCCGAGGATATTTTCAGATGAATCACATGGGAGATCGGTCCCTCCCGAATCACAGCGTCATTCAGGCCCATGTTGGTATATACCTGCTTACCATCCCGCAGCACGGAAACATCCAGCATCATGCGTTCCTCAATGGGGAATGTCCAGCCCTGCAAGCCCTTCAGAGCCTCCAGCGCATTGACCTCAAGCTCCGCAAGGAAGCCCAATCCGCCCATGTTGATTCCCAGCATCGGCAGCTTGTGCAGCGCCGCCAGCTTTGCAAGATGCAAAATCGTTCCGTCGCCGCCCAGTGTGATGATGAGGCTTGCAGTCTTTAATTCTGGCAGGATGGGCTTCACCGGGAGATTTCCAAACGCGCCGGCCTTCGGGTCGCGGAAGGGCGAACAGACCACCGTTTTAAACCCAACGCTCTGCAAAAGCTGTATGGCAGTGGTGGTTGCCTTCATACCTCGGTCCCGATCCGGATTCGGGCAAAGAATGATCGTTTTCTGCTCCATTACGTATGCCCCTCTCCGTGCTCATTCAGCGCCTCGTGTGATTCGGCCACCAGTGCGTCCAAGTCAAACGTCTGCGCCGCTTCAGCGCCTTTTTTCAGGAAGCCCAGATATTCAATATTTCCCTCCGGCCCCCGAATCGGCGAATAGGTCAGACCCAGAACGCCGAAGCCGGCTTCCTGTGCGTGCTCCAGATAATGCTCAAGGACCTCCTTATGCACGGTCGGGTCGCGGACAACACCCTTTTTCCCGACCTTTTCCCGGCCGGCTTCAAACTGCGGCTTCACAAGGCTGGCCACACAGCCGCCGTCCTTCAGGATACCGGCCACCGCCGGAAGAATCAGCTTCAGAGAAATGAAGCTGACATCAATGGACGCAAAATCCAGCTCATCCGAGATCTGTTCATGGCTTAGATATCGAGCATTCGTCCGCTCCATACAAATGACCCGCGGGTCCTCCCGGAGTTTCCATGCAAGCTGTCCGTATCCCACATCCACCGCGTAAACCTTACTGGCGCCGTTTTGTAGCATACAATCCGTAAAGCCGCCGGTAGAGGCGCCGATATCGCCGCAGATACAGCCGTGCAAATCAATGGGGAATTCCGCCATGGCCTTTTCCAGTTTCAAGCCGCCGCGGCTGACATATTTCAGCGTATTGCCCCGAATCTCAATGGGAGCATCATTGGGAACTGCGGTTCCAGGCTTATCTACCCGCTGCCCGTTCACAAAGACCAGACCGCTCATAATGGTAGCCTGCGCCTTCTGGCGGCTCTCCTGAAGTCCGCGTTCTGTCAGCAATAGATCCAGTCTTGTTTTGTTACTCACGGGATAGAGCCTCCTTTACTGCCCGATATACACCGTCCGCGTCCAGTCCAAACCGTTCTTGCAGTTGCTCTACGGTTCCTTCCGGTGCAAAGCGGTCCTTCAAATTTTGCAGAATGACCTGGCGGCATTGCCGCCCCGACTCAGCCAGCAGTGCGGCGATCTGCTGGCCGATGCTGCCGTTTTCAAAGCAATCCTCCAGCACGAGAACTGTATCCGCACCATCAAGCTCTCGAAGCAGCGCGGAGGTATCCAGGGGCGCAATGCGGTTCAGCTTCACAGCACGAGTGGAAATTCCGTCTCGCTCCAGCCGCTCCGCCGCGTCAAGCACCTGATTGATCAAAATTCCATAAGAAACCAGCACTGCCTGATGTCCGTCCCGAAGACGCACTACCGCTTGGCTGCCTGTGTCCTGTGTAAAATGCCCCTCCCCGCCTCTCGGATAGCGGAGCGCGACAGGACCTTGGATTTCAAATAATGCCTGCCGCGTCATGGAACGCAACTCGGATAGGCTGGAGGGACACAGCACGGTAAAGCCCGGGATGCCGGTCAGGTACGATATGTCCAGACAGCCGTGGTGCGTTTCTCCATCGGCCCCCACCAGTCCGGCCCGATCCACACCCAGCACCACATGGAGCTTTTGAAGGGCAACATCGTGAAACAGCATATCATAGCTTCGCTGTAAAAATGTGGAGTATACGGCAAACACGGGAATCATCCCCTGCTTTGCCATACCGGCAGCCATGGAAACCGCATGGCCCTCGGCAATCCCCACATCGAAAAGCCGCTCCGGGTATGCCTTGGCAAAGACTGCCAGCCCGGTTCCGTCCTCCATAGCGGCTGTAATGGCACAAACCTTTTCACTCTCTGCAGCGCAATCAGTCAAAGTTTTTCCAAATGTACTTGAGAAAATCTCGCCTCCCGGCTGTAGAGTCAGGCCGGTTTGAGGGTCAAAGGGAGCAATTCCGTGGAATTTTCCCGGATTTCGCTCAGCAAAGGGATAGCCCTTTCCCTTTTGCGTATGGACATGGACCACCACCGGCCCGGTCAGTTCTTTAGCCCATTGCAGCATATCGCACAGCCGGGGCAGATCATGTCCGTCAATAGGCCCGAGGTAGGTAAAGCCCATATCCTCGAACAGCGTACTGCTGGGCCACAGCGCTTTTTTCAGTTCGGTTTTCAGCCGGTGGTTAAACCGGTAGATGGGCGACTGCACCGGATTTGCGCCGAATAGACGCCGATACCACTTTTTAAAATGATAGTACGCAGGCTTTGCCCGCAGCTGCGCCAAATGACGGGGAAGCGCCCCGACATTTGGGTCGATGGACATTCCATTGTCATTCACGATTACAATTAGATGCTCATGAGACGCTCCGGCATTGTTCAATCCCTCATAGGCAAGTCCGCCGGTCAAGGCTCCGTCGCCAATCAGCGCCAACACTTGATAATCCTGATGCTGTAATGTTCTTGCCCTTGCCATACCAAGCGCGACCGACACGGAGTTGGACGCATGGCCGGCAATGAAGGCGTCATGGATGCTCTCATGGGGCTTCGGAAAGCCGGAGAGACCATCCAGCTGCCGCAGCGTGGAAAAAAGTTCCTGTCGCCCTGTCAGTGCCTTGTGTACATAGGCCTGATGGCCAACGTCAAATACCAGCCGGTCATGCGACGTATCAAACACACGATGGATGGCTACAGTCAGTTCTACAACGCCCATATTGGACGCAAAATGTCCGCCGGTTTTCGACACGTTTTCCAGCAGAAACTGCCGCAGCTCAGAGCAGAGCTGTGGCAGCTGTTTTTGTTGAAGTGCCCTGACATCCTCAGGGGAATGAATTATATCCAGAATCACAATGACCTCCCACGGTCAAACCAAGTCAGCTCCGATGGAACAAATGCAGAAAGCGCCCCGCCCAATAGACCACCTGCTTGCTCTGCTTAATGGCAAAGGGCTTGCACATCGCCTTTCCACCGATGGTCAAACCGGAAACCAGCGCCGTAACGCCGACAGAAATGAATATGCTCTGCACATTCAGCCCCGTCTGAAGCCGCGCCACGATCACCGCGCTGGTAGCGCCGGAGACGATACCGCAGATATCGCCCACCACATCGTTGCAGATGCTTGAGACCCGATCCGCATTTTTCAAAAGCCGCAGCGCCTCCTTCGCTCCCCGCTCCCTGTGGGCCGCCATGGAATGAAACGGCTTTTCGTCCGCCGAGGTCACCGCTACGCCGATAATATCAAACAAAATACCAAGACAAATGAAAAAAAGCAAAATGGCCAGCGCCAGTACAAGCCCCGCCCGATTCAAAACCGTTTCCGAGCCGAGGCTCAATAGGCCCGAAAACAGGACCGCCATAAAAAACGCGGTAGCAGCCCAGCCATACCGCGACGCTTCGCTTTTCACTTTTTTTTGCTTCGAAGGTTTGCTCAAAAAAACGCCTCCGGTTTTAACTGTATTGCTAAGGCAGCGGCAACGGAACAGGTAAATCTTGCGGCTTAGGTGCGGGTCTGTTTTCCCCACGGAACACCCCTCGTTGCCGATGGAGGCGGTTCCCCTTTCAGTTCCGAGGCACACCGTTGCCGGATGCGCTACCCGATTGCCACTGAGTCCGCACTGCAATCCCTGATCCGTTTCCAAAGAACAGCCTAGGTGTTTTCCACCGCAGTCTGTCCGTTTCTTTAGCCTCTTTTGCAAAACGGGTTTCAGCGGGCGATCACGGTGATCGTTCCGGCCGGAACGAATACCGTGTAGATCCCGCATCCACCCGCTCCACGCAAGGCAGGCTACATCTGCACACAGCGTTACGCGCCAAATCGGCGCGATGCACCGCATTGCAGGTTCAAATCTGCTTCGTACACAAATCGAAAATACCGCTACGGGAGTACGTTCATGCACAAGAGCAGGTCTCCACGGAAACAGGGTCGGGGTAACCATGCCATTGGAAATCGCCCTGAGTCCGCAAGCGTTCAGCACGCTTCCTCCCAGCATCCACCCAAAACTGGGCGTTTCAAGCAAACACCAGAAGTTTCACAGGTATGCCCTTCGGAGGCTTTTTAGGTCCTCCCTCGGAAACGGCAGATCTGACTAGAATACTGCGCCGCCGCTTAGCTTTTGTCAGTATAGCACAGCCCATGAAAATATGCAACCATTTCTGTATATACAATGTAAATATACACGCGCTCCGCGGCCTTCATTTTACGTCTTATTAACGGACATTGCAGCGTTTCCTTCATCGCTTACCCAACAGAAAACCGGCCGCGAAGTGCTCCGCAGCCGGTCCGTTTATTTTTTCCGCTCCGTCATGGCGTCCGCCAGCGTACAGAGAAACTCCGTGCTCCCCTGCCATTTGCAGGCTCTCAAGGCTTCCTTTGCCCTTTCCGTATAGGCCAACACCCGGCGTTCGCATTCCTCCAAGCCCAGCAGGGTCACATAGGTAGACTTCCGGTTGGAGGCATCAGAGCCGATTGGCTTTCCAAATTCCTCCGCGCTGCCAATCACATCCAGCATATCGTCCCGAATCTGAAATGCCAGTCCCACATTGGTGGCGTATACCCGTGCCGCCTCGAAGCAGCGTTCCTCCACCACCCGGTGGCCGGAGGATGCCGCAACGCCCATCATGCACGCGGCCCGCAGCAGCGCGCCGGTCTTTTTATTGTTGATGACGGTCAGCTCCTCCGCAGTGTGGAGGACCTTTCCATCTCCAATGGTATCAAAATACTGTCCGCCGCACATTCCCTGTTCACCGGCTGCCTCCGCCAAAATTTTAGCCGCCACAGCCGGAGCAAAGCTCCCCTTCTCCTGCCATGGACCTTCAGCGGAAAGAACCGTTTGAAAAGCGGCCGCCTGAAGAGCATCGCCCGCCAGAGTCGCCACACACTCGCCGTAGACCTTATGGTTGGTGGGTCTGCCCCGGCGGAGATCGTCATTATCCATGCAGGGCAGATCATCGTGAATCAGCGAATAGGTGTGCAGCATTTCCACACCGCAGCCGAAATCCAACGCTTCCTCCATGGCGCCGCCGGCGGCCTCGCAGAATTTCATAGCCAAAATCGGCCGTATCCGCTTGCCCCCGGCCAAAAGACTATACCGCATGGCCGCCTGAAGACCGTCGCCGGGGAAAAATTCCGCAAGCCGCTTTTCCACCAGCGCCTTCGCAGCGGAAAGCTCCTTTTCAAAATCCGTCATACGTCAGTCCTCCGTGCTCTCAAACGGCAGCTCCACAGGCGCACTGTCAGGCCCCTTCATCAGCTTTACTACCTGCTGCTCCGCCTTGTCCAATTCTGCGGTACAGGCGTTTGCCAGCTTCGTTCCCTCTTCAAAAAGGCTCAAGGATGCCGCCAATGCGGCATCGCCCTTTTCCAGAAGCGCTACAATCTCCTCCAAACGGGCCAGCTTTTCCTCAAAGCTCATTTTTTTTACAGCCATCGTCTTCCTCCTCTATGGTGTTGACCACGGCGGTAAAGCCGCCGCTTCCTAATGTCACATGAACATATTCCCCCCGGCTCAGCTCCGCGCTGCTCCGCAGCACCTCCCCCGCCTCATTGCGGGCCACGGCATAGCCGCGGCTCAAAACCTTCAAGGGACTCATAGCATCCAGTGAAGCCGCAGCGGCTGTAAAGGCTTGCCGCTTCCTTCCGATTGCGGCCCCGGTCAGGTCCCCCAAGCGCTGTTGAAGGTGCGCCAGCTCCATCCGCCTATCCTGTACATAAGCAAGGTGATCAGTTAAGACTCGCTTGCGCTTCAGCTCCTCCAAGCGCTCCCGCAGAGTGCGCAGTCGAACCGTTTCGCTGCCGGTCAGTCGGTTTTCCAAATCGCCGAGCTGCCGCAAAAGCGCTCCCTGATCCGGTACCGCGATCTCAGCGGCATTGGAGGGCGTAGACGCCCGGGCATCCGCCACGAAATCCGAAATTGTCACATCCGGTTCATGGCCCACCGCCGAGATCACCGGCGTTTCACAGGCATAGATAGCCCGTGCCACCCGTTCATCGTTAAAAGCCCACAGATCCTCCATGGAACCGCCGCCCCGACCGGTGATAATAACATCGCCGATTTTCCACTGGTCCGCATAGCGGATGGCCCCCGCGATCTCCGCCGGCGCTTCCGCCCCTTGGACCCGCACCGGCAGCAAAATCACCTTTGCCAAGGGATAGCGCCGCCGCAGGATTCGAATCATGTCATGAACCGCCGCTCCGGCGGCGGAGGTCACAACGGCGATTCTATTTGGAAATTTCGGCAGAGGCTTTTTATGCTCGGAATCGAACAGCCCCTCCCGGTACAGCTTTTCCTTCAGCTGCTCAAAGGCCACGGAAAGATCGCCTGCTCCCTCCGGGGTCAGGGATTCGCAGTATAGCTGATAGGCACCGTCCCTTGGAAATACACTGACACGGCCGACCGCCAGAACCTTCATGCCGTTTTCCGGGCGGAAGCGCAGGCGCATGGCCTGTCCCTTGAACATCACACAGCGAATTGCGCCCGTCTGGTCCTTCAAGGAAAAATAGTGATGTCCCGACGGATACATTTTATAGTTGGATATTTCGCCCCGAACGCAGATACCGGAGAGCATGGGCTCCTGATCCAGCAGGAGCTTCACCAGTTCATTGACCTCTGTGACAGTGAAAATATGTCGTTCCATTGCTCACTCCTTATCCAGCCATCGGCCAAGGCAGGCCGAAGTCCCTGCTTCTACGCGCCGAGAAAGCTCATCCATGTGGAGCAGGCGGAATATCCACACGCGAAGCACATCCATCAAAGAACAGATCACGTAGATGCCCAGCGCCGCGCCCAATACCAAAAGCAGCATAACCGGCGGTGTTTTGGCCGCCAGCACCGAAAATCGGTCCGCCATTCCATATTCCCAAATCAGAGGATGCGCGTGGATAAGATATACGCTGAAGGCCAGCGGTGCTACCCCTTTAATGAGCTTTTCAAAGCAGGGCGGAATCGAGAGCTGTGCAAAGCACAGCACCAGCGCTGCCGCCGCCAGCAAAATCGTCGGCGAGGTATAGCTGGTCAGCAGCACCTTATCACAGGTGCCGCGCTCCGCAGCTATCCAGACCCGGTCTGCCGCCCAATGCACGCTCCACGTGAGCACGGCGCATATTGCATAGACCGCCGCCCACCCTCCGGAGCCGCGCTTTTTGCCCAGATAGGACAGCCGTAGACAGCCTCCCAAGAGATATAAGCAGCTCAGCCACAGGACACTGTAGCCGTTATCCGTGAGGAAAACATCCCTTTGCCGCAGCGTTGGCAAAACAGAAAACACGAGAACGATGAAAAGCGCAAGAACCCTTCTCTGCCGCTCCGAAAGCCTGTCCAACAGCAGATTGAAAAACGGGATGAACAGACACATCCCGAAATAGGCGGTCACATACCAATATTGCCGGAACAGCACCGGGAAAAATGCGCGGAGCACCCGGTCCCCATCGACACTGCCGGGCAGAAAAGCGGCAAATACCGCCGTAATGCTAACCGTATAAAAAGTGACCCGCAGCCACAGCGCAACGGCTCCGCTGTACCGAAAACGATGCTGAACGCCAACGTAGCCGGAGATCAGACCATAGCAATTAACAGCGCAGTAAGCCCCCGCCTCCAGCAGTTTTGCAGCTTCATAGCCTGCCGACAGAGGCGCCGCAGCGGACAATACGCCGCCCTTATTCAAGATGTGCAGGATGATGACCATCCACATGGCCAGCATCCGCAGCAGGTCGATTCCGTAATTGCGCCGTTCCATCATCCGCTCCTGTCAGGTAAAATCAAAACGGCAGAGCATACGGCAGCTTTTGCCGTATCCGCTCTGCCGTTTGTGCGCCGCTTGTCACTGTGAAATTTCCTCACGCGCAAAAGTACCCAGAATACCGTTCATAAACTTAACAGTCTCCGGCGTTTCATATTTTTTGGCGATCTCCACCGCTTCATTGATAGCCGCACCCGTGGGAATATCCTCCATGTATAAAATCTCATACATGGCGACCCGCATGATTGCCGAGGCTACCAGCGGAATACGGGAAAACTTCCATCCCTTTGCATACTTGGAGATATATCCGTCCAACTCCGCAGAATGCTCGTCAACGCCCTTTACCAAGCGCGTGATATACGCCGCCTGCTTGGCGTTGGGCGCATCGGCATACAGCGAATCCTCACCGGCCAGCTCCGCGAAAGCCTCCGGCGTCAGACGCTCCTTCAAAAGCTCATCAACGGTCTTGTCTGTAAAGCTCAGTTCATAGGAAAGATGGGCGGCGATCTCCCGCGCGGTATTCCGTGTCATAACGTTTCTCGTCCTTTTCTCTTGTAATGGGTTTACGCCAGTGTCACACCGCCGACATGGATATTTACCGTTTCGACTGTGCAGCCGGTCATGGCGCTGACTGCGGAGGCCACCGCCTTCTGCGCGTTTTCAGCAACCTCCGGGATGGCGTGGCCGTAGGCCACTGTCAGATATAGGTCCAGTGCCAGTCCGGTCTCCGTCATTTCGATCTTAACGCCCTTGGCGTTTTTCTGTGCACCCTTTTTATTGGTCACAAGATCGGCAACGCTGGAGCCGAGGGTCCCCATTGTGCCGGAAACGCCCTCCACCTCACGGACAGCCCCCACGGCAATAGCCGCGATGACCTCCTCAGAGATGTGGATGCTTCCCTTTTCGTCGGAAAGTGTCATATAACCTTTATTTTCAGCCATTGTAGTTCTCCTTTTGGCACGCGGCAGTGAGCCGCAGTCAATACTTGATTATCTAATGTGCTATTTTAGCATGGATTTTTGGAAAATACAACAGCTAATTTGCGGCCATGATTCGAATTGCGTTGGCGGCATAGCCTGTTTCGGTCATGGCGATATCCGTAATTTTCGCAACATCCGTGGCGTTCAGCTCCCCATCCTTTGTAGAGACCACAATGCTCAGAGAATCGTCTCCCATAAACGCAACGCAGTCCTGATACCCCTTTGCCGTGACCAGATTTTCAATCTGTGCCTCCTTCAGCGTGTAAGAGGCCAAAACCTGAATGCTTTCGGAGGCTTGGTTTGCCACTGACTGATCGGCGTCCTCCTGCTTGGCAGCGTCCTCCAGCAGAGAGATAGCGCTGTCCCGGGCCTGCTGACGGGTCAGCCGCGCGGAGGCGAAATAATCATCCCCCTCATAAACCGTGCTCTCTGCAAGGGTTCCTTCCTCCTGCCCCGAGACCAGCGCGGCTTCGCCCAGAATTTTAGTACCGGCCTCCTCCGCCTTCTGGACTGCCTCCTCCGAGGAATATTTCCAGTTCAGTCCAACTGCCGCGCAAACCAGCACCGCCATAGTCCCCACCACGATATTCCGCTTGATGTTTCCACGCATAGAGCCTTTCCTCCTCCATATAATTACGGACATTTTGCCACGGTGATGCGGTCGCTGCTCAGGCCGGTCAAGACGGACACCGCCTCTGTGACCGCCAGCCTGACATCTGCCCGGTCGCCCCCCTGACAGACCACCAGCGCCCCCCGGTACGTGGGGTACAGAATCCTCGTCACAATGGGGGCCTCCTGATCGTTCAGGTCCAGAAGCACCGTTTCCGATGTTCTGGAATAGTCCTCCGGCGCTGCCGTGCTGCCGCTGTAGCGGAGCTCCGAGTTCTGCGCCAACTGCCGTTCCCCATTGCTGTCCGCCGTCAGCAGCACCCGCACGGTACCGACGCCTTGAATCTGCCCCAGAATACTCTCCAGCTCCGTCTGAAGCTCCTGCGCTGAAATCATATCCATCTGCTGCGCGGTTTGGCCAGTCTGCGCCGTATGCTCTGTTCCACCGGGCCATAACAGCAGCCCTGCGCCCACCAGCAGAATCAAGATCGCATATTTGTATCGGTCCCATAGCTTTTGCACTCCTTTAATTTTCATCAAGCCACACCTGTCTTTCCACGGGTATCCCCAATTCGGCCTCTATCCAGCGGGACAGCTCCCGAGACGGTGTACCGGTAAGCTCCGCAGATACAGGTACCGGCACACCCTCGCTGTTTTCCTCTGTCCCGACCTTGATACGGACAGTCAGCCCCATACGCGCCGCCTTGTCCAATATATATGCCTCCGTTTCACTTTCTATGAGCGTTCCCAGCTTCTTTTTCCGTTCCTCCTCAAGCTTTGTCCGATAGGTCTCTACCTGCTTTTCGTATTCAGCAAGGCCCATGTGAACATCGTCCGGCAGCGCTGCCTTTCGAACCGGCTGCAGCAGTACCAGTAAAAGCAGCAACCCACCGATAAAGGATGCTGTGTCCCGCAGTGTTCCCTTTGGCGTGATGTACTGCACAACGGACAGCAGCAGCGATACCGCCGCAACTGCTGTCAGCCATGTCCGCACCGCCGCGATCATGCGGTCACCGCGGCCACGGAGGCCAATATGGAGATCAGCAGAACTAACGCGCAGCTCCCTACCATTCCAAGCAGTAATCCGAACGCACTGCCAAGGCCGCCAATAAGCCCGCAGAGCTCCGAATCTCCGATCGCCGCCGCGAAAAAGTCGGTCAGCTTGTACAAAAGATACTGAATGCCGATTCGCAAAAACGGAACCACGCACAGCGCCAGAATGCCCAGCAAGCCGAAAACACCCAGCGTCCCCTTCAGAAGTCCGGCTCCCACCAGCACTGTTTCCGATGCCTCCGCAATGATTCCCCCCACCACCGGCACCACACCGGAAATTGCTGTTTTTGCAAGACGCACACGGACGCTGTCCACTGTTCCCGCGAAAATACCGCTGACAGTGAGATACAGCGTAAACGCCAGCAGCAGCCCTGTCAGCAGCTTGGTGCAGATTGTCTTGATGGCCACCGCCACCGCCAACAGCCGCCGGTCACCCAAGCTGCTCCCGGCAGCCAGCGTCCCAACAAACAGGTATACCAAGGGCATCAGCAACCCGCAGATCAGCTCCAGCAGCAGGTCCGCAAAAAAAACCGTGGCCACCTGCCGCACCGTCGCCCCGGCGGCACCGCCCGCCACTGCAGAAGCCGCCGCCAAGGCCGGCAGCAGTGCCTTTGAAAAGGTGCTCATCTGCTCCATAACCGCCGTACCGGCCCCCATCAGCGTGTCCAACTGGCCGATGGTCAAAAGTGTGACCGTCAAAACTCCCGCCATGGAGAGAAAGCGGCTCGTATCGCCGGTTCCCTTCTGGACGCCGCCCACCAGTCCGCACAGCACAGTCGCCAACAGCACCGAAGCGGCGCCGCGAAGCTGACCCTTTAAAATTGAACCGGCATTTTTCGCAAGATGCTCCCAAATCGCGCCGAGTCCCTCCGCAAGGCTGTCCGGCCCCCAATCCTTAACCTGACTTAATATCCGATTCGTTTCGTGGGGAAGCGCGTCCGCGACCACAGAAAGCTCATTGTCTGCCCGGACATTGACTGTTAAAAAAAGCAGTGCAGCACATAGGAGGCCGCAAAATTTCAGATAGTTCACCAAATCAACTCCGTCAGTAAATCCAAAACCGCGCTCAGCAGCGGCAGCGCCGTTACCAGCGCGCAAATAGCCCCGGCGAATTCCAGCACGGAGGCAAGCGCATTCTGTCCCGCGTCCTTACAAAGATTGCCGCCGATTCGAACGATCAGTGCAATGCCGATGGTCTTATAGAGCGGCAGAAACAGCGTATCCGATACGCCACTGTACCCGGTAAGCCGCTTTAAAAAATCAAAAAGCTCCCTCACCGGCGCGGCTAACTGCATCAGCACGGTCACGGCGGCGGCCAGCGCCAGCAGCAGTGCGATCTCCGGATTACTTTTGCGAAGAAGCAGTCCTGTCAGCGCGGCGATTACACATAGGACCAGTGCCCTTGTTATCTGCTCCATCTCAAAGGTCAAACAGGGTCTTGATCATCTGGAACAGTCCGCTGATCTCCTGCACCAAAATCATCATGACTACCACAAGCCCTGCCAGCGTGGTCATCATCGCCTGTTCCTCCCGGCCGGAGCGAATCAGCAGTTGGTTCAGCACGGCCACCAAAATCCCCACGGCGGCTATTTTAAAAATCAGATCAACATCCATCGTACATTCCTCAAATCAACAAAATCACGAGCAGTGCGCTGGTGGAAAAGCAAAGTGCGGTCATGAGCTTTTCCTCTGCCGCGCTTTCCTTTTCAAATTTTTTCAGGCTGGATTGCAGCTTTTCACAAGCAAGTGTAATTGCTTTACAAATGCCGATTTCATCGCCTGTCCACGCCTCTGCCAGATGGAAAAGCGCTTGCTTGTCCCCCTCCGGCAGCGGCAGGTCCTCCGCCGCCTGTCTCCACGCTGTCAGGCAGGGCGTTCCCGCCCGGAGCGACCTTGCCGCCGCTAAAAACAACGCGGCGTTTTTGGGCTCTCTGCCTTCCGCAAGGCGCGTCAGCAGCATCGGCAGCGGCGTCCGCTCCAGTCTGATGGCCGTTTCCATTTCCGCAAGGGCCGCTGTCAGGTCCGATAAAATTCGTCCGCGCTCCTGCCGCTCCCGGCGCCGCAGATACCAGACACAGCCCCCCGCCGCAAAAACAAAGATGCTCCCCACAAGCCTTATCATGGCAGATTCTCCACTGCATAGGCCCAGCCGGCGCTTCCCCGCCGAATCAAAACGGCTTGACGGAATACCCGTCCCTCCAGCAGTGCGCGGTACAGCGGCTTTGCCTGCAATTCCTCCACGCTGCCCGCATGGATGGTGGCCAGCAGCCCAACGCCGCAGCCCGCTGCCTGCGCGATGGCCTGAAGATCCTCCTGGACTGTGATCTCATCCAGCGCGATGATCTGAGGGTTCATAGCGCGGAGCACCATGGGAATTGCGGCGGCCTTCGGACAGCCGTTCAGGATGTCGGTTCTTGGCCCAACATCCATCTGAGGCTGCCCCCGATACATCACCGCGATCTCGTCCCGCTCATCGATCAGCGCGATTCGCTGCGGCGGGACCTGTTCGCCCCGGGACATCAGCCGCACCAAATCCCGCAGCAGCGTTGTCTTTCCGCCGCCGGGGGGCGAGAGCAGCAGCGTGCTTGCAAAATGCTCTCCCCGGAAAAGCCGGGGCACCACCGCCGCGCCGATGCCCTTTTGCTCCCTGGAAATGCGAATCACCGCAGAGGATATCTGCTTGAGATTTGTGACCTGTCCGTCCTTCATGACCGCCGCGCCGCACAGCCCCACCCGGAAGCCGCCGCGTACCGGCAAAAAGCCCTGCCGCAGCGTTTCAATGGAGGCGTAACGCGAAAACTCCGCCGCGATGTCACAAAGTGTTTCCAACTCCTCCACCGTCACGATGATCTCCAAGGACCGCTCACCGGCGGGCAGCAGCACCGACATACAGCGCCCTGCCCGTAGGCGGAACTCCTCCGCGTGCTCCTTGACCTCCTCCGGCTGCTCCATTGCGATTCGCCGCAGGCGGCTGGGCAAAATGGCCGCCGCCAATTCGTAGCGCAGCGCATTTCCATGTTTCTCCACGGGACTTCCCTCCTTTTGTTGTTAGTCCACTGTATGACGGCTCGTCCGCAGATATGCAGTAAAAAGGGAGACTTGCTGCAAGTCTCCCTCTTTGCCTATTTATGACAGCAGGCGCAGAAATTCTTTGCCTCCTCGTAATTCTCCGGCAAGGACACAGTATTGGGCGGGAAAAATTCGCCCACAGGGAACGAGATGTTGCGGAACAGGCTGCACGGATCATCCGTATTCCCGCAGGAGCACTCCTTCTCCGGCATACAATAATCATACACCGGCACAAGAAGCTGAGAATCCCGTTCCAGCCGCACAATGGAGAACTGCCCCAGTGTGATATAGATGCGGCGCCCGTCATCGCCGCCGCAAAGCTCACCGCCAAAGCACTGGCTGATGGCCGGCGGCACCTCACAAAGATCACAGTCGCACTCTCTGCGGCAGCAGCCGCTCTCCACGATTCTGGCGTCCAGAACGATCGGGTCGACAGCCTCCACAACGGCCTCGGGAAGATTCGAGCGGCGCAGCAGCGGAATATCCGGTTCGCCGGAACGGAATTTGGAGGAGAAAATTTTCGCGCTGCCCTCGCTGCCAAACAGGATGGCGCGCTTATCAAAGACGCACAGGCCCTCCACCGTCACCGGAGCTGGACAACTGGTATACGCCTGCAGCGTCACGGCATAGAAGAACCGCATATCCACAGTGTAAAAGCCCCGGTTGAAATTGACCGGCTCCACATCCACATAGACGTACAGCAGATCGGCGGAGCCGCCCTTAACGGAGAGCGCCCGGTTGATAACGTCTACGTATTGGAGCTTGGGATAAAAGCGCAGGTCCTCAATGCAGTCCTTATCCCGGCAGGAATCGTAGATCTTGCGTGTATGGATGCAAACCGCTTCCCGAATGCTGCCAGTCCCCTCCACAGGGCCGGGCATAACTTTCTCAGGCATTGTGATACCTCCTAAACGATGTAGCTGAAAGAATCGCTTCCCTCAGTCCAATCTATGCACCCGGTAGCCGAAGGTGAAAATAAAGGCAGCCGGAGGAAAAACTCTCTGGCCGCCTTTTCTATTCTTTTTCAGAAAAGCTCTACGCTGCTGCTGTGCGGATTGATGAGGCATACATAGCTGCGGCCGCGCCCCAAGGCCAGCGGCGAACCGTCCGGCAGGCTGTAAACGAACGGACTGTTTCGATCCTTTCGGCTCCAATGGATTTCCTCGCTCTGCCCGCCGCGGTACAGCGTTCCGCTACCCTCGCCGGTGGTGCAGACCTTTTGACGTCCCTCCTTATCTCCCGAAATCGTGGAAATATCGGTCTCTAAAAACAGTACATTCACGGCGACTACCTGCTCGCCTGTATTTCCATCGATATACGGTGCCTGATACTGGCTCACCAGATATTCTCCTCTGTCCGCGTCATAGTCAAACAGACCCGTTTTATAGCCGGTGTAATTCAGCTTGATGTGTTCCGCCGCCGTGCCGCCGGTCAACGGCTCATCGGTAAACGCCTGTGTATACGAATAGCCCTCTCTATGGGTCTGCGAATATTTACTATCATCCCAAAAGCTCTGAATCCGTTCCCCGGAGGTCAAAAGACTGTGTTCATAGCCCTTCATTTTGCGGCGCTCGGCGTCCCGCCAGAACACGGCGTCATGACTGGCCCCACCATTGACCCCGTCAATATGCTCCACCTTCCACGATTTCAAATCCGCATACGCCTCCGGGCTGCCGCCGGCGTGAACGTAGAGCGCATCATGACCCAGTGCCAACTCGATATAATAGGGACGGGCAGAACGGATGCTGCCGATGCTGCCGACATCTTCCAAGGACTGATAAACCGCCAGCATTCTGGTAATGCCGCCCTCGGCGGGCACCTCATAGATGATGTCCGCCTGTGAATTTCCAAGCTGCGGCTGCGCCTTTTTCAAATTATTCAGCATCACCGCCACAGGGCGTCTCTGCTCATATTCCGGCTCGATGGGCAGCCCGGTCAGCGGATTGGTTCCCGTGGGAACATCGGGAAGCGGTTCCACCTCCGGCTCTGCCGCAGGCTCCTCTATCACCGGCGGGGTCTCCGGTTCCTCCGCAGGCGTCGGAGCGGATTGGTTCCCGCATCCGGTTGTCAAAAACAGCAAAAGTGCCAGCAGGAATGCCGATTTTCTTTTTCTCAATTCCTTCACCCACCCAATAATGTCTTGATAAAAATTATACTATCAATCCATGCCTGCCTCCGTCAAGAGAAATTTAGACAAACGGCGATGCAAAGCGTCAATTTTCATCTGTACTTTCCGTGCGGACTGCGGTATACTAAATAATAATGTATCAACAACAAAAGGAGATTTACTATGGCCCCAAAGGGATTCATTCAAGATAAGCTGGAAATCAAGTTTCTGATTTTGTACCTTGCGGCCAGAGTCATCGAACCGGTCCCCTTTGACACCATGCTGGACCTGACGCTCTGTGATGACGCCATTGATTATTTCGATTTTTCTGACTGCCTCGCCGATCTGGTACGAACGGAAAATTTGACCGTTGATGAAAAAAGCGGCTTCTATTCCATCACGGAAAAGGGCCGCCGCAACAGCGAGATCTGCGAGACCAGCCTCCCCTACTCCATCCGGCTTCGGTGTGATAAAAACCTGACCCGGTGCAACCGTGCCCTGCGGCGGAAAAATCAAGTAAAAAGCGCCACGGAGCTGCGCCCCAACGGGACCTATACCGTTTCCCTCTCTCTTGATGACGATATGGGAAACATCATGGACCTGAAGCTCATGGTCCCCAGAGAGGACATGGGAAAGCTGCTGGCCGCGCGCTTTCGGAGGGCACCGGAAAAGCTGTACAGCCAGATCATTGACCTTTTACTGAACGCGCCGGACTCCGACAACGAGGAACAATCAAACTGAAAAACAAGTATAAAAGAGACCGCCTGAACAGGTGGTCCGAGACTGTCGATAAAGTGGTAAATCCTCCGCAACGGTAAGGAAGGGTGTGTGCGGGAAACCCAAGAAGGGTGTCCTGCGCCATTGAAATCCTTAGTTTTCAGAACTTTTATGAAGTTCTGAAAACTTGTTCAGCGGGGAGAAAAGACTTTTTCGACACGCTGAGACCGCCTGAACAGGCGGTCCCTTCTATATTCGGTATCTCTATCTATCGCGGCCCATCATGCAGTCCGTTCAAATTGGAAGCATCTATTTCCCCTTTCTTATTTCGCTGTATCCATCAAGGAAAATTCATAGAAAATTGCAAAAAGTAAACATTTCCCACAATTTTTGCGTTTAAAAAACATTTTTTGAGCTTTTATCTGTTATGTGTGCCGCTTATATCATCTGCTCTTTTCACAAAAAGGTATTACTTTTTTCTGTGAATTTGATAGAAAATTTGTGTTGCGCTGTGTCGGCTTTTTCGTTATGATAAAAGTAACGGCTGCACCGTATGCGGCCATGAGATACCGCAAAATAAATTAGGAGGATTATTGTATGAAGAAGTTTCTTGCACTGCTCCTGAGTCTTTCCATGGTATTTGCCCTGTCCGCCTGCGGCGGCAAAAGCGATTCCACAACCCCCGCAGACACCGACGCCGCCGAAACTGGCGACAGCACCCCCGCCTCCGATTTCAAGGTCGGCTTCATCTTCCTGCACGATGAAAACTCCACCTATGACCTGAACTTCATCAATGCCGCCGAGGCTGCCTGTGAAAAGCTGGGCGTTGAGTACACCAAGATCACCAACGTTCCCGAAACCGAGGAATGCTACAACAAGGCCGCTGAGCTGGCGGACGCCGGCTGCAACATCATCTTTGCCGACTCCTTCGGTCATGAGGATTACATCATTCAGGCCGCTAAGGAGTTCCCTCAGGTTCAGTTCTGCCACTCCACCGGCACCCGCGCCCACACCGAGGGCCTGAGCAATTACCACAATGCCTTTGCCTCCATTTATGAGGGCCGCTACCTGGCCGGTGTTGCCGCCGGTATGAAGCTCAACGAGATGATCGACAACGGTAAAATCACCGCCGATCAGGCCAAGATCGGTTACGTTGGTGCCTTTACCTACGCCGAGGTCATCTCCGGCTACACCTCCTTCTTCCTCGGTGCCCGCTCCGTCTGCCCCACCGCTACCATGGAAGTGACCTTCACCGGCTCCTGGTACGATGAGACCGCTGAAAAGGAGGGCGCACAGAAGCTCATCAACAACGGTTGCGTTCTTATCAGCCAGCACGCCGACTCCATGGGCGCTCCTACCGCCTGCGAGACTGCCGGGGTCCCCAATGTTTCCTACAACGGCTCTACGCAGTCCGCCTGCCCCAACACCTTCCTCGTTTCCTCCCGCATTGATTGGGAGCCTTACTTCGAGTACGCCATCACCGCCGCTATGAACGGCACCGCCATTGACGCCGACTGGACCGGCACGCTGGCCACCGGCTCCGTTGTCCTGACCGACCTCAACACTGCCGTTGCCGCCGAGGGTACGCAGGACGCCATTGACGCTGTGAAGGCTGAGCTGGAAAACGGCACCCGTCAGGTGTTTGATGTGAACACCTTCACCGTGGATGGCAGCAAGCTGGATACCTATAAGGCCGATGTGGATACCGATGCCGACTACACCCCGGATACCGAGGTCATCGTGGATGGCGCATTCCGGGAGTCCACGTTCCGCTCCGCCCCCTATTTCGACTTGCGTATCGATGGCATCACCCTGCTGGATGAGGTCTACGGCTAAGTCCTGAACACAAAATTGGGCTGCCCTCCGGCAGCCCAATTTTTCTTATTTTGGAAAAAGTCGGCTTCCTTTTGATTTACAAGGTGCCGTGACTATGGTAAAATACAGATGTACGTGATACGAACACGGGGGAAGGAACTCTTTTTGTCCCTTCCGAGAAAGAAAGGGTGACTGCCTTGTCAACTGCGTGTGCGGTTAAGATGGAAAACGTGACCAAGCGCTTTGGAAAGGTTGTGGCAAACCGGGCCGTGAATCTGGAGCTGCACGAGGGCGAGATCCTCTCCCTCTTAGGCGAAAACGGCAGCGGAAAAACAACGCTGATGAATATGCTCTCCGGCATCTACTTCCCTGATGAGGGACAAATCTACATTCACGGAAAGCCGGTCTCCATCGCCTCTCCCAAGGATGCTTTCCGCTATGGCATCGGCATGATTCACCAGCACTTCAAGCTGGTAGATGTGTTCACCGCCGCGGAAAATATCATTCTGGGTCTGGACGGAAGGCTGAATCTGTCGGAGGCCCGGAAAAAGGTAAAGGAGCTTTGCGAAAAATACGGCTTCGATATCGACCCCGACCAGAAGATATACGATATGTCTGTTTCCCAGAAGCAGACCGTTGAAATTCTCAAGGTGCTTTATCGCGGCGCCGACATTCTGATTTTGGATGAACCCACCGCAGTCCTGACACCGCAGGAAACGGATAAGCTGTTCCAGATCATGCGGAACATGAAGGCGGACGGAAAATCCCTCATCATCATCACCCACAAGCTCCACGAGGTACTGGACGTATCCGACCGGGTGGCCGTACTCCGCAAGGGTGAATACATCGGCGATATCGCCACAAAGGACGCCGACCAGCAATCCCTGACGGACATGATGGTCGGCCACAGCGTCAGCCTGAATATCGACCGGCCTGATCCTGTGAATGTGACCCCTCGATTGGTCATTGACAATCTGACGGTCTACGATGAGCTGGGTGTCAAGCGGCTTGATAATGTCAGCTTCACGGTCAACGCCGGTGAGGTTCTCGGTATTGCCGGTATCGCCGGCAGCGGCCAGCGGGAGCTTCTGGAGTCCATTGCCGGACTTTACCCCATTGCCTCCGGCACCATTACATACTTTGACCCCAAGGACGGTAAAACCAAAAATCTGGTGGGAATGGACCCTATGGACATTCGGCAAAGCGGCGTGGCAATGTCCTTCGTCCCCGAGGACCGCTTGGGCATGGGCCTTGTTGGCTCTATGGGCATGACGGGAAACATGATGCTCCGCTCCTGGCGTAAGGGCCATGGCATTTTTCTGGACCGCAAGGACCCCGAACAGCTTGCCAACCGCATCTGGCAGGAGTTGGACGTTGTGACGCCCAACACTAACTTTCCTGTCCGGCGGATGTCCGGCGGCAACGTGCAGAAGGTGCTGGTGGGCCGCGAGATTGCGCAGGCCCCCTCCGTGCTGATGACCGCCTACGCAGTTCGCGGTCTGGACATCAATACGTCCTACACGATTTACAATCTGCTCACGGAGCAGAAAATGAAGGGCATCGCCGTTGTGTACGTCGGTGAGGATTTGGATGTGCTGCTGGAGCTTTGCGACCGAATCGTTGTGCTCTGCGGCGGTCAGGTCTCCGGCGTTGTGGACGCCCGGACTGCCGATAAGCGTCAGGTGGGCGCTTTAATGACCCGCGTGGAAGGAGGCCATGAGAATGCCTAAGACATCCCTGTTCCATATTGCCAAACGGGACGCACTGCCTTGGTATCAGGCCACACTGATTCGCGGCTGCGCGATTTTGCTGGCGCTGGTGGTCTGCGCGCTGGTCACGATGCTGATGACCGGTGAAAACCCCTTCAGCATTTACGCCACAATTTTCAAGGGTGCTTTCGGAACGGCCCGCAAAACATGGGTCACCTTCCAGAATTTGGCTGTTCTGCTGGGTATTTCCCTTGCGGTCACTCCGGCGTTCAAAATGCGGTTCTGGAATATCGGCGCCGAGGGGCAGGTCCTGATTGGCTGCCTTGCCACCGCCGCCTGCATGATCTGCCTCGGTGATAAAATCCCCAATGCGCTCCTGATTTTAATTTCCCTGCTGGCCGCGCTGGTCGCCGGCGGTATCTGGGGTCTTCTCCCTGCGTTCTTCAAGGCCAAGTGGAACACAAACGAAACACTGTTCACTCTGATGATGAACTATATCGCCACGCAGCTTTCCGCTTTCTTTATCATCGTGTGGGAGGTTCCGAAGGGCGCTGGAAAAATCGGCATCATCAATCAGAACTCCGAGGCCGGATGGCTGCCGGTCATCGGCGGGCAGAAATATCTGCTCATTATTCTCGTTGTTGCTATCCTGACTGTCCTGATGTACATTTATCTGAACTACAGCAAGCACGGCTATGAGATTGCCGTTGTTGGCGAGAGCCAGCGGACTGCCAGCTATGCCGGCATCAAGGTAGAGCGGGTCATCATCCGCACCATGCTGCTCTCCGGCGCGGTCTGCGGCCTTATGGGCTTTCTCCTGACCGCCGGAACGGACCACACGCTGACAACTACCATTGTCGGCGGACGCGGCTTTACCGCCGTCATGGTATCGTGGATGGCGAAATTTAATCCCATTGTCATGATATTTACCAGTCTGCTGCTGGTTGTTCTCGGGCGCGGTGCCAGTGAAATTTCCAGCACCTTCAGCCTGAACCAGTCTTTCTCGGATATTCTGACCGGCATCATCCTGTTCTTTATCATCGGAAGCGAGTTCTTCATCACCTATCAGGTCAGCCTGCGCAAAAACGGAAAGAAGGAGGCTTAAATCATGCTTGATCTGGTATCATTCCTCCCCCGGGCCGTTATGCAGGGCATCCCCCTGCTCTATGGCAGCACAGGTGAAATTCTGACCGAAAAATCCGGCAACCTGAATTTGGGAATCCCCGGCATCATGTATGTCGGCGGCATCTGCGGCGTCATCGGCGCGTTCTTCTATGAACAGTCCACCCCCGCAGAGGCCATGAGCGGACTGCTGGCTATCGGCATTCCCCTGCTCTGCTCCTTGCTTGGCTCCCTGCTTATGGGGCTTTTGTACTGCCTGCTGACAGTGACGCTGCGGGCCAATCAGAACGTTACGGGCCTTGCCATGACAACCTTCGGCGTGGGTATCGGCAACTTCTTCGGCGGCTCTTTGATTAAGCTGACCGGCAGTGAGGTCCCCTCTATCGCCCTTTCCGCCACCAGCGCCTATTTCAGCAAATCGCTGCCCTTTGCCAATCAATGCGGCTGGTTCGGGAAAATTTTCCTCTCTTATGGCTTTCTTGCCTATTTGGCCGTTGTCATTGCATTGTCCACCTCCTATTTTCTGAAGCATACCCGCGCCGGTCTGCATCTCCGTGCTGTCGGTGAAAACGCCTCCACTGCGGATGCCGCAGGCATCAGCGTTTCCAAGTACAAGTATTTCGCCACCTGCATCGGCAGCATGATTGCCGGACTCGGCGGTCTGTACTATGTGATGGACTACGCCTGCGGCGTGTGGTCCAACAACGCCTTCGGTGACCGCGGGTGGTTGGCGATTGCGCTGGTGATTTTCACCATCTGGCGGCCCAATGTAAGTGTGCTGGCCTCTATCCTGTTCGGCGGCTGCTACATTCTGTACCTTTACATCCCCACCGGAACAAACCTCGCTGTCAAGGAGCTTTACAAAATGCTCCCCTATGTTGTGACACTTGTGGTTTTGATTATTGTCTCCCTTCGCAAAAAGCGGGAAGATCAGCCGCCGGCTTCTCTTGGCCTCAGTTTCTTCCGGGAAGAACGCTGAACACAGGACAGCCATCTGCATAGCAGGGGGCTGTCCTTTTTATAATCTATCTGATAGCCAATTGTTATCCATTATTATTTTTAATAATAGATATGTGATATTCCTACTTTTCTTGTCGGAAAAAACATTTTATAATAATGCGGTCAAAAAACGAGTGGACTGCGGAGCTGCTCCGCAGAAATTTCAGGAGGCAAGCAACATGGCAAACTGTGCAATCGTAGGTATCAACTGGGGCGACGAGGGCAAGGGCCGCATGGTAGATTATCTCACCAATCACTATGACATCGTGGTCCGTTATCAGGGCGGCGGCAACGCCGGTCACACGGTCGTAAATGACAAGGGGACCTTTGCTCTGCACCTGCTCCCCTCCGGCATTTTCCGTGAGGGTGTTGTGAACATTCTGGGTAATGGCGTTGCGCTTGATTGCGAGAATCTGCTGGATGAAATGAATAAGCTCCGGGCTGCCGGGGTGACCATCACTCCCGACAATCTGAAGATCAGTGACCGCGCTTCCCTGCTGCTGCCCTGGCACCGGGATCTGGATGCGCTGGAGGAGGCCCGTCTGGCAGACAAAAAGTACGGCTCCACCAAGCAGGGTATTGCTCCCTTCTATGGAGATAAGTACCAGAAGAAGACCGTTCAGGCCGGTGAGCTGCTGCACCCCCAGCATCTGAAGGAGCATCTGGCCGATCTGCTGGAGTGGAAGAATCTGACGCTTCAAAAGGTTTACGGTGCCGAGGGCTATACGCTGGAGGCCCTGCTGAACTGGGTGGATACCTACTGCGAGGCTGTCAAGCCCTATATCACCGATACCTCCCGCTTCCTGAGAAACGCGCAGGCCAACGGCAAATCCATCCTTTTTGAAGCGCAGCTGGGCGCGCTGCGCGATCTGGACTACGGCATTTATCCCTACACCACCTCTTCTAACTCTGTGGCCGCCTATGCTCCTGTCGGTTCTGGGCTGCCCACCGCGAAAATCGATGAGGTTGTCGGCGTAGTAAAGGCTTATTCCTCCTGCGTGGGCGAAGGTCCCTTTGTGTGCGAGATGTTTGGTGACGAGGGCCAGAAGCTCCGTGACGCCGGTGCGGAATACGGTGCCAAGACCGGCCGCCCCCGCCGTGTCGGCCCCATCGATCTGGTGGCTACCCGCTACGGCGTTGAAGTGCAGGGCGCGACCAACATTGCCCTGACAAAGCTGGATGTTCTCAGCTATCTTGACAAGATTCCCGTCTGCGCCCACTACGAGCTGGACGGAAAGCAGACCGATGAGTTTCCGTTCCCTGTCTGCCTGCAGGACGCAAAGCCGGTCATTGAGTATGTCCCCGGCTGGAAGTGCGATATTTCCAAGGCACGGACTTGGGAGGATTTGCCGGAGGCTGCCCGCAATTACGTTGAGTACGTAGAAAAGGCCATCGGTTGCCACATCGGCTTCGTGTCCGTCGGTGCTGAACGGGACAGCCTGATCATCCGCTGAGCTGCGATTGCCGTAAAGTCTTAGTAAAATTTTTGACTGTCAGAAAGGCGTTTTTATGAGTAAAGACATTTACGAATCCCCCCTATCCTCCCGGTATGCCTCCCAATATATGCTGCATCTGTTTTCGCCGGATATGCGTTTTCAGACATGGCGGAAGCTGTGGGTAGCTCTGGCCAGAGCGGAGCATGAGCTCGGTCTGCCGGTTTCCGCAGAGCAGGTCTCGGAGCTGGAGGCACACATCAGCGATATTGATTACGCCGTGGCGGAGCAGAGAGAAAAAGAGGTCCGCCATGATGTCATGGCTCATGTCTACACCTACGGAAAGGCTGCGCCCTCCGCTGCCGGCATCATTCACCTTGGCGCTACCAGCTGCTATGTAACGGATAACGCCGATTTGATTCTCTATCGGGACGGCCTGAAGTATCTGCGGGGACAGATTTTGTCCGTGCTGGTGAATCTGTCCGCGTTCGCCAAGGAGTACGCGGCCACGCCCACTCTCGGCTACACGCATTATCAGCCCGCGCAGCCGGTAACAGTGGGAAAACGCGCTGCGCTCTGGATGCAGGATTTTCTCTCCGACTTGGAGGAGCTGGACCATGTGCTTGCCACCATGCGTTTCTTGGGCTGCCGTGGCACCACCGGCACAGAGGCCAGCTTTATGGACCTTTTTGACGGGGATGAGCAGAAAATTGATGAGATGAATCGCAGAATTGCGGCGGAGTTCGGCTTTGAAAAATGCTTTTTCGTCTGCGGACAGACCTATCCCCGCAAGGCTGACAGCCGGATTTTGAACGTTTTGTCCTCTATTGCTCAGAGTGCCTATCACATGGCAAACGATATCCGCCTTTTGCAGCATGACCGGCAGGTGGAAGAACCGTTTGAAAAAAATCAGATTGGTTCCTCTGCCATGCCCTACAAGCGCAACCCCATGCGCTGTGAGCGTATCTGCTCTTTGAGCCGTTATCTGATGGCCGATGCCGCCAACGCGCCGATGACTGCCTCCGTGCAATGGCTGGAGCGGACACTGGATGATTCGGCCAATCGCCGCATTTCCATGCCGGAGGGCTTTCTCTGTGCCGACGCCGTGCTGCGGCTGTGCCAAAGCGTAACAAACGGTCTGCACGTAAACTTGAAAATTGTTGACCGCACGATTCGGGAATACCTCCCCTTCCTCGCCACCGAAAATATCATGATGGAGGCCGTGAAGCGCGGCGGTGACCGTCAGGTGCTCCATGAAAAAATCCGGCAGCACTCCATGGCCGCTACCGCCCGGATGAAGGAGGGCGAACCCTGTGACCTTCTGGACCGTTTGGCCTCCGATCCCGCTTTCGGCATGACCCGTGCGGAGTTGGACGCCATAATGGAGCCTTCGCTCTACATCGGCCGCTGCCGCCAACAGGTAGAGCGCTTTCTTGCCGAATGTGCTCCGCTGCTGACAAATGTCAAGGCCGCCGATGGTGCTATTGGTATTTGACTGTTCCAAAAACACCAGTCTAATCTAAAAAATCCCCGCTTCGGTTCAAGCCGAAACGGGGATTTTTCTGCTTATTTTACCACCACATTCTCGTTTCCGAGGACCTCCTGCGCTTCCTTTACCAGCGCGGGATGCAGCAGCGCTTGTGTTGCGTAAACCTTACGGGTATCTGCCATGACCATTTTCACGGTTCCTGTGCCGGGGAACATATGAAACACCAGCTTCATGTGACGAATCGAAGCATCGCTCAAACTGGGGAATTTCAGGAACAGCGTCTCACCCGCCGCTTGCTTCTTCTGCTCCTGCGGCTCCGGGGCCGGCCCCTCCGCAGAGGACAGCGGATAAATGGAATCGCACATGATCTGCGGTGCCTTTTCATCTCGGACGGATAGCCGTCCTTTGACGATGACCGCCTGATTTTCCTTCATATAAGCGCCGCAGGATTCCAACACCCGATTGAAGCACAACAGCTCCATAGACGCCGTATCATCCTCCACCACAACGTATGCCATCAGACTATTGTTCTTTGTGGTCTTGGTCTTGCTGGAGGTAATAACTCCTGCGATGGTAATCCTCTGTCCGTCCGCAAAGCGCGTCGGTCCGCCCTCCTGTGCAAAATCCCTTATAATAGATGCAATGGTAGGCGCACGGAGCTTTTGTATCTCCTCCCGGTAATGATCCATGGGATGTCCGGAAAGGTACAGGCCCGTGGTGGCCTTCTCCATACTCATCAATTCCTGCGGCGTAAATTCCGGAATTGCAGGCAGCGGAATTTCCTTTGTGGTGGGCTGCTTTGCGTTTCCGGCAGACATGGAGAAAAAGTCCATCTGCCCGTCCAAATTCTCCCGCTGCTGCGCCGCCACGGAATCCATAATGCTCTCGTAGACCCGCATAAGCTGAGAGCGCTTTGCGCCCGTAGAATCGAAAGTGCCGGAGCGAATCAAATTTTCAACCGCCCGCTTATTCATTTCGCTGCCATTCATCCGGCTGCAAAAATCGTAAAGCGAAGTAAATTTTCCGTTGCTTTCCCGCTCCCGCATGGCCGCCTGAATAAAACCTCGGCCAATATTCTTGATAGCCACTAAACCGAAACGGATGCCTTGCTCCTCTACTGTAAAGCGGTCACAGGAGGCATTGATGTCCGGCGGCAGCAAGGCAATCCCGCATTCCCGGCACTCATTGATGTAACCGGATACCTTATCGGAGTTATCCAAAACGCTTGTCAGCAGCGCCGCCATATATTCCCGCGTAAAGTGGCACTTGAAATACGCAGTCTGATAGGCCACCACGGCATAGGACACCGCATGGGCCTTATTGAAGGCATAATTTGCAAAGGCAAAGATCTCATCATAAATTTTTTCGGCAGCTTCCCTATCAATGCCATTTGCTATACAGCCTTTGATATTTCTTGCCGGATCGCCGAACAGGAATGCTTTCCGCTCCTTCGCCACATCCTTCGCCTTTTTCTTGCTCATGGCGCGGCGCAACATATCCGCCTGCCCCAGAGTATAGCCGGCAAGCTGCTGAAATATCTGGATGACCTGCTCCTGATAGACGATACAGCCGTAGGTAATGGAGAGAATCGGCTCCAACTGCGGGATGATATAGCTCACCTTGCTGGGGTCATGCTTGCAGGCAATGAATTTAGGAATCGAATCCATGGGGCCGGGACGGTACAATGCGATGATAGCGGTAATGTCCTCAATATTCTGCGGCTTGAGACCGACACAGACGCCGGTCATTCCCGCGGACTCCATCTGGAACACGCCGTTGGTCTTTCCGTCCGAGAGCATTTTATAGGTCTCCGGGTCTCCCTCCGGAATATCCGCCAGCTTGAAATCCGGCTGCCGGGCCTGCACCATTTTTACCGCGTCATCCAGAACCGTCAGGTTCCGCAGACCCAGAAAGTCCATTTTCAGCAGGCCAAGCTCCTCCAGCGTGGTCATGATATACTGGCAGACAACGGATTCATCATTTTTTGCCAGCGGCACATATTCGTAGACCGGCTTTCGCGTAATAACCACACCGGCAGCGTGGGTGGAGGCGTGGCGAGGCATTCCCTCCAGCGCCTTGGCGGTGTCAATGAGCTTTTTGACCTTTTCATCCGCGTCATAAAGCTCCCGCAGCTGCTTGGAAAGCCTCAGCGCATCGTTCAGGGTAATGTGCAGGGTGTTGGGTACCAGCTTGGCGATAACGTCCACATCGGCGTAAGGCATATTCATGACCCGGCCTACATCCCGAATCACGCCCCGGGCCGCCATTGTGCCGAAGGTCACGATCTGAGCAACATGATCCTCGCCGTACTTACGGCGGACGTAATCCACCACCTCGCCCCGGCGGGTATCGCCAAAATCCATATCAATATCCGGCATACTCACCCGCTCCGGGTTCAAAAAGCGCTCGAAGTACAGACTGTACTTCATGGGGTCGATGTCGGTAATGTTCAGGCAATAGCTGACCATGGAGCCTGCGGCGCTGCCGCGCCCGGGACCGACAGGGATGCCGACGCTCTTAGCGTAGCGCACAAAGTCAGACACAATGAGAAAATAATCGGTAAAACCCATTTTCTCGATCATGTCCTGCTCGTACTTCAACTGGTCCCGGTATCTGTCATCCTCGCCATAGCGAGCTTTGTAGCCCGCATCGCACAGCTCCTTCAGATACGTGAAGCTATCGTACCCCTCCGGCAGCTTAAATTCAGGCAGATGATACTTACCGAACGTAAATTCCAGATTGCACAGGTCCGCGATTTTCTGCGTATTTTCGATTGCGCCCTCGTAGCCCTCGAACAACGCCTGCATCTCCGCTTCGCTGCGGAGGTAGAAATTCTGCGGCTCATAGCGCATCCGACTCTCGTCATCTACTGTTTTTCCCGTCTGGATACACAGCAGAATGTCATGCGCCTCGGCGTCCTCCTTGCGGAGATAGTGGGCATCATTGGTGCAGACCATGGGAATCCCGGTTTCCTGATGGATTTTCAAAATCGACTGGTTTACCAGCTTCTGATCCCGGATACCGTGGTCCTGAAGCTCCAGATAAAAGTGCTCCGGGCCAAACAGCTCCGCCATCTCAAGGGCGTATGCCTTGGCGTTATCATATTCGCCGTTGCGGAGACGGCGGGGAATCTCACCTGCCAGACAGGCGGACAGAGCAATCAGGCCCTTGGAATGCTCCCTCAGCAGCCCTTGATCGATTCGCGGCTTGATATAAAAGCCCTCCGTCCAAGCCAAAGACACCATGTAGGAAAGGTTCCGATACCCCTCCTCGTTTTCGCACAACAGAACAAGATGCCTGCTTTCGCTGTCGAACTCATGTACCTTGTCAAACCGGGTACGCCCCTGCGGGGCAACATAGACCTCGCAGCCAATGATGGGCTTGATACCCGCCGCCTTACAGGCGCGGTAAAAGTCGATCACGCCGTACATCACGCCGTGATCCGTAATGGCGCAGGCAGTCTGCCCCATGGACTTGATGACCTCCGGCAGCTCCTTGATCTTGCAGAATCCATCCAGCAGGCTGAACTCCGTATGAACGTGTAAATGGGTAAAGGGCATAGAAACCTCCTATGGCCGGTCAAGGGTAATGTTCAGCGGCAGAATCAGCCGCAGTCATCCAGCGATTTTCCGCAGCCGGGGCAAAAATGCGGAACAGAGCCGGGCAGTCTGCCTCCTGCCATCAGGGACTTGCCGCAATAGGGGCAGCGCAGCTGAACGGCGGCATACAACAGTCCGCCGGCTCCCAGAATAACGCCGATGACCCCCATCGCATACATCACTGTCGCCGGAATGGAGCTTCCCTTTGATATCGCCGTTCCCACCACAAGGGACAGCACCATCAATCCCAGTCCGGCAAGCGCCGTATAGACCGCAGTTTTTAAGGTTTTATGCGGTCCGCTTATTTTCTTTTCCGTCATATTGCTTCTCTCTTTCCCTGTAAACTCATCATCTATAAAACCGCGCAAATCGAGTCATACTATCCTCAAATTTCAACGGAAGCGAGTTGATGGTATGATTCCCTGCACCAGTCATTGCATCTATCAAAGCGATGGTGTCTGTACGCTGGACAGCGCTGCTGCCGCCGGAATGCCGGCACTTGGCGGTGCGTGCATTCACTTCATTCCGCAGGGCGGAGAGCCGCTCGGATCGCCTCACCGATATTCCGGGCCGGGATCACCGTCAAGCCGCTCTGAACCTTTATGGTATTTGCCCGATGAGCCGGCACCACGCACTTCCGGAATCCCAGGCGCTGAATTTCAGAAACCCTCTGACTGAGCTGATTGACGCTCCGCAGCTCCCCGGTAAGGCCCACCTCGCCGATGGCCACTAAGTCACTTGGCACCGGCCGGTCCAAATAGCTGGAGGCCAGCGCAATGACCGCCGCAAGGTCCGCGGCAGGCTCGTCCAGATATAGGCCGCCCACAATGTTCAGATAGGCGTCACAGGCGGATATCTTCAGCCCGCCCCGCTTTTCCAGCACTGCCAGCAGCATGGCCGCACGGTTGTAGTCAAAGCCGTTGCTGGTGCGCCGGGGATTGCTCCCGGCGGAGGTGACCACAAGGGCCTGCAGCTCTGCCAGCACCGGCCTTGCCCCCTCCATCACGCAGGTGACACAGGTGCCGGGCGCATCCTCCGGCCTGCCGGAGAGCAGCATTTCCGACGGGTTTTCCACCTCGGTCAGTCCACTATCCCGCATTTCAAATACGCCGATTTCATTAGTGGCGCCAAAGCGGTTCTTTGCCGCCCGCAGGATTCGATAGCTGGTGTGCTGATCTCCCTCAAAGTACAGCACACAGTCCACCATGTGCTCTAAAACCTTCGGGCCGGCGATAGAGCCCTCCTTATTGACATGACCAATGACAAATACCGTGATTCCCTGTCCCTTTGCCACCTGCATCAGTGACAAAGTACAATCCTTTACTTGGCTGACACTGCCTGCTGCGGCGTCCAGCGCATCGTTATATAGCGTCTGGATGGAGTCCACGATCAGGATATCCGGCTGCTCCGTGTTGACGGACTCCAGCACATCGCCCAAATTCGTTTCAGAGAGCACCAGCAGCTGGTCACTTTCCACCCGCAGCCGCTTTGCGCGGAGCTTGAGCTGATGCTCCGACTCCTCGCCGGAGATGTATAGCACCCTTGAAAACTCACACAGCTTACTGCAAATTTGCAGCATCAGCGTTGATTTTCCGATTCCCGGCGCACCGCCTACCAGCACCAGTGAGCCCTTGACCGCACCGCCGCCCAGAACGCGGTCCAACTCTCCCATACCGGTGGGGAACCGAATTTCCTCGTCTGTTGTCAGCTCCGTCACCGGGCAGGCGCGCCTCCGTGTCAGCCCCACCCGGGCAGAGCCGCCCTTACCAACACCCTTTGGCAGCTCCGGCTGCTCCACAATGGTGTTCCATGCTCCACAGGCCGGACATTTTCCGGCCCACTTTGCGGTCTCATTGCCGCATTCCGTACAATAAAACAATGTTCTTGACTTCATTGCTATCCCTTTCAGCCGTCCCAACGCATATATCCTGCGGCGATCAACGCCGCCAACATCGTCTGGTAGTCCTCCCGCAGCAGGTTGACGGCCTCCTCCCCATTGGAAAGGAAACCGCACTCCACCAGCACGGCAGGCACGTTTACATGATTCATCAGATAAATTCCATCGGAAATCCGCTTCGCTTCCTTTGGGCGATGCGTATTGATTTTCTCGTTCAGCAGCTCCTGCATCTGTCCCGCAAGGGCCTCTGCCCCCTCCTGCCGGTTCCAGAACACCTGCGCCCCATGTGTTACCGGTGATGAGGGCAGGCTGTTCTGATGAATGCTGAGCAGTACCGCACCGGGCGTCTGGTTCACCAGCGCCGCCCGGTTATGAATATCAGACACCTTACGCTGACGGAGCGTTGCAAGGCCGGAATCACAGACCATCACATCCTCACGCCGGGTCATTTCTGTCGGAACACCTAAAAATCGGAAAATTCCCTCCAAGCGCAAAGACACCGCCAGATTGATCCCACTTTCCTCCGTACCGTCATCCGCAACGGCACCGCCATCCTCCCCGCCATGGCCCGGGTCAATAATGACCACCCGTGCCTCCCCGTTCTCTACGCCAAACGTCTGCACGGGATATATGGAAAGTCCGGCCCACAGCAGCAGTGGAAGCAGCAAAAAGCCGCAGAAAAAAGCGGCGGGAATCAGTCTCCGTTTCCGAAGCAGCACAAACACACCTCATCACCTCGTACAAGGCTATGTGCGGGTGCTTATCCATTATGTTGATTATAACGTTTTTTCGTCAGGAAAGCAAGCGCACTTCCAAACACCGCCGCATAGGATGGAACACGCGCATCCCGCGCACTATCCTATTCAAGAAGGGAGTCATCCCATTATGGAGAAACCCGATATGAAGCCTGCCGCCTGCGAAGCGGGTCAGGGTGCCTTGCCCGCCTGTGCGCCGCTGGCTTTCCCATATATTCCCATGCAGGGAAATAACCCCACACGCTTCAATCGAACAGAGGCTCTGAAAACCGGAACACTATTCCCCGGCCTCGACCTGCCTTTCAAGGCGGCGATTCAAGCAAGAACGCAGCTTCCGAACACGGCTCTGGTCGAGCTGATGGCGCTGGACTTTGCCGTAAAAGAACTGAACCTCTATCTCGATACACATCCGCAGGATCAGGAGGCTCTGAGCCTCTACGCCTCCTATATCAAGCTTGCCCAAGAGGGACACGAAAAATATATCAGCCAATATGGCCCGCTGACCAGTGAAAATCTGGTTCTGTCCGAAGGCTACACTTGGCTCAATGATCCGTGGCCTTGGGAGTTAGGAGGGAATGACTGATGTTTGTTTATGAAAAAAAGCTGCAATACCCGGTAAAGGTCGCAACACCGAATCCCAAGCTCGCCGCTGTGATTATTTCGCAGTATGGTGGCCCAGATGGCGAGCTGGGCGCTTCCCTGCGCTATCTTTCCCAGCGCTACTCCATGCCCTATCCCGAGCTCAAGGGTCTGCTGACCGATATCGGCACAGAGGAAGCGTCATGGCCCCCAATTTTGGTGCGGTATTTTTCCAGTCCGTCCAGCACATAGACCCATTTGGCGGGCAGCAGATTGAGCGCCACCTCTACCCTGCCGTCCCGGTACACGGTCATCTGTTGGAGGAGATGCCCGTAAAAGTCGTCGTCCGCCGTGCGTCCGCTGACGATGTCCGTGATGGCGGTGCGAATGTCCGGCTTTAGGGTCTGCGTGTCTGTGTTCAATGCCTGCCGCTGTTTGATAGCTGTGATTTTCTCCTGCACCCGGTTCATTTCACTTTCACAGCGGGCTTTGGCGCGCTGATAGTCAGCCTTGGTGATGCTCTCATCGAAAAAGCGGTCATGGATGGTGTCATTGCGGGCTTGCAGCTTTTCAAGCTCAAGCTCCAGCCGCCGCAGCTCCTGCTCGCCGCTGTCCTCACCGGACGTCAGAACGCTTTCCACAATGCGGGCGAGGTTCGATATGATCGCTTTCTTATCCAGCGTCACGTCGTTCACCGAGCGCCGCAGAAGGTCCATGGCGATGTCATCCCGGATCTGCCGCCCGACGCTGCATCCGATGGTATTTCCCGCGCCGTCTGTGCGCCGCAGGCCTTCGTTGGTGGCGGTGAAGCAGCACCAGCGGTAATAGGAGCTGCCGTCCTGCCGCTTTTTTGTGCGGTGAGAGAAGCTCTTGCCGCACTCGCCGCAGCGAATTTTGCCGGAGAGCGGATAGCGGTTGCCATGTCCGCCGCAGCCCGTTGCGCGGTTGCGGCGGGATAGCTCCCGCTGCACCGCCTGCCACGTTTCCCGGTGGATGATGGCCTCATGGTGGTCTTTCAGCGCTACCAGCGGTTCCTTGCCGTGGTTGTACTTCTTTTCATGGGTCAGAAAATCCGGTGTGTAGGTCTTTTTCTGGATCAGGTCGCCGCAGTATTTTTCATTTTTCAGGATCTTTGTCACGGTGGCAGACGACCAAAGGCAGTTGCCCTTGCTGCTGAGGATACCGGCCTCCCGCAGTTCCCGCGCGATGGTGCTGCACCCTTTGCGCTCTTGCAGGTACTTATGGAAGATGAGCCGGACAACTTCTGCACCCTCCTGGTTGACGGTCATTTTGCCGCCGATCACATCATAACCCAGCAGCGAGCCGCCAAAAACAACGCCCTTCTCCATGCTGCGCGTCTGCCCCCATTTGGAGCGTTCTGAGGTCTTTCGACTCTCATCCTGCGCGACGGAGCTCATGATCGTCAGCCGAAGCTCCCCATCGTTGGTGCGGGTATCCAGGCTGTCATTGAGAAACAGCACGCCTACGCCCCGCCGACGCAGGTCACGGGTGATTTGCAGGGCGTCCACCGTGTTGCGGGTGAAACGGCTGACCTCCTTGGTCACGATCAGGTCGATCTGCCCCAGCTCCGCCGCATGGAGCATTTTGTTGAACTCCACGCGCTTGTTGGTCGATGTGCCGGAAAATCCTTCGTCAGCATAGATGCCTTGCAACTCCCAATCCGGCTGGCGCTGGATGTACTCGCGGAAATACCGCTGCTGCGCTTCAAAGGAATTTGCCTGGTCTTCCTTATCCGTGGATACGCGACAATACGCTGCTACTTGTAACATAAAAATTCCTCCTTTTAGTCGTATCATACGATACAGAATGTGCCTTTGCAATTGTGTGAATACTGAAAGGCACTATTCCTTTACAGATTTTGATTTTCCTGTATTTCTTATCTGTTCTTCTAATTTTTGTACGCAGTTCCTACACTGCATTTCGTTAAGAACCCCTTGACGCTGCAAGGCGAGCAGGACGGCTCGCTGGTACGCGAGAAGAAAGTCCTGCCCGATCTCGTCTGCCGCCTGATTATGCAGCAGCTCCGTTTTGCTTGCCATCCTGCTCCCCCCTTTCCTTGAAACTATGCGGAGAGACCGGTGAACTTGTTTGCCGTTTTCCCGGAAGCGGTTTCCTGCCTGACGGAAACTCGATTTCTGCTCCTTGGCACGCTCGCGTCATCAGACGGTCATGGCCTGCTTCCCCGAAAGAGAAACGCTCCGGCGGTCATTCAATTTTGTGGAAGATCGTTTGCATCGAATTTCAACTTCCACAAAAATGATAGCAAGCGTTGACGGAGATTTCAATATGTGGTAAACTAATTACGTTGCAAATGATATACCACACGCATTGCACAGCTGTGTCCACGAATGGAGGAAAAGCCTTGAGAGCCTTGTATTGCTTGAGTTTTGGCCCCAAAAAGGAATATGTAGAAACGGATTTCAAGCCCGTGGAATATCGTCTTGGGACAACCCTTATTGCCTTTTTGTCCACAGATTTCGCTTCTTTACGGGCGAAATTACTGGTGCGAACAACGCCCATGATGGAAAATCAAGCCATTACCGAGATCAAAAATGCGCTGAGCGCGATCCATCCTTTCGGGGAACGCTTTGTGCAGTCCCTCTTTTTTGAAGAAAAGCTGGCAGACGTGCTTGATGAACGCATGGAAGGTTTTGAGAAACTGCAAAAGGAACTTTCCGCCTTTGCAGATGCCGTGCTCGTGCCGGACAGATCTAAGTTGAGCGCCAAGCAGCGTTTGGCGCTCTATATGAGCCGCGATTTTCAAGCTGCCACAGCGATCGCCGGTTTGGACCTGAAGATGCGCGCAGAACGAAAGCTGTATGTAGATGAGCAGAATTTTGATCCGGTGTTGGCGGCAGACCGCATTTCGACGCCACCAAAGTCCGTCCGGTTTGCCCGCATCGAGGGCTCGGACGATTTGGGCGCGACGCTGCTGACAGAACTGCTGGAGATGGTCGAGCAAGGAATTGAATTGAAAAAGTGTGAATATTGTCATCGTTACTTTATCCCTTTCTCTTCCAAAGCTCTTTATTGTGATCGGTCAGTCGGTGATACCGGAAAAAGCTGCAAAGAACTCGCAGTCAAAGAGAAGCATGAAAAGAAAATCGCTGCCGATGATGGCTTAAAGCTCATCCGGCAGCGGATCAAAACCTATGATATGCGTGTTCGCCGTACTCCGACCATTTACACAGATGCCGCATTTCAAATCTGGAAAGCACAAACGGAGAATGCACGAAACCGCTATGTGAACGGCGAATTGACCTACGAGGAATTGGCCGCTCTCACACAGCTCCCTAAGAAGAAAGGCGAAAAATAGACGAAGAAAATACGAAATGTTTGCGTATTTTTCTTGTTCTTTGCGTATACTGTGATATAATAAAGGCGAGGTGATGAGTGTGACCTTAAAAGAATTGCGTATTTCAAAAGGGCTGAATCAGGCCCAATGTGCGGAATACCTCGGTATGTCCACGCGCAACTATCAGAATTACGAAAACGATGCCGCAAAAGCAAATACAGCCAGATACCATGCGATTTATCAAAAGCTGGAAAGCTATGGTCAGCCTGTTGTCTCGGTTTCCTTACCCTCGCAAACAACAGAGTTTCATACGAATGTTGTCACGGGTACAGGCTTGCAGGCGTTGGCAAACAGCGTGGCAAAGTACGGCAAGCGTGACTGCTTCAGCACCTTGCAGAAGTTTGTGGCTGGCTCCTACGATGGGAAGATCTGTATTTTATACGGTCTTCGTCGAACCGGAAAGACAACACTTCTGTTCCAAATGCTTTCCGATCTGCCCATAGAAAAAACGGCCTACATCAAGGTGCAGACCACCGATGATATGTCACGGCTGACAAAGGACTTGAAAGTTCTGTTTGAACTGGGCTATCGGTATGTGTTTATTGATGAAATTACGCTCCTGAATGACTTCATCGACACCGCTGCCGTGCTTTCCGATGTGTTCAGCATGATGGGCATGAAAATCGTTGTTTCCGGTACGGACTCTCTTGGCTTCGCTATGGCAAACCGCGATGAACTGTACGACAGAAGCGTGACGATCCACACCTCTTTTATTCCCTTTCGGGAGTATGCGCGGCTCCTGAACATCTGTTCTGTCGATTCTTATATTGAATACGGCGGAACGCTGAAAATGGAAAATATGAGCTTTGACGATCCGGATGCCGCCTTTGACGAGGTCGCGTTTCGGGACGATGAAAGTACCCGGAAGTATATTGATACCGCCATCAGCCGTAACATTCAGCACACGCTGAAAAATGACCATTACGGTGAATATTTCAATCAACTGCGTGAGCTTTACGAAAAAGGTGAGCTGACCAATGTTATCAACCGCATTGTGCAGCACATGAACCACCGCTTTGTGCTGCGCGTGGTAGAGGACGAATTTAAGTCCCATGATTTTGGCTCCGCAAAGGATCTGCTTCTGCATGATCTCCCTGCGGAACGGGCGACCGTTCTCTATGATGTCAATGAAAAGCAAATATTGGAGCGATTAAAGGCCATCATTGAGGTCAAGGAAAAGAGTGAAACAACCGTCCCAATCACGCAGGAGCATATCGACAAAGTGAAGAAGTATCTGCTTATGCTGGATCTGATCGTCAACTGTCCGGAACGGTATGAAAGCGGTAAGCAGGCAGAGCATTTCGTCTTTTCCCAGCCCGGTATGCGCTATGCCATCGCAAAGGCTTTGGTCTACTCCTTGATGCAGGATGCCTATTTTGCATCGATTTCCGAAGCAGATAAGGCTTATATCACAGGAAAGATTCTGGACGATGTAAAGGGCCGGATGCTGGAGGACATTGTTCTGCTGGAAGTCCGCAAAACCGCGCCCAGTACGATGGAAGCGTTCAAATTCAAGTTCGATGCCGGCGGCGAGTTTGACATGGTGATTTACGATAAAGCAGGTCAAAATTGCCGCATCTATGAAATCAAGCACAGCACCGAGGTCAACGAAAAGCAGACACTTCATCTGCGTGATGCAGAGAAATGCCAAATCGTTGAAAAACGCTTTGGCCCGATCAGCGGTAAATTCGTCCTTTATCGCGGAAAAGATACGTTTGCCGAGGGTGTTCAGTATTTGAATGTAGAAAATTTCCTGTGTGGTCTGAAGTAACTTTTGAGGAGGATTTATCATGAACTATATTTTAAAGCAGTTCGATGAACTGCTCGTTAAATTCTCCGCAACGACGGATACCAGTGAGCCGGAGATCCAAATCCTTTGGACGAATGAAGAAAAAGCGGCATTTCTGCCGCTTGATTTGACGCTGACGCCGGACGGATTGAGCCGTTGGCTGCGCCGCCGCACGATCCCAAAGAATCGCGCCTATGTCCATAGCCTTTTAGCAAAATGCGGTTTAAACATCAATCGTCCGCTTAGTATTATCAGTGTTTGTAAAGGTTTGTCGCTTAACGATTGCTATTGGGTCGTTGGGGACGGTGACACCGCTTCTTTCGGCAAAGCAAATCTCTACGACAACCCATTCAGCAATGTTCTGGCCGAGCTTGCCTTTACCGGTTATGGTAGCAGCATCCGCGCTTCCCTGCTCTCCAGCCCGGAGTTTACCACCAACGGAATGCTCCGCAAATGCTGGCGGCGCATCGGCGGTAAGGTGTATCTCTATAAGGGCGGCACGGAGGGCGCGGCCAACACAGGCAACGAGCCATACTCTGAGTTTTACGCCGCGCAGATCGCCGCCGCCATGGGCGTTCACGCGATCCACTATGGCTTATCCCGTTGGAAAGGCATCCTCTGCTCCACCTGTGAGCTTTTTACCGACAAAGCGTATGCCTACCTCCCTATCGGCCATCTCGTTTCTAAGGGCGGCATGGAGGCTGTGAAAGCATACTACGAAAAGCTGGGGACTGAGTTTGTCAATGCATTGAACGAAATGCAGGTGTTTGATGCGGTGATCTGCAATGTGGATCGGCATTTCGGGAACTTCGGCGTGATGGTCGATAACCGGACGAATACCATCGTCTCCCCCGCTCCCCTGTTCGACCACGGCAATTCCCTCTTTAACTTTGCGGGCGCGGACGCCTGGACGAACGAGGCTGCGCTGGAGGCATATATCGAAACGCTGTATCCCAGTGTGTACGATGATTTTCTCGGTACAGCCAAGGCTGTGCTGACGCCGGAGCTGCGCGAGAAGCTGCGGCATCTGCTGAACTTCAAGTTCAAGAAGCACTCGCGCTATAACCTGCCCGAAAAAAGATTGCGGATGATGGAGCGGCAGGTGCAGAAACGGGCAAGGATATTGTTGGATATGTAGAGTTAAGACCGCCAGTGAAAACCGGAGGTCTTAACTCACATACTCCGCGTATTCAATACGTCTTCATGTTTTTCAGATGGAACTCATAATGCTTAACAGACTCTGGTAGCTGTCCACATCATGGTACACCACGTTGCTTGTGGACATCTCATTGAACAACTTCTTTGCGCAGGAGATTTTTGCCTGCTCAATTGGACGCAGCTCAAGACTTTCCATTGTGCCTTTCGTTTCGGCTATAAAGAAAATGTGCTTGACCGTACCTTCATAGAAAGCGATTGCCCAGTCCGGCGAATAGTTTCCTACCGGTGTAGGAATTTGGAAGGTTCTCGGCAGCTTGGCATAAACGCAAACTTCCTCCGCTGCATCCAAATCCTCGGCAAATTTTCTCTCGATGCTCTTGTCAGCTGAGCCGTCTGTAAACACATAGTCCTGAATGGCTTTCTTTGCGAGGAACGCCTTGTCAAAGCTCTGAGTTGCCTTTTCAGCCGTGAAGATGGAACTGTCATATTCGCCCTCGATGGTATCGTAGGAAATGTGCTCTACGATCATCGTGGCTTTCTGTTCGTTAATGAGCCGGATCACCTTACTGATGAACTCCTCCGGGTTGTTCCTGAACATATAGAGTTTGTCTACGCGGATGCCTTGCAGGATTGCAGAAACCGTACGCCGTGTCAGAACGGTGCCCTCTGCGATTTTTCCGATAAGGTCATATTTGATCTGGCTGGCTTCGGCGTGTTTGAGCGTCTGTGTCCGGGTCTTTTCGCCGGTGAAGGAATCTCCACGCTCGATTTCATACTCATTCATCTCCGCCTTTTGACGTCCGATAGTGGTCGTGTATTGCAGTTCGGAAACAAAGAGCTTTTTGTCAATATGGGCAATGGCGTTGCGAATCAGCTCAGCGCTGTCAAAATCAACGGTGTAGGCGTACTTATGGTTGATCTCACGCCACAACGCCTGAAACTCTTTCTTGGCAAAGTTCTCATTAAGCGGGTTATCCTTAACCTTGGTTTCGTGACCGTCAGAGAACATATCCTTGAGAACGCTGTCGTCATACACTGCCTGAATGAGCGTGTGGATACCGTCTGTCATCGGCTTGAGTTCATCCGGCAGTTCCGCAACGGTTCCGTTCTTAACATCCTGACGGTACTTGTCCGTCACCTTGCGTTTCATATCCACATAGCCGTTCTGAATGAGATAGAACTCAATGGCATTAGCTTTCTCATCATCGATAAGCGTCGGCACATCGTCCACCTTAACATACTTGCCCTTGAAGTATTCGCTTGTAGCCACCGTGGGTCTATCATAGAGGACAGTTTTAATATCAGACTGTAAATCTGTGACGAAAGTCTTATAACTCTCACTGGCGACTACCGTCAGCGTGTTGATTTCGTGAACGCTGTCGCCGCAGCTCTGCGCATCCATACGGTTGCCGTCCTGATTGACACAAAGACGCAGACCACGACCGACTTCCTGCCGCTTCGCCGTGTTGCTGCCGGAGTGCTTCAGGGTGCAGATCTGGAACACATTCGGGTTGTCCCAGCCCTCACGCAGTGCGGAGTGGGAGAAGATGAACCGTGTCGGTTCGTCAAAAGACAGCAGCCGTTCTTTGTTTTTCAGAATCAGGTCATAGGCGGAAATATCGTCGGAGAACTCGCTGCCACGCTTGAGCTGGCTGTCCACGCTGCGCCCGGTTTTCTTGTCGATGCTGAAATAGCCCTTATGTACCCGGCTCACATCGCTGCAGGTGGATTTGAGATACTTCTGATACGGCGTGTCAAACATCGTTATGTACTCGTTCAGAATAGCAAGATACTCTTGCTCAAACATCACGCCGTATTCGCCGAGCACCTCGTCACCGTTTTCATCGTACTGGCGGTACTTTGCCACCTCGTCGATGAAGAACAGGGACAGACACTTGATGCCCATATTGAAGAGCTTTTCCTCTTTCTCAAAGTGGGAGAGGATGGTTTCTCTGATTTGAATGCGGCGCATATCCTTTTCGGACACATCACCCACCACATCACCGGCTTTGATGACTTCGCCGTTGGTAAAAGTCACGGTGCCACGCAGCGGGTCAATTTCGGAGATGGTGTAGCCCTTGTACTGCTCCATTTCCTGCGAAACGAAGTAAAGATCATCACCAACGCTGAGAATACGGGTTTCCCGGTTGATGGACTTGTTATAGCCAATCTCCAGCTCGATTTTTACCATCGGCGGCTTCTTGCTGGAAAGAATGATCTGCTCAAGGTAGAGGTAGCTGTCCGTGCCACGGAAGTTCTTGACCTCAAAGCCCTTGACCTCGATTTTCTTGACCAACCGCTTGTTGAAGGCGTCCAGCGCATCCAGCACATAGACGAGGTTGTGATGCTTGGCGTGGGTAGCTGAGTAGTTGAGTGAGAACAGCGGATTGAAGTTTTTCAGTGCTTTCTGCGTCACATCACCGCCCATTTTCTGTGGCTCGTCCAAAATAATGATCGGACGGTTTGCCTTGATAACATCGATTGGGCGGCGGGAGCCAAATTCATCCCGTTTGGAGTAGATGATACGGGCTTCTTTGCTCTTACCGTCCTCTTTCAGCGAGGAGGCAAACGCCTGCGTGTTGATGATCATCACATTGATGCCGGAGCTGCTCGAAAAGTTATCCAACTGGTTCAGGTTGGAGCTGTTGTAGATGAAGAAGCGAGCTTTCTTGCCGTAATGCTCCATAAAGTGGTCTGCGGTGATCTCAAAGGACTTCTTCACGCCCTCACGGATCGCAATGGAGGGAACGACCACGATAAACTTGCTCCAGCCGTACTTCTTGTTCAGCTCGAACATCGTCTTGATATAGACATAGGTTTTGCCCGTGCCGGTTTCCATTTCAATATCAAGGCTGCAACGCCCCAAGTCTTTGACAAGGGAAGTAGAGAGCTTGATATTGTTCTGACTCTGCAAGGTCTGAATGTTGTGCAAAAGCTGTTCATCGGAAAGCTCAACGGCTTCGTTTTTGTAGCCGGTATCGCCAGCACCATCTATATCTCCAAAAGCAAGCTGTTCATCCGCAGGGATAAACGACATCTGCATATCTTGGGCAAAGAATACGTCATCTGTTCTCTGCGTCCCCATGTCACGGATATAGCTGATTTTGTCGTGGAAGCCCTGCCCCTGAAAGACACGCACAACGGCATCAACCGCATCGGTTTGGTATTGTTGTATTTTGAAATTAAACTTCATATGGCATACCTCGATGCTCTATATATCGAATCCAATCATCTTCTTTGAGTTTACGCATAACGCCATCATATCCGGGAAACAGTTTAGCTGCATGATAGCCTATACTTCGCAAATATTTGAAGTCGGATACCGCATATTCTGTTGGGAAAATGAGCTTGATAAAAAAGTTTTCCTGCGGATAACCGGCGGCCTTATAATAATCCGTAATCACCTTATCCATGGGCTTAATGGAAAATTGTTCATCCATATTGCATACACGGTTATATGCCAACACTCCCGACTGTGCTCTCAGGTTTGGATTATCTGCATAATTTGGAACAAAAAATTCTACAGGAAGTTCCTCTATGGAATGATCATTAAACAACCCGAGTCTATTCGCATCGACACACCATACAGCATAATTCTCCCCAACCTTTTCCCCGCTACATAGTTTGCGAATAACACCTTGCGTTGCGAAATAAAGTGCAACATTGATGTCGTATGTCCAGTCTAAAAGCCTTGTAGGAAAACCGCTGTGTTGCGCCAAAGCAGCAAGCTCAACCACATCTGGTGTATACCACTCGCGCATACTTTCCATGTACTTGTTATTATACTCCTTAAACAAGCTATTAGAAAGCGTATAGGAATGAGGCAGATTGCAGCCCTGCCGATTAGCCTCCGCAAAGAACGCCTTTAACCCCGCCAATTCCGCAGACGCTACTTGACGTTCGTTCCCGTTCTGAAGTGTCATACCCTCAGAATACGCCGGATGGAACTTAAGAATTTCCAACTGCCTACGCTTTTCATCTCTGCGATGCGCCGTGGGAATCAATTCATATGTTTCATCTGACAAACCACGGTACAACATTCCGTGAATTGGGCTTTGTGTTCCACCATACGGGTAGTGGTATTTAATCTGCCGACACAAAAACTCTTGAAGCGAGTCAAATGTATAGCACAAAATGCCATTTTCGCTTTTGTCATGCCTCATTACAGCACCTTCCTTACGGTGTCGGGGCTGTAGGTGGCGAAGATCTGATCAAAGTTGGTCGCCACGCTGTCGTTTGCCATAGAGCTGTCACGCATTACGAAGTAGTAGGGCTTCTGCTTGGCAATGGCTGTGATGGCTTCCTCGGTTACATCGCTGTCGAAGCAGGCGATCAGATAGTTGTCCTCCACATTGAATACCTTCTTGCCGGCAATGGTGGTTTCCTCAATTTTGCCGGAGAGCAGCACGCCCAAATCCAGCATCACTTGGAACAGCAGATCCTCCGGCGTTCTGTCCTCTTTGATGTTATCTTCAAGGCGGGAGAACAGACTGACTTCATACTCCGCAGGGTTATAGTAGACCTCTTTCATATTGGAGGTATCGCACTTGAGGACACGGAAACCGATGTCAAGACTTTCGGCTATTGCTTTGTTTTCTTCCGTTTCATCAGCACTACCCCAACGCGCCGGAATGGCAGGGACATTGAAGCCGCATATGTTCTTTAGTGGAGCATTTTTTAACTCTTTGTGCAAATATTGTATATCGATGCCGTTTTGCTCCAAATTTTCTTTCATTTTCTTACCTGCGCGGCGGATGCGTTCCTTGCCGATTTCGCAGATGTTCTTGTAGCCTGCTTTGTAGGCTTCGCTCTTTTCATCGCAGGGTTCTGGGAGCTGCACCATGATGAATTTGCGGTGTCCACCGTCTTCTGCGTTCTTGCTCATAACAGCATGAGCAGTTGAAGCCGAACCGGAAAAGAAATCAAGTACAACAGAATCAGTTTTTAAGTTTGCAAGGGTAAGAAGCCGTTGCATCAAACGCTGTGGTTTAGGCCCGCTAAAAAATCCTCCATCAAGAAGTTTTGAAACTTCTTGCGCACCTTCTTGACTGTGACCAACATCCTTAAAGAACATAATGGAAGTCGGTGCCATTCCTTCATGCTTTAAGTCAGTGAGAAATCGCTTTATTCTGGGAACGCCGTTTCCGTCCGGACCAAACCAAATTCTATTATCTTGGAGTCTCTCCAAAAATGCTTTTTTGGAGAGACTCCAGCAGCGACCTGCTGGAGGCTCTATTACTCGCCCCGAAGGGGCGGTAATAGGATAATCACACTCAGCATTATAGGTTTTTACCGAAATGTCACTCGACATCCATACTCCGCGCGGATCATTATCCGGATTTGAATAACGAGCATTGGCTTCCTCAGTTCTCGGCAATCTGCCAATAACAAACTGCGTTATGTTCTTTGCGTACATAAGCACATAATCATGACTGTTCGAAATGAAGCGTGCATCATTTTTTGGTGAGAACGCTCTTTCCCATACCAACTGCGCTACGAAGTTTTGCCCACCAAATACTTCGTCACAACATTTTTTGAGGTTTTCCTGCTCATTGTCATCAATACTGATAAATATTACACCGTCATCAGTCAGCAAATCCTTTGCCAGTTTCAAACGGGGATATATCATATTTAGCCAATCGGTATGGAAGCGACCGTTGCTCTCGGTGTTCTGCACCATACGGTTGCCGTCCTCATCGTACTGCCCGCTGTTGGCAAGATATTCATCTGTGCTTTGGGCAAAGTCATCCTCGTATACAAAGTCGTTGCCCGTATTGTACGGAGGATCAATGTAGATCATCTTGACTTTGCCAAGATAGGTTTCCTGCAACAGCTTCAGCACTTCGAGGTTGTCGCCCTCGATATAGAGGTTTTCGGTGGTGTCAAAGTCCACACTTTCCTCACGGCAGGGGCGCAGCGTCTTATTGATCGGGGCGTTGGCAAGAAGGACGGACTTCTTCTTGTCAGGCCAAGTGAACTGATAGCGTTCCTCATTTCCGTCCACCACGGTGCAGGCAATCTCCTGCATCAGCACATCCTTGTCGATTGCCCGGACGACCTCACCGTTTTCGTTGATCGTTTCCGTCACGGCGTTGGGGAACATCGCCGCCAGCTTTCTGAAATTTTCATCAGCCTTGTTCGCTGTCTGCATTCTCAGTTTATCCATTCTCTTGTTCCTCCGTATCGTCAGGTGCAAATAATTCTTTCAGTTCAGCGGCTATTTCTTCGGGAGTCATTGAAGCCGTAGTCATAGCCTTGCGGTCAGCTATGATCGGGCTGTACTCAACGACCTGCTTTTTCGTCAGGTTGTGCCAAATCGGAAGAATGGTCTTCCCATTGACAGTTTCGACTTGAAATAGTCCGTTCAACTCCGCTTTTGTCCAGTACTTATGTTCAGCAATGTAGTTGGGCGAGAGGATAACAACTCCGTATCTTGATTTTGCCAATCCTCTATCAATCTTTTCACGCATTGAGTCGCCCCATTTAAGTTTGTTCGTGTCGTACCATACTTTGAGTCCCTGATTTCGTAACGCCTCTACAAACTCGTCAACAAATGACTCTTTATCCTCGTATGCGTGGGATACGAACACATCATATTCTTCATCGGCTGCTATTGGGGTACTGGCTGATGTGACTACTGGCTGCGAAATTTGCTGCTGGAGTTCCTTTATCCGAGCTTCATAGGATGCCTGAATTTGCCGATTGGCTTTATCCTGTTTCTTTTGCTCGTTTTGCTGCTCCTTTTGGAGTTTCAAATAGGCTTCAGCACGCTTCTTGCGCTTTTCGGCAATCTTCTTTCCGAGTTCGGCGCTGTCCTGACTCTTTTTTGCTTGGTCGGATTCGTGAGTAGCAATCTGCCTCATTTTATTGTTGAGTGTGGAAGCGGAGGTATGGCTGTTTATGCTTTTCTTCAAGGTGTTAATCTTGCCTTGGAGCGTAGCCACTTCTTTGTCCTTTGCCGCCTTTTTCTTTTCGAGGTCTGCAATTTCTTTATCAAGGCTATTTACCGTCCGTTGATATTGCTCACTTGACATGTCAGGAACTCCCTTCGTCTATATCAATTCTTCCTTGAGCTTCTTTATCTGCTGCACAAGCTCAAACTTCTTTTTCGGCTGTTTCTCAGCCCGTGCCTGCTTTTCCAGCTTGGCGATCTCTTTTTCAATTTTCTGTCGGCGCTCATCGGCTGCTATCTGCTCATCAAGGGTATTGCCGTCTGCGATGCTCACGCCGCCGATGTCCACCACAATGTTTTCCCATACTTTGTCGAGGTTCAAGCCACGCAGTTCAATGGTACAGCTTTCGGTGGGCTTCCAATCCGTCTGCATCAGCTTGGTGTGATAGATTGCCAGCTTGCTTTGCCCCTCAAATTCGAGTACAAACAGGATGTTCTGCGGAATGAGCTTTGACAGCGTGGCAACCGTTTTCTCATCAAAGTCTTTCTTTTTCAGCGCCACAAGCAGGACAAAGAAACTCCCGACTTCCTCTCCGGCAGGAATGTTGATTTTCGCCGGTGTGATCTCGTTGACAATGGTGATCCTCGATATATCGGCGTCGATTTTCTCCTTTGCCGCCGTGTTCATTTGGAACTTCGCATAGACAGCCTTCTTCGGAAGCTGCTTGCTCATTTCAGTTGACTTCGGAAGTCCGAGCATACTATCACCTCATCGCACGACCAAGAAGCATATCAGTTCAAAGTCGTCCAGTCCTTTGATCTCGTTTGACAGGAAGCTCACCTGACCACCGCCTAAGAAGCTGTCAATGTCACTCTCGTCCTTTACCTCAATGATAGAAGCAATGGCATCGCCAAGCAGCTTGGAAAGCTGTGACATATTTCTGCCGTCACGGGTTTCTTTGTTAAATGGCTTGTAGGCTTCGGGAATCGGCTCTGTCTTTCCTTTGCAGAGGAAACGCATTTTATCAAGCATCTGCTTCGGGGAAAGGTGGTCGCAGATGACCTCTCCGTCATTGCCGATATACACCATGTAGAAGGGGTGCAGTCGGTTCTGATTATCGATGTTCACGCTGTTGGAACGATTTTTCAGGACATAGATCACACCGGCAGGCGTATCCTCACTTGCAGGAACAACCGAGTGCAAACCGAAAGGTGTTTTGTCTATGTCAGGGTGGTGCTTTATGTAGTCAAGCAGGTCGAGCCGGAACTCATTTAAACCCAAGTCCATAATGGAGATGCCCGTTGTCATATCCTCAATGTCTACAACTTCATCCTGCAAGCGCTTGAGCTGCGCCTTTCGGTACTCAAGGTCTGTCTTTTCCTCGTCACTGAGCAGATTATCATCGCCCGTAGCGGTCATATCCACAATTTTCATACGGGTTTCAACTTTGGCTTTCAGATTGATGTAATCATCAAGGGTCACATCAGGCCAGAAGTTCACAAGTTGAATGACCTTGTTGCGGCTTCCGATACGGTCGATACGCCCGAATCGCTGAATGATGCGAACGGGATTCCAGTGAATGTCGTAGTTGATGAGGTAGTCGCAGTCCTGCAAGTTCTGACCTTCGGAAATACAGTCGGTGGCGATCAGCACATCGATTTCCGTCTTATCACCCGGCATCAGCAGTTCCTTGTCCTTCGAGATAGGCGAGAAGCAGGTCAGCACCGTGTTCAGGTCGGCACGGAGCTTCGGGCAGGTTGTCCGTCCTTCCACAGAGCCGGATACCATTGCGGTGTTTAGTCCATACCTATCCTTGACATAGCGACTGACATTATCATAGAGATAACCGGCGGTATCCGCAAAAGCGGTGAAGATAATCAGCTTTTTATTGCCCTCATTGATGGGGTGAGTGATCTTGTTATCAATCACCCGAAAAAGCTCTTGCAGCTTTGAGTCGTGCTCCGGTGTAATATCTCCGACCAGCAAGGTCAGCAGTTCAAGCACCTCGGCGTCCTTTTTCAGGCTGTCCCGCCACGACACATAGTCCATATCGGCAAGGTCAATTTTGACTTTCCGTCCGAAAGAGAACAGCTCGTCCGAGTTCTGATCTTCGACGTCAAACTCGTCCATATCGGAAATATCCGTCAGGTCGAGGGTTGTGCCGGAGTGCTTGTCAAAGCGGTCAATCGTTTCTATCGTGCTGTTTATCAAATCCTTGATGCGGGTCAGCGTCAGATTGAACGAATAGACGGAACTTTCCATACGCTTCATCAGGTTGATGGCGGTCAGACGGCGGATGCCCTGCTCACGGTTCGCCTGCGTAAAGCCGACATTGACCCTGTTGTCACCGTATAGCTCGGCATACTTCTCCATCTTACTTGGCAGAATGTAGTGTGTCGGCGTATAGATTGTCAGTGTCAGGAGCATAAGCTGCTCAAAAATCTCGTTGTAGCTGATGGCTTCCTTCAAATCAGTAAGATGCGGACGAAGCGAAATCGGCTTCAACCGTGTCGGGAAGGTGCCGATGTCCGCCATATCATAATACTTCTGAATGTGCTTTCTTGAACGGGCGATGGTCACGCTGTCCAGCACTTCAAAGAAATCAAAGTCCAGCATTTTGAGCAGGCTTTCAGTCGTGCGGTCGCACGGATCCCATTTGCTCCAAGTGTTGAACGCCCGCTGTGCGTTCCTGAAAATTTCGTCGATGGAACAACGGGTAGTATTGAGCTTTTCGTCTATGTAATCCGTATGCCCTTCATACGCAAGGGCAAGCTGATTTTTCAGATCATTGAAGCGATTGTTGACCGGCGTTGCAGAAAGCATTAGGACTTTCGTCTTTACTCCGGCTCTGATAACCTTCTTCATCAAGGTAACATAGCGGTTATCCTTGGCGTCCTCGTCCGGGTTCTCGACTAATTTGCCGCCATTACGGAAGTTGTGGGACTCATCAATTACCACAAGGTCATAATTGCCCCAATTCAGTCTGTCGAGATCAAGCCCGTTTGATGTGCCGTGGGTGCGGTTTAAGTCAGTATGGTAAAGCACATCGTAACGAAGCCGGTCGGCAGCGATGGGGTTATTGACATAGTTGTCTTTATAGGTGTTCCAGTTGTTTGTCAATTTCTTGGGGCAGAGCACAAGGACGGACTTGTTTCGGTTTTCGTAGTATTTAATAACGGCAAGTGCGGTAAAGGTTTTACCAAGACCGACGCTATCCGCAAGAATACAGCCGTTGTATTTTTCAAGTTTGTTTATGATGGCAAGGGCAGCATCTTTTTGGAAGTTGTAGAGCATCCCCCAAATCTTACTTTCCTTGAAGCCGGTTGCTTCGTTGGGCAAAACATCTTCGGACACATCCTCCAAAAACTCGTTGAAGATGTTATAGAGCGTCACAAAGTAGATGAAATCGGGAGAGTTCTCGTTATATGCGGCGGTAATGCTGTCGATCACTTCGTCTGTAACGACCTGAAGCACCTTGCTGTCATTCCATATCTCGTTGAAGTCAGCAAGCAGAGTGCGGGCAAGGGACTCATCTTTCACGATTGTGGTGCTGATTACATTGCCCTTTTCGCAGCCTAATTCAACCGTGGTGAAGTTATTGATAGGCGTATAGCCTACACTATCAACTACGATTTGCCCCTGAATGGATTTATCGCTGACATTTGACTTGAAAGTGACCTTCTGTCTGATCCACTCTGCACACTCTCGTGCAATGGCTTTTTGGGTCAGCTCATTCCTGAGCTTGATTTCAAACTCTGTTCCGTAAAGGCTTCTTTCACGAGTAAGGCGGGGAATATAAAACTCACGCCGCTCCTTTTTTGCTTTTTCGGTCACGAAGGTCGGGGATGTAAAAATAAAGCGGAGTTGCTCAATCTGTGAGAGTTGCTCTTTCAGTTCCTGAAAGGCATAGATGGAGAAGCAAGCCGCCGCAATGGACAGTTTGCTGCCTTGCTTGATTTCTACGGACAAATCGTCCTTAAGAGTCTTTGTAGTATTATTTATAAGCTCCATTTTTCTACCCATCCTATTTTCAAAAGCAATCTAAATAAAATAGACTGTTTTCCGTATCTCTTGCCGTTCTCTCTGCGGATATAGTTTTTATCCTGCAAGGATGTTATGATCCGCTTCACGGTTGCGATGGATTTACCCGTTGCGCTCACAAGTTCCTGCTGCTTGATGCTTGGGTTCTGTGCGACCCGCTCCAAAACAGCCAGTTCCTCCAGCGAGCAGTTCAAAGTATCAAATTGATACTTTGAAACTTTGGGGCTGATACTTTGGGAAGCGCTCTCGTCCGCAAAATCAACCCCGTATATATTCCTCCAGATCAATCGGCCAATTCGTATCCGGCATATCTGCACCTCATTCCTTGCTCAGATCTTCCGTCTTGAAGGTCGTATACCCCTCATAGTAGTAGCTGTGGTCGATGCCTTTCATATAGACCTCACGGCTATTGATCTCGTCAGTCAAAGCCGCTTTCAGCAGCACCTTGATTTCCACGTTCTTGATGGGGCTGCGCTCCATGGCCAGCAGGTAGTCCTCCTTATCGACACGGCTCCAATCCACCACCTGCCCGATGCCGGCTTTCAGCATCTGGTCAAGCCACAGACGGGTGCTGCGGCCGTTGCCCTCTCGGAACGGGTGGGCGATATTCATCTCCACATATTTTTCGACGATCTCGTCAAAGGTGGACTGGGGCATCTTGTCGATGTTTCCAAGCGCCGCCTCCAGATACATCAGCGGCGCAAAGCGGAAATTGCCCTTTGCCAGATTCACCGTGCGCAGTTCGCCTGCAAAGTCATAAATATCCTCGAAAAGCGCCTTATGAATGGCTTGCAGCGACGCGAATCTGCCGGGTGCCAGCTTGTCCAGAGAGCCGCTTTCAAACAGTTCTACGGCTTTCTTCTTGCTGATCCGTTCCTCCTCGCGGGCAAGCTCGGCGGAGTTGGTGATGCCAAGTTTATTTTCAAGTGCCATCGTGGGCCTCCCCATCATTTATAATTGCTTTCTAAACAGCTCGTCCAAGGTTTTCCCGTCCCTGTCTTTCCACTCTATCCAACCGTTTGTCGAGCCTCCAAGTACAAAGTTGCTTGCACCGCTCGGTGTGTTGAAATCTAATGTAACATTCAAGATGTACTTTTCTCCAGCCTTGACAATAGATTGCTTGGACAGCAGCTCATCTCTAAGCCTATTATAGCTCTGCAAATGCGCCGGCTTATCCATGTTGATCTCGGAACCGTCCAGCACTTCAAATTTCTCACCGTCATACATGCCGCGCGCAGCAATGCCGTTCCGCGTGGTATGAAGAATGCGTTCCTCATTGATCGACCTTTTCGCATCATCCATCTTATAGCCCTGTGTGGCCATGATAAACTGGATTTCATCGTAAACTTCTTCCACTGCTACAAGGTCATATTCATCGATTTCATACTTCGGAACAACGCTGTTTTCAACCTTGTATCGCTTGGATTCCTGCGCCTTCATAATTGCAAATTTTTCAAGGCCGCTGATCATATCCAGCGTAAATGTTTTGCTCTCAGCAAGAAACATAATTGCTTTGTTCCAGAAATTTTTTGAACGGTTGTGATCGTCTAAACGATTGATGCCATTCCGCGTCTGTCCAATATAGATCTGCGCAATTCTGTTGTCATCACTCTCGTTGATCAAATAGTAAATACCCGGACGAGTAATTCCGGAAATATTTTTCGCCTCTGATAGGAGTGGGCGGGGAATTACATAGGTGGTCATCGTTGAGAGATTCCGGCGAATCGAGCGAATGCCGTCCGGCTGTCCATTATGATAGATCGTTTCCAGTTTCTTACTGATTGCCATAGGTCGCTCTCCTCCACCTGTACTCATAATTTTACAAAATAATTATACCACAAAACACCATATCCACAAGCAATATTTCGATGCTTGCGTCCCAGAAGCGGGATATAACAAAAACGGGCGCGCAGCCTTGAGAAAGGAGGCTGCGCGCTCTGCTTTTTGTCGTTGGCCTTGTTCAGACGGCATATATCTTGGAATAAGCTATCTCAAAGCCGCTTTGCGATCTGCCAGATCACCCGCTGTGCTGTCGTGACTGCGGCAATGTCTTCCTTCGTGGCAAAGCCGCGGGTGTTGACAACATGAGCAATTTGATTGATGTTATTTCCAATGCCGGCGAGTTGACGCCGGATTTCAGCGTATTCAGCGAGTGGTCGGGATCGGAGGTTCATGCCAGAGATCAGCGCACGGAGGAATACTTCCATTGGGAAGCCAGAGAGCATAGCCTGCTGTTTCAAATGTTCATGCTCCTGCTCATTCAAACGAAGCGATATTTTGATTGGTCGTTTTCTCATGATCGTTTTTCCTTTCAATTCATAAGGGGTTATAGGGGAATTGCTTCCCCTAACAAGTGCATTTGGACGGCCAAATGCTATGCTTGCGAAAGCAGCTTCCGTATAGCGGTTTCATTTTCGTGACAACGTTGTTGTAAAATTAACTTCTTGATTTATTGGTGTCCAATATGTATAATAATTGTGAGAAACTTTTGAGGTGAATGACCGTGCTACACGAGGAACGAACTGCAAATATTCTTATCAACAAGGCGGGTGGAAACGCCGGGCCGGATGCCAAGGGCTACCGCGTGGCTCTGCCATCTGCCTGGATGAAGGCCCTGGGCATCTCTGAGGGCAGCCGCACCGTAACGCTGCAATTTGATGGGGAAAGCATCACCATCCGCCGCCCTGCCGTGTCTGATTACGATGTCTTTCTGGCCAATGCCCGAAGCAGCGCTCACGCCCTCCTGATCCTGTACTACTACGATGGGAACAAGCTCTGTACGAAGATCTGTGCTGACCAAACCACTCATCAACTTGCCATCGAAAACGAGGTCAGTTCTCCCCTTTCCACCGCTTTCGGCGTGAACCGCAAGCCCACATGGGACGATTTGCAAACCTTCTTGAAAGACCGCTGTGTGCCGCAGGAGCGGGACGGTTTGAAATATTACCTGTCTGACTTGGGACTGGACTGCTATGACCCGCTGGCGATCATCCGCAAGACCGAAGGGCGCATGGCAGAGGATTCGTGCTGGATCAAAATTGTGGAGGGCTGAATATGTCGATCAGACTGACAACGGGAAGCCGCATCGCGGAAACCTCGTCTAAGGGCAATCAGGAAAAATGGCTGGCAGATGGCCGCTGGTACAAGCTGGATCTGTTCGGCTATGAAGGGCTGGCAGAAACCGTAACCTCTGCGCTGCTGGCACAAACCAATACCGGCGCGTTGGGCTTTCGCTATGTGACCTACCGCATGGAGCGGCTGGAAGCCCACGATCATACCCGCAACGGCTGTTCCAGTGCCAACTTTCTGCGCCAGGGCGAGGCCATTCTGACCCTTGCGGAGCTGCTGCGAAAAGGCGTTGGCCCGGACTGGCAGACCGCGGTAAACCGCCTGTCCAATCTTCAGAGCCGCCTTGCGTGGTTGGTGGAGCAGGTTGAGCGGCTGACGGGACTTGACCGCTTCGGCATCTATCTGACGTTGCTGTTCGAGGTGGACATGCTGTTCGGCAACGAGGACCGGCATCTGAACAACATCGCTGTGCTGCGCTGCGGTGATGGCTTTGACTACTGCCCCATCTTCGACTTTGGTGCGGGCCTGCTGTCCAACACACGGGACTATCCCATGGAGATCGAGCCGGACGCATTGGTGCGGCAGCTCAAGGCTCAGCCCATGAAAACGGGCTTTGTCCGACAGGTCCATGCGGCCCAAAATCTCTATGGGCCGCAGCTTCGCTGCGACTTTGCCGAAAAAGAGATCATGGCCTCCCTTTCGAAGCCGCTGGAGTTTTACGCCAAGCGGGATGCTCCCTATATCCGTGACCGTGTGACGGCCTGCATCAAATTCCAGCGGAAAAAGCTATTCTGATTTTCTGCCGTCCTCCCGCAGCCACGCGCCCCGCAGCACCATGCGGAGATACGCCGCCCGCCCGATGCCGTGGTCCTGCGCGGTGCGGGTGAGCCGCTCATATTCTGCCTGCGTCAAGCGGAGATTTACCTGCTTTTCCCGTAAGTTCTCTTTGTTCTTCATCTGATGATCCTCCCTATTATTCTTTTTTCGGCTTGGTATATATTTATCTCAGTATCGCTCTACTCAGTCTTATTAGACGCTGAAAATCAGCGTTCAGGTGCGCTGATTTTCAGCGTTCTTGAAATTCGAAAATCGAAAGTCAAGAAATTCGGTTTTCGAATTTCAGAGGGTACAGTGCAGACGGCTTCCCCAACCCCTGCCGTTTCCGGCGCAGCAGGCCAGCTTGCTCCAGTTCGGATAGCAGCTTCTCCGCCTTGCTGTGGGCGCAGCCCAAGTCCTCCATAATACGGTTGATGCCATAGTAAACAAAGGCGCGCCCTTGCTTATCGAACCACCCGCTTTTGCGGGAAAGTCCCATTTTGTCCAGCAATAATCCGTAAAGCAATTTTGCTTCACAATTCATGTTTTTGAATGGCTCCTCCGTAAACAACACCTTTGGAACACGGTAAAATGTAAATAGCTCTGATTCATGCTCGTAGAAATAATCCATATCGTTCCTCCTTGCCCGTTGGGGCATAAAAATAGCGGAGGCAGGCATTTGACCTGTCTCCGCTTGCGTTGATTTTTTGCTTTTGTTTCCTTCTTGGGGCGTTATTTGGACTCTCGCAGGATCTCAAGCGCTGCGCTTTTGATGTTGTTCATGGCTCCTACCCACGCCATTTGGTCCCGTGCTTTCAGTTCCTCGTTTACGCCCTGTGCCTCTGCCATCTGGCGGATGATGGTTTCCAGCAGCTTGTCCTCTGTGGTGTCCGGTTCCGGCGGTAAAAGGCAGGGATAATACTGTTCGCCCCGCAGCTCGTAGTAAATGCCGTTCTCAAAAATGACCGGCGGCAATGGCGGTAAATTCTGCTCCATAATCCTCGCTCCTTTCTGCCTCTATTGTACGGAAAAAATTTGTATAGCGCCAGTATGCGAAAATCATCGCTCTTCCCTGTCCTTTGCGCGGTAACGGGCCTCCAGCAGCTTGATGATCTCCCGCTCCATCTGCTGCGCGGAATAATTGCGCGGGAAATACTTCCGCAGCGACTCGGTTTTGATGCGGATTTGCTCCTTCTGATTGGGCTTTTCCTCGGTAAGAATGGCGTACAGCACTTCCGGTGTCAGCTTTGCCTCGCGGGAGAGCCGCTTCATGCGGAGTGACTGTGACAGCGACGGTGTGGCATCCTCCCGCCCGATCAAGTCCCACAGCTCCGTCTGCTCATCGCGGGTGAGATAAGACACCTCCACGGCGGGAGAAAAGGCGATGCGTCCATCGTCCACCATCTGAAGCAGCGGCGGAACAAGGTTGGTCAGGCGAATGTAGCGAAATACAGTATCACGGCTTTCGCCAGACTCATGGCCGATTACCGATGCGGTATCATATTTTGTCGCAACTTGCGACTGATTTTTCTTTGGCCTCCCCGCTTGCCGTTTCATGGCCTCCAGCTTCATCTTGTACGCAAACGCCTTTTCGCTGGGCAGCAGGTTTTCCCGCTGAAGATTGCTGTCCACCATCAAAATCACCGCTTCATCGTCGGTCATCTCCCTCACCAGCACCGGCACGGTGGGCAGGCCCAATTTCTGCGCCGCCAGACGCCGCCGATGCCCGCTGACCAGCTCGTAGCCCTCCCCTTTTGGCCGTGCCAACAGGGGCGATAGAACGCCGTGGACACGGATACTCTCCACCAGCTCGTCCATAGCGGCATCCTCCCGCACCCGATAGGGGTGCTTTGCAAAGGGCGTCAGCTTGTCCGGTGGGAGCTGCGAGATAAATTTCTTCACCATGCCGCACCTCCCTCCGAAAGCGCGGCGGACACATTCACATGGTAATGAAGGTCGGAGCCGCGATAATGGTAGTCCGCGTCAAAGGAATGGAGCCAGCCGGCATTTCGCACATTCACGTTTTCGCTCTCTTTTTCGGCTTGTAACCCTTGCGGCGCAAGGCTTTTTCGCGCTTGTGGCCCTTGGACTTCCACAGTCGGCACAGAGGAGCTGGGACATTTGGAAATAGTAGGTGCATTGGTCCATCAGTTGACCCGAAATCTGACCGAGGAGCAAATCCGAACCGCCGGGTTTGACACGTACTTCGTGGACCACACCACCGGTGTATTCCCGCAGTTTGCCTCCGGCTACCCCTGGTCCGCCGCAACAATGCAGGTCACCGGCGATACCATCGCCGATTTGACTGAGGACCTTGCAGCAGAACAGAAGGCCCGCGTAACGTATGACAACATTCTCCGTCTTTCCGATGACCCGGATGTCAATGACGTCATCAAGTTCCTGCGTGCCCGTGAGATCGTGCACTTCCAGCGTTTCGGCGAAGCACTGCAGTTAGCGAAGGACCGCTTGGATCAAAAGAATGTCTACTATCTCAATCCCAGCTTCGACAAATAACAAACAGCCCCGCCGCTTCTTTCGAACGGCGGGGCTTGTTTATAAACTCAGCGCTTATTGGACTGTCTCCAAATGTGCATCTGCTGCGCGGACTGCACCAGTTCCTCTCTGAAGTCGGGATGTGCAATGCCGATCAGGGCTTCTGCGCGCTCCCAAGTGCTCAGGCCCTTCAGGTTCACCATACCGTACTCCGTAACGATATAATGGATGCTGGAACGGGGGTCCGTCACAATGGAGCCGTTAGTAAGTGTGGGAACGATACGGCTCTTGACAGTACCGTCCTTACCGGTCACTGTAGAGGACATACAAATGAAGCTCTTACCGCCCTTGGAGAGATAAGCGCCCATCACGAAGTCCAGCTGGCCGCCGGTGCCGGAAATATGCTTGAGGCCGGCAGACTCGGCGTTTACCTGACCAAAGAGGTCCATATCCACCGCGTTGTTGATGGAAATAAAGTTATCCAGCTGTGCAATGACCTGAACGTCATTGGTGTAATCCACAGGCGCGGCCATGACATCAGGATTCTCCTTGATGTAGTCATAGAGCTTCTGCGTACCGGCTGCAAAGGCATACACCTGACGGCCGCGGTCCAGCCGCTTGTTGAGGCCGGTGATCTTGCCCGCCTTCGCAATATCCACAAATGCGTCCACATACATCTCCGTATGCACGCCGAGATCCTTCAGATCGGATTCCGCAATGAGGGAGCCCACCGTATTCGGCATACCGCCGATACCCAACTGCAGGCAGGCACCGTTGGGAATCTCGTTGACGATCATCTCGGCGACCTTCCGATCCACATCGGTGGGAGCACCGGAGGCACCCATGCAGGCCACGGCGGGATCATCGCCCTCCACAACCATATCCACGTCACGAATGTTGATCTCCGTGCCGGTCAGGCCGTAGACCCAAGGCATATTCTTATTTACTTCCACAATGATGGTCTTTGCGTGCTCCAGCATATCGCCCAGATGAGAAGCGGATACGGCAAAGCTGAAGTTGCCGTGAGCATCCATCGGCGTGACCTGAATCATCGCAACATCCGTCTTAGCGTTTCCGTCACGATAGAAGCGGGGCAGTTCGGAATAACGCATGGGGCCAAAGAAGCCCATCCCCTTCGAGATGATCTTCCGGTCAATGCCGCTGCAATGCCAGGAGTTCCAAGTAAAGTGGTCACCGGCGTCATCCGCCTTGCATACCTCGGGCATCCACATGGTCACGCCGCCGTGAATCTTTACGTCAAACAGCTCGTCCTTACGGGCAGCCAGCGCCTTATCCAGCGCCACCGGCTGATTACAGCACCAGCCATAATCCACCCAGTCACCGGATTTGACAACCTTCACCGCCTCATCGGCAGTTGTCAGCTTTTGCTGATACATTTCCTGTACAGTCATTGTCATAACCTCCATATTCTTCTGCATAGATTCGCAAGATACTTCATCGTTAAAATCTTATCATATCATCAAACATATTGCAAGCAAAACGTGAAAAAAATAACAATATTTCACGAGTGCTCTCTGCCCATATCAATACTGCGTTTTTTGTATATATTGGGCAAACATAAAAAGGCGGCTTTCCCTATATGGGAAAGCCGCTTTTCTTAAATCGGATTACTCCTCAACAGCCTCATCATCGGCGGCGGGAGTCAGCAGAGCACGGATGGACAGGGAGATTTTCTTCTTCTCCTCATCAATGGCCGTGATCTTTGCCTCAACGATCTGGCCCTCAGAGAGTACATCCTCGGGCTTCTCGATACGGTGATCGGCAATCTGGGAAATGTGAATCAGGCCGTCAACGCCGGGAACCACCTCGGCAAAGGCGCCGAAGGGCATCAGCTTGACAACACGGACCTCGGCCACATCGCCAACGCCGTACTTATTCATGAACACCTGCCAGGGATCGACGCTGTGATCCTTCGCGCCCAGAGAAATCTTGTGCTTCTCGGGATCAAAGGAGATGACATACACATCCATGGTGTCGCCAACCTTGCAGATCTCGGCGGGGTTCTTGATACGGCTCCAAGACAGCTCGGAGATGTGGACCATACCGTCCACGCCGCCGATATCCACAAACACACCGTAGCTGGTCATGGACTTCACGGTGCCGGTATAGTGCTTACCGACCTCGATGCTGCTCCAGATGGCCTCCTGAGCCGCCTTGCGGGCCTCATCGGTGACGCTGCGGATAGAACCGACCACGCGGCGGCGGGCACGGTTGACCTCCGTAATGCGAAGCTGGACCTTCTGGCCCTTCATGGCAGAGAGGTCGGCGCCGCGGGGCTGGCCGCTCTGAGAAGCGGGAACAAACACCCGGATGCCCTTGACAGACACCACGATGCCGCCCTTGTTCTCCTCCGTAACAGTGCCCTCCAGCACGGTCTTCTCCTCAACAGCGGTCTCGATATTCTCCCAGATCTTCTGGGCGTCCAGACGCTTCTTGGACAGCTCTGCATAGCCCTCCACATCATTGACGCGGACAACATAGGTCTCGACCTCGTCGCCCACCTTCAAAACGTCCTCGGGCTTGACATTGGGATCGTCGCTCAGCTCACTGAGCTTGATGTACGCATACTGCTTGGCACCAACATCCACCTGAACCTCAGTGGGAGTAATGCCCGTTACAATGCCGGTTACCTTCTCTCCTGTATTTAAAGTTTTGAAAGACTGATTCAGTAATTCCTCAAAGGACTCTTCCATGCCTTCCGTGGCCTTGATTTCTTCGCTCATCGTTGTTTTTACCTCCTTAATGATGCCCGCCGGTGTGGATGCGCCGGCCGTAAGTCCCGCAAGTGCACAGCCCGCAAAATCTGCCGCAGACAGCTCGTCCGCCCCCTCAATTTGAAGAACGCGTGAACAATTCTGCCGGCATATCTCTGCCAAATGCTGTGTATTTGCACTTTTACGGTCGCCAACCACTACCATCACATCCACCTTTGCGGCAATATCCGCCGCCTCGGTCTGACGCTTACGCGTAGCATAACATATTGTATCAAATATTTTCACATTTGTACACTGTTTTTTTAGGATTTTGCAGGAAGTTTCAAAAAGTTCACGAATACAGGTTGTCTGCGCCACCACTGTCACGGGTACGGACACATCAAAATCAGCGCCCTCGAGCCATTGCGTCAGCTCCTCCGGCCCCTGAAAGATCAGTGGATGGGCGCACCAGCTTGCCTCTCCCACCACCTCCGGGTGATGGGGCTCACCAATAATAATGACCTGACGCCCCTCCTGCTCGGCCTTGGATACCAGTTCCTGTATCCGAATCACGTTGGGGCAGGTGGCGTTTACACAGTGGACGCCCTGCCGCTCCAATGCGTCCAATACGCTCTTTAATTCTCCGTGGGAGCGAATCACCACCGTATCTCCGACTCCCAGCGTCTCCCGCTCCGTGGTCTTTTTGATGCCCCGGTCCGCAAGGTCACGCACCACATGGGCGTTGTGAATCAGGTCTCCCAGCATCCAGCAGCCGCCCGTCTCCGCCGCGGTCCGCTGCGCCAGCTCCACAGCGCGCTTCACGCCATAGCAAAAACCGGCGCTTTCCGCTAAAATCACCTGCATAACGGCTTGCCTCCCACCTGCTGACCGCCCAGCGCATAGGCCCGGCGCAACAGTTCATCCGCGATCGCCTGCATTTCCTCCGCCGTACCGTGGCGGCCGGTAACACTGGGCGTATAAGGCTCCCCAATGATAATACACGTCTGGTGGAACAGCTTTTTTTCTCCGTCCATAAACACTGGCACAAACACAGCCCCGGTACGCACGCCGATCACCGCCGCACCGCTGTGTGCATGGGCCGGAAGCCCGTCTGCCTTGCCGATGCCGCCGCGAATGACCGTTCCCTCCGGAAAAATCAGGAGATTTTGCCCGTCACGAATGGATTGAATGGCGGTTTTCACCGCCTGAATATCCGCGCCGCCCCGTTTCACGGGAAAGGCACCGCCAACACGAATGGCCCAGTTTAAAATAGGATTTCGGAACAGCTCCTCCTTCCCCATGACCCGGAGCCGGTAGTCCCTTGGCAGCGCTGTTGCCAGCAAAATTGGGTCCCAATTACTGGAATGGTTCGCCACCAACAATGCACCGTGACGCGGAAGATACTCCAATCCCTGCACGGATACAGGGTGCAGCAAGCGTGAGATCAGCAGGGCCACTGTAAAAATCAGATTGAAGAACAGCCCGAAGGGCTCAATCACCTTGGCATTCTTCATCCCGCGGTCCTCTCCCGGATGATTTTGAGCAGTGCCTCACGGCTCTGCCCGAAATCCAGCTCCGTTGTATCCAGTAAAACTGCGTCCTCCGCCTTCCGCAGCGGTGCGGCAGCCCGGTGAGAATCGTTATAATCCCGCTGACGCATTTCCTCCAGCACCGTTTCAAAGGACTGAGGCGTTCCTCTCTCCTCCAGCTCACGGCAGCGCCGACGGGCCCGCTCCTCCAGTGATGCTGTGAGGAAAATTTTCACCGTTGCGTCCGGGAGCACCACGGTTCCGATATCCCGGCCATCCATGACCACGTTGTTCTCCCGGGCCAGCTTCCGCTGCATTTCAAGCAAATGCGCCCGGACCGCCGGATGGGCCGAAACTGCCGAGGCGTACAGCGAGGTTTCAGGCAGGCGTATCTGCTCCGTCACATCCTTACCGTTCAAGGTCATGTGCTGAAGCCCGTCCGCCCCATAGCACAACCCGATCTCTAAATCCGGCAGCATCGCCGCCACCGCAGCAGCGTCCTTCGGGTCCCGCTTATTGACAAGCGCGGCATAGCCAATGGTGCGGTAGATTGCTCCGGTGTCCACATATAAATAATCCAGCTCCTTGGAAACACTTTTCGCCAGTGTGCTTTTCCCCGCGCCGGAGGGCCCGTCAATCGCAATACTGATACTCAATGAACTTCTCTCCTTTTATTTTGCAGCGTCCGCTGCGGATAAACCGGCGACATAGCCGGTGGACCATGCGATCTGCAAGTTAAATCCGCCGGTATACGCATCCACATCCAACAGTTCGCCCGCAAAGAACAATCCCTTTACACGCTTTGATTCCATTGTCTTTGGGTCAACCTCACCGATTTTGACTCCCCCGGAGGTCACGATGGCGTCCGCCACCGGGCAGGGGCCTGTAATCTCCACTGGAAAATGCTTCAACATTTCCAAAAGTGACATCCGCTGTTCCTTTGTAACGTCATGTACCTTTTGGCGTCCGGGGATACCGGACAGCTCAACCGCCACCGGAATCAGCTTCTGCGGCAGCAGATCATCCAAGGCATTCTGAAAGTCAGAATTGGCATATTTCGCAAAGTCCGACAGCAGCCGCTTATCCAACTGTGAAGACTCCAAAGCCGGTTTCAGGTCAATGGACAGCCGATAGCGCTTCTTATCAAAATGCCGCATATGAGCGGAGGCCGACAGAATCAGCGGCCCGCTAACGCCAAAATGGGTGAACAGCAGCTCTCCGAAATCCGTATACAGCTTCTTGCCATTTTCAAATACGGTCAGTCCCACATTCCGCAGGCTCAAGCCCTGCAGCCGCACACAGGGGATACCCGGCGCCACAATACCCTGCAGCGGCACCAGTGATCCTCGCAGTGGCGTTACCGTATGCCCGGCCTCCGCCGCCATGCGGTGACCGTCCCCGGTAGAGCCGGTGGCGGGATAGCTGACGCCACCGGTGGCCAACACCACTGCCGCCACCGGATAGAATTGCCGCTCTCCCCTTACGCCCTGAATTGCTCCGTTTTCGATTTCAAGCGCCTCTGCGCGGTCCCGGACGAGCTTCACCCGCAGCGCTTTGAGCCGCCGCTCCAAGGCCGCGCTGATGTCGAACGCCCGGTCACTGACCGGGAACACGCGGTTTCCCCGCTCCGTTTTCAGCGGAACGCCGAGCTTTTCAAAAAAGGCCATGGTATCCGCGCTGGAAAACCGGGAAAACACGCTGTAGAGGAACTTGCCGTTCTTCGGAATATTGTTCAGCAGCTCCTCATTGCTGCTGTTGTTCGTCACGTTGCAACGGCCCTTGCCGGTAATGTTCAGTTTTTTTCCCAAGCGCTCATTCGGCTCCAGCAGCGTCACATGGCCGCCGTTTTCCGCCGCAGAAATGGCCGCCATCATACCGGCGGCGCCGCCGCCGACCACGATTATCTCTCTACTCATCATCCGAGCTCCCAAACACGCCATACTGGTTCCACAGACTCTCCAGCATGGAAAAGGTTTCTGCCACATCCGTTCCCATCCGCGTTGCGATTCCCACCAGCAGCGCGTTGATAAGCGACATGGGCGCTGTCATGGAATCAATAAAGGACAGCATTTCACTGGGAGCCAGCAGCGCCGTTTCCGACAGCTGGGCCACCGGGGACTGCCGCTGATCCGTGATGGCAACGATCTCAATGCCCCGGGATTTTGCAAACTTCACGGCATTGATCGTATCTGCTGAGTACCGGGGAAAGCTGATGGCAATCATCACATCCCCCTTTCCGCTGCGGAAAAGCTGCTCGAAAATCTCGCCTGCGGCGTTTGCCTGAACCAGCGACACGTTTTCCAGCATCATCTGCATATAAAAATAGAGATACCCCGCCAGATGCGTAGAGGACCGGGCGCCGAATATGTAAATGTGCTTGGCCGCCACAATGCGTTCCACAGCGGCGCGGAACTCCCCGCGATCCTCATTTACGGCGATTTGACGCAGATTTTCCATATCCGCCTGAATGACGCTCCCTAAAATATCATCGCCGTAGCTGTTTTCCGCTGCCTGAATCCGCTGGGTGGAGGTCAGGCGGCTTCTGGCCATCTCCTGCAGCGCCTTCTGCATGGAGGGATAACCGTCATACCCCAGCTCCGCGGCAAAACGGACAACCGTTGACTCGCTGACCTCCGTCAGCTTTCCCAGCTTGCTGGCAGTCATAAAGGCCGCCTGATCGTAATGATCCAGAATATAATGCGCGATGCGCTTTTGCCCCTTGGAAAAGGCCGCCATCCGGTCTTCAATGGTATGCAGTACACTTTTTGACATCGTTTACTCCTCTGCTGAAACACCTTGCAGGTCTCAGCAGAAATTTTGATTTCCGCCGGATCTGTTTTATCCATAGCTATAGTTTTTCAAAAAAGCTCAAAGCCGCATTGATTATAGCACATTGCCTGCCGCTTGAAAATGGATTTTCGCTTCCATTTGCGTATTCCGCAAAAAATAGCCGCGGCAGGCGGCTATTTAAGCTCTGTTTTTCAGGTCCGCGACCTCGCGCTCCGTCAGGTAGCGCCATTTTCCAAGAGGCAGGTCTCCCAGCCGCAGTTGCTGCTCCCGCACCCGCTGGAGCCGCTGAACCTTCAATCCGCACTGTGCGCACATCCGCCGAATCTGACGGTTGCGGCCCTCATGAATCACGATGCTGAAAACAGCCTGTCCCTCGTCCTGTCTCAGCAGCCGCACCTGTGCCGGGCGAATCGGAAGGCCCCCGACATCCCGGACACGGGCCAGCCGCTCCGCGGCATTTTCCAGCGCGCCGGAAACCGTTACGTGGTACTCCTTCGACACCTCATGGCTCGGATGCAGCAGTCCTTGCGCCAGCACTCCGTCATTTGTCAGCAGCAGCAGGCCCTCCGAATCCATATCCAGCCTTCCCACCGGATAGATACGGCCCGCAATGCCACGCAGCAAATCCATCACCGTTTTTCGCCCCTGCTCATCCGATACCGTTGTCACATACCCGCGGGGCTTATTCAGCATGACGTAGATCGGCTTCGGAGTGGTCTTGACCGGCACGCCGTCCACGCAGATCACATCTGTTTCCGGGTCCGCCCGCTGCCCTAATTGGGCCGCTTCTCCGTTAACGGTCACCCGGCCGGCAGTCAGATATGCCTCAGATGCCCTTCTTGAGCAAATCCCCGCCGCAGATAATATTTTTTGCAGTCGTTCTTCCATTGCCGACTCCCTATGTCAATTATTTCAAGCGCCGCCCTTTAACTGTCCCAGTGCGGAGGCCGCCTCCGGCAGCACTGTTCGTCCGGCCAGCAGTGCAACACGCCCGATTTCCTTTCCATCAAGACGGAACACCGCATAGCCCAGGGTCTTTCCCGCAGTAACCGGCGCACAGGCCGGCGCGTCCCAGCAAAGCTCCGTTGTGACTTCCTCTGTCTCTGCCGTAGGCCAAGCAAAGCTGTCTGCCGCTGTCACCGGGAGCAGTGGGCCGATGCCGTTTTCCACCCTCAAATATGTGAACGTTTTTCCCCGTACCGCTAAGGTCCTCAGCGGATAGGCGGAAAAGCCGAACTCATACAGCGCCTGGTGATCCGCCCAGTCATTTCCGTCCTGCAGCGTCACCGCGATGAGGCGCTGCCCATTTTTTTCCGCGCAGCTCACCAGTGTGCGCCCCGCCGCCTTTGTATACCCGGTTTTCAGGCCGATGCAGTTGTCCATATAGCTCAGGAGCTTGTTGTGGTTGTGCATCGTCCGTCCGCCGATAGTCACAGTTTTTGTCGATGCAATTCGCATCAGCGTTGCGTCATGAACGGCGGCTCTTGCCAGCTTTGCCATGTCCCGTGCCGTGGAATAGTGCTTTTCATCATCCAGACCGTTTGGATTGGCAAAGGATGAATTTTCCATTCCCAGCTCCGCAGCAGTCTCATTCATCAGCTTCACAAAGCCGGACACCGTTCCGCCAACGTGCTGTGCAATAGCTACCGCCGCATCGTTCCCGGAGCAGAGCAGCAGCCCGTACAGCAGCGTTTCCAGCGTCAGGGTCTCCCCCTCCTTCAAATACATGGAGGAGCCCTCTGTATAGGCGGCTTCCCTTGAGACCTTCACCGAAGCATTCAGGTCACCATGCCGGATCGCCACCAGCGCGGTCAGTATCTTTGTAGTGCTGGCAATCAGCATTTTCTGACCCGCGTTCTGCTCATAGAGCACCCGCCCGCTGTCCGCATCCACTAAAATCGCGGAAGTTGCCGAGGTCTCCGCGGCAAATGTCTGGCAAGGAAAAGCACTATACAACATCAGTATAGCAAGAACTGCACAGGAAAACCGCTGAAGCAAGCATCATCACCCCAAACGCTGAGATGCCTTTAGTATACCCAGCTCAGACGATTTCCCCATCTTCTTTTTTATCGAAAAATTTTCCGATTTTGTCTACGATATCCGGCGCCATATCCACAATACGGTCCACAGTGGACACCGGCGGCACCGCCACCGGCATGACCCGCGTTGTTCCGTCCTTGATAACCAGAAAGGCCACTGGGTCGATCTTCACACCGGCGCCGCCGCCACCGCCGAAATTGTCCTTCCCCTGCTTGCCGTAATCTCCGCCTCCGCTTCCAAAGCCGAAGCTGACGCGGGAGATTGGTATCAGGGTCACACCATCCGGCGTGGTGATGGGCGCACCCACGATATTATTGGCATCCACCATTTCGTGCACCTTTTCCATGGTAGAATCCATCAGGTCACGCAGCGGACTTTTCTTTTCCATTTCCATCTGTCATTCCATCCTTTCCGGCAGGCCGTTGTTTTTTCTTCTTCAAATAGGTCAGAAGCCACCGCAGAGCGGGTATCGCCAGCGTCAGTCCGATTCGCACCAGCGTGCCGATACGGGCGGACAGGCCCACCTGACCGGAGGCCCTTACCGTCTCTGCGGAAAAATCTATGTCGATATGAATACGCGGATGTGGGAGCACCAATAGCTGCTCCAGCGCCGGAACAACGGTCCAGACCGTCCCCTGAAGTGTACCGTACTGCTGCGCCGCGTCTGCCGGTTCCTCCTGTCCGCCTAAAACAACGGACAACTCCATCGGGTCAATACGAATCCCCCGGCGGCTGCGCCCCAATGCTTTTTTTATGCTGGGCCACAAGACACCCGCCGCCTCGCGCACATCGGAAAACGTCGGCTTTGGAAACGCTTGTTTCTTCCCTTTTGCGCTCTGCGGCGGCTTTCGCTTCGGCTTTTGCTTTTCTTTTGCCCGTTTTTTCTCCGGAAATACCTGGAAACGAAAAACACCAAGCCGGACCGTCACGATCAGTTCATTTCCGAACCTGACCAGCACACCGACCCGGATGAGGCACAGCAATAGCAGCAGCACCGCCAGAACAGCGAATATCCATAAGGCCGCCACAGCCGCATCTCCTCTCAAAATCAGGATTACACTTCCTCGGTGCGCTCCGTATCCGGCTCCACACCCTCAGCGGCATCCACCACCTCGCCGACCTCGTTCAGCCGCATCTGGCCATCATTTCCCATATCCGGCATGGCCGGGAGTTCATCAAGGCTGCTCAGATGGAACGAGCGCAAAAATTGCTTTGTTGTGCGGTACTGCCGGGGACGCCCCGGCACCTGAAGCCGCCCGCATTCCTCGATCATACCTCTATCTATCAGCAGACTCATGGTATATGAGCTGTCAACGCCACGAATTTGGTCCACATAGGCCCGTGTGACCGGCTGATAATACGCGATGATGGTCAGTACCTCCAACGCGGGCTGGCTCAGCTTGGCGGGTTTTCGGATTTCAAACGCCCTGCGAATCGCCTCCACATAATCGGGGGCAGAGCAAAGCTGCCAGCAGTCCTCAATTTTCAAAAGCCGCATTCCCCGGCGCTCATAGGCATAGTAATCCATCAGCCCTTGTAAAATGCGCTCCGCCGTAGGCCGGTCGATTGCAAGAGCCACGCAGATGCGCTCAATGTTCACCGGCTCTCCCGACGCGAACAAGATGCTCTCCACTGCGGCTTCCATTTCTTTTTTATCCATGTCGGCCATGGTCCCTCTCCTTAGATGGTCAAATTCTCCGGCACAGTCCCCTCCTGCCGGACGGTGCAATCCGTCTCAGAGCCCGTCAGGCGCAGGACACGCGCCTTGCATAGCTCCAGCACTGCCAAAAAGGTAGCCACAACCTCGCTGCGGCTCCGGTTTCCCCGGAACAGGAAATGGAACGTCATCACGCCGCCCGCTTTCAGCCTTTGCAGAATCTCCCGCGCCTTGCTCTCCACCGGATATGGCTCATGCTGCACAATGTCCCGGAAGGACGCCCTGGGCGGCGGCAGCTTCCGCTCCGCACGGCTCTGAAGCTCCGCCATCGCCAAAATCAGGTCTCCCGGCTGGTGGCTGTACTCATAGACCTTGCCACGCTTCACCGGCTCCGGACCGCGGGTCATAATGTTCCGGCCAAATTCGCTCAACGGCTCCAATCGCTGGCTCACAGCCTTGACTTGTGCGTATTTTTCATTGCGCCGCCGCTCCTCCAAGGATTGAAGCAGCGCATCCATTTCACTTTTGGCCTCCTCATCCTCAATGGACAGCAGCATCCGGGTCTTGAGATACACCAGATGAGACGCCATAATGACAAATTCGCTGGCCACCTCCAGATCCATTTTCTGTCGCTGCTCCAGCCACACAATGTACTGGTCGCAGATCAGGGAAATGGAAATATCCTGTATTTCCAACTTATTTTTCCCCAGAAGAAACAGAATCAAATCCAGCGGGCCTTCAAAATCCTGCATCTCCTCCGTCCGGGAGTGAACCACCTTTTCCAATTTGAATACAGGACTTTCCAAAACCGATACCTCTCAATAAAAAATGTTGAACAGCACCTCATACACGCGGTAGATCGCGTTTCCCAGCAGGTTGCCGCCCAGCCCCAGCCATGTGATCGCCAGCAGGAGCAGCAGACCATAACGCTCATAGCGCATGAGCTTTCCATAGGCGTCATCCGGCAGAAGAACTGCCACTACCTTGGACCCATCCAGTGGTGGGAGAGGAATCAGGTTGAAAATCCCCATACCCACCGACATCGGCACCACGGTGTATAGACACCAGTTGAACAGCGTATTCATTCCATCGCTGTAGGGTGCGTAAAGATAGATGACCCGGCTGATGCCCAAAAACAGAATTGCCAGCAGAATATTGGAAATCGGACCGGCCAGAGCGGTGATGGCCATTCCCTGCTTCGGCTTGCGGAAATAATTAGGGTTGACCGGCACAGGCTTCGCCCAGCCAAAGCCCGCCACAAACATCAGCGCCAAGCCGAACCAATCTATGTGGCGCAGCGGGTTCAGGGAAAGGCGGTGCATGGACTTTGCCGTGGGGTCTCCCAAGGCCAGAGCCGCCAAGCCGTGACAGGTCTCATGGATTGTCAGACACAGAAACACTGCCGCCACGCGGAGCACCGCATCGGTGAGAGAGGAAAAATCCATAGCCTGAAATAAATTTTGCAGATAATGCAGCATAGTAACTCCAATTTGTCAAACACATACAAATCCAAATTAAAGTAATTATACCATTTCACCGGTCAGAATACAAGGGAATCCGGGAAAGTCTCTTTTTTAAAGGTCAGGCAGGCCGCAGCAGTAAAACAAAAGCAGCCGTTTCCGGCTGCTTTTGCGCTTCATAAACTTATCCGGTAAAGGCCGGTTAGCCCTTGACCATCTTGGCGATCTCCTCGGCGAAGTTCTCCTGCTTCTTCTCGATGCCCTCGCCCTTCTCAAAGCGGATAGCATCCACGAAGGTGATCTTGCCGCCCAGCTTCTTGGCAGCATCGGCAAGATACTGCTCCACAGTGCCGGTGAACACATCGCCGCGGACAAACTCCTGCTGCAGCAGGCAGTTCTCAGAGTAGAACTTGTTCATCTTACCCATGACGATCTTCTCGCGGACCTGCTCGGGCTTGTTAGCCATCTTGGGATCGTTCTCCATCTGGACCATCATGATCTTCTTCTCCTCGTCCAGAACATCCTGAGAGACCTGAGACTTGTCCCAGAAACGGGGATTCAGAGCGGCGATCTGCATGGCAACGTCCTTGCCCACGGCGGTGGCGTC
>ERZ856578.263-NODE-263-length-109511-cov-10.173520_pt1 | contig 109511 bp, 92 predicted proteins | sample MGYA00514384_ERZ856578 | MGnify/ENA primary metagenome ERZ856578 (study PRJEB29103, sample SAMN06111958) | human gut metagenome | biome: human gut; feature: ankylosing spondylitis patient; material: healthy_person | host: Homo sapiens | place: China:Hangzhou... | reverse complement strand
GCAAACATCTATGCGGGTGCGCCGGAGGAAAAAAGCTACGCATGGACGATAGCCCAGGTCAAGAGCATTATGAAAGATGAAACCTATATCGGCCATACCATCCACTACCGGGAAACGAACATTTCCTTTAAGAACAAACGGAGGGTACGCAAGCCCCAAAGTGAATGGGTGCGGGTGGAGAACACGCAGGAGCCGATTATCAGTGAGCAGGTTTTCCGGCAGGTACAGGAGCAGATAGCAAACCGCCGCAGAAAATGCAAGGACGGTACAACACAGATTTTTTCCGGATTGGTAAAATGTGCGGATTGCGGCTGGTCGCTGTCCTATGGGGAGAACAGGCAGAACAGCAAGCCTTACGGCCATTATCATTGTAGCAAGTACGGACAGGGCACACGCCAATGCTCCATGCACTATATCCGCTATGATGTGCTTTACGCCTATGTCCTCTCCCGTCTGCAATACTGGTCGGGGCTGGTACAGCATGATGAAGAACGGCTTTTGAAGCGGCTGTTAAATGCCACTGATAAGGGACAGGCCGCCGCAAGAAAGAAGCAGGCCGCCGAACTGAAAAAGGCAGAGAAGCGGAAAGCCGAAGTCGATACCCTGTTTGCCCGGATGTATGAGGACTGGGCGGCGGGGTGTATCACGGAATACAACTTCTCTATGTTGTCCGGGAAGTACCAAAGCGAACAGGCTGAACTGGACACAAAGATTGAACAGCTTCAATCCGCTATCGCCACTGAAAGCCAGAACGCCGCAGACGCAGAAAAATGGATTGCCTTGATGAAAGAGTGCGTCAATCCAACAGAACTGACCGCCGAACTTTTGAATACGCTGATTGAAAAAATCGTTGTCCATGAAGCGGTCAAAGGTGAGGACGGAAGCCGGGAACAGGAGGTAGAAATCTTCTACCGCTTTATCGGCAAAATTGATTGAATGATACCAATATCTTTAACTATGTGATACCGGTGTGACTTATCCGGATATCACGCTGATCTCTTCCATCTGCGAGGCGCTGCATATTACAGAGCATGAATTGATCACAGCCAGCGAGGATCTGCATCAAAACGAACTGGAGAAGCAGGCGCAGAAATATCAGCGCATCAAACAGGGTTATCGCCATATTATGCTTGCGCTCTATGGCCTCTCCCTGCTAATCTGTTTCATCTGCAATCTGGCGATACAGCATACGCTCTCCTGGTTCTTTATTGTGTTGGCGTCGGAAGCGATCGCCTTTTCTTTGACGGTGATGCCCGCGCTGGTTTCAAAAAACCACGGACTGTGGACGTTGGGGTCTTTTTATCTTTCGCTCAACCTTTTATTGCTTATCTGCCGGATTTATGCAGGCGGTAATTGGCTGGCGGTCACCTTCTGTGCGATCACGCTCGGTTTTGCAGTGATTTTTCTGCCGCAGGTGCTTCGGCAGGTTCCTTTGCCGCAAACGCTATCCTCCCATAAGACGCTGCTTTGTTTCCTCGTGGATACGCTGCTGATTTTTGCGTTGGTCACGGTGTCGGAACTGATGATGGGCTCTCCCGCCCGGTTGCTGCCTGTAGATTATCCAGTCGTGCTTTATGGCATTACACTGCCCTGGCTGTGCATGGTTGTCATCCGCTATCTACGTGTCAATCCATTTTTCAAGGCCTCCATTTGTGCGGCTGGCACGGGCGTCTATTTCTTTTTTACGAACAGTATCCTGCACACGCTCATTGACGGCGCGCCGTTTACTCTTCCGCCCGTCGATTTAAGCGCTTGGGGCGACCCATCATTCTGGGCAAATCCGGCCTATGGAAGCGTGCAGAATGCGAATATCTGTTTTGTCGTGACGGTAGTCTGCATAGGCGTCGGTCTGCTATTTGCCGCTGGCGGCATCGCTTGGGCATTGACACGGAAGAATACAAAAAGCGCAGGAAGATCCACTGCCAAATAGAATGGCGGGGCAGGAGAGGCTGCGGCTGTAGCCGATCTTCTGCCACACAAAAAACAGGCCCGATGCGCAAATCATGCACATCGGGCTGATCTATTTATTTCTTTCGGCTGACCGGCATCCATAGCTCAACATATCCCTTTTGAGGCGTGCCGCCGTACATCTCCATCTCGGGGCCATCCGTTTTTTCAAATTCCGAAGCCGGGAGCCATTCCTGATAAAAACGCTTATACAGCCTATCCATCGGTTCCGCCATATTCCAATCTGGTATTTCTGCGGGGAATACGGCCCATGTAGCGGCCGGCACTTCAACAATTGTGTAGCCCTCCGTTCGGCTGTCCGGCGTGACAAAGCTGCACTGCATATAGGGATATGTGGTGTCGTCAACCTTCCGGTAGTTCATAATTCCATGGATCCGGCACATAGCTTGGGTAAACATGGTATCGTAAATGGGAAGCTGCACTGCACCTGCGTCCGCAAATAGTTTTTCGTAAAGCCCGCTTTGATGATTGGCATTCCACATTTCACCGGCGCTTGCATAATAGGTTTCATCGCCAACGGTTGAGATCAGGCCTTCGATGCCGAATAATTGGAACGGCTCCGTTTTCACAATGCGGTAATTCATTTCTCCAACTCCTTGTATGGTTATTTGAAAGGTGATGGGAGGAAACAGTCGCAGGGAAACGTTTGATTTTTTCGCTTCGCTTGGCGTAACGCCATGAAATGCCTGAAACGCACGCGCAAAAGAAACCGGCGAATCGTAGCCGTATTTCAGCGCTAGGTCGATCACCTTGACGCCGCTTTGCTGCAACTCAAGCGCGGCTAAAGTCAGCCGCCGCCTGCGCACATATTCGACAAGCGATAGATCAGCGATAAAGGAAAACATGCGCTGGAAATTGTATGCGGAACAGCCTGCGAGCTGGGCAAGCTTCTGATAATCCAGCTCCTCTGTGATATGCTGCTCAACGTATTCGATGGCAGCGTTCAGCCGTCTTGAAACATCCAAGTTTTCCTCCCCCTTCCTTTTAACAATAGCATACAGGGCCGGCAGAATGATTTCGCAACTTTTTCTGCACAGAATCCGTGTTGTTTCTATCATACCTGTTTTTCCATGGTTTGAAAAGCGTGTTTCGATCATGGCCAGCATAAAAAATGGAAGCCTCTATCGCATCCACTTCGAATGATTCCTGATCAATTTGCGCTTCCCTTGCCGCTTTGGTATAATAGCATCAAACAAATTTTGTTTGATGCATGGTATAACCGTGTCGAACAATTTGTTTGATGCATTGAAAAATAAATGTGATTCAGGAGAATGAATGGGTATGCTTTCCAAACAGGCTGAAAAATTGCTCCCTCTCGTTCAAAAGCCGGGGCGCTATACGGGAGGGGAACTCAATTCCGTGATGAAGGAGAAAGATGAAGTGGAGATCCGCTTTGCCTTCTGCTTCCCTGATACCTATGAGATCGGTATGTCCCACCTCGGCATCAAAATTCTATATAGCCTTATCAACGCGCGTGAGGACGCCTGGTGCGAGCGTGTTTTTGCGCCGTGGACGGATATGGAGGCCCTCATGCGGGAGCGCCATGTGCCGCTCTATGCGTTGGAGAGCGGCGACCCTCTGACAGAATTCGATTTCATTGGATTTACCATGCAATATGAGCTCAGCTACACCAACGTGCTCAATATGCTTGATCTGGCCGGGCTCCCCGTGCGCGCAGAGGAGCGAAAAGCGCTTACCCCCCTGGTGATCGCGGGCGGTCCGTGCGTATGCAATGCCGAGCCCTTCGCTGAGTTTGTAGATATCTGCCTGCCGGGGGAAGGGGAGGAGGTTATGAATGACCTACTGGACCTCTTCCGGGAATACAAGGCACGCGGTGCGGATAAGGAAACGTTTTTGAAGGCCGCAGCGCGGATCCCCGGCGTTTACGTCCCGTCGCTCTATACCGTCGATTATAATGGAGATGGCACAGTGAAATCCATCCTGCCGCATGGCGGCGCGCCGGAAAAGGTGACCAAACGGATTATTTCCGATTTGGACAGGGTGTTCTATCCGAAAAAATTTGTAGTGCCATTTATCGAGGTGGTGCATGACCGCGTCACCAGCGAAATTTTCCGCGGTTGCATCCGCGGCTGCCGCTTCTGCCAGGCCGGCTTCCTCTATCGCCCGATCCGGGAGAAAAAGCCGGATACCGTTAACCGGGATTGCAAAACGCTCTGTGAATCCAGCGGCTACGATGAAATTTCCCTCTGCTCGCTGAGCACGAGCGACTACACCGGCCTGCAAAACCTTCTCAACGGCCTGTTTGAATGGACGATTGGCGACCAAGTCAATGTGTCGCTGCCCTCCTTGCGGGTGGATAATTTTTCTCCGGAGCTAATGGAGCAGATTCAGAAGGTGCGCCGCAGCGGGCTCACCTTTGCGCCGGAGGCAGGCACGCAGCGGCTGCGCGACGCAATCAATAAGAACGTGACGGAGGATGAAGTGATGCGCACCGTGCGCAGCGCCTTCGCGGGCGGATGGACGGCGGTCAAGCTTTATTTTATGCTTGGCCTTCCCACTGAAACGCTCGACGATGTGGCAGGCATCGCCCGGCTTGCCCAGCGGGTGGTGGATGCTTACTATCAAAACCCCAATAAGCCAAAGGGCAAGGGCGTGCAGGTGAGCATCAGCGTCGCCTCCTTCGTGCCAAAGCCCTTTACGCCTTTCCAGTGGGAGCCGCAGGATACGATTGAGATGCTTCATCAGAAACAGCGCCACTTGAAGGAGAGCGTGACCTCCCGCAAGATCAAAGTCAGCTGCCACGATGTGCAGACGAGCTTCCTGGAGGGTGTGTTTGCGCGCGGCGACAGGCGCCTCGGAAAAGTGCTCGAATGCGCGTGGCGCAAGGGCTGCAAATTTGACAGCTGGGATGACCAGTTTCATTTTGACCTCTGGGAGGAGGCGTTTCAGGAGTGCGGGATTGACCCGCTGTTTTATACCAACCGCCGCCGCTCGTTTGACGAGGTGCTTCCCTGGGATCATATGGATTATGGCATCCGCAAGGAGTTCCTGATGCGTGAAAATGAAAAAGCGCACCAGAGCATGACCACGCCGAACTGCCGCGAACAGTGCGCAGGCTGCGGCACAAACCGTTTGAATGGGGGCAAATGCGATGCGCTGTGTTAGAATCTGGTTCGCCAAGGAGGGCAAAGTGAAATATATCTCCCACCTCGATGTGATGCGCTGTATGTCGCGCGCCGTGCGCCGGGCCCGGCTGCCGCTGTGGTATACGGAGGGCTTCAACCCCCACCCCTATATGATGTTCGCCCTGCCGCTCTCCCTGGGGTTTTCGAGCCAATGCGAATCCATGGATATCCGCATCGAAGGGGAGATGACGGATGCCGATATTGCGGGGCGTATGCGCGATGTGATGCCGGAGGGGCTGCGGCTTCTCTCCGTACGGGAGCCGGTGATGCAGCCGTCGGAGATCGCCTTTGCGGATTACCGGGCCCAGCTCTGCTTTGACGCCCCGGAACTGGCGGCGGGCTTTCTCCATGGTGCGGGCGCGGCCTTGGCAGGGGAGAGCCTAATCGTGCAGAAGCCCGGCAAATCCGGCCGTAAAAAGGTGATGAAGGAGATTGACCTGCTGCCGCTGATCGCAAGCTGTTCGATGGAACAGAAGGAGCGTGCCGTTCTCCTGAAGCTGATACTCCCGGCGGGCAATCAAACGAATATTAGCCCGGCTCTTTTGCTGGATGCGCTGGAGGAAAAGGCGGGCGTGCAGGACGTGGGGAGAGAGATCACCCGCCTCGAGCTGTTAACGAAGGATTTGCAGATGTTTGAATAGGCGTTTCAGCCGCCCGTAAAAAACGATATAGAAAAAAACGGCGTTTCCGGCGGCCTTTCAGCCATTGGAAGCGCCAATCTGATTCGCGGGTCAAGGTTGATAAGGATTGTGAAGCAGCAAGCCGCTGCCGCTTGCGAAAATTTGGCCGGAGTGTCCTGATAGCTTTTTTATATTTTAAAAAGGTAGGCATAGACTATTTTTGATCGATGTTTAGCGGAGGTGCACTTTGGAGGATTTTCTAGAATTTATAGAGCACATCAATAACGGGCAGCAACGCGCCCGCACACAAGAGGTTTTGGAATGGGTTAAAAGTCAATTTCCAAATTTAGAGGCCAGGATTGCATGGAATCAACCTATGTTTACAGAGCACGGCACATTTATCATTGGCTTCAGCGTATCCAGCAAGCATCTGGCAGTTTCGCCTGAGCGCGCAGGGATGGTCCGGTTTACGAATGAAATCACCAAGGCGGGCTATAGCCAAAGTAAAATGTTGTTTCGTATCAGATGGGAGGAACCTGTAAACTATATTTTGCTGGATCAAATAATCCGCTTTAATTGCATAGATAAGGCAGAATGCAAAACCTTTTGGAGAAAATAATTGCGCCGATTTGGCGAAACGCTTATGCTGATTGATAGGCGACAAGGCTCTTTAATACAAAAATAAAGTCTTGAAACCATTCAAGTTTCAAGACTTTATTGGTCGGAGTGACGGGACTTGAACCCATGGCCTCTTGGTCCCGAACCAAGCGCGATACCAAACTTCGCCACACCCCGGTGTCGCAAGCGACGGTTTAGATTATATACGAAGCCTCAGAAAAAATCAAGGCTTTTTTGAAAAAAAACCGGGGAAACGGCGCATGTCTTTATTCCATATCAAAAACCACGGCCTCGATTGCCTGGGCAATTTCCGATGTTGTCAGCCTGGCAACACCAAGCGAATCCAGCATTTGATCCGTTTGCGTTTCGGTAGTGTCCAAATAGCGAAAGTTGAGGTTTTTCATCGCGTTTTCCAGCACGGCAGCCTCTTCCGGCGTGTTTTCCGGCTGTCGGCGCTCCAGTTCGAGCAGCTGCATCGTAATGGCCAAAGCCTGTGCCTTGGTGAAAAGCGCATTGGACGCCTCCTGCTGAAATTCAATCACCTTGTTGAGCGTTCTCATACTTTAAAAATCCTCCTGTTTTGATATCTTACCATGCCATCTGCTTTTTCGGAAGGAAAGGCGGATGAGCCGGGTTTCGCAAGAGTGGCAGGTATATTTCAGTTGCTTCCGGCGTAGAGATGAAAGTGGCGGTATGGAAGGTTTTACAAAGGCAAAATCGAAAAATAGACGCTGCTGTTTCTGCTATTCTTAAAGAACATAGTTTTGGATGCAAAAAACAGCTGCACAGGCTAATATGGCTTGGAGGGCTATTTCCGCAGGGAGCCCCCACATGAATTTCCGGTGCAGCGTTTTATGCCGGATGGCCCGCATGGTCAAATACATTGCGAGCGCTCCGCCAGCCAAGCCAATCAGCATCAGCGTCCGTTCGGGAATTCGCCGCTCATGCTGCTTAGCGCGTTGTTTATCATGAATGGTGAGAAAAATGGCCAGCAAAGAGATAGCGATCAGATAAGCGCCGAGCGCACAGAGAAACGCCGTCATAGCGATTCGCCATCCTGTGCGACGGCCTTTCCCTGTTTCAGCAGGTGGAAGCGGCTGTTTGTGAGAAATGCGGCGTTGCCATTTTCAAAGGCTTTGGCGGCGTTTTCTTCGAGTTCAAACACGCTGGCGCATTGTGGGCAAACAGCGAAATAACGGCTGTGAAAGGAACGCACCGGAATTTCCATCACTTTAAAAAGCTCAAAGCTGTTGAAAATGCGCATCTTCACGGCCTGCCTGCAAGCAGGACATGCAATTGCCGGGCTGGATCCGGTTGGTTTGATTTTGCTGTGAAAACGAGCTGGTGAAAACATGAGGCTTTCCTCCGTCCAAATCATTTTGGGAAGCTTTCTCTTATCGTATTCGTATTTTGAGATTCTGTCAAGGCGGAGGGTAAAATTATGATGGGGAAAAGGGGAAAAGATTGCATGAAACATTTGGCTGCCTCCCTGCTTACCTGTTTAATGCTGTGCTGCATACTTGCCTCCTGCGGAGCTCCGCCAGAGGGGGAAGAAAGCAGCGTGCCTTCTGGGGAGGCACTTTCCCTCAAGGCGCAGGAGCCGGGCAGTGATGAAGCGCCGCAGAAGGAGATGCGCGCGGTGTGGATTACCTACTACGAAATCTCCATGAAAGCGCAAAATGGCGGAGATGAATCGCTGTTTTATCAAAAGGTGGATGAGATGTTTAGCCGTGTACAAAACGCGGGGTTTAATACGGTCATCGTGCAGGTTCGTCCGTATTCAGACGCCTTTTATCCCTCAAGGATTTTTCCCTGGAGCGCTTATCTGACCGGCACCCAGGGAAAGGACCCCGGCTACGATCCGCTTGCCATCCTGGTTGAGCGAGCGCATGCGCACGGGCTTTTCATCCATGCATGGTTCAACCCATACCGCGTTTCTTACAATCCGGATTTTGCACTTCTCTCCAAAGACAATCCGGCACGCAAATGGAAAGAGGATGCGGATAAAACCAATGACGGCTGGCTGATCGTTTTGGAAAATGGGATTTATTATAACCCCGCCGTACCGGAGGTGCAGCGCATGATTATCGACGGCGTGCGGGAAATCGTCGAACAGTATGAGGTGGACGGCGTGCATATGGACGACTACTTTTACCCGTCTACCGAGGAAAAGATCGATCAGGCGCAGTACGATCGCTATGTGAAAGACGGCGGGCAGTATTCCCGCGCCGCGTGGCGGCGTGAGAATGTAAACACGTTTGTCAGCGGCCTGTATGCGGCAGTGAAGGCGATCCGCCCGACGGTATCGGTCGGGATCAGCCCCGCGGGCGATATTGAAAAGAACCGGGAGGAGTTGTATGCAGACGCCGCCCGTTGGGGCGGGGAGGAAGGCTATGTCGACTACCTCATGCCACAGCTTTATTATGGCTTTGAAAACAGCGCGAGCCCCTTTGAAAAAACTGCCCGGCAGTGGGCGAATCTAATCCGGTGTGATAGCGTCAAGCTATATGCAGGGCTGGCGATCTATAAAAGTGGTGAGGAGGATCAATATGCCGGCCCGGAATCCGATCAAAAGCAGGGGCCACGGTATGAATGGATCAACCATAGCGATATCATTTCCCGTCAGGTGGCTTGGGGCCGGAAAACGCAGCCGTATGCCGGATTTGCCCTGTATTCCTATCAATATTCGTTCGGGGATTCACGCTCTAAACAGTTGCAAAAAGAATGGAACGCATTGAGCGCTTTGCTGGAAAACAAAGAAAAATAAAAGAGTCTGCAAAAATGTTGTAAAAAAAGGAAAATGCAAGGTTTTGCCTTGACAAGCGAAGCAGGCTCGTCCTATGATAAAAAGGATCGAATGGAATGACAGCATGTGCATGACATAGAAAAATAACAGGATGGAAGATTGGGGGCAGGGGTGTGAAGAAACTGCGGAAGGAACAATGGATTTCATTCGGCCTATTTATCTGTGTGCTTGGCATCGTGGCAGGCTGTACGGCTTTCAGACATTTTGCTGGGGCAGAAACCCCGCAGGGGGGCGGAGACCTCAACGTGCTGGCGCAGAGCGAGGGGGAAACGCAGCAGGTATCCCCACAGGTGAAAAAAAGCCTGCCGCGTGGCGCGGGCGCTTGGCTAACGGCAGGAGTGGATTTTCCCGTAAAATCCTCTGCGGAAAAAGCGCGCAGCGGGATTGACAGCGTGCTTGACCGCGCGGCGGAATATGGGGCTGCGGTTGTATTTCTCGACGCGATACGCAGCGGAGAGGCGGTGCAGGCCGGTTCTCTCGATACACTGCGCTACGCGATTGGCAGCGCCTCGGCAAAGGGCTTTCAGCCGGTAGTATGCGTTCCGGCCGCAGATGTGATCCGGATCGGCAAGGATGGAATCACACTGGCTCCAGAGGTTTTATCCGCGCTGTGCCAGAACTATCAGGTGGAGGTTCTGCTGCTGTCCGGCTGGAGGGAGCTTTCGTTTGAGCCTTGGGGAGCCGCCGTTGTTGAGAAGCAGGAAGCGCTGACCAATGCGGTGCAGCAACTGCGCAGCGCAGCGGAAAAAGCGGCGCCGGGCATTGTGTTCGGCGTAGAATCGTCGCTGGTTTGGTCGAATGAGGCGAGCGGGACCAAGGCCTCCTATGAGAGCCTAAAAAACGGCTTTGCCGATATCAAGGGCTGGATGGAGAAGAAACTGGCGGATTTCATTTATCTTTCCTCTGCGTCGCTCACAACGGATCACAACGTCCCCCTGGAAACAGCGGCCGCATGGTGGAATCAGGCAGCGGTTGATACGGAAACGGCGCTCTATATGGAGCACAAGGTTTCTAGTGGCCTTGCAAGCGAGGAAAATGGCGTTTTGCCGGACGAGCTTGCCGTCCAGATGGGGATTGTGGCGAAAAATAGGGCCTTTTTCGGCAGTGTGCTGGATTCTATTTCCGCGCTCGAACAAGCGGAGTATGGGGAAAACGCTTTTGTTAAGAATTATTTGACAGGCGGTGTCGAAAAGGTCAAAAAAGAGGCAAAACTCTCTATTTTAAATTATATCGATCTCAAATTCACAGCGAAAAAGGACAAGCTTACATTCCTCGGCACAAGCGTTCCCGGAACGGAAATCACCTGCAATGGACAAAAAGTGAAGCAATCCCCCTTTGGCTGCTTTACATATCCTGTCAATTTAAAAAAAGGGGAAAATACCATCCTGTTCCGCCAAGGGGATCAGGAGCTGAAGTATACGATTCTTTTCGACGAAACGCTGATCCGCTCCGTGGCGCCGTCAGCGGCCACCTATGCCAGCGGCGGTTCCAAGCTGGAAATCACGGCGATTGCAGTGCGAGGCGCCAGCGTATCCGCCAAAATCAACGGCGTTACTGTGCAGATGAAGCCGGGCGGCGGGGATGAAGAGGAGCCGAAGAAAGAGGATTCCAACTTTATTTCTTATATCGGCATCTATACGCTGCCCCAAAGCCGGGCGGATGCGCGCAATATCGGCAGCTTTACCGTATCTGTCACCTACGATGGGCGCACTGCCCAGATGAAGGGCGGCAGCGTGACAATCAATGCGAAACCGCCTGAAATTGATATTCCGATTGTAACGCCGGATACGCCTGCTGCTCCCGACTCCACCGGCCCCGATGATACGACCTCACAGGGCGGGGCCGACACGAAGCCAAATACCAAGCCTGATGACACAACGGGCGGCGGCTCGGCAGATGATTATTTTGCCAAGCAGCTTACCCCTTACCAATCGAATGGTGTGCCGGGTTTTGCCCGCATGTGTGAGGTGACTTCAGACGATGCGGAAACGTTGCCGGGTAACACCTCCAATGATGCCTGCGGCCCAACCTATGTGCCAATTTTGAAAGGGACTTTTGATTATATCATTGAGGAGACGAGCTATAACGGCAACCTTTATTACAAGCTGAAATCCGGCCGCCGCGTTTACCGGGAGGATGTTAAGGAGATAAAAAAAGGTTATTCGATGCCAAGCAATTCCGTGAAGGTGAAATCCTCTTCCACAAAAGGCGATACCAATATCACACTCTATACCAAGTGGAAGGTGCCGGTCGATGTGGCTTTTACGCCGCAGAAATACGTCAACAGCTCTGATAACCGGCCCTATGCGGTTAACAGTTTCACTGCACAGAGCGTGGATTTCATTTTCAACTATACCGCGTCGGCCAGCGGCAGCGTGAATCTGTCGGGTAGCAATGCGTTCAGCAAGGCGGAATGGATTGTTGATAAGAAGAATTTGAAAACGACCCTGCGCCTGCATCTCAAGCGCACTGGCTCCTTCTATGGCTATTCCATGAAATATAATGCGGATGGTTCCCTGACGATTTCGTTGAAAAACAGCGAAGGCACTTCCCTGAGCGGCTACACGATCATGTTGGATGCAGGCCACGGCGGCTCAGACCCAGGTGCGGGCAGTTCTGCCGGGTGGGAAGCGCCCGCAACACTTGCTATTGCCAAAAAGGTGCAGCAGAAGCTGCAATCAGCGGGCGCGGCTGTCATCATGACCCGCTCAGGCGATAGCTATGTGTCCCTGGAAACCCGGCGCGATGCGATCCGCTCCAAAAAGCCGGATCTGTTCATCAGCATCCACTGTGATGCAGCGGACACAAGCAGCGCAATGGGAACCACCGGCTTTTATTACACGCCCTATTCTTATGGCCTTGCGGATTCGATCCATGACCGCCTGGTCAGCACCTGGCGGGATCAGATCTATAAAGGGACGAGCGTAACGGTATCCAAAATTGACCGCGGCACCCGCTTTTATCCCTTCCGCGTGAACCGTGTGCAGGAGTGCCCATCGGTGCTCATTGAATATGGCTTTATCACCAACGCAAACGACCGCAAAGCACTGCAAGACGGCGCAAAGCAGGATTTGCTCGCGCAGGCTACGGTCGATGGAATTAAGGATTTTCTCAAGGCAAGGGGATAAGAAGATGAGAAAAAAACAGGGCCGGTGGTAAATGCTACCGGCCCTGTTTGGCATAGTTAGACGAACGGAATTTTCTTCTATCCCAAATCAACAAACCGTTCTATCTTCATTTTTAAATGATATTTCTGCCGAAGCGCCGCTATCTGTGCCATCATTTCCGACTTGTGGTGCAGATCAATTGCCTCCTGATCTTTCCATCTGTCAATGAGCAAAACCGATTCTGAATCATCCATTGGGAAATAATATTCATATTTTTCATTCCCCGCCTCGGCACGAACTGCATCAACAATTCCCTCTGCCGTCATCTCTTCTACAAATTTTCGAGCGTTTCCATTTTTTCCGGAATATAAAATGTTCACGGTGATACTCATTGCATCCTGCTCCCATCTTCCTTTTATTGTTTTAAATTGCAATTGCTTCGTCAAAGAGGAGCCGCCCAGCGTTAAGCTGTTTTTATTTTAATCGCCGCCTTTGAGAATGTCAAACGCCATGGAGTCCACGATTGATTTTGAAAAGAAAGAAGGCCATATCGATGACCATTCGAAAAGCGATTCGGCAGGATCTTCCATTCCTGCTTTCTCACGACAGGCACATTGCCGCAGACGAAATCCGATCTGTCGTGTCTCTCGGCAGGATGCTTGTTCTGGAAGAGAAGGAGCACATCATCGGCTGGCTGCGGTGGAATTTGTTCTGGGATAACACGCCGTTTATGAATATGCTGTACGTTCTGGAAGGGGAGCGGGGAAACGGCCGCGGCAGGCAGCTCGTTTCCCATTGGGAAGCGTTGATGAAAGCTAAAGGGTATCCGCTTGTAATGACTTCGACCCAGTCAGACGAAACCGCCCAGCATTTTTATCGGAAGCTTGGCTATGTAGACGCCGGAGCGTTGCTTTTGCAGGATGAGCCGCTTGAAATCATTTTGACGAAGGCTTTGCGGTGAAATGATAGCAAGCTCCTATTCTACTTGGCGAAAGGGCTTTTATAATAGCTTCAAACATTTTATTTGAAGCAAGAGCGTTTTTACACATATGGTAAATAGCCTCACGAATCTCGAGCTTCGGAAAACATCGAATCATCGAGTGGAAAAGACAAATTTTTCTGCTTTTTTTGACGAAGGTGCGCAAAATAAAGCGGAGGAGAAAGAGGAATGGGGAGCAACGGATATTGACGTAATCCGCCATCCATGTAAGAGCGTTTGGAAACCTTTTGAGAGTGTTTGCATTTTACTGTACTTTTTTATAACAGCATGGTATAATATTTTACAAAGAATTTGCTATAACTAAGTTGAAAATAGCCAAAATTTATTATGCGTAATATTTGTATCGGTGTATCAAGAAAATCCGGGGGATCATGTAGCTGGAGGAGCGGCTAAGGTGCTGAAAGTCTCCGTTATCCTCTATGCCCCAATGCCTAAGACGCTCGGGCCAGAATACCGGGGCAGTGCTTTTGGCCTTTTCAGCTGGTGGCAGGATTGCATCAGTGTACAGGGGTACACATCGGTTTTTAGCACTGTGGCCGCGCCCCTGGCTGCGTTATCCTCCTTGCTTTCCGGCAAGGAAAGCTGCGCCGTCTGCCTTGCCAGAAGCACGGCCACAGGCTGAAAACTCCAAAGGACCGTCAAGGCGTCCCAGACGCAGGATGACAAGGCCGCAGGTGTCGCCAGTCGAGCCCGAGAACGTAGTCAGCATGCGTTTGGGCACGCCCTGACGGCGATGTTCCCCCTGTACACTGATGCTTTTGTCCGATGATAACAAAATAGGATTAATTTCATAAATGATAGCGGAAGCTGCGTTCCTGCCATTTGTCTGGGCGGCGTATGGCGAATTCCGCAGAAAGGGATCGTCATAAATGAGTTGCCGGAAAGTTGTGATCATAGACGATGAGCCAATCATCTGTAATCTCATCAAGCGATTGGGCGAATGGGACAGATTAAATCTGGAAATTGTCGGCTCTGCCACAGATGGGCTGGAAGGGTATCGGCTGATTCGGGAGCTGCACCCGGATATTGTCCTTCTGGATATCCGTATGCCCGGATTGGATGGGCTTGAGCTAATTGAAAAATGCTCTGAAGAAAAGCTGACTCCCCGGTTTATTATCATCAGCGGCTATCAGGAGTTTGAATATGCGAAGAAGGCCATACATTTTAATATTTCGGATTATCTGGTGAAGCCGATTGACAGGGAGGAGCTCAACATGGCCCTGAAAAAGAGCTGCCTTGCCATTGAAGAGGCACAGCAGAAGCAGACAGCTCTCCAGAGCCTGCAAATGACGATAAAAGAAAAAAATATGCACCTGTGGCGTGCGTTTTTTGAGAAGATCATCAAAGGGGAACCTGTTCCCAATTTCCCGGATTCCTACACCGGTGAGCCGTGGCCGGCGGGCGCATTTCCCTCGGTATGTATCGGCGTTGTCAAGCTGGAAGCGCCGTGGGAGAATAAGGAGCTGTGCGAGCAAAAGCTGCTTCAGCATTTCACCTCCCTTTGGGAGGAGCGAATGGCCCCGTATTTGCGCCGGTGCGGCTATGCGCAGCTAGAGGGCGACATTATTTTCCTGACAGCGCTGGAAAGGGAAGAGCATGAGCCCTTTCGGAAATTGGCAGATACAGCGGCGAGGCTGATGGATCGATATATCCAGGCCTATGATGGCTGCCATGCCACGGCAGGTCTCAGCTTCTGCAAGGCAGAGGCCGGGCTGCTGACGGAGTGCTTGCGCCAGGCAAGGTTCAGCCTGAATTGCAGATTCCTCAATGAGCGCGGCTCGGCCTATTTATACAGTGAGATTTCCAGCAGCTTTGTGGCGGAGCTTCTGCCTGTTTTGACCGACGATTCATGGGGGGAGAAGCTGCGCCTGGCCTTTACGAATCTTGACAGCAGCGCTTTCAAGCGCTTGCTGGCCTCCATATATGTTGGGGATGTTGGCATTCAGGGCGTCAAAAGCAGGCTGGCGCTGCAACGCTTTTCCAACGAGCTGTTTTCTGTTGCCGGGAGCTTTGGCGAGTTCGATCAGGCTGCTGAGGAAAAGCGGAACTATACCAATTGGCTCTGTGAAACGATCGAGAAGCCGAAGCAGCTGTATGAGGAGGCTGGGCGTATCTTAGAGCAGCAGTTTTCACGTTATCTCGAGAGCCAGATGATGTGGAACGACCGGCATGTGCGCGCCGCGCTGCGGTATATCTCCGCCCATTTCTCTGAAGATATCCAATTGGATGATCTTGCGGCGGCGGTCGGGTTGAATCCGGCATATCTGTCGGGGCTGCTGAAAAACAAAACGGGGATGACCTATTCCGAGCACCTGCTCAAGGCTAGGATGGAGCGGGCAAAGGAGCTGTTGGCGGGCTCCAACGCTATTGTAAAAAGCGTATGCTATGAGGTTGGGTACCGTGATGTAAAATATTTTTCCAGGCTTTTCCGCCAATATACGGGAGTGAATCCGTCCATCTATCAAAAAATGCATAGTATTCTCTAGCTGCTTGACGGGCTTAGCTGCGCTTGCAGCAGGGTTGCTACGGTTGTTTTTTATAGCGGCCGTGACGGCCGCCTTTGCAATTCGGATAGCTGTTTGGAATATAGACAAGCGCGGCCCTAACTTATAGAATTGGAAGAATATCGGCATGAAACGAAAGCATCGCACGGGAATCAAAATTGTTGCGGCGTTGGCCGTCCTATCTGGCTCCGGGCTGTTGGCAGCCATTTTATTTTTGTGCCGTGGAGAGTGGCTCCCCGGCCTGCTGCTTTTTTGCACAACCGCAATCCCCAGCGCAGGGCTGCTGATCTGGTTGATCTTTCCGCTGCTGCGCATTTCGAAACGCATTGCAGGGACCGGGATCCATCCAGATCTCACGCAGGCAGGAATCCCTGCGGATCCTTTTGAGATGCTGCTATATGATAACTGGGTGGATGCGGCCGCCCGATTTAAGCAAAACCTGGAAGAAGAATACGATAACAGGGAAATCGCAAGTCAGATCAAATTTTCTATGCTTCAGCATCAGATCAATCCGCACTTTCTATACAACACACTGGATTCCGTCCGTGGCCTTGCGTATGCGGAGGGGGCTGACAGCGCCGCTGAGATGGCGGAGGCTCTTGCGGCGTTTTTTCGGTACAGCATCAGCCACAGCGACGATATCGTCTCGCTGGGCAAGGAACTCAACAATATAAAACGATATTTTGTCATTCAGGGTTACCGGTTTTCCAAGCGCTTTTCTCTGGTGGTGGATATCTCTGAGGATGATATTGCTATCTGGGGATATCCTATCCCAAAACTGATGATACAGCCATTGGTAGAGAATGCGGTATTCCATGGGCTTGAGAAAAAATCTGGAAAGGGAAGCGTGACGATCTCAACCTCCCGCACACAAAGGCGTTTATATTTGTACGTGGTCGATGACGGTGTGGGAATGAGTCAGGAGAAAATGCGGGAAATCAATCGCGCTATCTATTCCGAGACAAATTCCTCCCCTGCCGGCAGCTCCGGCGGGGGAACGGGGATTGCCCTGCGGAATATCAACCGCCGGATACAATATTTATATGGGAAGGAGTTCGGCCTGAATTTAGAAAGCACAGAGGGGTTTGGGACTCAAATTGAGATCGCGCTGCCCTGGCCGCCTCCCAAAGAGATGGAGAAGCAATGATGGAAAAGGAAGCTCTGCGCGTTGAAAACGCCTGCGGCCGTTTTTTAAAGCTCGCTGTGCTGGATCATTTCAATTTCAGCGCAAACAGCGGTGAGATATGCTGCCTGTTTGGGGCGCATAATGCGGGTAAAACCGTATTTATGCAGCTCCTGGCGGGAAAGCTGGCGGGCGAATGGAGTATGCGGCTGCTGCTTGACGGCGTCGATGTGCATTGGAGCCCCGGCAATAATCCTGTGGCTGCTTTGTTTGCGTTTATATGGGATGAAAGCCGCCTGCTGCCGAACTTTTCGGTGGCAGAGAATTTATGCATATTCGGGCAGGTTCCGCTTTGGAAGCTGTATATTCGGAAAAGCAACTATGAAAGCCAGACGCGCCACATGCTTAAGCAGTATGACCTGGGCGGTATTGATGCCCGCAGGAAAGTAGGGCAGCTTAGTCAGGCGTAGCGCATTCTTCTGGAGATTATCCGTTATGCCATGCATGGAGCCAGATTCTTTTTTTTGGATTGCCTGTCCCTGTTTCAGCATAGCGCGGATATCGCAGCGCTTGAGAGGCTTTTGAAAAAACTGGCCGCAGAAGGAAAAACGGTCGTCCTGCTTTCAAACCGTGCGGACAAGCGGCTGTTTTTTGCCGACCGCTTTGTCATCATGCGCAGCGGCGCCAGAGTAAAAACGGTAAGCAGGGAAGAAGTAACAATTGATTTGTTGAAGGCCTATGGGGAATTGGCGCAGTATTCTGCGGAAACAGAGGAGCCTGCTCTTTTTCAGGAGCAGGGCACGGCTGTTCTCACGGCGCGGCAATTGACGGTGCTCGACCGGGCGTGCTCCTTTGAAGCGTGCCGAGGGCGCTTGACGGGAATCGTCTGCCCGGATGAACGCTACGCAGAATGCCTGATGCGGGGCTTTGATTCGGGCAAATTTACAGCCGTTTCCCTTCGCTTTATGGGGGCGGAATATGCCGAGAAGACGATGCGCTGGAAATCGCTCAGGCGGATATGCGCGGTGAAGAGCCTATTGGCGGAGAAGACGATTATCCCCAATTTCAGCGCGCTGGATAACATCTATATTTCTTCCGCCTGGATGGGTAGCCGCTTCCCTAGGCTTCGTAAAAGCGTCAGGCAGCTTGTTGCGCAGGAGGAAAAAGATCTGCTCCGTCAGGCAGAACAGGCGATGGAAGAGCATCGGGAGGAGCCTCTGCTGAATTTACGGATCCTTGCAAAACGGGCCGTATTGATGCAATGCCTGCTGATTGTACTGGATCGCCCTACACGTGGACTTGATGAAAATGGCTGCAAAGAGCTTCAGGAGATCCTACTGGACCTTGCAAATCACGGAATGGCGGTCGTTGTATTGGATACCAGGAAACGGAATCTGAGAGACCTTTGCAGTGAGGTAGCTGAATTTTAACCGGAGGAACTCCCAGGGTAAAAAACACGTTTGCGCTCATAATACGCGCTGTGGGTGGCTGCCCTGAGCCTTTTGAAAGCCGCGCCCACAAGGCGCGGCTTCCTATATTGTTAAGAGCTTGCCTGATGGTCAGGCAGGCTCTTTTTGCCTATTTATCTGAAGTTTCTCCCCCTATTTCTGAAAATTGCGTCACTATGCATGAGTAGTGCACTATGCTAAAATATAGACAAAGAGATGCACAATATTTATTCATTTTTAGGCCTATAACGTATGCATACGGAGAATGGGCGAAGATTGTGCATTGAGACAGTAAACAGCTTACGAATGGAGAAGGGTGGAAAAGGGAAAAATAGAACAATACGAAACAAGGCATCAGACATAGGGTGTGAAAGGCCTGTGATCGGCAAGGGACACTTTCACGGGCTCATGCGAAAAGAGGAATGTGTTGAAACAGTTGCTGGCGCCGCAGCCGAAACGGACGGTTGGAGCCTGGTTTGCGGCCTTACGGCGCAGCGGAAAGGAATGGTCATAACCATGAAAAGAATGAAAAAAATCGTTTGCCTTGTATTGACGCTGACGCTTGTGGCAATGCTGGCCGCCTGTGGGAAGACGCCGGCGGATGACTCTAAGGGGGATGCCCCAGTCATGGGCGTTTGCATCTTCGCTATGGAGGTGGAGTATTTCACGAACCTTGCGCATTGGCTTGAGGAGGCTGGCGCTGCTCATGGCTGGGAGGTCATCGTACAGTCCGGCGATGCCTCGAACCCCGCAAGCCAAGTGGAGATCATCGAAAACTTTATTACGATGGATGTCGATGCAATCTTCATCAATCCCATTAATATTGCCGCAGTGGAGGATGCCCTGGCAAAGGCAAAGGAAAATGATATTTGGGTGTTCGGCCACAATTACCGTTATGAGGACAGCGAAATCCCCGACGTCTATATGGCTGGCGATCCGACAGAGACAGGCGCCCAAATTACCGACCTTGCAAAGAGCGAAGTGGAGAGGGTGCTGGGCGATACACCCGTTGTTGCAGCAGCTATGACGAGCCTTGACAACGAAAACAATAGTAAGCGCTCCGAGGGTATGGTGGCCAGAGCAAAGGAGCTTTGGGGCGACGACGCCCTTGTAGCGGAGAATTCTCCCGGCAATACCGCCGAGGCAATGTCCGCCGCTGAAAATATCATCCAGGCGAATCCAGATGTCAATGTGTGGCTTTGCTATAATGACGAATGTGCAATCGGCGTATATGAATTCTACAATGCATCCGGCAGAGATCAGAGCAAGGCTGTGATTGTCGGAGCGGACGGCAATAAGGATGTGCTTCAGGCGATCATTAAGGGCTCCGCAGTGCGCGGAACGCTGAGCCAGACGCTGAATGTGAAGTGCGATAAGATTTTCAGTGCTGCCGATATCCTGATGGAATCCGGCGACGTGAAGACAGCACAGGATACAGCGGGTTACGATTTGTTCACACCGATCAACATCGAGAATGCGCAGGCAGAGTTAGACGCCACATCCTGGAGATAGGCACAGTATGAAAGGCGGAGGGGATCAAAGCCCGCCCGGATGGGCAGATGCTTTGATCCCCTCCCACAGAAAATGAACGCAGCACGGCACAGCGCGCTGAAAAAGCTGTAGAAAGGGGGGCAGAACATTGCCCAATCATGACGATATCCTGAGGCTGGAGGGCATTAGCAAAGCGTATCCGGGCGTAAAGGCGCTGGATAACGTGGGCTTTTCTCTGAAAAAAGGCGAGGTGCACGCGCTGGTGGGAGAAAACGGGGCGGGAAAGTCAACGCTAATTAAATGCATTTCCGGCGCCATTCGGCCTGACAGCGGCAAGATTTTTCTTGACAATAAGGAATTTCTTTCAATCGGCCCCAAGGATACGATCGAACATGGCATTGTAACCGTTTACCAGGAGCTGAACCTGATCCCATCGCTATCTGTTGCAGAGAACGTTTTTGTCGGGGAGCGGCGGGGAGGAAAAGTGCTATATAACCGCCAAAAGGTGGAGCAAGACTGCAAAAAAATATTGGAAGACTTCCACATTGATATTGACGCAACGGCAATTGTAAACGAACTCAGCGTTGCTCAGAGACAGCTTGTGGAGATTGTGCGCGCTATTTCAAGAAATGTCAGGATCCTGATCCTAGATGAACCGACTTCTTCGCTGACAGTGCATGAAACCCAGTTCCTGTTTGATACGATCAGGCGGTTGAAGCAGAATGGCGTGACGATTATTTATATCTCCCATATTTTTGAAGAGACCTTCGCGCTTGCCGATCGAATCACCGTTATGCGGGATGGCCGCTACATACACACGCTGGAAACTTCCAAGACGAGCAAGGCGGAGCTCATCAAGCTGATGGTGGGCAGGGATATCAGCGATTCCTTCCCGATGCGGAACACCGCTTTGGGAGATGTTGTTTTAAAGGTGGAGAATGTGACGGCCCCGGGTGTGGAGGATATCTCTTTCGACTTACGCCGGGGGGAGATCCTGGGCTTTGCCGGCCTGGTTGGAGCCGGGCGGACAGAATTAATGAATGCAATATACGGCGCCTCGGAAAAATCTAAGGGCACCATCACGATAAATGGCAAAATCGTAAATATGAAAAGCCCCCACGACGGTATTCGCTTTGGCTTGGGTATGATTCCGGAGGATAGAAAGCTACAGGGAATTTTTTTGCGCGCCAGTGTATTGGACAACATCTCGTCCGCTAATTTAAAACGCCTGATGCGCTTCGGCTTAATAAAGGATAAGGCTGCGGTATGTATTGCGTCGGAGTTCCGCGACAAGCTGCGGATTAAGACCCCTTCGCTTTCCCAGTTGGCCCAAAATCTCAGCGGAGGAAATCAGCAAAAGGTGGCGGTTGCAAAGGCACTGGCGCCCAATCCGGAAATCCTGATCTTTGACGAGCCGACCAGGGGAATCGATGTTGGCGCGAAGCAGGAGATTTATAAGCTGATGGATGAGCTGGTAGCGCAGGGCCACTCTATTCTGATGGTGTCGTCTGAGATGGTAGAGCTTATGGGGATGGCCGACAGGATCATCGTGCTTGCCAATCACCGCAAGGCCGGGGAACTCACCAAGGAGCAATTTAGCCAGGAAGCGATATTGACGCTTGCGTCTGATGAAACGCCCAAGGCGGTTTAGGAGATAATCACATGAAATTACTGAAATTATATAAAAAAGCGGGGATCATTGTATTTCTGCTTCTGGAGTTAATTCTCTTTTCAGCCATTACACCCAACTTCCTGTCGGGGAGTAACTTTATCAACCTGCTCAGGCAGATCGCCATGCTGGGAATCGCCTCCATAGGCATTTCCTTTCTGATGATCGGCGGAGCTTCCGCTGACCTTTCAATTGCCGGGCAAATTCCGGTGCTGTCCATGCTCTGCGGTATCTTTATGATGTGGATGAACTTGCCCGTACCAGTCGCCATGCTGCTCACGATCGCGGCGGGTATTCTGCTGGGTTATTTTAACGGCATGGTCATACGGATTCTAAAGATTAACCCCTTTGTGGTAACGCTGAGCACAATGACGATCTTACAGGGCGTGGCCCTGTTGTTTACCGGAGGCGTCAGTATCTCCGGGCTGCCCAGAAGCTTTTCCTGGCTGGGGCAGGGCTATCTCTTTGGCATTCCAGCCCCGATCATTGTGCTGGTTGTGTGCGTCGCCGGCGCGCAGTTCGTCCTTTCAAAAACGTATTTCGGGCGCGCGATTTATGCAATGGGCGGCAATGCAGAGGCCGCCCGGCTTGCCGGCATCAATATTCGCCGGCTGCAACTGTGCACCTTTATGCTGTCCGGCTTTTTTGCGGCTGTAGCCGCGCTGATGATTTCCTCCCGGACGATGATCGCCTCCCCCACGGCGGGCAATACCTATGCGTTTGACACCATGACGGCCTGTGTGCTGGGCGGCATCTCGTTTGCCGGCGGTGAGGGCAAGCTGTGGGGCGGCTTCGTGGGCGTGCTCATCATCGGCGTGCTCACCAATGCGCTGACGCTGATGAACGTCGGCAGCTATTGGCAGGATATCGTCAAGGGCGTCATCCTTGTGCTTGCCCTTTATATTGACCGTAAGCAGCGGGAGCTGAATGTGTAACAGGCTTATTGAGACGTTTTCAGGCAGGCTGTTTTGCTGTAGGAAAAAGTGGCCGTGCTCAGCTGCCGGAATCAATCGGAAGAATGGAGCAGAATATGAAAAATATCATTTGTACAGAGCCTTGCCTCTGCATGGAAAACCCCTGCGGCGCCAGACTGGAATTCTGGCATCAGGATGGGAAGTTTGGCCTGGGAAGCTTTTATTACAAGGGCGTCCGGGCGGGCGCTGAAATGGATCAGTTTTTATACGAGGATTCTCACTATGTATGGGATAAATATCAGGCGGACAGATATGAGATCGTGGAGAACACCCCTCAAAAGGGCGTAATTACCTTTTACGGCACCTTCGGCGCAATCAATATAGAATCCAACTGGCTTGTGACTGTGACGCTGACCGCCGGCTCTCCGGCTTACCTGCTGGAGTACCAGGTGGAGCCTTACCTGTGGCCCGGCCGGTATCATCCGCTGTATGTCAGCGCCCCCTTTGAAAATGAAAAGCTGGAATGTGTTAGCTACCCGATGGAGGCGCCGATCCTTCCGCCCTATCATAGCCATTGGTCCATCCGGCCCGATGTCGGTAAGGTTCCCTTCCTGCTGGGCCGCGAGCAGGCTGGGGATTCCAGCCTTTATGTGGGGATCGGCTATACCCTGGAGACAGCTGGGCAGGATTATACCAAGGGGATGCTTTGGTATGACAGCACAAAAGAGGGGCGCGCCCTTCGCGCAGATTTTCCATATATTCACTACTGGATTCCAGCGCAGAACAGCTGGGAGGTCAACAGCGAGCTGAAGGCCGCCACCTCTGTGGAGGGCAACCAGCTTCGAAGCGGGTATTTCCGCCATGGGGACCCCTACATCTGCTCCGTGATCGTTTCTGTTGCGGATACGCAAGCAGACTGTGTGTTTGGCTACCGGGATGTGTGTGGTTTTAACAGCGATACATGCAGCAAATATGACGTGATGAAAGCGGTAGACAGTATGCTGCATGGCTACGATACGGACGCCCGGTGGGTCTATGAAAAAGGGAAAGGCTACCGCATGCGCGGCTGGTCGGATTCCGATGAAAAGGCCAATTACTACGATTTTATCACCTTTACCTCCAATTCCATGCTGGCGTATCTTTTATACAGCCTGTGGCGCAAGGATCACTCCCAGGCATGGGCGAGAGAACGTGCGCTGGAGATGACGGAGTTTGCAATTGAAAAGCAGCTGCCGTCAGGCGCAATCCCACGCTGCTGGGATCTGGATCATGACCATGCGCACGGGATGGGGGATAATTATTATGCGCTTGGCGCCGTCTATGACCCGATGGCGACTGGCGCATGCGCGCAAAACATGGATATCCTCGTACAGGCGATGGAAGCGGAAGAGGGCTGCGCGCCCGCGCACTGGAAAGCAGCCATTCAAAAGGCGATCGATTGGGTGATTCACCTGATTGAAAAGGAGAACGGTGCGCTCAAGCATTCCTACACAGCGCAGGAGCAGGGCGTTTTTAATGCAATAGAGCCCTATGCGCTTCATGCATTGCGGTATTTTTATCAGAAAACGGGCGAGGAAAAATACCTGCGCGCAATGGAGAAAAACGAGGAGTATATTCAAGCGGCCTTTGGCGTAAATAACGACTGGTATAACGGCCTGACGGACAGCAACAATCTGGTAGCGCCGCTGGACGGGGAGCAGACGCGCAATTACTATACGCTGAATGTGTTTGATCTGGCGGGCTATTACCACGACAGATATCTGGATACGGGGGATGAAAAGTTCCTGAAGTGGGCGAAGGATCACTTTGCATTTGGCTGGATGGGGCGGATGCCCGTCAATATGCCCGGATTCCACTACCAGACCAAGGGGATTATCGAGGAGCAAAATATATGGGTATTTTATGATCTGCCCTGGCCCTTTAATTCCTCCTCCGGGCTGGCTCGTATGGCGAGAACCCTGAATGATAAATTTTATGCCGAATACTACAAGCTCGCCATTCATACGCAGCTCGAGTTTGCTCATCTGGGTGAAAAACACCCCTTCTGCTCCCAGGTGCTGGGCGCTGCTGCCGAAACGCGCGCGCCGATCGACCGCTTTGCGGAAATCGTGGATGGAAAACACGGGATTTGGATTACAGGATACAGCACGTTGTTTATCCGTGATATGCTGGGGCCGGATACCTACTTCTACATGGGTGGAAACAGCTGGGGCGTCGGCATTGATTACGAGCTGGATTTCAAACCGGATTTCAGCGGGGCGCCTTTCTGGCTGACTGCCTGCACCAGCCGTGTATATGGCCTTCAGTGGACGAAGGATTCTTTCAGTGCTGAACTGCGCGGCCTCCTCCGGGATGACTGTGAGATTGTGCTGCATGTGGAGGCGCCGGTCTCAACCGTCAGGATGCAGGTGGATGGAGTGGAGCGACAGGCTGCCTTCCGGTATGATCCGCGGCGCAGTGAGCTAATTGTTTCGTATCGGCAAACGGCGGATAAGATGCAGGTCGCCTTGCGCTTGTGCTAAACAGCTTTTGCCATCAACAGGCGGGCCGTCGCCGTTCTGCCTGTTGATGTTTTTTTATCCATCTTCAGCGGCAATACAATACAAGCCGGGTCTGGCCCAGCTGCCGCGCTTTCCGGTTTTCAAAATTTTAGAATAGGGAGAAATGTAAGATGTTGGGCTATCGCCTTTCAGAAAATTTTTTATGGGGCGGCGCGGTATCGGCCCACCAGGTGGAGGGCGCGTTCGCCGATGATGGGAAGGGCCTTTCCTCAGCGGACGTGATGACTGCCGGCAGCATGGAAAGGCCGCGGCGGATTACCCGCGGGATCGAACCCGGCTGTTATTATCCGACGCATGAGGCAATTGATTTTTATCACAGATACCGTGAGGATATTGCGCTTTTGGCTAAGCTGGGGCTAAAGAGCTTCCGCACCTCCATCAACTGGACGAGAATTTTTCCCAATGGGGATGATGAACTGCCAAACGAAGCCGGCCTGCGGTTTTATGACGCTTTGTTTGACGAACTGCTGAAACATAAAATTGAGCCGGTTGTTACGCTGTCCCACTTTGAAATGCCATATCATCTGATCCGCAGGTATGGTGGATGGAAAGACCGCCGCTTGATTAATTTCTTCCTCAAATACAGCGAAACGGTGTTTCAGAGGTATCGGGGAAAAGTGAAATATTGGATGACCTTTAATGAGATCAACAACCAGTTGAATATTGCATGGCCCATGATGGCATATGCCAACTCCGGTATCGAGCCGGAGGAAGGGCGGTGCTTTGAAGAGGATGTGTATAACGCGGCGCATCATGAGCTGGTTGCCAGCGCGCTTGCTGTGGAAATGGGGCATCGAATCTGCCCGGAGAACCGGATCGGCTGCATGATCGCTTACAGCCCGGTCTATCCGGCCACCTGTAAGCCGGCGGATATCGTAGCGGCGCAGCTGCTGATGAAAAAGCAATACTATATGGCGGACGTCCACTGCCGGGGCGAATACCCGGCCTTTCTGTTAAAGGATTGGGAGAAAAACGGATATACAGTCTCGATCCGCGAAGAGGACAGGGCAATCCTCCGCAATGGAACGGTTGATTTTATCGGGTTTAGTTATTACATGTCCAAGGTATATAGCGCAGGCAAAGCATACGGCGCCTTTGCAGAAAATCCGTATATTGAAAAATCCGAATGGGGGTGGCCCGTGGACCCCGAGGGGCTGAGGTATGCGCTCAACGATCTGTACCGTACGTATCAGAAGCCTCTTTTCATTGTGGAAAACGGGCTCGGAGCTTATGATACAATTGAAGCCGGCGCCAACGTGCACGATGCATACCGTATTGCGTATCTGCGCGCGCATATTGAGCAGATGGAAAAAGCGATTGTTGAGGATGCGATTCCCGTTATGGGATATATGCCCTGGGGATGCATTGACTGCGTTTCTTTTGGAACCGGCGAGATGGAAAAGCGGTATGGATTCGTGTATGTCGACAGGGATAATCTGGGAAACGGCACGATGGAACGGCTTAAAAAAGATTCTTTTTATTGGTATCAAAGCCTGATCAGGAGCAGGGGGGAAGCGCTGTGAGCATTTTGGCAATTGATGTGGGAGGGACAAACATAAAATACGCCCTAGTTGACCGGGAGGATCGTTTTTTCTCTAGAGGGGTCATCCCTACGGCAATACGCTCCTTGGATGACTTCCGCGCCACGATTATGCGCATATACGAGCCCCTGAAGGAGCAGGTGGAAGGAATCGCGTTCAGCATGCCGGGCATTATCGACGCACAGACAGGCTTCATGTATTCCGGGGGAAGCCTGAGCTGGATTCATAATATCGCCATGGCCGGCGAGGTATCCGGCTTTTTGTCAGGCGTCCCGGTCAGCATTGAGAATGATGCAAAGGCGGCGGCGCTGGCAGAGTTGGAATCCGGCGCCCTGATGGGCTGCCGGGAGGCCGCGGTAGTGATATGTGGAACCGGTTTGGGCGGCGGCATTATTTCGGATGGAAAGCTGCTCAAAGGCAAACGGAATTTGGCGGGCGAAATCAGCTACCTCAGTGTGGAGGGAGGCTTTGGCAGGAGCAGCCGCAGTTTTATGGGGCGCCGGTGTGGCATTGCTTCCCTGTACCGGTGCGCTGCACGTTATATGAACAATCCGATTGAACAGATGGATGGGCCGTATCTGTTTGCACAGGCCGAAAATGGAAATCCTGGGGCGCTGCGTGCGCTTCATGAATTCTGCAATGAACTGGCCCAGATGCTGCTGAATATCCAATGCCTGTTCGACCCTGAAAAGATCGCAATCGGCGGAGGAATCAGTGTGCAGAGCCTGTTTCTAGAGATTCTCAGGGAAGAGGTGGAATACGTAAAGACGGATTGCCTTCAGGAGATTGCGCATATCCTGCACCCGGAGCTGGTGCCATGCCAATATCACAACGATGCCAACCTGCTCGGCGCCGTTTACAGGCTGAGGCAGAATATGCCCCGTGCCGGCCTGAGCGCCTGATGCTCGTGTTGCATGCGGTGGCTATTTTTTATTACGAAGCGCAGCGAGTAACAAAGCAGAGCTTGCCATCACCACATAGATCACAGAGATATGTATCGCTTACGCAAGCAGTTAACTACCGGCTATTTTTTTATTACGAAGCGCAGCGAGTAACAAAGCAGAGTTTGCCATCACCACATAGATCACAGAGATATGTATCGCTTACGCAAGCAGTTAACTACCGGCTATTTTTTTATTACGAAGCGCAGCGAGTAACAAAGCAGAGTTTGCCATCACCACATAGATCACAGAGATATGTATCGCTTACGCAAGTAGTTAACTACCGGCTATTTTTTTATTACGAAGCAAAGCGAGTAACAAATTGGTTTATACAGATATTATTCGGGGCGCGCTGTGGATGCATTGATTCCGCAGCGCGCCTTTTTTGATTCATTTTGACCTCTTTACCGATTTATTGCACAAAACTGCCCGCTTTTCTCCACTCCTTTTCTCTATATTTGGAAGCGGACACGATATTGTATCAACAGGGAAAAGGTGTTATAATTTTTAATAATTATTCATTAGGGGGTGGTCAGGATCGAACACCGCATTCATATCATTTGCGGGCACTACGGCTGTGGCAAAACCAACCTTGCGCTGAATCTGGCGCTTACCCTGCGAAGGAAAGGGGAGAAGGTCACGGTAGCGGATCTCGACATTGTCAACCCCTACTTTCGCACGGCAGATTATAAAGAAGTGCTCGAAAAGCAGGGCGTCCGAGTTATCTGCCCGCACAGTGCGGGCACAACCATCGATGCTCCGCAGATCAACGCGGAGATTTTTTCTATCTTCGACCGACCGGAGGGCCATGTAGTGATCGATGTCGGCGGGGATGACGCGGGCGCGGCGGCACTTGGCCGCTTCAAACGGCAGATCGAGGCGGCCGGCGGGTGCGAGATGCTGTATGTTGTCAACCGCTACCGCAAGCTGGTCGAAACGCCTGAAGAGGCGGTTTCCCTCCTGCATGAGGTGGAGGCCGCATCCCGTTTAAAGGCCACAGGGGTTGTGAATAATTCTCATCTGTCATCGCTTACCACGGCGGAGGATATTCTTGGTTCGCTGCCCTATGCGCAGGAGGCGGCGCGGGAAGCAGGCTTGCCGCTTGTGATGACTACAGTGCCGCTGGCATTGTATGAAGCGCTGAAGGGGAAGGTGGAGAATCTTTTCCCGGTGGAGCTTCTGGTGCAGCCTCCTTGGGCTGAAACCCTGATGTGAAACATACTTTTATGAGATAGAATGTGATTGGAGGAAAAGATCATGGCGAAAGTAACCATCGACGCAAATGTTTGCAAGGGCTGTGAGCTGTGCGTCGCCGCTTGCCCGAAGCATATTATTGCGCTTTCGGCCGACAAGCTCAATGCAAAGGGATATCATCCTGCATGCGTGATCGATATTGAGCAGTGTATCGGATGTGCGGCATGCTATACAATGTGCCCGGATTGTGCAATTACAGTGGAAAGGTGAGTGAATTTCATTGGCGCAGAAAGTATTGATGAAGGGCAATGAAGCCCTCGCGGAGGCTGCCATCCAGGCAGGCTGTCGGCATTTCTTCGGTTACCCGATTACCCCGCAGACAGAGGTTGCGGCCTATATGGCAAAGCGGATGCCTAAAATCGGCGGCACTTATCTCCAGGCGGAGAGCGAGCTTGCGGCCATCAACATGGTGCAGGGCGCGGCTGCGGCCGGGGTGCGCGCTATGACCTCCTCGTCCTCTCCCGGAATCAGCTTAAAATCTGAAGCGATTTCCTATATGTGCGGCTCCGACCTGCCCGGGCTGATCATCAACGTTCAGCGCGGCGGCCCAGGCCTCGGTGGTATCCAGCCCTCCCAGTCGGATTACTGGCAGGCGACCAAGGCGCCAGGCCATGGTGATTTGCATGTGCTCGTGTTTGCGCCCAACTCCGTGCAGGAGATGGTGGATCTCGTTTCCCGCGCCTTTGATAAGGCGGATGAATACCGCATGCCTGCAATGATTTTGGCGGATGGTATGCTCGGCCAAATGATGGAGCCGGTGGAAATGGAGATTTCCGATGAACAGAAGCCCCTGCCTAAGAAGCCGTGGGCCGTTTCAGGCCACAACAATGAGCGCAAGCATAATATCATCAACTCCCTTTACCTTCAGGCCAAGGATTTGGAAGAGCTGGTCGTCGCCCGTTTTGAGCGCTATAAGCTGATTGAGGAGAAGGAGCCGATGGCGGAGGAATATCTCGTTGACGACGCGGAATATGTCGTCGTCGCCTACGGCGCCTCCGCCCGTATTGCCAAGGCGGCAGTCCGCCAGGCGCGCGAGGAGGGCGTCAAGGTTGGCTTGATCCGCCCCATCACGCTCTGGCCCTTCCCGAAAAAGACCCTTCAGAAGGCAGCGGATCACACAAAGGCTTTTCTCTGTGTGGAGATGAGCATGGGCCAGATGGTGGATGATGTCCGCCTTGCGGTCAACTGCGCAGTTCCCGTTTCCTTCTTCGGCCGAACCGGCGGTATTATCCCGACGCCCGCTGAGGTTCTGGCAGAGATTCATAAGCTCACAGGAGGTAATCAGTAATGGCTGCTACATATAAAAGGCCCCATGCATTGCTGGATGTCCCGACGCATTACTGCCCGGGTTGCACGCACGGCATTATCCACCGCCTTGTGGCGGAATGTCTGGATGAGCTGGGCGTAGAGGGGAAAACTGTCGGCGTTGCGCCGGTGGGCTGCGCCGTGATGGCGTATGATTATTTCGGCTGCGATGTGATCGAAGCGCCGCACGGCCGTGCTCCAGCCGTAGCAACCGGCATTAAGCGTGCCCTGCCGGAAAACGTTGTGTTCACCTATCAGGGCGATGGCGACCTAGCCGCCATTGGCACGGCGGAAACGGTGCACTCCGCCACCCGCGGTGAGAATATTACCGTGATTTTCGTCAATAACGCGATCTATGGCATGACGGGCGGCCAGATGGCGCCGACCTCCCTGCCCGGTCAGGTCACACAGACCACACCCTATGGCCGTGACGTGAAAACGGCGGGTTACCCGGTGCATGTGTGTGAAATGCTTTCCACGTTGGATGGCGTTGCCTATGCGGAGCGCGTAAGCGTCGATTGTGTGAAGAATGTCAACCGCGCGAAGAAGGCCATTAAGAAGGCCTTTGAAACACAGATTGCAGGTAAGGGCTTTACAATCGTCGAGGTAATTTCTGCTTGCCCGACCAACTGGGGCTTGGCTCCCAACGAGGCGCTTGAGTGGCTGCGTGAAAACATGCTTCCGTATTATCCATTAGGCGTTTATAAGGATAAAACCGCTGACGAGGAGGTGGCCGACAATGCGTGATATGAATGCAATCCTCGCCGGTTTTGGCGGGCAGGGCATCCTCTTCATGGGCAAGGTGATCGCCTACGCGGGCCTTTACGATGACAAGCAGGTTTCCTGGCTGCCATCCTATGGCCCGGAGATGCGCGGCGGCACCGCGAACTGTAGCGTCTGCATTTCTGATGAGCAGATCTGCTCCCCGCTGGTCAACACGCCCAACGCACTGATCGTGATGAACCTGCCTTCCTTTGATAAATTTATCGATAAGGTTGTGCCCGGCGGCACTGTGATTGTGGACAGCGCCTTGATCGAGAAGAAAACAGACCGCACGGATATCGACGTCCATTATGTGCCTGCCACTGCAATGGCGGAGGAGAACGGCCTCAAAGGCCTTGCCAATATCATTCTGATGGGCAAGCTGATGGCAACCACCAGCTTCTGCACAATTGAAACGATGGAGAAAACGCTTCAGAAGATTGTCCCCGCGAAGAAGCAGCACCTGGTAGCTAAGAATATGGAAGCGGTCCGCCTTGGTGCGGAATACGCGGAATAAAACTTTTGATCGGCATAAAACGAAAGAAGCATGCAGGCTGAAAAACAGCCTGCATGCTTTTTCTATTTTCCGTTTTCAGAGAATTGAATGATCTTCCAGGGGGAAGATCACAGTCAGCAGCATTTTAAAAGCTTCCGGCGCATAGACGGAATGCGGCTTTTTGGCAGGCATGATCAGCACATCGCCAGCCTTGCATACATGGATTTTACCATCCACCGCAAATTGGGCGGTGCCCTCCAAAATCTGCACCATGGCGTCTCCGCTGGAATCGTGTGTGGCAATCTCTTCCCCTTGATCAAAGGCGAAGAGGGTAAGGCTCACCGCCCTGTTCTGCACCAGCGTTTTGCTGACAATCTGGCTCGGCTGAGCTGCGATTTGTTCTGCCAGAGGCAATACTGCTTCCTGCTCTATTTTTGTAATATAAGGCATCGGAACGCATCCTTTCCTGTTGGCTAATTGTGTGGATCGAGCCGGCGGCCATCTGTAGAGATTGTCACCACCTGCCACGGGATAAATTTTCCGCTATTTTTCAGCGCTGTCACTGCTGCGTGCTCAATCCCGCCGCAGCAGGGCACTTCCATCCGGATTACAGTGAGGCTTTGAATCTCGTTCTGCCGGATGATATCTGTCAGTTTTTCACTATAGTCGCAGTGGTCCAGCTTCGGGCAGCCGATCAGCGTTATTTTGCCCCGCATAAAATCCTGATGGAAGCTGTCGTAAGCGTAGGCGGCACAATCCGCTGCGATCAGCAGGTGCGCGCCGTTAAAATAGGAGGCGTTGACCGGAGCAAGCTTGATCTGAACGGGCCACTGGCGCAGCTGTGAAGTGCCGCCCGCCGCTGTGTTCTCAGATGGAGGCTCCATCCGCTTCAGCGAACGCGCCTGCTGCCCAGGGCAGCCACAGGGGATTTGCCTCTCTGTTGCCTGCATTTTTCTCTTTTTCTGTTTCATCACAGCCATTTCGTCATAGGCGGCCGCTTCCCGTTCCACAAACGTGATGGCCCCGGCAGGGCAGACGGGTAGGCAGTCGCCCAGGCCGTCGCAGAAATCGTCTCGTAGCAGCTTTGCCTTGCCGTTGATTATCCCGATTGCGCCCTCATGGCAGGCTTCGGCGCAAAGGCCGCAGCCGTTGCATTTTGCTTCATCAATTTCAATCATTTTGCGAATCATATTGCATTCCTCCCGAATTGTTGCGTGGCTTGACTTTATGGGCTCAATATACTACAATCGTCTCAATTCGTATGTTGTTATAACAACATGGAGAGAAGGGATTCCTGCAAAATATTTCATTTTGCAACGGTCCCCCTATTCTGCGTATGTTCATGCATGATGCAACGCGCTCTGCGCTTTGTGCTTTTCAAGGATAAATACCGCTCATAATTTTGGCTGCGCCAAAACTGCACAACTCTGCGGCCTGGCGCAAGAAAGGCATGGTCATAACCATGGACGAACAATTTTTAACCAAAGCGAGCTTGTTTCATAACATAGCGTTAGAGGATCTTCGGTCAATGCTGAAGTGTTTGGGGGCGGTGCAAAAGCGATTTGAGAAATCCGCCGTGATCTATCACGCCGGAGATATCGCGCACGCATTCGGGCTGGTGCTCTCCGGACGGGTTCAAGTGGAAAACGATGATTTTTGGGGCAATAAAAGTGTGCTGGCCAGTATTGAAGCAGGGGATACCTTTGCGGAAACCTATGCCTTTCTGCCCCAGGAGCCGATGATGGTTAACGTTGTGGCGGCAGAGGCCTCCGACGTGCTGTTTTTGAACGCAGAGCAAGTGATTCAAATCTGCCCGGATTCCTGCCCACACCACGGCATGCTAGTGCGCAATCTGCTGATGGTATCTGCTCAGAAAAATTTAATGCTCTCCCGTCGCATCTTCCATACGGCGCCCAAAACGATACGCGGGCGGGTGCTGTCTTATTTATCGTTTCAAGCGGCGCATTGCGGGAGCAGGGCTTTTGAAATCCCGTTTAACCGCCAGCAGCTCGCGGACTATTTGAGCGTTGACCGCAGCGCTCTTTCCAACGAGCTTAGCAAAATGCAGCGGGAAGGCCTGCTGACAGTAATCCATAATCGCTTTTGTCTAAAGGCGGCGCAGGACGGGAATGCTTTGTAAAACGTAACGGGTGGTATTCGACTGCTCTCGTGGGCAGCATAAATTTTTTTGTATGGTTATGGCAGGCTCCGTTTTATAATAAATAAAGAAAAGACACACAAACGGCTGTTTGTGTGTCTTGTTGGTTGCGGAGGAAGGATTTGAACCAACGACCTTCGGGTTATGAGCCCGACGAGCTACCAGACTGCTCCACTCCGCGATATTAAATTGGCTCTCGTTTGAGTGCTTATTTATTATAAGCGACTTTGAGTAAAAAAGCAAGCCTTTTCTCTTTTAAACAGTTACAACAATAAAAAGATTCCTAATAAAAAAACTATTTATTATGACCATTATCGATTCGTCCAGCGTCCAAAAGCCGCAAAGCCAGCGTTTTCCTTGTGGAGCGGCACTTCCTTTGCAAAAGCTTTGCCGTTTTTCCAATGGGACCCGCATGTGGAACACCTATTCAATCGGGTAAAGCGAACGCGGTGGACAATCCAGAGACGGCTGCCGGGCATTGCCTATCCTATGTTCACCGTGGCGCCGCGAGAGAGTTGCCATCTTGCCCCGCGGCGCTCCCGCTGTTGGTTTAAAAATTGCCAAGGCTCTGCACATAGGCATGCATTTCATTGCGGGATTGAATTGTATGCGTGTGTGCCAAAATTTCCGCCTGCTTTTCCTTGGTCTGTTTTGAAAAATATTCCATTGCGCGGGGGTTTTGCGCGAGTGCCATTCCAAATCCCAACGGTAGTTCCTCCATAGGGGCTCCTCCTTATCACTTTTTTTGCGCCAACCGATTGATACAATTGTGAAAATCCTCCGGCGTCCGAATGCTTTCCAGCAGTAGTTTTTGCTGCGTTTCCTCCGGGAGGGAGTCAAACAGCTCACGCTCCTGGATATTTTCATGAAAAATAGTCGCCAAGGCAAGCGGCAGCCCGGAATAATTAGCATATTCCATACGCAACCTCCTTTTTAGTTCCATGATCGTGATCTGATACAATCCATAGTATACAATTTTCTTTGTGTATTTATCCATGCCAGCGTGTTTTAACAGGTGGAAAATTTCGTCGGAGTCAGAAGATAACCGTGGAAAACCGTTCAGAAAGATAAAAGAAAATATTTCAAAAAAATGTATTGACTTTCTCAGTGAAATCGGATATTATAGTTAAGCGCTTAACGCGCTGAAATCGCCAAGCGTGATAGAAATGATCCATTAGCTCAGCTGGCAGAGCACTTGACTTTTAATCAAGGTGTCCGGAGTTCGAATCTCCGATGGATCACCAGAAGGGTGCAGATACGAGAAAAAGCTTGTATCTGCGCCCTTTTTCTATCTTTTCATGAGGTTATCCAGCGGGCTGTAAGAATGAAAATTGACTGCCAGTTTGGAAGGAATCAAGTGGATATACCGCTTGACCATTTCAAGCGACGTATGGCCAAGAATTTGCTGGAGGCTGTAAATGTCCCCGCCGTTCTCTAAGTACCTAGTTGCGAAGGTGTGGCGCAAAAGGTGGGGCTTCAGGCGGGGGATATTTGCCCTGTCTTTCAGCTTGCGGAAAAGGTCCTTCACGGCGTCCTGTTTGAGGGGAATCAAGGTGTCTGTTACGAATAAAGGCGTGCGCTCCGGCAGAGAAGGCAGGCGGGAAAGATACCGGAGCAGGGCCTTTTTGCTTTGCAATCCAATTGGGACAAAGCGCTGTTTGTTTCCCTTGCCGTTGACGATCAGATAGCCTTCCGGGATGTGGATGCGGCCGGGCTCTAACGTCACAACTTCATTGAGACGCAAACCGCTGTCCAGCATCAAAGCACAGATACAGTAATTCCGGCACCCTATGAAGGTATGAAGATCGAAGCAGGAAAACAGGCGCTTCACTTCCTCATCCGTTAGGATGTCGATTGTTTTCCGCTGTGCCTTTGGGAGCTTGAACCGCTCCGGGATGTTTTCGTTTAAATAGCCCTCTGTATAGCACCAAGCCAAAAAGGCGCGCAGGGCCCGGATATATGTCTGTATCGTTGTAGTGGTGATTTCCTGCCCTTTCAGATGCAGATAATACCCTTTGCAATCAGAAAGGGAAAGGCCCTCTACGGGCCTTGTAGTGTCCCCTATGTAGATCGCAAAGAAACCGAGACAGCGCTTGTAATAGATAACTGTGTTCGGAGAATTGCCCCGTATCTGCTGATCAATCAAAAATTCTTCTATGGCGTTTTGCAAAGTCATCATTTGGCCTCCTACTCGATTTCTGTAAAATCAAGCTGTTTCCCCTGTGTTTCAGTAGGGGGCGGATTTTCCGAAAAGATATCAAATTCGGGAAGAACTTCAACAAGAGAATTTTCCGCAAGCTCTTTCAAAGTTTCGTAATCGGAATATTCCTCCATAGGCTGCTGGAATTCTCTGTACTTGCCATCTTCATCAATCCAGTGGTAAACAACAAAGGAGATGCGGCGCATTAACTGATCGACAGTATCTAAATGACGGTTATCCTGCACCATGTTTTCATACACACGTTCAGGAGGCAAAACAGAAGTGATATGAACCTCATTCCAAAGCCCGTAAACATTCGAGTAACGGCAGGGAACCTGAACTTTGTAACCGCCAATCAAGGTAAGAAACAAACTGAATTTCATTTGCCCTCTGAACTCATCCATGAATAAAATGGGTTCACCGTTGTATTTGTCGAAACCATGGTCATAGTCTGTGAGCATATACACCTGATCTTCTCCATGCGATTCAGAAAGCTTTACCACAGTATAGCTTTTTCCTGAACCGGACTGACCGACATGCCAATAGACAGCAACACTTCTTTGCATTGGCGTATTAGAGGCACGAAGGCGATAATATGCATCCCGTATCATCTTTTCATAGCGGCGGTAAGAAAAAGACATATCCATAATTTCATTTGGTGTTTTGCCCTCTTGAATCAAATCTTCTATGATTTCAAAGTCTTTTCTCGCACCCTGTTTTCCTTTAATCTCGCCATGCCGAACGATACAGAGAATACTTTCGCCTTTCTCTTCCCACTTGCCGCGTTTGTTAATATAGTCCTCTGCCTGTTCCTTGCTTCCTTTAGTGGGCTCAATATGCATACCGGGGAAAAGCTTTTGGACAACCGTAAAACGCATGGTTTTTGTATCCTCAAATACAGCATGACAATGATGTAAACCGTCAGCAGAAATACAATAGGCAACAGCACAAGTTCTCTGTGGATTGCCAGCAATCCAACGATCTTTCATCTGCTCTGCAATTTCTTCAGGAGAACCAGAAAAACCATGGTTTTCCGGGTTGTTGAACACACAGAACCAGGACCGAGCATTGACAGCATTCTCCAAGTTTTCACCTCCTTAATTTGTATCAGAAGTTAATTTTCAAGTTTGTATCAGAAGTAAACATAAAATTGTTCCATAAATAACGCTTAACCCTTGATATATCTAGAAAAGTTTGTATCAGAAGTTAACTGAAAAATAGATTTTTGAAAATTTGTATCAGAAGTTGTATCAGGGGGTGTGATACAAAAATACAGGCTTTAAACAACGTAGCTACGACGTTTTAAAAAATTTGTATCATGTATCAGAAGTTGGGGGTAATACTAACCCCAACTTCTGACCACCAAAGAGCGCCGGAGGGGGTGCCCCCCGACCGGGGCGGCATCCCCCCTCCGCGCTTCCGGCCGTTCTCTCTCATGCCCGACCCTGCAAGAATCTTCAATCTTCAAACGTACCTTTTTTACATCCATCTTCCAATTCATCTACACGATCAGAAATCAGATCAGACAAAGTAAAAATAGCATCATATTCAACAGATGAAACAGCCAAATCTTTATGTGTTTTTTGCATAACCATACGAAGCAAATACGTCTCAATTCTTAATTCATACAGAACTCCTTCTAAACCATCAATGAAACACATCAAATCATTTTCGCTCATTGGTTTACACTCCTTCATTTTACTCTTGCAGGAATGCCCCAATTGCGGTATACTTGGTGCGAACGCAACAGGGGCCTTCCATTGTGCGGGTATTTGATAGCCTGACTTCTTTACCGGGAGAGCAGGCTATCTTTTTTTTGTGCTTTTTCGGCCTGTACCTCCTTTTCATCATGATATTTTCAGTTCCTGTTCGTTGGGAGCACTCTCACGGAACCAATTCAAGACTTCATCCAGATCATAGCGGACGATCTTCGCGCCGAGGCGGATAAAAGGCATACCATCCTGACGACACTTCCAGAGAAAAACACGCTCGACTTTCAGGGCGGAACAGAGTTCCTGTTCGGTTAACAAAGACATTTTAAAACCTCCTTTGCAACAAATACGGACTAATAATGATTATCTCGTTAATAAGTATAAATCAACAAAAATAAACTGTCAAGAACATTTTAACCCGAAATCAATTAATTTGTACAAATATTTTTCTGCTACTTTTCAAACAAAAAACAAACATGTAGAATTGTATATGAAAGGATGGTTTGACATGAGATATGACATTACCGTTAGATACAAAAACAAGGAGATTACCGTTAAAGGTTCCAAACAATTAGAAGGTACTTGGGATTTAAAAGATTTCATATCTAAAACAAGAGAAATTTCGGGATTAACTTATGGACAAATTCACTTAATGACTGATATATCAGAAAAAAGAATGAAGGCTATAGAATCTGGCGAAATCGGAATATCTGAAGAAAACATTTTAGTTTTACAACGGGTTCTAAAATTTCCCAAAAAAATTGTATCTATCGTAAGCGATAAAGAAAAACCCCTTTGGGCAATAAGGATAACAGAATTGAGAGAAGAGCACTATTTCACGCAAACAGATGTTAGCAAGGCACTTGGAATTGCACAAACCACATATGCAGGATACGAAACCGGAAGGCATGAGCCAGACTTTGAAACAATGATTAAAATAGCTGATATCTACAAAGTATCTTTAGACTATCTAATAGGACGATATTAATAATAATTTAGGTAAACACTTTAAAATGAGGTGCTGAATTATGTCTGTAAAAAAATGTTGTGAAACCTGTGAATTCCGATTTCCTGAACAAGACGGCATCAAAACCAAAAGTGGTTTTATTTGCGCGGGATACGGAACAAGAACAGATAACGGAAAAGAGACTTATGGAACCCCTATCGAAATAACCGAAAAAATGTTTCCCCATGGTTGCAATGACTGGGGCATATCATTTCAAGAGTTTGAGAAAGATTTCAAGCATAAAAAATAGCCCCTACCCAAGCGAACAGAGAAATTTACATCATGGAAAATTTGCAATTAAAGATTGTATGTCTGCGGTAAACTATCTGTGATATATCATCAAAGATCGGTGCTTTTCGCCCGTCTCCATATGCTACGAAAGGCCGGATCCTGCCGGGCGAAAAGATCATATTGCCGATCTGGGCGGCAAACACCTGCATCCCCATTAGCAACACAAGGCCCAGCCCCAAAACAACCATTGCGGCCCCAATGCAACAAAAAAGCGCGGGAATACCCCGCGCATAGTTTCAACAAATCACTGCTTTTAATCAAGGTGTCCGGAGTTCGAATCTCCGATGGATCACCAGAAGGGTGCAGATACGAGAAAAAGCTTGTATCTGCGCCCTTTTTCTATCTTTTCATGAGGTTATCCAGCGGGCTGTAAGAATGAAAATTGACTGCCAGTTTGGAAGGAATCAAGTGGATATACCGCTTGACCATTTCAAGCGACGTATGGCCAAGAATTTGCTGGAGGCTGTAAATGTCCCCGCCGTTCTCTAAGTACCTAGTTGCGAAGGTGTGGCGCAAAAGGTGGGGCTTCAGGCGGGGGATATTTGCCCTGTCTTTCAGCTTGCGGAAAAGGTCCTTCACGGCGTCCTGTTTGAGGGGAATCAAGGTGTCTGTTACGAATAAAGGCGTGCGCTCCGGCAGAGAAGGCAGGCGGGAAAGATACCGGAGCAGGGCCTTTTTGCTTTGCAATCCAATTGGGACAAAGCGCTGTTTGTTTCCCTTGCCGTTGACGATCAGATAGCCTTCCGGGATGTGGATGCGGCCGGGCTCTAACGTCACAACTTCATTGAGACGCAAACCGCTGTCCAGCATCAAAGCACAGATACAGTAATTCCGGCACCCTATGAAGGTATGAAGATCGAAGCAGGAAAACAGGCGCTTCACTTCCTCATCCGTTAGGATGTCGATTGTTTTCCGCTGTGCCTTTGGGAGCTTGAACCGCTCCGGGATGTTTTCGTTTAAATAGCCCTCTGTATAGCACCAAGCCAAAAAGGCGCGCAGGGCCCGGATATATGTCTGTATCGTTGTAGTGGTGATTTCCTGCCCTTTCAGATGCAGATAATACCCTTTGCAATCAGAAAGGGAAAGGCCCTCTACGGGCCTTGTAGTGTCCCCTATGTAGATCGCAAAGAAACCGAGACAGCGCTTGTAATAGATAACTGTGTTCGGAGAATTGCCCCGTATCTGCTGATCAATCAAAAATTCTTCTATGGCGTTTTGCAAAGTCATCATTTGGCCTCCTACTCGATTTCTGTAAAATCAAGCTGTTTCCCCTGTGTTTCAGTAGGGGGCGGATTTTCCGAAAAGATATCAAATTCGGGAAGAACTTCAACAAGAGAATTTTCCGCAAGCTCTTTCAAAGTTTCGTAATCGGAATATTCCTCCATAGGCTGCTGGAATTCTCTGTACTTGCCATCTTCATCAATCCAGTGGTAAACAACAAAGGAGATGCGGCGCATTAACTGATCGACAGTATCTAAATGACGGTTATCCTGCACCATGTTTTCATACACACGTTCAGGAGGCAAAACAGAAGTGATATGAACCTCATTCCAAAGCCCGTAAACATTCGAGTAACGGCAGGGAACCTGAACTTTGTAACCGCCAATCAAGGTAAGAAACAAACTGAATTTCATTTGCCCTCTGAACTCATCCATGAATAAAATGGGTTCACCGTTGTATTTGTCGAAACCATGGTCATAGTCTGTGAGCATATACACCTGATCTTCTCCATGCGATTCAGAAAGCTTTACCACAGTATAGCTTTTTCCTGAACCGGACTGACCGACATGCCAATAGACAGCAACACTTCTTTGCATTGGCGTATTAGAGGCACGAAGGCGATAATATGCATCCCGTATCATCTTTTCATAGCGGCGGTAAGAAAAAGACATATCCATAATTTCATTTGGTGTTTTGCCCTCTTGAATCAAATCTTCTATGATTTCAAAGTCTTTTCTCGCACCCTGTTTTCCTTTAATCTCGCCATGCCGAACGATACAGAGAATACTTTCGCCTTTCTCTTCCCACTTGCCGCGTTTGTTAATATAGTCCTCTGCCTGTTCCTTGCTTCCTTTAGTGGGCTCAATATGCATACCGGGGAAAAGCTTTTGGACAACCGTAAAACGCATGGTTTTTGTATCCTCAAATACAGCATGACAATGATGTAAACCGTCAGCAGAAATACAATAGGCAACAGCACAAGTTCTCTGTGGATTGCCAGCAATCCAACGATCTTTCATCTGCTCTGCAATTTCTTCAGGAGAACCAGAAAAACCATGGTTTTCCGGGTTGTTGAACACACAGAACCAGGACCGAGCATTGACAGCATTCTCCAAGTTTTCACCTCCTTAATTTGTATCAGAAGTTAATTTTCAAGTTTGTATCAGAAGTAAACATAAAATTGTTCCATAAATAACGCTTAACCCTTGATATATCTAGAAAAGTTTGTATCAGAAGTTAACTGAAAAATAGATTTTTGAAAATTTGTATCAGAAGTTGTATCAGGGGGTGTGATACAAAAATACAGGCTTTAAACAACGTAGCTACGACGTTTTAAAAAATTTGTATCATGTATCAGAAGTTGGGGGTAATACTAACCCCAACTTCTGACCACCAAAGAGCGCCGGAGGGGGTGCCCCCCGACCGGGGCGGCATCCCCCCTCCGCGCTTCCGGCCGTTCTCTCTCATGCCCGACCCTGCAAGAATCTTCAATCTTCAAACGTACCTTTTTTACATCCATCTTCCAATTCATCTACACGATCAGAAATCAGATCAGACAAAGTAAAAATAGCATCATATTCAACAGATGAAACAGCCAAATCTTTATGTGTTTTTTGCATAACCATACGAAGCAAATACGTCTCAATTCTTAATTCATACAGAACTCCTTCTAAACCATCAATGAAACACATCAAATCATTTTCGCTCATTGGTTTACACTCCTTCATTTTACTCTTGCAGGAATGCCCCAATTGCGGTATACTTGGTGCGAACGCAACAGGGGCCTTCCATTGTGCGGGTATTTGATAGCCTGACTTCTTTACCGGGAGAGCAGGCTATCTTTTTTTTGTGCTTTTTCGGCCTGTACCTCCTTTTCATCATGATATTTTCAGTTCCTGTTCGTTGGGAGCACTCTCACGGAACCAATTCAAGACTTCATCCAGATCATAGCGGACGATCTTCGCGCCGAGGCGGATAAAAGGCATACCATCCTGACGACACTTCCAGAGAAAAACACGCTCGACTTTCAGGGCGGAACAGAGTTCCTGTTCGGTTAACAAAGACATTTTAAAACCTCCTTTGCAACAAATACGGACTAATAATGATTATCTCGTTAATAAGTATAAATCAACAAAAATAAACTGTCAAGAACATTTTAACCCGAAATCAATTAATTTGTACAAATATTTTTCTGCTACTTTTCAAACAAAAAACAAACATGTAGAATTGTATATGAAAGGATGGTTTGACATGAGATATGACATTACCGTTAGATACAAAAACAAGGAGATTACCGTTAAAGGTTCCAAACAATTAGAAGGTACTTGGGATTTAAAAGATTTCATATCTAAAACAAGAGAAATTTCGGGATTAACTTATGGACAAATTCACTTAATGACTGATATATCAGAAAAAAGAATGAAGGCTATAGAATCTGGCGAAATCGGAATATCTGAAGAAAACATTTTAGTTTTACAACGGGTTCTAAAATTTCCCAAAAAAATTGTATCTATCGTAAGCGATAAAGAAAAACCCCTTTGGGCAATAAGGATAACAGAATTGAGAGAAGAGCACTATTTCACGCAAACAGATGTTAGCAAGGCACTTGGAATTGCACAAACCACATATGCAGGATACGAAACCGGAAGGCATGAGCCAGACTTTGAAACAATGATTAAAATAGCTGATATCTACAAAGTATCTTTAGACTATCTAATAGGACGATATTAATAATAATTTAGGTAAACACTTTAAAATGAGGTGCTGAATTATGTCTGTAAAAAAATGTTGTGAAACCTGTGAATTCCGATTTCCTGAACAAGACGGCATCAAAACCAAAAGTGGTTTTATTTGCGCGGGATACGGAACAAGAACAGATAACGGAAAAGAGACTTATGGAACCCCTATCGAAATAACCGAAAAAATGTTTCCCCATGGTTGCAATGACTGGGGCATATCATTTCAAGAGTTTGAGAAAGATTTCAAGCATAAAAAATAGCCCCTACCCAAGCGAACAGAGAAATTTACATCATGGAAAATTTGCAATTAAAGATTGTATGTCTGCGGTAAACTATCTGTGATATATCATCAAAGATCGGTGCTTTTCGCCCGTCTCCATATGCTACGAAAGGCCGGATCCTGCCGGGCGAAAAGATCATATTGCCGATCTGGGCGGCAAACACCTGCATCCCCATTAGCAACACAAGGCCCAGCCCCAAAACAACCATTGCGGCCCCAATGCAACAAAAAAGCGCGGGAATACCCCGCGCATAGTTTCAACAAATCACTGCTTTTAATCAAGGTGTCCGGAGTTCGAATCTCCGATGGATCACCAAAAGAACGCAGAAACAAGGTTTTTCTTGTATCTGCGTTCTTTTTCTATCTTTGCATGAGGTTGTCAAGCGGGCTGTAGGAATGAAAATTGACTGCTAATTTGGAAGGAATCAAGTGTACATACCGCTTGACCATTTCAAGCGACGTATGGCCGAGGATTTCTTGTAGCTTGTAAATGTCCCCGCCGTTCTCCAAGAACCTAGTTGCAAAGGTGTGGCGCAAAAGGTGGGGTTTCAAACGGGGGATATTTGCCCTGCGTTTCAGCTTGCGGAATAACTCCTTCACGGCATTCAGCTTGAGGGGAGTCAAGTCGTTTGTTACGAATAAAGTAGTCTGTTCCGGCAGGGGAGGCAGGCGGGAGAGATAACGAAGCAGAGCCTTCTTGCTTTGCAATCCGATCGGAACCAAGCGTTGTTTGTTTCCCTTGCCGTTGACGATCAGATAGCCTTCTGGAATATGAATACGAACAGGCTCAAGTGTCACAACCTCATTGAGCCGCAAGCCGCTATCCAGCATCAAAGCACAGATACAGTAATTCCGGCAGCCCGTAAAGGTGCGAAGATCGAAACAAGAGAAGAGGCGCTTTAATTCATCATCCGTCAGAACGTCAATTGTTTTCCGCTGCGCTTTTGGGAGCTTGAACCGCTCCGGGATATTCTCATTCAAGTAACCCTCCGTGTAACACCAAGTCAAGAAGGCACGCAAAGCCCGGATATATGTCTGTATCGTTGTAGTGGTGATTTCCTGCCCTTTTAGATACAGATAATACCCTTTGCAATCCGAAAGGGAAAGGGCCTCCACGGGCCTTGTAGCGTCTCCTATGTAGATTGCAAAGAAACCGAGACAACGTTTGTAATAGATGACTGTGTTTGGAGAATTGCCCCGTATCTGCTGCTCTATCAAAAAATCCTCTATGGCGTTCTGCAAGGTCAAAAAATCACCTCCTATTCGGTCTCCGTAAAGTCAAGCTGTTTCCCCTGTGTTTCGGTAGGGGATGAATCTTCTGCAAAGATATCAAATTCAGGAAGAGCTTCCACAAGAGAGTTTTCCGCAAGCTCTTTCAAAGTTTCGTAATCGGAATATTCCTTCATAGGTTGATGAAATTCTCTGTACTTACCATCTTCATCAATCCAGTGATAAACGACAAAGGAAATCCGGCGCGCCAACTGATCGATGGTATCTAAATGCCGGTTATCCTGCACCATGTTTTCATACACACGTTCAGGAGGCAAAACAGAAGTAATGTGAACCTCATTCCAAAGCGCGTAAATGTTCGAGTAACGGCAGGGAACCTGAATTTTGTAATGGTCGATCAAATTGAGAAATTGGGAAAATCTCATTTGCCCTCTGAACTCATCCATGAATAAAATGGGTTCGCCATTGTATTTATCAAAGCCGTGTTCATAGTCCGTAAGCATATACACCTGATCTTCTCCATACTGCTCAGAAAGCTTTACAAAAGTGTAGCTTTTTCCTGAACCGGAATGACCGACATGCCAATAAACAGAAACATCCCGTTGCAATGGCGTTTGAGAAAAACGGCGGTAGTAATATGCCTCACGAATCATCTTGTCATAGCGGCGGTAGGAAAAAGACATGTCCATAATTTCATTGGGCGTTTTACCTTCCTGAATCAGATCTTCTATGGCCTCAAAATCTTTTCGGGCGCCCTGTTTGCCTTTAATCTCACCATGCCGAACGGTGCAGAGAATACTTTCGCCTTTTTCTTCCCATTTGCCGCGCTTGTTGATATAGTCCTCAGCTTGTTCTTTGCTTCCTTTGGTAGGCTCAATATGCATACCGGGAAATAACTTCTGAACTATGGTAAAACGCATTGCTTTCGTATCTTCAAAAACAGCATGACAATGTTTAAGGCCGTCTGCCGAGATACAATAAGTAACCGCACAACTTCTTTGTGGATTGCCATCTATCCAGCAATCTTTCATGCGTTCAACAATTTCATCAGGAGCACCAGAAAAACCATGTTCTTCGGGATTGTTGAACACACAGAACCATGAACGGGAAACAGAATCATTCTTCATTTTTGACCTCCTTTCAACGGAAATTTTGTAACGAAGTTAAATTTGATATTTGTAACAAAGTAAATCCCTTAGTATTTAATTTTAATAAAATAACCTTGTATCTATAGGGATTCCTTTGTAACGAAGTTAACGAATCAAATATTTTGTAACGAAGTTGTAACAAGGCTTGTTACAAAAAAAGTAGACCTCAAAGAACGTAGCTACGACGTTTCAAAAAATTTGTAACATGTAACGAAGTTGGGGGTAATACTAACCCCAACTTCTGACCGGCGCGGGCCGCCCGGGGCGCGCAATGCGCGCCGCCGAAGCGGGCCCCCGCCGCGTTGCCCCATCAGTCCACAACATTCCTGCCATAGCAGACCATAACAGCATCACACGAACAGTCACATTCAGAGGATGGGAATAGTTCTTCAATATGTTCGATAATAGAATTTAAGTGGAACGACAAGGATTCATCACGATTAATAACAGCAAAAGTATCCAAAAGCATGAAAACAAAACCCTCAATCAAAGCATAGTCCTCAGGATATTTCCGAACAATAAATTTACGGCTAAGTTTCTCTTCAAACATATATATCAATCTCCTTGTTTTTTTGAAATACTGTGTACATTTAGAACCCTGTTTTTGGGTACATGAGGGTAATTACATTACCAAGGCCATTTTGATGGTTGGAAACAACGTAGGTACAAGGATTTTTTAAGCCGAAATGTCCACGCGAGAAGCCCGGCGCTTACGTTCATTTGCGGCTTTCTGCTTTAGGCGTTCCACGCGAGCGCATGCAGTGCAATATTTTGAACGGTTGGAAGCCGGAACAAAAGACTTGCCACACACGGAACAGGATTTTATGGAATCCAGTTTGACAAGCTGGGCATAAAGAAGCCTGTTCGCTGGAAGAACAGCTTCTTTGAAATAGCAACATAACCCTGTGAAATTACAAGCCTGATAACAGGCCGCATCCATCAACAGGCAATCTCCCGTTGATCGGTCATAATTTGCGCACGAACCCTTCACAAGTTCCTTTACTTCTTTTCTTTGGCTGGCTGTCATTTCAATCTTGTCTTTCATTGGTTGACACTCCTTCATTTTCTTCTTGCAGGAATGCCCCAATCGCGGTATACTTGGTGCGAACGCAACAGGGGCATTCCCTTTTGCGGGTGTTTAATAGCCTGATTTCTTTCCACGGAGAGCAGGCTATTTTTTTATGCCTTCATTCAACTGGCATCACATCCTCTCCCATTCTCTTTTAACCAATCTAAGACCTCTTGCAGATCATAGCGGACTAGTTTTGTACCCAACAAGAAATAGGGCATTCCACGTTTACGAAGAGAAACTAGAGTTTGCCGGGTTACGCTCAGAACCTCACATAGCTCCCTTTCTGTTAAAATACTCATCTTTTCTAACCTCCATTTTCTTAATTTTACGATTTTTAACACAAATAAGTATCTCACAAATACCGAGGCTTGTCAACTGTTTTTCCGAGATTTATGTAATTTTAAGATGCCCGGTTTATCGTGAACAAAATGCGTTGTATAATAGCTTTTGAGGTGTTATGCATGCTGTACGATACGACCATACATTACGGAAATAAAACAATTTCCTTCAAAGTACCAAGAAAATATTTTTCAGGAGATTACACGTTACCAGACTTCTTCAAACATACAAGAACATTCGAACTCAACAACCAAAGCCCCGAGGAAGTAGCAGATGTATTATCAATCCCAATAGATGAATATCAGCAAATGGAAAATGGAACCCATTTAATTACAAAAGACGTTTTAACCGAGTTTTTGCGCTACTATCATCTCCCCAAAAAAATAGCACGCTTAGCAGACCCGCAAGAAACGAATGAAAAAACAGAGTTAGCGGAAAAAATATACCAGCTAAGAACGACGCGCGGAAATAAAACACAAGCAGAAGTAGCCGAAAAACTTCATATATCAAGAACGGCATATGCCGGATATGAAAGCGGAAGAAATGAACCGGACTTAAAAACCCTAGTCAAAATCGCGGATTTATACGGAGTTTCGTTAGACTACCTTGCAGGAAGGTATTAACCTTAGCTTAATTCTAGCAACATTCATTTTTTATTTCCCCCCCACTTTGCCCGGAAAATAAAAAAAGATGGTGCAAACGCACCATCTAAAACGCAATTAGAACAGGTCGAGCGCTGGAAACTACCTTGCAAACATTCATCATAGATCGGTGCTTTTCGCCCGTCTCCATATGCTACGAAAGGCTGGCTCCTGCCGGGCGAAAAGATCATATTGCCGATCTGGGCGGAAAACACCTGCATCCCCATTAGCGGAGCAAGGCCCAGCCCCAGACCATCCATTGCGGCCCTCTTTCAACAAAAAAGCGCGGGACATTCCCGCGCTTACCTTTTATCCGTCCGGCACGTTATGAATCTAAGCTCGCTTGCCATCGTGGGCGACGATTTCACAACGGCGGCCCGTCGCCGCCTGTGAACCGCGCCGGTCGGGCGCTCCCGATCGGCGTGCGTCCTTCCTCCGGATCACGCTTCACGGATCCGTCGTCACTCCTTCTCCAAGCGGTCGCTGCTCCCTGCGCTATCGTCGTACCCAGATGGCGGCGCTTGCTAAGATTCAAGCCGGACTGTTTTTTCAACAAATCACTGCTTTTAATCAAGGTGTCCGGAGTTCGAATCTCCGATGGATCACCAAAAGAACGCAGAAACAAGGTTTTTCTTGTATCTGCGTTCTTTTTCTATCTTTGCATGAGGTTGTCAAGCGGGCTGTAGGAATGAAAATTGACTGCTAATTTGGAAGGAATCAAGTGTACATACCGCTTGACCATTTCAAGCGACGTATGGCCGAGGATTTCTTGTAGCTTGTAAATGTCCCCGCCGTTCTCCAAGAACCTAGTTGCAAAGGTGTGGCGCAAAAGGTGGGGTTTCAAACGGGGGATATTTGCCCTGCGTTTCAGCTTGCGGAATAACTCCTTCACGGCATTCAGCTTGAGGGGAGTCAAGTCGTTTGTTACGAATAAAGTAGTCTGTTCCGGCAGGGGAGGCAGGCGGGAGAGATAACGAAGCAGAGCCTTCTTGCTTTGCAATCCGATCGGAACCAAGCGTTGTTTGTTTCCCTTGCCGTTGACGATCAGATAGCCTTCTGGAATATGAATACGAACAGGCTCAAGTGTCACAACCTCATTGAGCCGCAAGCCGCTATCCAGCATCAAAGCACAGATACAGTAATTCCGGCAGCCCGTAAAGGTGCGAAGATCGAAACAAGAGAAGAGGCGCTTTAATTCATCATCCGTCAGAACGTCAATTGTTTTCCGCTGCGCTTTTGGGAGCTTGAACCGCTCCGGGATATTCTCATTCAAGTAACCCTCCGTGTAACACCAAGTCAAGAAGGCACGCAAAGCCCGGATATATGTCTGTATCGTTGTAGTGGTGATTTCCTGCCCTTTTAGATACAGATAATACCCTTTGCAATCCGAAAGGGAAAGGGCCTCCACGGGCCTTGTAGCGTCTCCTATGTAGATTGCAAAGAAACCGAGACAACGTTTGTAATAGATGACTGTGTTTGGAGAATTGCCCCGTATCTGCTGCTCTATCAAAAAATCCTCTATGGCGTTCTGCAAGGTCAAAAAATCACCTCCTATTCGGTCTCCGTAAAGTCAAGCTGTTTCCCCTGTGTTTCGGTAGGGGATGAATCTTCTGCAAAGATATCAAATTCAGGAAGAGCTTCCACAAGAGAGTTTTCCGCAAGCTCTTTCAAAGTTTCGTAATCGGAATATTCCTTCATAGGTTGATGAAATTCTCTGTACTTACCATCTTCATCAATCCAGTGATAAACGACAAAGGAAATCCGGCGCGCCAACTGATCGATGGTATCTAAATGCCGGTTATCCTGCACCATGTTTTCATACACACGTTCAGGAGGCAAAACAGAAGTAATGTGAACCTCATTCCAAAGCGCGTAAATGTTCGAGTAACGGCAGGGAACCTGAATTTTGTAATGGTCGATCAAATTGAGAAATTGGGAAAATCTCATTTGCCCTCTGAACTCATCCATGAATAAAATGGGTTCGCCATTGTATTTATCAAAGCCGTGTTCATAGTCCGTAAGCATATACACCTGATCTTCTCCATACTGCTCAGAAAGCTTTACAAAAGTGTAGCTTTTTCCTGAACCGGAATGACCGACATGCCAATAAACAGAAACATCCCGTTGCAATGGCGTTTGAGAAAAACGGCGGTAGTAATATGCCTCACGAATCATCTTGTCATAGCGGCGGTAGGAAAAAGACATGTCCATAATTTCATTGGGCGTTTTACCTTCCTGAATCAGATCTTCTATGGCCTCAAAATCTTTTCGGGCGCCCTGTTTGCCTTTAATCTCACCATGCCGAACGGTGCAGAGAATACTTTCGCCTTTTTCTTCCCATTTGCCGCGCTTGTTGATATAGTCCTCAGCTTGTTCTTTGCTTCCTTTGGTAGGCTCAATATGCATACCGGGAAATAACTTCTGAACTATGGTAAAACGCATTGCTTTCGTATCTTCAAAAACAGCATGACAATGTTTAAGGCCGTCTGCCGAGATACAATAAGTAACCGCACAACTTCTTTGTGGATTGCCATCTATCCAGCAATCTTTCATGCGTTCAACAATTTCATCAGGAGCACCAGAAAAACCATGTTCTTCGGGATTGTTGAACACACAGAACCATGAACGGGAAACAGAATCATTCTTCATTTTTGACCTCCTTTCAACGGAAATTTTGTAACGAAGTTAAATTTGATATTTGTAACAAAGTAAATCCCTTAGTATTTAATTTTAATAAAATAACCTTGTATCTATAGGGATTCCTTTGTAACGAAGTTAACGAATCAAATATTTTGTAACGAAGTTGTAACAAGGCTTGTTACAAAAAAAGTAGACCTCAAAGAACGTAGCTACGACGTTTCAAAAAATTTGTAACATGTAACGAAGTTGGGGGTAATACTAACCCCAACTTCTGACCGGCGCGGGCCGCCCGGGGCGCGCAATGCGCGCCGCCGAAGCGGGCCCCCGCCGCGTTGCCCCATCAGTCCACAACATTCCTGCCATAGCAGACCATAACAGCATCACACGAACAGTCACATTCAGAGGATGGGAATAGTTCTTCAATATGTTCGATAATAGAATTTAAGTGGAACGACAAGGATTCATCACGATTAATAACAGCAAAAGTATCCAAAAGCATGAAAACAAAACCCTCAATCAAAGCATAGTCCTCAGGATATTTCCGAACAATAAATTTACGGCTAAGTTTCTCTTCAAACATATATATCAATCTCCTTGTTTTTTTGAAATACTGTGTACATTTAGAACCCTGTTTTTGGGTACATGAGGGTAATTACATTACCAAGGCCATTTTGATGGTTGGAAACAACGTAGGTACAAGGATTTTTTAAGCCGAAATGTCCACGCGAGAAGCCCGGCGCTTACGTTCATTTGCGGCTTTCTGCTTTAGGCGTTCCACGCGAGCGCATGCAGTGCAATATTTTGAACGGTTGGAAGCCGGAACAAAAGACTTGCCACACACGGAACAGGATTTTATGGAATCCAGTTTGACAAGCTGGGCATAAAGAAGCCTGTTCGCTGGAAGAACAGCTTCTTTGAAATAGCAACATAACCCTGTGAAATTACAAGCCTGATAACAGGCCGCATCCATCAACAGGCAATCTCCCGTTGATCGGTCATAATTTGCGCACGAACCCTTCACAAGTTCCTTTACTTCTTTTCTTTGGCTGGCTGTCATTTCAATCTTGTCTTTCATTGGTTGACACTCCTTCATTTTCTTCTTGCAGGAATGCCCCAATCGCGGTATACTTGGTGCGAACGCAACAGGGGCATTCCCTTTTGCGGGTGTTTAATAGCCTGATTTCTTTCCACGGAGAGCAGGCTATTTTTTTATGCCTTCATTCAACTGGCATCACATCCTCTCCCATTCTCTTTTAACCAATCTAAGACCTCTTGCAGATCATAGCGGACTAGTTTTGTACCCAACAAGAAATAGGGCATTCCACGTTTACGAAGAGAAACTAGAGTTTGCCGGGTTACGCTCAGAACCTCACATAGCTCCCTTTCTGTTAAAATACTCATCTTTTCTAACCTCCATTTTCTTAATTTTACGATTTTTAACACAAATAAGTATCTCACAAATACCGAGGCTTGTCAACTGTTTTTCCGAGATTTATGTAATTTTAAGATGCCCGGTTTATCGTGAACAAAATGCGTTGTATAATAGCTTTTGAGGTGTTATGCATGCTGTACGATACGACCATACATTACGGAAATAAAACAATTTCCTTCAAAGTACCAAGAAAATATTTTTCAGGAGATTACACGTTACCAGACTTCTTCAAACATACAAGAACATTCGAACTCAACAACCAAAGCCCCGAGGAAGTAGCAGATGTATTATCAATCCCAATAGATGAATATCAGCAAATGGAAAATGGAACCCATTTAATTACAAAAGACGTTTTAACCGAGTTTTTGCGCTACTATCATCTCCCCAAAAAAATAGCACGCTTAGCAGACCCGCAAGAAACGAATGAAAAAACAGAGTTAGCGGAAAAAATATACCAGCTAAGAACGACGCGCGGAAATAAAACACAAGCAGAAGTAGCCGAAAAACTTCATATATCAAGAACGGCATATGCCGGATATGAAAGCGGAAGAAATGAACCGGACTTAAAAACCCTAGTCAAAATCGCGGATTTATACGGAGTTTCGTTAGACTACCTTGCAGGAAGGTATTAACCTTAGCTTAATTCTAGCAACATTCATTTTTTATTTCCCCCCCACTTTGCCCGGAAAATAAAAAAAGATGGTGCAAACGCACCATCTAAAACGCAATTAGAACAGGTCGAGCGCTGGAAACTACCTTGCAAACATTCATCATAGATCGGTGCTTTTCGCCCGTCTCCATATGCTACGAAAGGCTGGCTCCTGCCGGGCGAAAAGATCATATTGCCGATCTGGGCGGAAAACACCTGCATCCCCATTAGCGGAGCAAGGCCCAGCCCCAGACCATCCATTGCGGCCCTCTTTCAACAAAAAAGCGCGGGACATTCCCGCGCTTACCTTTTATCCGTCCGGCACGTTATGAATCTAAGCTCGCTTGCCATCGTGGGCGACGATTTCACAACGGCGGCCCGTCGCCGCCTGTGAACCGCGCCGGTCGGGCGCTCCCGATCGGCGTGCGTCCTTCCTCCGGATCACGCTTCACGGATCCGTCGTCACTCCTTCTCCAAGCGGTCGCTGCTCCCTGCGCTATCGTCGTACCCAGATGGCGGCGCTTGCTAAGATTCAAGCCGGACTGTTTTTTCAACAAATCACTGCTTTTAATCAAGGTGTCCGGAGTTCGAATCTCCGATGGATCACCACGAAAATAGCCCTGAAATGACGTAGATACGTCGTTTCAGGGCTTTTTCTTTTACAATTTTATTATTGCTAATTCGCATAATATCACGTGAAAAACACTTAAATTTTTTGCGGCTGCCAACACATTGTCAACCCATCGCTGAAGGGTAAGGCGCCTTGTTTCACACGTTTTAGAAACCCTTCGGCATCCGCTTCATATGCCTGCAAAATTATCGCGCCGTTTTGGGGAGTGACTCGATCATCTGCATCATATCGAGATAGAATTGCAGCGTTTTACCGCTATCTGCATTGAGGCCGATTACTGTCCCGTGGTCTCCAGGCAGAGTAGGCATCACATTCCAACTCCCCTGTACAATATGAGATGCATCATAATCCACACCTGGATCATCTGAAGGCTTTTGTGCGGATACCACACTAACGAGGCCGTCGTTTGGCAGCCAGCTTTCATCAATCGGGTAATCGGTATCCGTGTTGTCCGAATACCTGCCGATTAGATTTGCAAATGGGATCAATACCAGCAGTGTGTTGGCATTTGCAACCTGGTGGCCAGTGAGTGCGGATTTGTGTGTTGTGAGATAAGAGTAGGAGAAATAGTAGATATTCTCCTCCATCCCAATTTGATTATTGAGCAGGGCCGCGCCGTCAGGCGACAGGTCCATGACCACGCTGTCGTCTGTTTGCTCAAATACGAGCTTGAGCGCCCGGATGAGATGCTCCTGCGCCGATTCTCCGGGGATCGCCGTCAGGCCAAATTGTTCCAGATGGAAATCGACGAATCCATTGAGCAGGGAGCGACCCATCACGCCTGCATAAGCGTAGCCCACTGCTTTGACCAGATCGGTCAGCTTAAATTCATCGGCAATGTAGCGCAGCGTCGAGCCATTGTGGGGCGTGCAGAGGGTGGTGACGGAATGCACCCAGTTGGCCTTGCCCCCCGTGAAAAGCGGGGATAGCTCCTCAGCAGGCGTAGTTTGCCGTTCTGTTTCATCGCCGTTTGCAAGCAGCTCTGTTAGTAGGCGGATTGTGTTTCCGCCGAAGCTGTGCCCGACGAGATTCACCTTTTTGATTACGCCGTTTTTTTCAGACTTGCCCCAGCCATCGAAGAGGGGGGTTGTATAAGTGCGGCCATAGCGGGCATGATTGTGCGCTTTGGCGTGCGCTTCGCCGTAATCTACGGTATCGCCTACCATTTGGGCATATAACTCACAGGCGCGATCCCAACAGCTGGAAATCGGGCCTACGGAAGCATCGTAGCATTCATAGCCATTTTCACGCAGCTTAGGCATTAGAGCGCCGGTCGTTGCGCCCCAATAGGGGATCAGGTCGTTGATCCCCTCATCAGCTCCCCATCCGCCCATACCATGAACGAAAACGTACGGATAATGGACGTCCGCCATTTTGTCAATCGCCGCGCTGGATGCGGGCAGCACCGCTGTCAATGCCAAAAGGGCGGCAAGCAAGATGCTGAAAATTCGTTTTCCAACCGTTCGTTTTATCATCACGCAACACCTCCATAAGATCTGCTGAAAAGCAGTTAAAAAATGACAAAACGTTCCGAACTTCGATGATTAAATTGTATCAAGAAAAGACGATACTTACAACGGTATAGAATAATATTTCTGGAGAAAACGGTGCATTCTAAAAGGGAATCCAACGGGCGACGCATTCTCATGGCCCGCGACCTGTAAAATTTGCAAAAGGAGATTTTTAGAATGAACGCTTTTGAACAAGGAAAAAAGAAACCTGAAAAAACAGCGGGAGATAACCAATGGGTCACAGCCCATCAGAAAAGCAGGACGGATAAACGCCCACGGCGCGACGGCCCGGGCGGAGAGCCGGAGCAGGTGGGAGAAAAAGAATAGCCGGATTTGCCTGAGCTCCCAAAGCAGAAAAAACATTTTGATTGGTTAACAGCCACTGGTCCATCCCGTTTTGCTAGCCTCCATAAACATCCCAACAAATCTTGTGATGTTTATGGAGCTTTTTGGTTTGTGAAACATAGAATAGAGTGTTTTTGCAAATTCATTTATTATTATGGGATAATTTTCTATAAACGTGTTTTAATCGCCTGTTTGGTTGTGACGATTCGCCTCGAATCGCCTGCAAACTTGACAAAACGGCCGAAATTGCTATAATAATTTGGTTACCAGAAGGAGGGCGTCAATATGGCACAATCCTATACCGGCCCAATTTTTAGCGGACAGCCCGATTGGGCGCGGGTTCCGATTGCCCGTTTGGAAAGCTTCCATTGGGAAAAAGAATCTCCTTATCGCCCCGCCTCATTTGCGCAGCTCTGCGCCGTGCGGGGGGAGGGAATTTTTGTGCGTATGTGGTCGTTTGAGTCGCCAATCCGGGCTGTTGCTGCAAAGCGGGATGATCCGGTCTATCAAGATAGCTGCCTGGAGTGTTTTTTGAATCCATTTCCGGCCCAGCAGAATTCTTATATAAATTTTGAGATGAATCCCAATGGCGTTTTTTTAACGGAGTTTGGCTCGGAACGGGAAGGGCGTGAGCGTCTGTCCCGGTTGACGGAGCAGTCGCCCAGCGTTACGCCGTTTACGTTGCCGTCCCCGCAGGGGGACGCTTGGGGCGTGCTGCTGTTCGTGCCCTGCGAGTTGGTGGAATCGCTTTATCATCAGCCCTTTTCCATTGCGCCAGCTGCGATGGCAGGCAATTTTTATAAATGCGGCGATGAAACGGCGCATCCTCATTTTGGCGCATATTTCCCAGTGGGGAGTGCGGAGCTCGGCTTTCATAACCCACAGTGTTTCGGGCGGATAGAGCTGGCAGACAAAATCGATTGAACCTTTGATAAAAGAGAGAATATTATTTGTAGAGAAAGGCTGTGTGTGACACATGAGCGAGCTTCCCTTCCAGGTTGAGGAGATCAAGCGTCAGTTTGATCTGAGCGGCGACTATACCGGTTATGACAGGATCAACAACGGTCATATCAACAATACGTATGTCCTCCATTTTCAGGAAAACAGCTGCTGCAAGGATTTCTTGCTACAGCAGATCAACACCCATGTTTTTCGCAATCCGGATGAACTCATGGAGAATATTGTGGGCGTCACCTCCTATCTGCGCCGGCAGATAGAGCAGGCCGGCGGCGACCCGGCACGGGAAACGCTCACCGTTTACCATACGGCGGACGGCAAGCCTTATTATAAGGATGGGCAGGGCCATTGTTGGCGCGTTTATAATTTCATTTCCAGCGCTTACACCTGCCAAAGCATCACGGATCCGGTTGTTTTCTACAACGCGGCAAAGGCCTTCGGCACCTTCCAGCGGATGCTGGCGGATTATCCGAGCGAGAGCCTTCATGAAACGATCCCGAATTTTCACAATACGATTTCCCGCTTTCAAGATTTACTTGCGGCGATTGAGGCCGATGAGGCAGGCCGTGCAAAGCTCGTGCAGGAGGAGATTGCGTTTGCCAAGGCCCGTGAGGCGGATTGCCGCGTGCTTCTGGATTTGGTCGCTGCCGGCGAATTGCCGCTGCGTGTGACGCACAATGATACGAAGCTAAACAACGTTATGTTCGATAATGATACGAAGCAGGGCATCTGCGTGATTGACCTCGATACGGTGATGCCGGGCCTTTCCCTCTACGATTTTGGGGATAGCATCCGCTTCGGCGCCAATACAGCGGCGGAGGATGAGAAGGATTTATCCCTCGTTTCGCTGGATTTGAACCTTTTTGAGCAATATGTCAAGGGGTATCTTTCAGCGGCGGGCGAAAGTTTGACCCAGGCGGAGCGGGATTATCTTGCGTTTTCTGCCAAGCTGATGACCTTTGAGTGCGGTATCCGCTTCCTAACGGATTACTTAAACGGTGATACATATTTTAAAACCGCCTATTCGGAGCATAATCTCGACCGCTGCCACACACAATTTGCCCTGGTGGCGGATATGGAGCGCAAAATGGAGCAGATGCAGGAGATCGTTTCCAAAGCATAACCTTCAGAATCCGAAAGGGATGATATCGGATGAAATACAGAGTGATTACGGCGGCTGCGGTGTTGACTGCGGCCGCCGTTTGTATCGGCGCGCTGACCTTGGTGTTTTATAGGCATGCGCAGGTGGAAAAATGGATGGAAAAGCCGCTTTCCCTGCCGGATAGTTTTTTGATTACCGCCCACACCGGATGCTTGGGGACGAAAGCGAATTCGCTCGACTCTCTGCGCGCGGCGCTAGAAAGCGGCGCAAACGCTGTGGAATTTGATGTCCGCTTTCAAACGGACGGCACGCCGGTGCTCTCGCATGACGCTGTGCAGGATTATGGAAAAAGCCCCCGGCTGGCCGACGCTTTTGCGCTCATTGCGCAGAAGGATGGGGTTCAAGTGAATCTGGATCTCAAGCAAACGGATCATCTTCCGGAAATCGCGCGGCTGGGCAAGGAGGCAGGCCTTCTGGGTCGCTTGTTCTTTACCGGCGTTGGGGTGGACGACGCCCAAACGGTAGCGCGGGAATGCCCGGAGATTCCCTATTATCTCAATTTATCACCGGATGTAAAGCAGAAAGACAGCGAGGCTTATTGGCGGCGCGCGGCAGATCAGATCCGGCTCTGCGGTGCAATCGGCATCAATTGCCATTATGATGCCGCGAGCGAAACGCTGGTGCGTGTGATGCGTGAGCAGGGGATGCTCGTATCCTTTTGGACGGTAGACCGGAAGGCTGACATGGCGCGCATTGCCGCGCTTGGGCCGGATAATATCACCACGAAAGAGCCGATCAAGCTGCGCGAGCTGATTGATCATTGGGGAAACGGGTGATAAGAGGCTAGAAGTGCATTGTGCTTATGGTAAATGAATGATCCTACTGCAACACAAGTTGCAGTAGGATTTTTTAATAAAAATATGGAAATCAGTGTACCCCTGTACACTGATGCAAGAGATGTCCAAAATAATTTTTGCTTTTCAGATGCATATTTCATGCTCCTCCATGCAAAATAAAATTGAAATTATCATTAGGAGGATTGCGATTCATGACGACGAAAGAATTATTGTACTTGGAAGATGCACTGGGGCATGAAAAGTATTTTCAAACCAAATGCAGTGAAACGGCAAACCAGATCCAGGATGCAGATTTAAAATCCTGCGTGCAGCAGATGGCGCAGAAGCATCAGCAGATTTTTCAGAGCTTTTACGGCTTGCTTTGATAAGGCTTTTGTACCTTATCAAAGGAAAACGCAATGCGAAAGCGCATTTTACCCATTGAATTTTTGGATGTGCCAAAGCCGCACAAATTTGCGGTTTGCGCAAGAAAGGAATGCTTATAATTATGGATGATAAAAACTTGATGGAAGATATCCTCCTTTTGGAAAAAGGCGTTTGCGACCTGTATATGCATGGGACGCTTGAATCCCCCACGTCCAATGTGCACCAGGCATTCAGCACCGCTTTAAACGATTCCTTGTGCATGCAGGATACCCTTTATGACAAGATGGCGGCGAAGGGTTGGTATCCCACCGAGCAGGCGGATCAGAATAAAGTGAATTCTGTGAAGCAAAAGTTCAGTGCCCAGTAAAATAGCCCCTAAAAAACACAGCCCCATGCAGCGGGGCTGTGTTTTTTCTTTAAACTACTCGTTTCCCTTTCCGTTTCTTTTCCGCTCTTTTCATGAAAGCCACAACCACCATGCCGGCTAGAGGGAACAGTGCGGCTGCCAGCATTCCGGTTTTGAAGCCGATCTGCTCAGGCGATAAGGCGGAATTCACGGCAGCAAAGCTTTGGCTTTTTGCAACGGCGTCTGTAATGCTTCCCACAAGCTGCGGCGCAATGGAGCCTCCAAGGTCTCCGCCCGCCGCCAACAAGGCGTAAACTGCCACGCTGGTGTGAGGGATCACCTCGGCTGTATAAATCAGAGTACCCGGCCAGAGCATGGATACGCAAAATCCCGTAAACGCGCAGGCTATCAGGCCCACAATGGCGTTTTGCGAAAGCGCGGCAATGAGATAGCAAAGAAAGGAGCCCATAAATCCCAGCAGCATAAAGCGGGAGATATGCTTGCCAAATTTTGCGTAAAGGGTTCTTCCAAGCCCCAGCATCACCGCAAACACGGCAACGCCGAAAACATCACCCCATATTTTTGAAATTCCCAGTGCGGCCTCCAGATAGCCGGAGCACCACTGCGTCATGGTGTTTTCAGAGGCGCCGCCCAAAAAGATGCAGGTCACGCACAAAAACAGGAGCGGGTTTTTGAATTGGCTCTTGTTTGACGCGCCGCTTTTTGTCGTTTCAAGAGGCGGTATTTCAGAACATAGAAACAGCACAAAGGCGGTAAGCGGCAAGCTGACCCACAGTAGCGTCAGAATATACCAGTTTTCCCGCCCGAATATCTGAAGATAGAGCGTGCTTAACAGCACCACAACAGCCACGCCCCAGGCATAGACAGAGTGCGCTCGGCTCATATCACGCTCCGGGTTTTTTGACGGCAGTGCGGCGATCACGGGGCTGATCAGCACTTCTCCGAGCCCTGCGGAGGCCGAAAAAATAATTGTGCCAGTCACCAGGAACAGATAGGCGCGCTCAGGCGCCAAAGCTGGAAAAATAGCGTAAACCATCAGGCCAATTACGGTGAGCAGCGGCATCGCGCGCACTGTTTTTTGAATATTGAATTTATGAGCATAAAATGAAAAGAGTAAATCCACGCACAGCTGTGTGCAAAAATTCACCAATACCAACAGGCCGAGCCGGGTATAGGAGATCCCGTAAAGCTGATGAAATGTGATAAACAGCAGCGGCGACAAAGTCGCTACCGCCGACATGGAGGCGTTGGACATATAGCAGGCATATTTGGCGGTCAAATGCTTCTGTGTCATACGATTTGGTAGTTCCTTTTCAAAGAATTTTTAATGCGGCCAGTTCGCACGCTCTGTTGATCAGGGTTAGAAAAAAGCAGGCAAAGGCTGTTCTCCTCTACTTGTTTCCGCTGGCTTTATAGGGCTGTCCCTTTTTGTGGGATAAAAAATTTTGAGGTATCTACACCCTCTGCTTGCAGCAGTTTGATCTTTGTTTGAATGCCGGCGGAGAATCCGGTCAGGCTGCCGTGAGCGCCTACAACCCGATGGCAGGGAATGATGATAGAAATGGGATTATGGCCGACCGCTCCACCTACCGCTTGGCTGGACATCCGTTCCCTTCCCAGCTGTGCGGCCAGCCGTTTTGCGATATCACCATAGGTGAGCACCTCGCCGTAAGGGATTTTGCGTAAAATACTCCACACGCTCTGGCGAAATTCACTGCCGATGGGCGCCAACGGCAATTCCGAAATGGATGGCTTTTTCCCGGAGAAATATTGATCCAGCCACTTTTTTGCAGCGGCGAATACCGAGATATCATCTTTTGGCACCATTGCTTTGGAGATCGTTCCCCCGTAATATTTTTGCCCCTCGATCCACAGGCCAACCAGATTCTCTCCGTCGCAGGCAAGCGTCAGATCGCCTATAGGGGATGGGCAGATCGTTTGATAATACGTGCCGGACGCCTCCTTTCCTTTCGCTTTTTCCAATTTGCAGCCGTAACGCACGGCGGCAATTCAGATTCTTCTATCCTCATGAGGCATTTGTCTATTTAGACGAATTATATCATTTTCCTGCGTTTTCTTCCAGATTTTTTTGATACGAAAGAGTCGTTTTGGCTGCTTTCAAGAATCAAGAAGGGGCTGCATCAATTGATACAGCCCCTTTTCATTAATAGGCGGCGCCATAGCAGCCTTTGCAATTACTCCCGATGACAAAACGATGAGTTTGCCGCTCCATCACTTCCGTTTTTGCTGCTCCTTAGCGAATTTACGCGCGTTTTTCATACCGCCTACCTCTTTAAACATTCGATTCAGCTTTTTTGCTTCGATCTCTTTGCTACTCAGGCCTTCATATCCCGCTTCCTGCCGCAGCTTGAGGTAGCTTGCCAAACGCCGGTTGTCAGTGCGGCCATCCGCAACAGCAGCCAAAATTGCACAGCCCGGCTCGCTGGTGTGCGTACAATCCCGAAATTTGCATTGGGTTGCCAATTCCTCAATTTCCTGAAAGGCTTTGGATAAATCCGCGCTGTCCGCACCCATTTCCCGCATACCGGGCGTGTCAATCACAACACCGCCCAGTGGGCAGGGAAACAGTTCGCGCCCAGTGGTGGTGTGCCGCCCTCTATCCGCTTTTCCAATTTCTCGCGTTGCAAGCGCTTCCTCTCCAAGCAGACGGTTGATAATGGTGGATTTCCCAACCCCAGAGGAACCAATAAAAGCACAGGTTTGATTTTTAAAAAAATAGGGCGCTAATTTTTCGGTGATATTTGTGTCAAACATTGATAGTGTGACCACATCAGAAAAGGAGGAAATTTGCTCCACCTCTCTGACCGCGTCTGGCAAATCCCTGCACAAATCCGATTTTGTCAGCACAATAACAGGGACTGCGCCGCTGTCCCATGCGATGGAGAGATAACGCTCCATCCGATTTAAGTTATAATTTTGATTGAGCGACATGCAGAGAAATACCGTATCGATATTCGCCGCAACCGGCTGTGCCTGCCCGGAAACACCAACGGCCTTTCTCACAAACAAGCTTTTTCTTGTGAGAATATGGTGAATGATAGCTTCAGGATAGCCATCCTGCGAACTTATCATGACAAAGTCTCCAACGGCAGGATACGCAGACAATTCTTCGGTATCAAACCGCATTTTACCCGATATTTGTGCCAACGCTTCCCCGTGTGCGGTAGCCACTTTATACTTCCCGCGGTATTGTGCAACAACTCTTGCCAACTGGTATTCCGGATATTTGGCGGCCTCTGTAAGAAAGCGCTCATTTATGCCATAATCATTGAAAGAATGCAATGCTTTTACCTCCATTCATATGTCTCATCTGTCAGACAGGAAGGAGGATGCAGAAGGTTACTTCCTCATACCTCCTTCCATTTTTACAATCTCCTTTTTTAATGTGTTCCTCATAAAAACAGGTTCCTTTCATTGGATGATTTATAATTATATCATATCTGATTTAAGGAGGAAAGAAGAATCGGCCGGAAATTATTTCAAACGAGCAGAGCGAATAGCGATGTATCATGCATAATCAAAAAGTCGATTGCCCTAAAGCAATCGACTTTTTTAACAATGCAAAGGTAAAACAAAAAAATCGCCTTGGCGTGGACAGCTTGTTTGGATAAAAGAAAACCTGCGGTGAGCATTTTGTTCACCACAGGTTTGGGTTTTTGCTACAAAAAAGATGTCGCTGTCAACGCGTGCATTTTCATTCAAACAAAAGAAAAGAGTCCGAACGCGAATTGCGTCCAGACTCAGCCTGGTGGGTTTGCGTTACAAAAAAGATACCCGGTTCAAAATGAGAATCCCGGTTCGGCATGAGTCTATTCTCATTTTACATTGCGATTTGGATGCCCCATTCCCGCAAGAAAAAGGAGCTCTAAAAAGTTGAACTGAAGCTTGGGTTTCCAGCGTAGAAAAAGAGGCCGGAATTTGGGTGTCTCATTTTGGGGTTCCAAATTTCGGCCTCGATACACATACTTTTATTTGATTAAACCGCTGTCTTTCAGTAAAAGCTCCAAATCGGTGCCTTTCACTTTTTTTATAACGAGCTTCAACAACTCTTTTTCTGCAAAGGGCAGTTCCGCCTCCAATAACGGCTTTTTGTCAATGGCATAATAGCAGGCTCGCAGAATTTCACGCACATCGTATTTGCTGCCCCAAACCTCCGGTACGCCGCGGTCAATATCCAGCAGGGTATAGACAGACTCCATACCCGTACGCATGGAATACTCGGTAGTGAAAATGGTATCCCGCGGTGTCTCGGCAAATTGACCGATAAATGCGAAATTCACAGCGCCCTGCGGCACTACCTTCGGGCGGTCGGATTCTTTTCTCGGCTGGAAAAAGGCGTTGATATACGGCATAAAGCAGGTTGTGGTATTGCAGGCCTCCTTGGCGAGAGCGTCAATTTTATCGGCCGGAACACCAATATGGTACAGCCACTCGCGGCAAACCTCTTCGCCGGTGCAGTCACGCATCGCTTTTTTTACATAGTTGCCCTCTTTATTCGTATTGAGCGAATAAAGCCATACCAAAACCATGCTCTTATCCTGGGACTTGAACTGTGGCTGACGGTTGATTGTCCAGGAAAGATACCAGTTGTTGGTGCTGTCCTTAACGGTTACAATACCGCCGGTCGTTACCTTTCCAGAGCGTGGGTCGCGTTTGCAGACATTCATAATATACCGGATGATCTCCTCGTTGGATGTCGCTACGGTTGCACTCATCCAGTTGGTGGCATCGATATTGCTGCAGAAGACATCCGGATTCCCGAACTCTGCATGCTCGGCTTGGGCGGCGATGGCCTTCCACATATCCCACGATTCGCCGCAGCCGTTGTGAATGACAGACAAGTCCGGGGCGTGGGTCTGGTCGCCGTAACAGGAAGTATCGGTGCAGCAACCGTTGGTAATGAATACGAGATCATCCTCAATCAGGTCAATGCTCTGCTCCTTACCGTCTTTTACATAAAGGATCTGCTTTGCAATTTTCTTATCGCCCTCGGTTTGGATTATGACATTTTTTACGTCCATACCGTACTCAATTTGCACGCCGTGATTCTCCAGATATTTTACCAGAGGCAGGATCATACTCTCATACTGGTTGTATTTGGTGAAACGCAAGGCGCTGAAATCCGGCAAGCCGTCAATATGATGCACATAGCGGCAAAGGTAACGCTTCATTTCCAAAGCGCTTGACCAGCGCTGGAAGGCAAACATCGTCTGCCAATAGAGCCAGAAATTTGTGTTCCAGAAGGATTCGGGAAGCACATCGGAAATCTTTTTATTTTCCAAATCCTTTTCCTGTGTTAAGAACAGCTTGGATAAAGCCATCGCCGAGTCTTTATCCAGTAAAAACTTCTTGTCTGTATGGGCGTCTTCGCCGCGGTTTACTGTAGCACGGCAAAGAGAATAGTTCGGGTCGTGCTTATTGAGCCAGTAATACTCGTCCAGTACCGAAACCCCTGGTGTTTCAATGGAAGGCACATCCCGGAAGGTATCCCACATGACCTCGAAGTGGTTATCCATTTCACGGCCTCCGCGCATGAAGAAGCCTTTTGTCACATCCTTGCGTCCGTCGCAGCTGCCGCCGGCAAGCTCGAGTTTTTCAAGCAGATGGATATGCTCCCCCTTCATCTGTCCGTCACGCACAAGATAGAAAGCAGCGGTCAGCCCGGCCAGCCCCGTGCCAATAATGTAAGCGGATTTCTTATCTACATCCTTTGGTTTCTCGGGATGGGCAAATGATTCATAAGTTCCTGCAGAATAATACATAACGAAAACCTCCTGTTTTTTCTTTCTGTTTTCATTATACCTACTCCCATCAGGGGCACAATAAACAAAAAAAGCCCCGTGACAAAATTCTTATCACGGGACTAGAAGATGTAAAAAGTTTTATCAAAACCGTTAAAATGATAAAATCAGAGTTTGAATCTGGAAAGAGCTACCGACACAGAGCCTTTTATCAGCTTAGATAGCTTTTCCACAATCTGCTGCGGATCTTCGCGCATATCGTCCTTGATCCAGTCGAGCATCAGCCCGATAAACATATAAGAATAAACCTGTGCAATAAACTGCTTATCTTCGTCTCGAACCGTTATTCCGGCTGCCTCCTCGTTAATAACATTCAAAAGCAGTTGATCCACCAGCGGCTGCAGATATTTTTCAACCTGCTCTCGGTGAACACAACGGTAAACATTCAGAATAAACGGTTTGTTTTCCTGCACCGCTTTAAAAATTTGTAAGAACCCCTGCTGCCATGTATCGTAGGTTTTCTTTTCCTCTAACGCCCGTTTGGCATCTTCAAGGCACGACCATTCGACCAAATCGTATATATCTTTAAAGTGATAGTAAAAAGTCATACGATTGATTCCGCAATCCTCTGTAATGTCACCTACCGTGATTTTTGTAAGCGGCTTTTTCAGCAGCAGATTTTTGAGGGACTGCTCCAACGCCCGTTTTGTTACCTGGGACATTGTGATTTACACCTTCTAAAAAGTTATTTCTTTAATAAAATCATATCATAAGTCAGGTAATTTCTCAATGAAAAAAACGGGGCCTCCGGCCTGAATAATCAGGCGGAAGCCCCGCCGTGACGGATTTTACTGCGGTTTGCTGTTTGGACATCCACGGTAAAACTGTTTTTCGGATTTCGCTTCCAAAAGCCCGCAAACCCGCATGAATACTGAAAAAAATTGGGTGACATCTTTTTTGTCACCCAATCATGGTGCCGCTGACCGGACTTGAACCGGTACGGTGTTGCCACCGAGGGATTTTAAGTCCCTTGCGTCTGCCGATTTCGCCACAGCGGCATGCTGTAACAGATGCTATTATAATGCTATTCCGGGGTTTTTGTCAACTGGGGAAATCGATTACCGCCCATCTTTTTTCTGCGTGTCAACGGCATGTTGCCCGATCTATTGACAAAAAGCGCCCGGGAACGCTTTTCAATCATAGGCGTCGGCTTTACCGGCTGTCGGCGCCCGTTTGTTGTGACACAGTAGGGCGGAAACAAAATAGAAACTGTCATAACCACAATGGAACAAGGCGATATGCAACGCTTAAAAGAACAAACAGCCGAAATGCGTTGCTTTTAGCAAACCGTAGGTGTGCGCGTGCCCACGGGTCTATTACGGCTATTTTTATCCTTCAGGAGCAGATCTTTCGATTGACTTTTTAAGTGATTGCGGTAAAATAAGAACCAGTGATTTTAGCGGTATAAATTGGATATTTCCATTTTCCGCCCGTTTGGTGTGAACGGATTTTTTTTTGGAAATCATAGCTTTATCAACGAATGCTTTCCGCTGTGTAGGCGTTGCGGCCGAGAGTGGTGCAGCCGGCTAAAATTTTTTTCGATTTTCCGCAACTATTTTACTCTGCCGTTCATCTTTAGAATGAGTGAAAAGCAGAAAGAGAGGATTTGGATCATGAGTAGACCTTATGTGAACGGCAGCTTCGCGCAGCAGGGAAGGCAACGCAGAAAAAACAGGATCATTTTATTGGTGGCTTTGCTCGCCGTGCTGTGCTTGGTAGGCGTGATTGCCGCTGCGATTGCCTCTCAGGGAGAGCGTGATCCAGTGGAGAGTGAAACGCTGTCATCCAGCTCCACACAGCCGCCTACTGGTTTGGCCGTCGCTCCGCCGGAAGGGGAGTTGACGGTGCCACTGCCGGAGGATCACACGATCACGCCGCCCGCCACGAAGGTGTCGGAACCAGCAAAGGGCACGGTTGAGGGCAGCACTGCGGCCAAAACCGACAACAGCTTCTTTCAGGATGCGGTTTTTATTGGGGATTCCCGCACAGAGGGGCTTGGTAATTCCGGATTGATGGGGTCTGCCACTTTCTATGCCTATAAAGGCTTGATGGTGGATACCGTTTTTACCAAGCAGGTGGTAAACGATGGCGGGCAGAAGTTGACTGTGATCGACGCGCTGAAAAAGCATAAATTTGGCAAGATCTATATTATGCTTGGGGTCAACGAGCTTGGCTGGGCGAGTGAGGATGTGTTTATCAAGCGATATGGGAAGCTGGTCGATGAGATCAAAAAGATTGAACCGAGCTCCAAAATCTATGTGCAGTCAATCCTGCCGGTATCAAAGGCAAAATCAGATAAGGGCGTTTATACCAACGATCGCATCAGGCTCTATAACCGCTTGATTAAAGAGATGTGCGCAGAGAAAGGTGTGAAATATCTCGATGTGTATCAGGCCGTGGTAAACAGCTCCGGCGCTCTGCCTGACGATGCGGCAGTGGACGGCGTGCATTTGAAAATGGCTTACTGCAAAAAATGGGCCAATTATTTGCGGGCACATACCGCATAAGGATTTTATATTTGGAGAGGACGATATCAGATGAAACAGTTGAAAGTAGTTTTTTCCCTTCTGCTGGTCGCATTGCTGCTGGCCGGCTGCGGCACGAAGGATACGAAGAATGTGGACGCCGCGAAAGCGGCCGACGATCTCAAAAGCGCGCTTACCTTTCAGGATGAGCTTTCTGAGGCAACCCAGGAGCTGCGCGACAGGACGTATGGCATCTCGGCGGATGATGTGGTATCGGGCAAGCTGTATTTGAGCAGCGGCGCAACAGCGGAGGAAATCGCCGTGTTTGAAGCAAAGGATGATGCGGCGGCCGAGCGGCTTCTTGCCGCTGCAAAGGAGCGCGTAGAGGCGCAGAAAACAGCGTTTGAAGATTATGCGCCCGCTGAGATGACGAAGCTCAATAACGCAGTGGTGGAACGCAACGGTAAAATCGTTGCGCTTTGCATTGCGGATGATTCTTCTGCCGCGCAGAAGAAGGTAAAAGAACTCATCGGCTGACAGAAGAGTGGGGGACGGCCGCCTTGGGCAAGCAGCAAACGCTGATCACGGATTTTATTTATGAAAACCAGGCGGCCTTGTACCGCCTGGCGTTTTCCTATACCCATAATCGGGACGCCGCGTTGGATATCGTGCAGGATACGGTGGTGCAGGCGATCAGCCATGCGGATGCCCTGCGCGATCGTCAGGCCGTAAAGCCCTGGATTTATCGGATTTTGGTCAATGAAAGCCTCGCTTATCTGCGGCGGAATAAAAAGCTGGTTTTTCTCGATGAGTTTCCAGACCGCCCAGGCCAACAGGAGGATCTCGGCGAAAAGATGGATGTCTATCGTGCTGTGGATCATTTGGATCCTAAGCTAAAAACCATCGTGATCCTGCGCTATTTCGAGGATTTGAAGTTGGAGGAGATCGCGCAGGCAACCGGCGCCAACCTTAACACCGTAAAAGCTCGCCTGTACCGCGCGCTGAAAAAAATGAGGGAGGAGCTTGGCTATGAAATGTCGGCTACATAACGGCGGTAAAATGCCTTTTGCACGTTTCGGGCAGAAAGGCTGCCCAAAATTTTGGCTGCGCCACAACCGCACACATCCGCGGCCCGGCGCAAGAAAGGAATGGCCGTGCGTATGAAATCCATTCGGGATGCAAAAGCTGTTTACGATGCCATTGAGTTGCCGCCGGAATTGGGCGAAACCATTCGAGTAGCGGCGCGTTCCGCTGGCCGGAAACCGCGGCATGCCCAGGCCTTTGCGCGTTATGCCGCCTGTGCTGCGGCCGTCTGCCTAGTTCTTTTGGTGACCGCGCTCAACACCCTCCCTGCGGTGGCTTCCGGGCTTTCAGAAATCCCGGTGATCGGTCGGCTTGCGCAGGTGCTGACGTTTGCGCAATACGAGCGGCAGGGGGAGAATGAGCTTCTGATCGTCCGCCAGCCGGAGCTTGCCAACACGGGTAATACAGAGCTGGAACGGCGCATTAATCATGAAATTCAGGCAAGAATCAGCGCGCTGATTCAAACGTTTCAAAATGAGGCCAAAGAGGCCCGAAAGCTCTATCTGGAAACGGGTGGCATAGAAGAAGAGTATATCACGCCGGAGATTAATATTGACTATCGCCTTCATTGCAATAATGGATCGGTTGTTTCATTTGTGCTGATCAAATCCGAAACACATGCCAGCTATTATGAGGAGCAATTTTACTACAACATTGATCTCGAAACGGGGAAGGAGCTCACTCTGCTTGATCTGCTCGGGCCCGATTTTAAAGCTATCGTCAACCAGAGCGTAAAAGATCAGATGAAGCAGCGTATGCAGGCGGATCCGGACGCTTACTATTTTGAAGATGACCTGGCATTTACAACGATTTCGGACGATCAGGGCTTTTATGTCAATGAAGCCGGGCATGTGGTGGTCGTATTCCCGAAATATGAGGTTGCGCCCGGCTATATGGGCATTCAAGAGTTTGAAATTACGCAATAAAGGGGAACCACTATGGTATTCAGCAGCCTTCTGTTTCTGTTTTATTTTTTGCCGGCAGTGCTGGCGGTCTATTTCATCGTTCCCCGCAGGGCGAAAAATGTTGTATTGCTTCTTTTTAGCCTGTTTTTCTATGCATGGGGTGAGCCGGTTTATATTTTCCTGATGCTTTTTTCCATCTGCATGGATTATCTGTTAGGCCTGTGGATGGAGCGGGCAAAGCAGGCGCCGGGCCGGGCGAAAAAGGTGCTCGCGCTGGCGGTCGTTCTCAACGTGGCTCTGCTTGGCTTTTTTAAATATGCCGATTTTTTTGTGGAGAATCTCAATGCGCTGACGGGCCTTGCAATCCCCGCGCTTCAAATTCCGTTGCCGATTGGTATTTCTTTTTATACGTTCCAGGCCATGTCCTACCTGATCGATTTATACCGGGGCGATGTGCCGGTGCAGCGCAATATCATCTCCTTCGGCACCTATGTTTCTCTGTTCCCGCAGCTCATCGCCGGGCCGATTGTCCGGATGCGCACGGTTGTGGGCGAGCTTGCAGACCGGCGGGAGAATTTTGATGATTTTTCCAGCGGTGTAAAGCGTTTCGTAACGGGCCTTGGCAAAAAGGTGCTCATCGCCAATACGGTCGGCGCGGTTTGGAGCCAGATTTCCGCGATGGATATTCGGGAACTTCCGGTTTTAACCGCATGGATTGGCTTATTCGCCTTTACGTTCCAGATTTATTTCGATTTTTCCGGCTATTCGGATATGGCGATCGGCCTGGGGTGGATGTTTGGCTTTCACTTCCTTGAAAACTTTGATTATCCCTATATCTCGAAAAGCATTACGGAGTTTTGGCGGCGTTGGCATATTTCCCTGAGCAGCTGGTTCAAGGAGTATGTCTATATTCCCTTGGGCGGTAACCGCAAGGGCTTTCCAAAGCAGATCCGCAACATCCTGATCGTATGGCTGCTCACAGGCTTTTGGCATGGGGCAAGCTGGAATTTTGTGGCCTGGGGCCTGTATTTCGGCGTTCTGCTGATTGTGGAGAAGCTTTTTCTGCTCCGCTTCCTTAAAAAATTGCCTGCGTTTTTCCAGCATGTTTATACAATGCTGCTTGTCATGCTCGGCTGGGCGATCTTCTCCTTTGATTCGCTGGGGAATGGGATTGCCTACATCCGCGCCCTGTTTGGCGGCTATGGCCAGCCGATATGGGATGGGGGAGGCGTCTATCTGCTCTATACGAATATCGCGCTGCTGCTGATTGCGGCGGTGGGGAGCACGCCGCTGCCGAAGGAGCTTTGGCGCCGTTTGGAGGGCAGACTTTCCGCTCACCCGATCCCGTTGGGCGCTATGGAAACCTGCTTAGTGGCAGCGGGAATGGTGCTATCCATCGCCTTCCTGGTGGACGCCTCCTATAATCCGTTTCTGTATTTCCGTTTTTAATGAGAAAGGATGGTCACAACCATGAAGATCAGCCGGGCGAAATGGCTGTCCCTCTTTTTTGTCATCGGGATGGGCGCATTGGTTGCGTGGAATCTTTTCACGCCCTCCCGTTCCTATTCTGAGAGCGAAAACCGCTATCTGCAATCCTTCCCGTCGCTTTCTGTTGACCGGCTTGTTTCCGGCGAATTTGCCAAATCGTTTGACCTGTATTCAAGCGATCAGTTTCCTTTGCGGGAGAAATGGGTCGCTTTAAAAACAGGCGTCCAGATGGCGCTGCTGCGGCCGGATAACAGCCGGGTCTATTTTGGAAAAAACGATCGCCTATTCGAAGTGCCCTCCGCTGCAAACACGGTGCGCGAGGAGAAAAACTGCCGGGCAGTTGCCGCGTTTTTGAAGGCCGCACAGGCCAAGTGGCCCGAGCTGAAGCCCTCCGTGCTGCTTTCCCCAACGGCTTCCACTGTGCTCCCAGAGGATTTGCCAAGCTATGCGCCGGTAGCGGATCAGGCTGCGCTTTTGCGGCGTATGCAAAAGGCGCTCGGCGCGGATATCCCGTTCTGCGATCCGACGCAGGCCTATTTTGAGCAGGCGGATCGAGAGCCGCTTTTCTTCCGTACTGACCATCATTGGACGGTATACGGCGCGTTTGCCGCCTATCAGGCGTGGGCGCGGAGCGTAGGCCTCACGCCGCTGCAAATGGAGGATTACACGGCCAAAACCGTATCCGCCGATTTTCTGGGCACGCTCTACTCCAAGGCGAACCTGCCTTGGATCCAGCCGGAAAAGCTCGAGATCTTTGAGCCGAAGCAAAAAAATCCCTGTCAAGTCACGGCGGAAAATGGGAAGATTAAGCTCAATTCACTCTACGACTCTTCCTTTTTGGAGGGCAGGGATAAGTATTCCTATTTTCTTGGTGGAAATCATCCGGTCACAGAGGTGACGACCAGCGTGAAAAACGGCAGGAACCTCCTGATCTTGAAGGACTCCTATGCCCATTCCTTTGTGCCTTTCCTCACCGCGCACTTTGAAACGATCACATTGGTGGACCCGCGCTATTTCAAAGAGGATCTGTTCGCATGGATGGAGGGGAAAGGGTTCACGGATATCTTGGTGCTCTATAACGCCGCCACCTTTGCTGAGGATGCGATCCTTGCCAACGTGCTGGCGGTAGGCTGAATGAAACGATGCTATTTTTTTAAAAACTGGGAAGCTTAGGGCTTGATTTTTAATCCGCAGTACGCTATAATATAAAAGCTTTCCATGCCGGTGTGATGGAATTGGCAGACGTGCTGGACTCAAAATCTTGTTCGTCCATTCACAGGCGTTTTTGTAGGACCCTTGGTATTACAGCATATTTTCAACTGAATAACAGCATTTGGTTTTAATATCCCTCCCGCATATCCCTCCAAAATCAGAGATATGCGGGATACAGGGAATTAAAATATAAATGCCGGTGTGGCGGAATTGGCAGACGCACCGCACTCAAAATGCGGCGGAGCAATCCGTGCCGGTTCGAGTCCGGCCACCGGCACCAGAATTTTCAGCCCTGAACTTACAGAGTTCAGGGCTTTTTTATTGCCCAATAGTCTGTACTCTGGTGTTTTGCGGGTAAAATGCGAGGATCGCATTTGCTGACGAAACCTTGCTGCTATAATCAAGGTGGGTGTAAATATTCGATGTCGTTCCGATGTCGCTATGTCCCAGCCACTCCTGGATGTCCCTCAGACTGACACCGTTGGCGTAAAGAAGGCTGGCACAGCTATGGCGGAGATCGTGGAAACGGATTTTTTTCAATCCGTGGTTTTTCAATACAATCTCGAAATGCTGTGTGATGAAGTTTGGTTTGACAAGTTCGCCCATTGCATTTACATAGATATAATCCAGATATTTTTTGCAGTAGGCTGCACCGCATACCTTTTGATTGACAAGCTGCTCTTGTTTCAAGCGCCGCAGCAGTTCTTCAAAGGGTGGGACCAAAGGCAAGGTCCGGTAACTGGACTTTGTTTTCGTTCGGTCCTTCTGTACGGTGATGTTCTTGCCATCCACATTGACTTGCGTAACGGTGTGCTTTATGCTGATTGTCTTTTTTTCAAAGTCAATCGCATCCCATTTCAGTCCGACTACCTCGCTCCGCCGCAGTCCGTAAAATGCGGCCAGAATAACACCCAGCTCAATGGGGTCTCCCTTTACAGTCTTGAAAAGGATTTCGAGCTCTTGCTGGTTGTAAATCGTCGCAAGATATTTGTCTTTCCGGGGCCGCTCTACACGGTCAGCGGGGTTCGACTTAATTAGTCCGATCTGGAACGCATACTGCAAGCATTTACGGATGTTGGCGTGGCGATGGATTACGGTATTAGCCGTAAGCCCTTTACCAAGCTCAGATTGATAGTAGTCCTGAATATGCTTGGGGTGCTTCTCCAGGTCCTGCAAGGTGAGCATTTTGTCTTTGAAGTACGGGACAATGCTTCCCTTAATGGAATTGGCGTAGGATGAATATGTGGTCAGCTCGACGCTGCTTTTCATCATTTCCAGCCATTCCAGAATAAAATCGGTAAAGAGTATGGGAGCTTCATCTGCACAGGGGTTGATATGAGCCACAGGGTTTTCCTTCAGCCATGTTAACTCAACGGCGTATTGAAATGCTGCCACGATTATCTCGTGGTATTGCAGCAGTTCCTGCGAAGAAGCCTCGTGTTCCTGTCTTTCATAGCGATAAAATGCCTCCAAATCTCGTCCAGACATTTTGAGCAAACCAATAGGATGTTTTTCAAAGAATGGCTCAATCTGACTTCTAACATTGTAGGCATATTCCGCGTATGTACTTGGGCTAAAGGAAAAAGCGTTCTCTTTCAGCCACTTACTCAAAAAAATGTGAAACGGCATATCTGCGTTTTCCAGCAGATTTTCGGGATTAAATTCTTTTCGGGTTTTGAGCAGCATGGCTTCCGCCCGCTTCTTATTACCCTTTACAGTAAGTCCTGTGCTGATGGATTTGCTTTTTCGCTTACCGTCAGCACCTTTCCAGCTTAATATCATCTGGAAATATCCATTTTGCTCTCTCAGGTGGCCTGCTACCATCATCATTCCTCCTTTTTTGCAGCAGCTATATTCACCCGCTGTTGACGGTATCATGGTACCATCGCCCTGTAAATGCAGCAAGGATATGAATTAGCTTCGTCTGATGATGTGCAAGTAGTTCAATATGTGAAGTTTGGGAATCTTGTAGGTTCGGCCCACGCGGAAATGTTCAATGCTGTTATCCTGCAACAATCGGTAGGCAGACTTCTCGCTGACCCCCAGCATTTTACTCATTTGTGCGACGCTGACAATATCAGGATAGTTCGAAAAAACCATGCCGTAAGCGTCTTTTTGAGATATTGACATACTCATAATCAGCACCTCCTCAGCGCGGAGAATGTCAAAATAGAAAAGCAGCCGTACCGATAAAGGTGAAGGTATATGCTAACCTGTAAATCGATACGGCTGCTGTATTGTAATTTGATTTCTATTCGCCATATTTGCCACGCACCCCTGACGATGGGGACATTTCCGGTCTCCGCTGGCGCGGCTGTCATAACTCCGCAGCGTCGTTTTACTCGTGCGCCGCAGGGTTCCCCCCAAGTCTTTGGCGGGCCGTGAGGAAGTATCTTTAAGCCCCCACGCAGTCACCGCGCCCCCGAAGTGCCACCTTCGGGTCTCAGGTTTGCGTTGATCGCTCTGGACAGCCCGCTTATCACCTCCTGAGCTTGTCCATCTTGGCGGCGCACCTGATTCGCTCGTACATGGGTTATGTACCAGAAATGCCGTCTATTCGGTTGTCAATGTACCAATGAAGGTGAGGATTGTCCTTCTAATAGTAGTGAAGAAAACGGCGTGTTTTTGGCCATGTAAATTAAACTTTCTCAATTTTTTTTGCCAGACGCTTTAAGCCGCGCTTAATGCTCTTATATACCCAGCTCGGATCAATACTTTCGGCCATGGCAATTTCTTTGACGGTCATACCCAGGTAAAACCGAGCGTAGATCCACTTTGCCTGCTTGTCCGGCAGCTCCATCACCGCAGCGTAGAGCTGATCGCGGAGCTGCTTGTCCTCCAAAATTTCTTCCGGGGTGAGCGGGTGCTGCACAATAGCCTTTTCAATGCCGTTGTCACAGTCCAGGGAGTAGTGCGCCTTGTAGTTATACATCTGGCGCAGGTAGCGCGCTTCCGCTCGTTTGTCTGCCAGGAACACGGCTTGAACTTCATCGGTGACTTCTAGATAAGTGTCCGTTTTATAAATATCAGGATACAGTTCTCGAAGATTGATTTTCGGCATTATGTACCTCCATTTCGATTCACAGGTCCAGTTGACGAGTGAACTGAAACGGGGGCGAGCGGCATTGTGGAATGACTTCGGGACAAGATGGCCTCTTATTCCTCCGTAGAAACAGAAAAGCGCCTGTATGACATGAAGTCATACAGGCGCAATCGTCTAAATTACAACATTTTTCGCAACAATTTGCAAACGGTATAGGGGATTTTGTTCGACTTTTTTTAATGTTTGAATCAATTTATCCAGTATCTTAAACATACCTCTCTAATAACAAGCAGAATTCCCGAATATTGTCTTAAACATTCCAAAACGATTGTACTAATTACATATTATCAAAGTTCTCGCACAATTATTGTCGGTTTGTGCAACCGGTCAAGTTCGTTGTTTCCTGCGGGAAAGAGGCAAGCAATGCCTGTGTTAATACACACAGGCTCCACAGCACCGGAACGGTCATACCGTTTCTGGTGCTGTTTGCTTGTTGAGGGCAAGCCCCCAAGCCCCCATGAACGCAGAACTATGTTCTGCGGCTGCGCGTTCTGCGAACGCTGAATTTATCCAGTTCTCTTGCAGAAAACTTCAAAAATTTTCATCAATATCCTTGACAGCTCTACGTTGCCGATTGTATATTAAGAGGTTTCTTGCTATAATGATAATGGTTTGTCATTGTCCGAAAAGGGCAAGACAACTTCCCATTTTTCGAGCGATACGGCGATGGAAATGCCGTTTAATTTTGGCGGGGATTAATGCAATACAAAGCCGTCAATCCCTACCATTTTAGAGTTGCAAGAATAGCAGTCTCTAATGCCCAACAACTATAAGGAGGTCCAGGTATGAACCTTTTATACTCAAACATTCTTCCTTTGGGAACCGAAGAAGGTCAGGAAACGGTTTCCAATCAGCTCAAAGAAGAAATCGCCAATTCAGATGCCATTGAAATCGCAGTGGGCTATGTTTCTAAGGCATCGCTGGAAGAACTTGATCGCATTGTAACTGAACAGCAAATTCATCATGTCATTCTGACAATCGGAATGTACTTTGTTGAGGGAATGCCGGAAGCAATGTATCATACCGCAGTTGCCATTAACCAAAAGTGGGTAGCTGCTGGCATTGGTGAAATCCGTATGGTTCGAGCATTCAAGTACCACGGAAAACTTTATGCTTTTTATAGGGACCAGCAAGTGAGATCTGCTATTGTTGGTTCTGCTAACCTGGGGGTTATCAAACAAGAGGCCACCAACCTCCGTCAGTATGAAGTATCCGCCGTTACTGTTGAGCAGTCGGAATGCGACGAAATTGCCACGCTTATTCGCAAGCTGGCCAGCCCTGCTTGTTCTGCCCGAATTGACGAAATTACAGGCATGACCCTTATCCGAGAGGTCAATGTTTCTTTGACTGGCGTCGATACTGTAGATCAGCTTCCGCAGACACAGGTGGAGCTGTTTGAAAAACACAAAACGGATATTTCTTTTATCCTGCCAATCAAAGTTCCGGCCTACGCCGAACGTCACATGGATGATGGAAAACATTACACAAAATCTAATCTGAATGTAAGCTATGCTGCTCCCCGAAGTGCCAGAAAATCCCGTGACTGGTACGAAACCCAATTTACTGTCAGCAAAAAAATCACTCTGCTTCCAGGGTATCCCGAAAAGAATGTTGCCTTTTATGTCATTACCGATGACGGCTACACTTTTAAGGCCCATACAACCAGCGACGGCAATAAGCAGTTTAGTGCGGTAGGCGATGAACTGATTTTGGGGCGTTGGATCAAGGGCCGATTGGCCGCTGCCGGTTTGGTGACACCAGTAAATGATACACAGCTTGATGTTGATCGCACCGGCATGATTACAAAAGAAATGCTGGCCGCATACGGCTGTAACACTCTGGTGCTGACCAAGACCAATCAAAAAATGGAAGATGAAGAAGGCAATATGCTGGATGTATGGATTCTTTCATTTGAGGCAGCTTCACAGGACGAGGGGGATGAAGCGTAATGCAGTATTTGAAAACCTATTTGAAAACCATTACTGATCGTGGCAATCCCAAGCTGGCAGAATCAATCTCTAAAACTGCTGAAGCTGTCGGCTCACAGCACCTTAAGAACTTCTCATTTTGTAGCCACGAAATCGGTCTTTTGTTTGGCAATGTCCAGTCAGGAAAAACCGGGCAGATGTTTGGAATTATGTGCAAGGCGGCTGATCTTGGTTTCCCTGCATTTGTTCTTCTAACCACAGATAATGTGGTCTTACAGCAGCAAACACTGGATCGTGTCAAAGCTGACTTGACAGGCTTTTGTGTGTGCGGCGAAAATGATTCTGGATTGTTTATTCAAAACAGCCTTATGGAGCCTGCCATCATTGTACTCAAAAAGAATTACCGTGTTCTCAGGCTCTGGGCAAATGTCTTTGCATCCACCGGATTTATGAAGGGCAATCCCTTGTTTATCATTGATGATGAGGCAGATGCTGCCTCTCTGAATACGCTTGTCAATAAGGGACGGCAATCCTCCATTAACAAGTATTTGGATTCCATCAAAAATGGAGCGTCCAGCAGCATTTATCTCCAAGTCACAGGAACGCCGCAGGCAATTTTTCTTCAGACTATGGCTTCGGGCTGGCATCCATATTTCACTCATTACTTTGAACCAGGTGACGGATACCTGGGCGGGGACTTCTTCTTCCCCAAAAACAAAACGGCGGACTGCATTGCATTTCTTGAAAAGACCCCCCGACCTGAACGCAGCGTAGCAATCCACCATCTCGCTGTTTCTGGACAAATTCTTGCCTCTGGAGGGAAAGTCTGCAACTGCTTGATTCATCCAAGTGTCAGACAGGCCGTTCACGGACGATATGAAAAAGCCATGCAGGGAGAGCTTTCATGGTGTCTGGATCATATCGACGATGAGTTTCGGACGGAACTGCATAACGCTTATGACGAGCTTCACCCGGAGAAATCGTCGAAAGCCGACTTTGAAGCCATTTTCGCAGTTGCAAAGAATCTATTGGAAAGTCATGCCGTCAAGGTTCTGATAATGAATGGGAAGCATGATGTAGACAGCTCGGAATATTCTTCCGGTTCAAATATTGTGATCGGCGGCAATACCCTGGGGCGCGGAGTTACATTTCCCGCTTTGCATACGATCTATTACACCCGCACCAGCAAAAAGCCGCAGGCGGATACCATGTGGCAGCACAGCCGAATGTTTGGCTATGACCGAGATCCCGGCATGATGAAAGTTTATATTGATGAGCCGCTTTACAAACTGTTCTCCGATATAAACGCAACCAATAATTCTATTATTGCTCAGGTTGAGAGAGGCACCGAAAACATTAAGATTTACTATCCAGACGGCCTCAATCCCACTCGCGGAGCTGTGCTTGACAACAAAAAAGTCTTTACGATTTCTGGCGGGACAAATTACTATCCGTTCAACCCTGGCAACAACACCATTGAGGACCTGGACAAACTCTTGGCTTCCTTTGATGAGAAAGAGCCGTCTTATCAAGTAAGCCTGCGGTTGATGAAGGAAATATTCAGCCGAATAACCTCTGATGATGACTTTGATGTATCCAGCTTTGTTTCCGTTCTTGATACGATGCTTGCTGATAAACCCTCTGCTCAAGGCATTTTGATTGTCCGTAGAAATAGAGATGTCGCAAAAGGAACCGGCGCACTGCTGTCCCCTAACGATTGGAGCCTTGGCGGTTCTTTTACAGACCGTGTTGTGCTGACCATGTATAAAGTAACCGGACGCAAGGGCTGGGACGGGAAAGAGCTTTGGATTCCTAACATAAAGCTCCCCAGCAACATTGTCTATTACGATGTAAAGGATTCTGACGAAGAATCCTTTGATTAAGTGTGCAATCATGGATGATTTAACCCCGGAACAACGCCGGAAGAATATGCAGGCAATCAAGAGCAAGGACACAAGCATTGAACTGCGTCTGAGGAAAGCACTCTGGCAATCAGGTATTCGGTATCGGAAAAACTATAAGAAACTGCCAGGAAAGCCAGACATAGCAATTACCAAATACCAGATCGCTGTTTTCTGCGATTCAGATTTTTGGCATGGCTACGATTGGGAAATTCGTAATCAGCGCATTAAGTCCAACCGCGAATATTGGGTTCCCAAAATTGAGCGAAACATGGAAAGAGATAAGGCCGTCACACACCAGCTCCAGGAAGCTGGATGGACTGTCCTCCGTTTTTGGGAATGGCAAATCAAAAAGCACCTCGATGAATGTGTAGAGGCTGTAAAACAAGCTATTGCATCTGCCGAAAGGAAGGAGGGAGCTGGCATATCACAGAATGGTGATGATATGCCGCATGATGTATGTTAGATGTAAAAAATATCCGGCTCTCTCAGGACGAATTGGCGCGGTGCATAGAGTTTTCTCAAAGAAGTGCGCCGAATCAACAGGCTATTGAGTTCGGCCAGCGCAGTACCAAAGCACGAAGCACTCGTGAAATTGCGAGAGACAACTTAATCGGGAAGATCGCAGAAGTGGCATTCAGCAAAATGATGAAGGAAAACTATGGAATTGATGTGCCGCTGGATTTCAACTATTATCCGCGCGGACAATGGGACAACCAAGATGCCGTTATCAATGGATGGCGAATTGATGTAAAGGGAACCCGAAAAGGCGGGCACTGGATGCTGATTGAATGGAACAAACTGAATTTCCGACAGCGGGACAACAACCTATCACATCTTTATGCGATGTTTTCCGTGGATTGGGACCGAGCCACAGATCGCCCCACGGGGCGCGTCAGCTATGAGGGAGCTGTATCGCTAAAAAAACTTCGAGCAGGCTGTCAGATAACCCATGTGTTACGAAAGGGCGATATGCTTCCTGGCACACACACTGTTCTTCAGGCAGATAACTATGGCATCCAATTTCGTGATTTATACAAGCATTTGAACCATCTTGTGGCATACCTCACCGAGCAGGAGCCGCCGAAGTCACTTACAGATAATTTCCATAATCCTTATACCGGGCAGACCACCGCACAAATTCTCGCGGCATCACAACCGGAGAAGATCAAAGTGGCGGCCAAGAGTGAAAACCTGTCTGGTGGTCAAGAAACCAGTGTAATCTCTGCGATTGCAGCCTGGTTCAAAACGCTGCTGGGGAAATAACAAAAGACGATTCTTACATTACCGTCGTAAGTTTTATTGAAAGGGGGCCTTTACAGCATGATTACTACTGATATAGCGAAATCTGTACTGTTTGACCCTCTGGAAATGGATGTTAATGAACTTTACATCATATCAGGATATGCTACCCCAACTATGCTGTCCTGGTACATAAAAAACCTATACCATAAAACCCACTCGCCAATAAAAATCTCATTGATGGTAGGCATGGTCCCATTTGACGGCATCAGCGTCAGCGTACATGAAGGTTTTGTCCAGCTGATCCGTGATGATAAACCGCAGGAAATCGAAAAATTGGAGTGTAGCTATATCTACGACCCTCCAGCTGTCCATTCAAATTTATTTATATGGGCAAAAGATGGTGTGCCTCAAATCGCTTTTACTGGGTCCGCAAATTTTGTTCAAAGCTCTTTTGTCGGACATCACCGGCAGGAGATTGTGATTAACTGCGATCCTGAAGCTGCCATGAACTACTATCAGTCTTTGATAGACCGTAGCATCTATGCCCATCACGCTGAAATAGAAGAATATGTGCAGATCCATCCCACTCACCCTGTCCTTGATCGGGAAAATGCTCTAATTGAAGAAATTGATACTGCCCAGGAACGCTATGAGACGGTCACTCTTAGTTTGATAACACGAACCGGAGAGCCAGGTACTCGATCTGGCTTGAACTGGGGCCAGCGGCCAGGGCGGAACCCAAATGAGGCTTATATACCCTTGCCGACCAAAGTTGCAAGGAGTGGCTTTTTCCCGCTTGAGAAGCGTCACTTTACAGCAATCACAGATGACCGCCACCAGTTGATTCTGCGTATTGAGCAACAGAATGACAAGGCCATCACCACTCCAGCCAGGAACAGCGATTTGGGAGAATATTTCCGCAATCGCCTGGGACTGGCAAATGGTGATTTTGTGACACGGGAAGATCTCGACAGGTATGGAAGAACCAATGTCATTTTTATTAAGCTGGACGAAGAAACCTATTATATGGACTTTTCACCTTAACGGAACAAAGAGTAACGACCTTCACAAAAACGAAAAAGCGCCTCACCGCAGTTGCCAGCAGTGAGGCGCTTAGTTTTTATGGAACTCGGATACCTTAGTTTCGTTTAGACCGGGCATTGTAGATACTCAGAGAAATCAGGGCTGTTTTCTTAATCCTTATAATTGTATTTTTCAGCCTCAGATTCAGGGACATATTTTGCTCGGCCTTCATCCCTGTCATAGACGATCACAGTACGCTCTCTGCCATCATCATAGTCGTAAGGATGGCAATACGGACACTGGCCGTACTCAGATTCATCATAAACACGCTCACAATCAGGGCACATCTGCATATTGGTTACCTCCTAATCAGATATTGTATCTTCGGCTTGGGGCGACGGAGAATCCTCCGTTTTTATTTCTCCCGCAGCGTCCTGCTTCATGGCCGCTTCCAATTCTTCCTCTGCCTTTTTCACATGAGCCAGCTCCATGGCATCGTTCTTAGCCTTCAGAGACCTTCTTTCCATGAAACCATCATAAACGCTCTTACCCACAGCACCAGCCACTAAACACGATACGCCTACTAAAATGATCACAGGATTTTTAGAGGCCGCTCCCTTGCTAAACCCCTGTTTCATATAGTAGTTCTTTACTCCTTCAAGAGCCTTTTGAGGACCGCCATGCTCCGCGATCCACTTTGTCACTTGTGCGTACTCCCAATCTTTAGCCATTTGTTGAATCACCTCCAATTTGTGAGGGCGCTTTTTCTATACTTGAAAGGAGCGCCTTTAATTCCCTTATTCGCTTCTGTTCTGCCGCAATTTCTTGTTGGATTTGTTGAATATTTTCCTGTTTATGCTTAACAAGCATTTCATGCGAAGCGATTTCCGACTGGAGCAGGCTTACGACTGTATCACCATCAACCTTTGCATTTTTAAGCGCATTGCTTTCTATTGCCTTTCCAGTTGCATAAGTGGCCAACATTACCGCTGAAGCTCCCAAACCTCCCAACAGGAGAGAAGATAGGCTTGCCGCATAAGCCGGTGAGGATTTCAAAAACGCTGCAAGTTCACTTTCGAGTATTTTATTTCCGCTTTTATTGGATGATTTTTGTGCGTTCAGCTTTTTGTCCCGTATCCATCGTCTAACGGTCTCTTGGCTCACATTCAGTAATTTGGAAACCTCCTTCACCGTGTATGTTTTCAAACCACCACCTCTTTTCTTGCTACATTATACCATATTGTAGCAAGAAATCAATGCTATTGTAGTAATAAATTCTGATGGCAGTTCCATCGTTTCTATGGTGTTTAATAGACTTGTCAAAAACGAAAAGAGCCGCCGAGACAATGGAGCAAACCATTATCTCGGTGGCTTTTTCTATTTATTCTTCAATATTTGCGGGCATAGATTCATAAGGGATATGCGCGAAAGTCTTTAGAATAGCTTCAAAAATGATTTTCGCTCCCATGCACGGTACGGCCATGCCAATCTGCTTACGGACGCTTTCCTTACTGCCCTCAAAAACAAAATCATCCGGGAAAGTTTGCAGTCTGGCGCGCTCCCGATTTGTCAGCGCTCTCGGCTCGGCCCAATGGTAGATATGAGTACCGCCACCGCCGCTGCCGGTTACAGTATAAGCAGGCTTCTCAGGATCAAGCCGCTTATAAATCTGGCTTATCTTTGCTCCACTGATATTCAGCTTCAAATGTTCGGGCAGATCAGCAGTAAATGCGTTCTGACCGGGTTTGATATATCCAAGCCGCTCAACAACAGTCGGAGACTGTTTTGTAAGGTCATTGTTGGGCGCATCTTCCGGGATCGGCGGCACTTCAATGGCAGTTCGACAGGTATTGTCCACCTGGGCATAAGGTGCGTTAGAAGGGACTTTGAACTCGACATCAATATCATCACGGATACCCACAATGATAATTCTGTGCCGTGCCTGGGGTACTCCATAGGTTTCAAACTTATAAAGGTTCGGATAGAGCTTATATCCAGCAGCTCGCATCTCATCCAATATCTTGGTGAACGCTTTGCCATCATTGGCATTTCTCAGGCCACCGACATTCTCAGCCAAAAACCATTGAGGCTTATACAGTTTGAGAACCTTAACACCGTATGAATAAAGGGGGCCGTATACACCATCCATACCCTTCTGTTCTCCGACAACGCTGTAATCGTTGCAAGGGAAACCAAAGGCAAAGGCATCTATAGGGGTAAATTGAGTTAAGTCCAGTTTGCGGACATCGCCATGATAAACAGTTCCAGGCATATCAGGGCAGATGTTACGCCGATAGGTCTGACAGGTATTCTCGTCATAATCGTTGGCCCAAGCATGAACGATTTTGAAGTCAGGGTCTCCAATATCCGCATGAGTAGCACCCCAGGCCAACCCACCCGGACCGCAGAATAGCTCTCCTAATCGAAAAATCATGTGTTCTTCCTCCCTTTCGTGAATAGGTCAATCTGTTCTTGGATGTGGTTTCTCTCATCATCACTAAGAAGGTCTACATTGCGAAAGACCCGTTCATAGGAGGAAAGCGCTTCGGCATCCAGATAACCAGCGTTGATTAACAAATCTACGAGATCAATTTTATAGAGCTTGGCCAGAGCTTTTGTAAAAGAAGGACCTACTTCAAAGGCCGTACTTCCATTTTCAATACGGCTCAGGCGTGAATCACTTATACCAGTTTCTCTATATACATCTTTCAAGCTCAATCCCTGTCGGATACGAGCTTCCTTTAAGTAATCCCCCAAACTATCCATAAAACCACCTCACATACTCACCAGTATAGCACAGCCGCTGCATTATTGCAATACTTTACAGTTTTTTGCTGCGCTATCGCAGCGACAAATCAACGGCGCTCCGGTTCTCTTTGCGATTTATCTTGCTGTTCACTTTCCATCTTCATCAACCGATCCACATTGGCTTTTGCCGCCAGTAGCTCCCGCATTTCCTCACGGGAGCGCCGATACTCGGCATAGGTCTTTTTCTTTTCCTCCAGGAGCCGGGTGTACTCAGCTTGCAACTCTTTGACTTTGGGTAGCTTTTTGACCCCCATATCATCAAAGGCATTTTTGGCCGCCTGATGGAGCAGGATTTCCTCCTCATGTTCTTGGCGAAATTTCTTGGAGTAACCGGCCTTCCGGTAGGCCACATAGGTGTCACGGGTCTTGGCATAGTTGATGATATGGGTCCGCAGGACCGCGATCTCCGCCATGCGTTTCTCCGCTGCCTTAATTTTTGCAGATAGCTCATTATGGTGGGCCGTGGCCGCAGAAGCCTTTTCCTCCAGCACAGCATACTCCAGCAGGTTATGTTCCGTTAGATAATTCACGGTTTGGGCCATCTGTTTCAGATTAAAGACCTTGGCCCATCTCACATATCCGGCACCTTTTCCGGCTTGGAGCTTTGCTTGGATGTCTACCAGCAGATTCACCTTCGGCGGATCTGCTTGCTTGACCGGCTTCCGGCGGGGCGTATGCTCCTTTTGACCGGCGAGAACGGCCAGCAGGTCCTCCAGGGTGTAGCCATCGCCCAGGCTGTCCAGGCGGGACACTTTGCCCCAGCCGGGGAGCTTCAAACGGTAGGATTGTCCGCGTTTGGACACTTCACAGCCGGATTCCCGGAGCAGCTTCAGCAACTCGTCCAGGTCAGCAGGTTTTTGTGCCAGGGCGGTGTCAATGGTAGCGCGGAGCAATTCCCGATGGGACGGTTTCGCCTGATCGCCCAGCCACTGGTCGTAGCTTTTTCCGTGTGGCTTTGGGTTCTCGACAATGGACAGCCCGTTCTCGATGCAGAGGGTGTCGCTCAAACGCCGGACAGCTTTTGTGCTGCCCCAAAAATTGCGGAACTTCCGGTCACAGTCCAGGTTGACCGAACTCCAAATGATATGATTATGGACATGGGCTTTGTCAATGTGAGTGCAGACGATGAAGGCGTGTTTGCCCTTGGTGAATCGCTTGGCAAACTCCACGCCCAGCCGGTTGGCCTCCTCCGGGGTGATCTCCCCAGGGCAGAAGGACTGGCGAACATGGTAGGCGATCACATCGTCCGCACCACGGACCCGTCCGGTGGCAGCAATATACTGACGCTTGGCCAGCATGAACTCGGCGTCGGCCACACGGCTGTCGCACTCATAGCCAGTGATGAGCCTGCCGTGGTCGGTTTTTTCAGGATTGGCCACATAGTCGATAATTTTGCTGATGGCTCGGCTCTCGGTTCGGCCCTTGCCGATATGCAATGGCATAATGCGTGTGGTTGCCATAGCACGATCCCTCCTTTCAAAAAGTGGATTCCTCGCGGGTTTTCTCTCTTGATTTCGTTATGGGTGGCCACTCGGTCCTGTTCACGAGCAAAAGAAAGAGCAACTCTTTTTTGTGCAAAAAAGTTGCTCTACGGGTCAAATATTCGGTTATTATTCTCTGTTCGTCCAACTCTAATTTGTCAGGTCTTTCCTGATTTTTGCAAAGTGCGATGATATATAGGAGCATCTGGTTCTGGAGCCGTGATTGGGATCAGCAGTCCATCTTTGATAAATTGCTCAATGCGTAAAGCAATCCAAGCATCACCGATTCCAAGCTGATATTTCCCCAGTACCTGTCCGACAAGCCGTGCCTCCTTAAATTCATTATCTTGTTTCTCTAATTCTCGAAGGATAAATGTATCATACAAAGATTCCGGAACACTGACCAATTTACCATTTAGCACGGCGCGGAGCGCTACATTTTCCTGTTGGAGTTCTCTCCAGCGACTTGCCAGACCACGGAGAGCATTTACGGGCAATTTCTTTCCCAATCGCGCCATTGCCCCAAAACGATAGGGTTCAACCTCTCCCCAGCCGGTATATCGTACGACGGTGCCGTCCGGTCTTTCTTCCCACTCCGGGAGTTCCACAAGCGTGACATCCAGCGTTTCCAATCCAATGGGCCGCAGTTGTTCCATGAGCCAATACAATCCGCACATCGCATCCGGCTCACGGCTTGCCCAGACGCGAATCGGCTCTCCGTTTTGAGCCTGTTTCAGTAGCACAGCATAACTCTTGCGGGCGGTGTCCAGAATCTCCTCCACAACCTGAGACGCCATATCAGGAAAAGTTCCCGTCAACAGAGAGATTGCCTTCTCTCGCTCTGCCCCGATTCCGGTCTCGGAAATATGCCCGATAGACAGGGCCAACGGAAGATTGATGATGTCCTCTCGTTTGCCCTCAAAGGGGACAGCATTTTCCCAGCCCCGTCGCTCTCGCTCCTCCGCTTCCCGCTGAAACTTTTCAATTTCTGCCTGCGGTATCGTTGCATTCTGTTCTCCGTCCTCGTTGGCAAAAATGACAGCGGTGGCACCGCCTATGCTGTGTTGATGCCCGATTGCCACGAGCATAGCGCCCGCAACACTATCACTGAATACCACTTCTAACATGATATACCTTCTTTCTTAAACTCATAACCTTCAAAACTCCAACATTTCCACCTTGCTTATTAAAAGCAGTATAGCAGAAACTTTTGAACTAATCTACTTATTTCAGCCTGTTGGCCGCGTTGTTTCCCCTGGTAAACTACCGCAATTCTTTCCGGCGTTCCTCGCTGTATAGGGCGATCAGACGGAAAGATGAAGATACCCTCTCCACCAATGGGAGAGGGTATCGTTTTAGCTGTAAACCAAATCCTTTATAATAAACTTCAAATCCTGCACCTTGCCAAGCAACCAAAAGGCCAGTTTTGGCAATCCAAAGGGGCTGATAAGAAACGCAATCACCAGCAGTATGAGGCCATTTTGCGGGGAGTATGTCACCAGGACGGCCACACCCAGTAAAGCGATCACCATACTGATAAGCCCCAGCACCAGACCGGATACATAGACCAGACCCACGCAAATCCAGATGGCCAGTGTAAGAAGAAGCACCACCGGAGCAACCACGATTTTCAAAATCAATTTCACCAATCCAAACATCATTCCCACAGAATCTTCACCTCCAGCTTTATTCTAAATCCATTATGAGATATTTTCTGTCAAACAGCAAGGATACGAGCAAAAAGAAAAAGCGGAGGAAGGCGCGGCGAAGAAACGCCGTTCCTCCCTCCGCAGATAGGGCAAATGCCCCTGTTACGAAAGTTTTGCGAGCTGGGCCAGTATCTCTTTTACGCCATCCCATAGCTGTTCCTGCCGATGAGATATGTCCTCCAGATCAGCGTCATAAACCCGCCCGGTTTCATGCAGCTTGCGGGTCAGCTGGTTCAAGTTGTTGCTGGAATATCTCATAAGGGAAACCAGTTCCTTCAGCTCCGGTAAATCCAGCTGCACCACATAGCCATCCACAGCCATCTTCCGCAGATAGGCGCTCAAGTTTTTTGTACCAAACTGCGCCATCTTCTGCTGGATTGCTTCCATCTCAGCAGAAGAAACCCAAAACAGGACTGGCACATCCCGTTTGCGTTTTGGGCTGCTCATCGTTCCGGCTCCCCTTTCTTCGGGACGGTAGATCTGTTGACGGCCGGCGGTTCCTTCTTGAGCTTTTCTCGTACCGAAGTCCGAGGCGGCCCTGCCTTCTCATCCTTGGTACAGCTGCGCTGCTGTTCTTCCCGCACCAGATCAATAAAGCCGTTCAAAACAGCTGGGTGGCTGTTTACTGCATAGCCGCCCCGGACAGAATCTGAGTTGTAGTTGGGGATAGTCTTGGCCCATTCCTTGTTGCGGCGTGAATAGCGTCCGTCCCAGTCCTGGAGCTGAACAGTATTTGCCAAAACCAGCATCACCCGGTCAATGCCATAGGTCTGGATTACACCCTTGGCCGCATCATGGCTTAGATACATTCCATCGAAGTGTTCACGCACCGCTGCTTCAATAGCCTCCTTGCACTTATAATTTGTACGGAGGGAAGCACGGTATGCCTCCAGCTCACCATGCTCTTTCGCATAAGATACCGTATGCGGATAGAGAGGAACCATATCGCCCTGCTGTTGAGGAACTTTAGGATCATCCGGGGAACGCATGGCTGTAACTATCAACTTGCCGTTGATTTGTGCAAACATCTCCGGTATCTCGAAGTGTTGACTGAACTTTTCGAGAAGCTCCGGTTCAAGTGCCGCAAAATCATCCTCACCCAAACCAACCACCAAAAATGTACCAGCCATCACATCGTAAATGCTGCCCGCCTCATCCCTTAAGGCGCGGTTCAAAGGTTTTCCTTTCAGCTTTCCTTCCTCGTCACAAATCAACGCCACCGGCTCGTGGAAAGGATAAACGGCCTGAATATCGCCGCCGACTTCTTTTTGCAGGGATTCCAAAGAGAAAGAAATATCTTTGACATAGGGCTTTTTACCCGGTTCTACCACCAAAGCATGACCTGCCAGGGGTTCTTTCATCTTACACACATCATCTGCCCGGTTCTCAATGCTGTCCCGGATCACATCCATGTGGTCGGTCTCCACCTTCTCAAAGTGGCGGTACACATCGGCCAGCGGTGTGGGCAAATCCAACAGGGCCTGAGCCTGGGCGTCGGTCAGCTCCAGTTGCTCCATCGCCATCACAATGTCCTCTCGGACGGTGTACTCGTAAGCATGGTTCAAAACTTCTGCCGGGGGCTGGCTTTTCAGCCAGTCCCGGTATTTGTCCTGTTCGGCGGCCATCTTCTCATAGAGGGCCGTATTCAGATCGTTGGTATTCATGTTATCGCACCTCCTCATGCTGTTTCGGTTTCTTTTCGGGGCAACGGGGCGGCACAGGACGCTTCAAGCTGTCCAGCACCGAGGGCCGTGCGCTCTTGGCGATCACGGACTCCGGCTGGGAGCGGCTCCTGCCATCCAGGTTCAGAAGTGTGTCCAGCTCCACCAGACGGGCAGACTTTACCCGTAGATCATCCTCATAGGGGAAAGGCTTGCCCACTTCCTCTTTGGCAGCGGTCTGCTGCTGGTAAAGATTGTCCAGCTGGGCCTTGGTCGCTTCCAGGCGCTGGGGCATTTGAGAGAGCGCATTGTCGATACGAGTGAGATTGCCGCGCGGGTCTATGCCGAGGCTGGCCCGGTGGGTCATCTGGCCTTTCAGCAGGAGCGTATATTCCTGTTTCCATGCCGAAAACTCCACGGACATGGTGAAGCCCCGGTAGCTGCCGATCTGCACAGGCTCGGAGCCTTTGACCTCCTTGCAGGCGTCCAGCAGGGCGGCTCCGGCGTTCTCCTTGTCTGTCAGGGTATCGCCCCGGATTTCCATACCGGCAAAGCCATCATCCGGGTGTGGATGGGCAGCCAGGGTCTCCAGGTCTGCCTCAAACCCCTGGATAAAGCCTTTGTGCTTTTCGATTTCCTGGGGGAAGTATTTCAGCAGCTGATCCTCCAGACGGTACTGCTTGCTCTGGTGATCGGCTTTCATCAGCTTCAGCTTGGATACCTCCACATCCAGGTCCATGCGCTCCTTGATACGGGGGTCTCCGGCACACAGGGCCTTGATCTCGGCAAAGGACAGCGCCGTTTCGTCCACATCGTCGCAGGAGCGCACCGGGCTTTTGCTGGTCATAATTTGCGAAATGAACTTCTGTTTGTTCTCCACCGTCTGCCAAAGATAAGCGTCAAAAGTACCCTCAGTCACATAGCGATACACATGGACCAGGGGATTTTGGTTGCCCTGGCGCTCGATACGGCCCTTGCGCTGGGCAAGGTCTCCCGGCCGCCACGGGCAGTCCAGGTCGTGGAGCGCCACAAGGCGATCCTGCACATTGGTGCCAGCGCCCATCTTGGCGGTACTGCCCAGCAGAACGCGCACCTGGCCGGTGCGGACCTTGGCGAACAGCTCTTTCTTCTGCACCTCAGTCTTGGCTTCATGGATAAAAGCAATCTGCTCGGCGGGCATTCCCTGGGCGATGAGCTTCTGGCGGATGTCCTCATAGATGGTAAAGGCAGGCTCAGGCTCGTCCAGCGGCACCGCCTGTTCCAGCGCGTGAAGCGTGGGATTGTCCAGCGCCTTGGCCGCCTTTTTGGAGGGGGTAGCCTGGGGCGTGGAAATATCGCAGAATACCAGCTGGGTCAGCTTGGCAGCCTCGCCGTCCCGCCAAATCTGCATGATGTTTGCGACACATTGGTTGACCTTAGTGCCGGGTTCGTCCGGCAGCGCCTGATTGATAATGCGCTGGTCCAGGCCCAGCTTGCGGCCATCGCTGGTGATCTTGAGCATATTGTCCTGGGAGGGGTCCACCGTGCCGCTGTGTACCAGGGAGGCACGCTCGGATAGCGCCTTCACCATTTCCTGCTGCTGCTCGGTGGGCTGGGCCACGATGTTGTGGTATTCTACCTCCGGCGTGGGAAGGTGGAGCTGGTCAGCGGTCTTGATGTCAGCAACTTCGCGGAACAGGTTCATCAGCTCCGGGAGATTGAAAAACTTGGAGAAGCGGGTGCGCGCCCGATAGCCGGTGCCTTCCGGTGCCAGTTCCAGGGCCGTGACGGTTTCTCCGAAACGGCTGGCCCAGCAGTCGAAATGGGTCATGCTCAGTTCCTGCAAGCGGTCATGCTGGAGATACCGCTGCATGGTGTAAAGCTCGGTCATGGAGTTGCTGACCGGGGTGCCGGTGGCAAAGATAACACCCCGGCTGCCGGTGATCTCGTCCATGTAGCGGCACTTGGCGAACATATCGCTGGATTTTTGGGCGTCGCTGGTGGAGAGGCCCGCCACATTCCGCATCTTGGTGTATAAAAACAGGTTCTTGTAGTTGTGCGCCTCGTCCACAAACAGCCGATCCACGCCCAGCTGCTCGAAAGTCACCACATCGTCCTTGCGGCCCTCGGCCTGGAGCTTTTCCAGTCTGGCCTCCAGAGATTTCTTGGTGCGTTCCAGCTGCTTGACAGTGAAACGCTCACCGCCGCTGTACTTCACCTCGGCAATGCCCTCGGTGATCTCGTCGATCTGCTCCTGAAGGAGCCGCTCCTGGCGCTCCCGGCTGATGGGGATTTTTTCAAACTGCGAGTGGCCGATGATAACGGCATCGTAGTCTCCGGTGGCAATTCTGGCACAGAATTTCTTGCGGTTGTGGGTCTCAAAGTCTTTCTTGGTCGTGACCAGGATTTTTGCGGAGGGATAGAGCCGCAGGAACTCCGACGCCCATTGTTCGGTCAGGTGGTTCGGCACCACAAAGAGGGACTTCTGGCACAGCCCCAGGCGCTTGGATTCCATCGCAGCGGCCACCATCTCAAAGGTCTTACCTGCGCCCACCTCATGTGCCAACAGCGTATTGCCGCCATACAGTACATGAGCGATAGCACCCAGCTGGTGATCCCGCAGGGTGATGGCCGGGTTCATACCTCCGAAGGTGATGTGGGACCCGTCGTATTCGCGGGGCCGAGTGGAGTTCATTTCCTCGTTGTACTGGCGCACCAGGGCTTGGCGGCGCTCCGGGTCCCGCCAAATCCAATCACGGAAAGCGTCCCGGATGGCCTGCTGCTTTTGAGCTGCCAGGGTGGTCTCCTTGGCGTTCAACACTCGCCGTTCTTTGCCGTCTGCATCTTCCACGGTGTCATAGATACGGACATCCCGCAGGTTCAAACTGTCCTCCAAAATCTTGTAGGCATTGGCGCGGTTTGTTCCGTAGGTGGTGTAGGCTGCCACATCTTTTTCTGACACAGAGCTTTTGCCCGTAACCTGCCACTCGGCGGTATAGGCGGCGTAGTTGACCTGAATGGCGCGCTGGAGATAGTACGGGGTATTAAAGGTCTCATACATGAACTGCTGGATATACTCCTTGTCGATCCAGGTAGCGCCCAGGCGCACCTCGATCTCCGAAGCGTCCAGGTCTTTAGGCTGGGCAGCGGTCAGGGCCTCCACATTGATGGCAAAAGCCGGGTCCTGCTGTGCGGCCCGCTGTGCCTGACGCAGCTTGCGCCGCACATTGCCGGATAGATATTCGTCGGCGGTCACATAGATAGGCTGTTCTCCCTCCGGCACCGGCCCAGGCAGACGGAAGATCACACCTTGCAGCTCGGTGGCCAGCTCGTCGCTGGTCTTGCCGGTGAGCTGTTCCATGTACTCCATGTCCACACGGGCTTTTTCTGCGATGGATACAGCCAGAGCTTCGCTGGCGGTGTCCACCGAAGTCACCGCCTCATGGGGTTTGATGGTCCGCTTGGTGAACATATCCGCCTTGCGTTCCAGTCTGCCATCCTCATCCACGATTTCCAGCGCGCAGAGCAGATAATAGCTGGAATCATCAGCAAAGGCCAGTCGGTTTGCCCGGTCATTGATAAGGCCGTACTTGGTGGAAAAATCATCATAGAGCCGGTTCAGCTCCGCCTGTTTGCCCCGGATGTCGCTGTCCGGTGTGGCGGCGTCCATTTGCAGGTCGATCAGTTCCTGGACGCAATCCCGCAGCCCCACCATGCCTTTGACACGGGCTTCGGCGGTGGCATTGAGATCGGGGCGCACCATACGGCTGTTCTCACGGAAATACACAACTCCATCCACCACGGTGTAGGAGTAGTTCTTCACATTAGGGTCAGCGGAGATGGATGTGTCGATGGCTTCGCCCTCGCCCAGCTCCGGCAGCTCGGCCTCCTGGTAGGTGCCGCGAATGTACTTCACGGCATCGTGCAGCTGATCGGTTAGTTCCAGACCTTCGATGGGGTTCACGGTATAGTCCATGCCGTGAGCGGTGCTTTCCGGTTCCTGTCGGCCCAGCACCATTTCCGGGTGGTCCAGGAAATAGCGGTTGATGGCAAAGCCGTCCTCGGTCTGGCCGGTCTGCGTCCATTCCGGCACAATGTCCAGCGGACGATCCCGCTTTTGCAGGAAAATGATGTCCGATACTACCTCGGTCCCCGCATTGGCCTTGAACGCATTGTTGGGCAGACGGATGGCCCCCAGTAGCTCGGCGCGCTGGGCAAGATACCGGCGCACGGTGGAATCCTTGGAATCCATCGTATAGCGGGAAGTCACAAAGGCCACCACGCCGCCGGGACGCACCTGGTCCAGAGCCTTGGCGAAAAAGTAGTTGTGAATGCTGAAATTCAGCTTGTCATAGGCTTTATCCCGGACCTGATACTGGCCGAAAGGCACATTACCGATGGCAAGGTCATAGAAGTCCCGCCTGTCGGTGGTCTCGAAGCCCGCCACGGTAATGTCAGCCTTGGGGTAGAGCTGCTGGGCAATCCGCCCGCTGATGGAATCCAGCTCCACGCCGTACAGCTTGCTTCCGGCCATATTCTCCGGCAGCATACCGAAAAAATTCCCCACGCCGCAGGACGGCTCCAGGATATTTCCGGTCTCAAACCCCATGCGGCCCACGGCTTCATAGATGGCGCGAATCACCGTGGGGCTGGTGTAGTGGGCATTGAGGGTGGACCCTCTGGCGGCAGCGTATTCCTCCGGGGTCAGCAGCTCCTTCAGCTGAGCATATTCCTTGCTCCAGCTTTCCTTGTCGGGGTCAAAGGCATCGGCAAGGCCGCCCCAGCCCACATACCGGGAGAGGACTTGCTGCTGCTCCGGCGTTGCCTGCCCGGTGGTTTCCTCCAGGTATTTCAGCAGCTTGATTGCCTCGATATTGGCCTGGAACTTGGCCTTGGGGCCGCCTTCGCCCAGATGATCGTCGATGATGTGGAAATTCTCGGCGGTGCGGCGCAGGTTCTCCTTGTATTCCCCGTAGGCGGCTTCCTCGGCAGCCCTGGCATTGGGGAAGGTCTGCCACTCACCATTAACTTGGATAGAAATGGGGTGTTCGTCCAGCACTTCATCCGGGATTTTCTCCGGCTCGGCGGCAGGCGCTGGCGGCTCCGGCTCATTGGTCCGCATGGTTTGAACGATCACATCATAGGGCAGATGGTTCTTATCGCCCGGATAGACGGCCACCGTCTCGACGTGATAAGCCGGAGTTTCGGCAGACGGTTCGGGGCGTTCCTGCCCAAAACCGTCCAGCTGACGGGCATACAGCCCGCGCAGCAAAGGCGCAACCTCGTCCCAGCGGAAAAACAGCATGGCCAGCCGCTTTTCGTCTGCGTCCAGCACTTCCAGCTCGATACCTTCAGGCATTGTGCGGTAGTCGGCGGTGTCGCCGGTCTCCAGCTCCATCGTCTCCACAATGTTGGGATAGGCTCGGCTCAGCCACAGGGCAACCTCCCGGTTGCTCTTGCCATTGTGCAGCAGCTGGGAAAGCTCCGCCTTGTCCGCCTCACCGATCAGGCCGTGGGCCAGCACATCCCGCAGGTCCTGGTCTACCGCATCCGGGTTTGCCGGAAGAAACTCGGTATAGAAGTCGTTGCGGTTATCTGCCCGAAGAAGCTGCTCAAACTGTTCCTGACGCTCGGCCCGGTAGATGGGATAGCTTATGCCGGTGGGCAGCAGCTGCACCGTGTCATCCCGCAACTCTGTGATTTGGTGAGCGCGGTCATCCAGATAGACAATATCCCCCACATGGTAGGGAGGGACTGTTGGATCATAGGAAGTCCGCTCCCGGACCGTGCCACGGGCCGCAGCGTATTCTTCGGCTGACACGGGAACACGCGAATTGCCGGAGGAAGGCTGTTCCGGCTGGTCTGCTTGGGCGGTCTCTCTGGATATGGCCTCCACATCCCGCATGACCTGCTGAACAAAGGGATCGTTGTCCAGCTTTTCCGGGTCCACCACATGACCGTCCACAATGCCGCGCTGGGCAAGGGTCTCTCGGATGGCGATGGGGTCCACATCGTCCAGATTGTCCTGTTCGACCTGGGTGTAGAAACGGTCCTCCTTAATGAGCTGGGCAATCCGGCGCTGTACCTTGGGCCAGGGCAGCGCCGTTCCTTCGGGGCTTTCCGGGCGGACCGCAAACGGGGTTTTACCGTCACCGCCGTCAAACTGATGAGCCAGCCATGCGGCGGTGTCTTTTTCCCGCGCATGGTCTTTCATGTAGCGGACAACGGCGTGTTTGCTCTCGATCTTGCCATTCCAGTTCTGGATAGCCCGGTCAATGTCATTGTCCGAAAGTGGGCGCAGCAGCTCATGGAGCTTGGGATAGGTCTCGTCGATGACTTCCCGATGAAGGCGATGCCGGAACTCCGGCGTATCCGAATAGAGGCGAAGCAGCCCCATGTTGTCAGACCCCAGGACGGCACGGCGAATAGCGGCGTTGCCCTCAATCACAGCGTTCTCATAGTCACTGTGACCACAGGCGTTCCGGTATCTGATGTCCTGGGTAACAGCCTCCAGCACGATGGGCTTGTATTGCTCATGCAGCTCCCGGAGGGTAGGTTTTGCCGCCTCTGCCTCATGGCCGGTAGTTTCCGGCTGCGGCTGTTCTTGGGCAAAAGAAAAAGCAGAGGATGTTTGCACATTCTCTGCTTCATCTATTCTTTGGATTTGTTCCGCTTCGGAAAGGAACAGGTTTAAGGTCAGCTGTTGATAAGCTCCGCCATCAGAATCTCCTCGGCCTGGGCCTTGCAGGTGTTCATCAGGCCCACCCAGTGCATCGGATCTCGGGCTTTCAGTTCCTCCGTCGCGCCCGCCGACTCCGCCAGCTGGGGCATCATCTGCTCCAGACGGCTGTTCGCTGTCTCGTCGATCTCGATGAGGTGCGGGTACAGCTTCTCGGTCAGCAGCAGCTGGTTGTAGATCAGGGGCCGGTGTTCCTTCAGGTACGCTTTCCGCATCCTGCCGTACTTGCCCAGGGACTTCTCCGGCTGTTCGCTCAGGCTCAGGTCGGGAATCAGGTAATCGCCGTTCCTCGTGTAAGTCAGGTTGTTCTCCATGTGTAACGCTCCTTTCCGCGAGTTGCTCGCGCTCATAGTTCTGGATGGTGACGCCGATCTGCCGCAGCACTTGCTGGTTCATCTGGCTGACCGCCGCACCCAACGCCCCAACCGTGGCAGGGGTATTGAAGTCGAAAATCGGCATAAAGTCCTCGTGCTGGAAATACTGTTCCGTATCCAGCCCACAGCGGGACATCAGGGCGTAGGCGATACTGACGGTAGCCGCTGCTTTGAATTGGACCTCGATGTTGAGATCATCGTACTCCTCCAGGAACGAACCGTCAACGATATAGCGGAAGTCCTGCTGATGTTCGTCCCAATACTCACTCGCCAGCTTTCCAGCCACATCAGTGAGCTGCTGGGCGAGATCATCACCGGCAACGCCGTAGCTGCGCTCCAGCATGGCCGACACAGGCCCGATGTGTTGTTCCTCCAGCTGCCACAGCCAGAGGGTACGGGAATGTTCACGGGTGCCAGTGTCGGAAATATCGAACACATAGCGCAGGCGGGGCCTGTCGCCGGAATCGTCCACCAGGGCGATACCCTTGGAGCCACGGCGCACATACCGGCCCATTTTGTCGTTCCACAGGTCGTACTCGGCGCAGGCGATGGCGTCCGGGCGCTGGGCGTAAATCATCATCTGCTCATGGAACGGATATTTGTAGAGGCGGGCGGCAGTAGTGAGAAAGGCCGTCCATTCCTTCCAGCTGCCCACAAGCCGGGTCGATACCTGCTCGGCCATCTGCCGGTAAAATTCAGCTTTGGATGGCATGGTTTTCTGTCCTCCCTTCATGTTAAATAGAAATGGGGCGGCACATCAGGCCGCCCCGCTGGGTCTTGGTGTGGTTCTTACTCGTCGAAATCCGGGTACAGCTCCAGCTCGGCAAACTCGGCGTCACTCATGGCCTGGAGCTTTTCCAGGGCGCTGTCCGTCAGTTCCCGAAGCTCGATTTCCTCCGGCGAAAGTTCACCGCGCATCTCGGTCAGAGCCTCGATCAGCCCGGTACGGCTGCCAGTGTTGTAGATACAAAGCAGGTTCGTTTCCTCAAAAGTGAAGTTTCCCATATCAAATCTCCCTTTCCGCGCTCTTTTTGGGCGCTGTTTTTTTGTGTTCCGCCTTGGGCTGGCTTTTCAGCTGCTCCATGACGGACTTTTTCTTGTCCCGGTCCTCCCGGTGGGCGGCGGCAGCCAAATCCATGAGAGAGATCGGCTGGCCGGTGCGGGCCTGCTGTTCCAGTTGGGCCACCGTCGGTTCCTTGGGGCCGTTGTTGATGATGCCGTCGATCATACCGTAGTCATCCTCCACGGCCATTTCCGCATTTTTCAGCGGATTGTCCGGCAGAAATCCGGGAACCTGCTCAAAGCCGAAGCTGTCGCAGTAATGACAGGATACCTTGCCATCCCGCTTGATGGCAACGATGTCGCTTACGCTCATGGACGGATGGCCATAATCGACAGGATGTTCATTGTTGAAGCGGTAAAAGAGCTGTTCAGCGGTATCGCCTTTCAGATCAGAGGGTAGCAACGGAGCGGTGTAGACCAGCTCATAGTTGTCCCGCTGCACCGTCTGCCCGATGGATTGGAGCCATTCCAGGCCCTCATAGCGGATGTCCCGCAACTCGTCGGTGTGTTTCACCTGATAAATGGCGAAGCAGTCCCCCTTGTGGGTGAGAAACGCCTGCTCCCGTTCCTCCTGGTGGGCCATGCGGTCCTTGACCAGCTTATCAAACTCCGGGCTTTCCTCCCATTCCTCGCGGGACACGGCGAAGATGCCGTCATGGGCGTCCAGGTCGGCGGTATCAAAGGCCATCGCCGGATTCTCGCCCTCTTGGATAATGTAAACGGTCAGGTCACGCTCCATCAGCTCATAGGCTCGTTCTTTGGAGAGCGGTAGAAGGTCGCTGTCCAGGTATCCGCACTTTTCCAGATCATCCTGGATCAGCGCCGGGTCCGGCATGGGATATTCGTCCAACGCCTGCTCCTGGGCATCCGGCAACTGGGTGGCTGCGGTTTCTGTGGTCTGCTGGCTAACCTGTTCCTGCATCTGCTGGTAAGCCACCTCCTGCAAAGTCTCGATCATGGACAGCGGCGCATACTTAATGGACTTACCTCCCATCCCCAGGTCCTCGCAGATATGGCTAACCGCTGCGGAACGGCCCATGTCGGTCCCATCCAGCTGGCCGCCGTCCAGCTGCTTCATGGTTGCCACATCGTAGAGCGTATAGTCCCAGCCGGTATCACAAGGCTGGACATGAAGGTAGCTGGTATCATCCAGCACCAGCAGGGCCTCCTGGTACTCGGCGCTGGGCTGGGATACTTCTTCCGCAGCCTGCTGGGGTGCCTGCTCCGGTTCCGGGGCAGCGGTCAGGTCAATGCCGCGCTCCTTGCAGATTTCCTTGTAATTGCGCTCGATGTCGTTAATCAGCTCGCAGGAAGTCTTGTTGATGGTCTCCAGGCTGGCCCGCAGCTCCTTCAGCTCCTTGTCCTTGGACCAGGAAGCGATGTAGCCGAAGCTGTTTTCGCCGGTCTGGATACCGAAATACTGGCAGACCGCATAGGAAATGCTCTCGGCCTCTACTTCCTCGGTGTTGCGGTTCTTGACGGCCTGTTTCACCGCCGTCAGATCTTCCTCCACCTCCAGCCGCCACTCAAACTGATTCTCGTCCACATAGCGCCAGCCTTCCTCGGCGGCGGCCTGTTCCGCCTCCGCTTCGGTGGCGAAGTCCAGGCGATAATCGTGCTTGACACCGCCCTCACTCACCATCACGATCTTCCAGGTCGGCTCCGCCTCATACTTTTTGGGGTCGTGGAGCTTGCTGTGTGCGGTCTCATGGACAGCGGCGGAAATGGTCTGTACCTCGCTCATGCCTTCCCGGAGGGCGATCCGCTGCTGCTCGGATGAAAAATAGCCGTCCATGTTCTCAGTCATTGGCTCAAACTCGATGGGGACCGGAGCGGAGCGCCGCACCGCCTCCAGGAACGCCTCATAGTGCGGCACCGTCCCGGACAGGCTGGAAGCCAGCTCCGGCAGAGGCTTTCCGTCCGTTTGCGAAACATCAAACACCTTCACCGGGCGGAACATGGGGATTTCGATTTCCTTTTCCTCCATGACGGCCTTGCCATCTGCGTCCAGAATAGGAGCCTGGGTATCCGGGTCGCGCTTCATTTCCTCGATCTTCTTTTTGTAGGGCGTAGGGGCAATGATCGTGATGCCATGCTCACCCTTTTTCACATGGCGCTCAAACTGGTTTTTCCACTTATTGAATCCAGCCACCAGGGTGGCGTCCGGGCGCTGCATATAGATGAGCATGGTGTTGTTGACGGAGTAGCGGTGGAACTTGGACATGACGGACAGGTAGCGCATATACTTTTCACTCTCGAACAGCTCCTTGATACCCTGTTCAATGCCTGCCGTGATTTCCTGCAACCGCTCCCGGTTGGTGGGCTTATCAGCCATGAATTTCACTCTCCTTTCCAAATTGGCGATTTCTGATTGATATTCGGCAATCCACAGCTTTTGTTCCTCCGGGCCGTCCTCCAGGAAAAAATCCAGCAGATAGCCCGTATAGTCCTTTTTCTGAATTGCCTCCATAAAACGGGGATGAGGATTTTCTTCCGGCGTTTTGGGGGAATAGTTGGTTTCCCACTTTCTCAGCAGATGATAGTAGTCAGCCAGGACACGAAAGGCATGGTCCCGATCCTCTTTGAACTTCTGTGCCTCGGTTTTCTGCCGGACATAGCGCCTCCGGGGAGGGGCCTGACTGTCATAAGCCAAGCCAAAATCCTGGGCCAGCTTCTCAGCGGCCTCCTTGGGAGACAGATTGTAGAGCCGTGCGGTGAAGTCGATCACATCGCCGGTGGCTCCGCAGCCGAAGCAGTAGAAGTATTCCTCGTTCAGCTTCATGCTGGGATTTTTGTCATCGTGGAACGGGCAGCAGGCCATGCCGCTCCGGTTGACCTCGATCCCGTACATCTGCGCTGCCTCCCGGACGGTGACAGACTGCTTGACGGCCTCAAAGACACTTTCAGCCATGCTTACTCGCTGCCCTTCTTGGGGGTGGGCGGCCTGTACCCGGCAGCCTTGGCCCGTTCACTGGCCGCCTTGCGACGCTCGGCGCTGTACGGCTCACGAACTGACACGCAGCGTTTAGGGACAAGAAAGGTCTGCCGGTCCTTTTTCACGATCTGGTCCGGGTATTTCTCCGCCAGCCGCCGCAGCTTCTCCAGCAGCCGGGGGTCATGGGTATAGACCTCGGCTGCGACCTCGGCCTGGTTGTAGAGGATGATGGTTTCCTGTTCATAGAGGGAGAGCTTCATCGTTTGCCGCCTTTCTGCCGGTCAAACGCCAGCTTGAAATTGGCGTACTTCCCATCGTCCTCCAGAACCACGGTGGCGTCGTAGGTCTTGCCGGTTTTCTCGGAGTACAGGCCGGTCACATGGGCGCGGCCATCCTTGAGCAGCGCCGTCACGATGGCCTTGGTGGGCTGCTTGCGCTTCAGCTCCCACCACTTGTTGTTTTTCCAGATGGCGAATTTGCAACCCTCGTTCTGGCAGAAGAAACCCTTTTGCAGCTCCGCTACATCACTGCCACAGCGGGGGCATTTGCCCACCACTTCGCGGGGCGGCGTGAACAGGTACTCGGTGCCTTTAATCATCCGATAGGTTCTCACCAGCTCCTGGAGCATGGCGCTGATACCGGCCATAAAGTCCTCCGGGGCCAGCTCGCCGCGCTCGATCTCACCCAGCCGGTACTCCCACTCGGCGGTCAGCAGAGGCGATTGCAGCTGCTCCGGCAGCACGGTGATAAGGGACACCGCATCATGGGACGGCAGGAGCTGTAAGGTTTTCTTGCTCTTTTTGCGCTCCAGAAAGCCGGTGGACACCAGCTTTTCCAGAATCCCGGCGCGGGTGGCCGGGGTTCCCAGGCCCTTGCGCTCGGCATCCTCCGGCATATCGTCCTTCCCGGCAGTCTCCATCGCGGAAAGCAGCGTATCCTCGGTGAAGTGCTTGGGCGGGGTGGTTTTGCCCTCCTTGACGGCAGCACCAGAAAGGGGCAGCGTCTGACCTTCAGACAGCTCCGGCAGAGCCTTGTCCCCGATTTCCTTGTCCGGCTCCGCATTTTTCAGCCCAGCACGGTAGGCAACATCCAGCGCCCGCCAGCCGAGTTGCTTCACCGTGCGGCCCTTGGCAGCAAACTCAGCACCGGCGCACTCCACAACAACGGCGGTTTCAGCAAAAGTATAGGGCTGAGCCACAGCGCACAGCAGCCGCAGGGCCACCAGCTCCAGCACCGCCTTTTCGCCAACCGGCAGGCTGGACAGGTCTGCGCCCGGGAGGTTGCGGGTGGGGATCACCGCATGGTGGTCGGTCACTTTCTTGTCATTGATGACCTGGGCCGCATTGCAGGCAAGCTCCATACCAGCGGCAAAGGGCAGCGCCCCAGCGGTGAGCCGGATCAGCTCCGGCAGGCTGGCCGCCATATCCGAAGTCAGATAGCGGCTGTCCGTCCGGGGATAGGTGCAGAGCTTCTTTTCATACAGGTTTTGCAGGTAATCCAGGGTCTGCTGGGCGGTGTATCCCAACAGCCGGTTGGCGTCTCTTTGGAGTGTAGTCAGGTCATAGAGGGCGGGCGGCTTCTCGGATTTGTCCTTGCGCTCCACCTTTTTCACCATGGCAGCCGCACCCTGGCAGGCCGTTTTCAGCTGCTGGGCAGCGGCCTTGTCCGCCATGCGTTCCCCGGAAACGGAAAAACCGGGCAGTTCCAGCGTGACCGTGTAAAACGGCACTGGCTTGAAGGTGTCAATCTCGGCCTCCCGCTGGACGATGAGGGCCAGCGTCGGGGACATGACGCGCCCGATGTTGAGGGTCCGGTGGTACAGTACCGAAAACAGCCGGGTGGCATTGATACCCACCAGCCAATCCGCCTTGGCGCGGCAGAGAGCCGCATCCCGCAGGCCGTCATAGTCCGCGCCGGGGCGCAGGTTCGCAAAGCCCTCCCGAATGGCGGAATCCTCCATCGAGGAAATCCAGAGCCGCTTCATGGGCTTCTGGCAGCCCGCCAGCTCGTAGACGCTGCGGAAGATCAGCTCGCCCTCGCGTCCCGCGTCGCAGGCGTTCACCACCTCGGTCACATCCGGGGCGTTCATCAGCTGTTTCAGCACATCAAACTGTTTCTTTTTGTCCTTGCTCACCACCATCTGCCAGTGGTCCGGCAGAATAGGCAGATCGTCATAGCGCCACTTGGCGTAGTCGGGGTTATAAGCGTCGGCATCGGCCAGCCCAGTCAGATGGCCCACACACCAGCTCACTCGCCAGCCGTTTCCCTCCAGGTAGCCGTCCTTGCGGGCGGCGGCCCCGATCACGGCGGCCAGACTTTGGGCAACGGACGGTTTTTCAGCGATTACCAGCTTCATGGTTTTTCATCCTCCTTTCCCGCAGCCATGCGGTCAGCTGCCGGTGACAGAATCCCACGCAGGGCTGACCGTCACGGTAATTCCCACAGCCATAACAGGGGTGGCCGGGAGATAAAGAGGGAGAGCGGGAAGTTTCCTTCCCGCCCTCCGGCCTGCGTGTCATCATGCGTTCATAGGGGTTGTCGGTAAAGCGGGTCAAACCGTCTTGTCCTCGCTTTCCTCGTCGCTGCCCCCGTCAGCGTCCGGCTCGTCAGATTCCTCGGTCTCCCAGGGGTCCTCGTCCTCCTGGTCTGTATCGTCCTCGCCGTAGTCATAGTCATCCAGATTGTCGTTGCCCTTGGTCTTGGGCTTGTTTTTCACCAACTTAAAGTAGGCCAGCGCACCGCCGCCAGCAAGCACAGCCAGCACCGCCAAAAGAATAGCCGGATTCAGCCCCGTGGCGTTCTGCGCCGGTTCCTCCGGCTCCGGGGTTTCCTCCGGGGTCTCCGGTTCCGGCTCCTTGCCCGTACAGCCGCTCATATTGGTGGCGCACACCGGGCAGGCCGTATTCACCGCACCGGCCACACATTTCTCCGTACAGGTACAGGTGGGGGGCTGCTCCTGGGTGGTCTGCTCGTCCTCCATCAGCGCCTCCAAATCAGCTTCATCCACTTGGTTCAGAAAATGTACCGCAGTTTCCTTATCCTCGTTGGCCCGGTCAATGAGGATGTAGAAGTAGTTGCCCGCCTTGGTGGTGACGGTGATAAGCTGCTTGTTGCCGCCGAAATCATCCACCAGGGCAGCGTTGCCCTCCGGGGTCAGGGCCGGACTGTCCTCGGTTTCCTCCACCACCACATTGGCGTCGTTGGTGGCGTCCTCTGCCGGGGTCTGGTCCGTTCCCTGGGCAAAGGCGGTCACGGAAAGGCCCATCATCAGCACAAGGGCGGCGCAGAGGGTCGAAAAGGTCCTGAAAATTCTCTTATTCTTCATGGTCGGTGTCCTCCTGTTCGTTGTAGTCGGCAGAGGCAGCGGCCATGCCGGGGACCGCACCACCGGAGAGCATGGCATTCAGCTGCTCCGGGGTCAGCCGCAGGGCGCGCACCATCTGGACGATCTCCAGGTTCTCCGCCTCGGTTTTCTGCGCCTCCAGGGTTTTCAGCTTGTCCTGGTACTCCGCGATCTTCTCGCGGACCTTGGCAATCTCCTGGTCAATGCGCTGGATTTTGTTCTTAGCCATTTCAATCACTCCTTTTCTCATAAATCGGCCTTACCAGTTCATCAGGCCGTAGCCCTTGATGCACTCATAGGTCAGGGAATAACTCTTGATCTTGCAGGCGTCGCCGGAATTGCCCTCCACGGTGTAGACCCGGCTGCCGTCCGTGCCGACCACAAGGCCCACATGGTCGGCGCTGCCATCCAGGTCCCAGTCAAAGAAGATGGCGTCGCCGGGGGCGATATTTGCGTAATCACGCCCGCCCCATTGCCCGTGAGACTGGAACCACGGAATACCTTGGGACTGACAGGCGGCAAAGCGCGGCTCGGACAGACCCATCTGGCCGTAGCACCAGGACACAAAGCAGGCGCACCATTCCACACGGGAATTGAAGCCGTACCAGCTCCAGTAGGGCTGGCCGCCCACATTGCCTACCTGACTTTTGGCTATGTCCACCACGGCCTGATTGCCGGGGCGGGTGCCGTTGACAAATACCACGCCGGTCAGGTCCTCGGAATTGCTCATATCCGGGGAGCCGCCGCCGAAGATCAGCGGCTTGTTGCCCAGCGTCTGTCGGTACACCTGGTACATTTCCAGTTGTTCCGGGGTCAGCAGCTCCGAAGCCACGGAAGATATGGGCTTGCTGGTGAGCTTCACATTCAGAATGTAATACTCATACGGAACTTCCTCGGTGGTCGTCTCGCCAGTCACGGGGTCCGTGGAAGTTTCGGTGCGGTATCGTATCTCCACTTCCTCGGTGAGCGTCAGTTCATACTGTGCGTCGAACACACGCTCCAGCTCCGCCTGGGCGCTCTGCCGGGTATAGCCTTGCAGCACGGCGGACAGGTAGGCTGCCAGCTCATGGGGGTCATGCCCGATCATATCAAGGTCATAGCGGTACTCGTCATACCCCGGATGGCTGCTTTCGATATTGTCGATCTCGGCTTGCAGCGCCGTTTCTTTGGCAGCGTAGTCCGCCTCCACCGCCACCAGCTCAGGATCATCCGACGGGTAGGTGGTGCCGGACACCACGGAACCAATACTCTGCGCCATCATGGAGCAGGAAGACATGGTGTTGAGCAGCATACAGACCAGCAGGAAGATCGCACCCGCAATCAAAAAGCCCTTTTTGTGGCGCATGACAAACGCGCCCGCTTGCTGGGCTTTCTCCTTGACCGTCTTGGCCGCCTTGCCGGTGGCCTCCGCAGTCTTGGCGGTGTTCCCGACAGCTTGACCGGCGCGCTTGGCGGCGGCGTATTCCTTTTTAATGGCCTGCTTCTGCTGCCAGCGGGAGATGGGGTTGCTGGCAAGCTGGGGATTTTCCCGCAGGGACTTCTGATACAAGGCGTTCACATTGGCCTTCTCCAGCTTCTGCTCGGCCTGGGCCGCCTTGCGGTAGGGCTTCAACTTGTGGCTGCGGTAGCCTTCCCGTGCAAGCCTAACGCCGGTCTCGGCAGCCTCCTCGGACTTGTGGGCGCTCTCCACGCCCACATTGTCCTGTTCGGTCTCCCGGATTTCCTTGTGGAGCTTCCCCAGAGCGGCATTGGCGGGGGTATCCCGCACCGCATGGGACAATTTGGAGGGCGGCTTCTTCTTGTCCTCCAGCACCAGCTTGGTGGTCACTTTGCCGGTCTCCGGGTCCACCGTCTTTTGCCGGACCTGCTTTTTGGGGATTTTGGCCTGCGCCTTGTCTGCTTTGGCGGCGGCCTTGTCCGCCTTACGGATGGGCTTCTCCAGCGCCGGGTCAGCCCGTTCCTCGTCCGTAAAGCGCAGGCGCGGTTCCTTATTCAAACCATTCCCCCAACATGAGGGAGGCCGTCATGTAGCGCAGCTCCACATAGACGGCCAGCCCCACAGGGTCACGGGAGGGGTGCTGAAGCAGATGGGCGTAGATCTGCGCCACCACATTGGCCAGCAGCTCGGACTGCCCGCCCTCGAAGATGACGATGGCCGGGACTCCGTTCATGGCGCACCAGATTTCCGTCAGGCGCAGCAGGCCCGCTTCGCCGTCCTCGTTCAGCTCCGTAGCCTGATCCGCCGCCGTGCGGGTCTCGCTGACGGCATCGGCCAGCTCGGTGAGCAGCTGGGTGCGCTCACCCTCCAGGGCATCGTCAAAAAACATCATGGTATTCAGTTCGGTGTTGGGTTTCATGGTCATTCATCCTCCTTTTTCAGTTCCTGGGGTTTGGTGGTCATAATGCGGTACAGCTCGGTGTTCTTGGGGAAATGGTCCACGAAAGGCAGGATCGTGGAGCCATAGAACAGCAGGCCCTCGCCTTCACCGGAATGGGTCACATAGGAAAGCTGGTGCGGGGAAATGCCCAGCTGCTTGGCGAGAATCTGCCGATCCCCGCCTGCCTGGTTGAGCATATACACGAAGTCGGAGTTCTCAAAAATGTTCTCCACCTCGCGGGAAGAAAGCAGGTCTTTGACATTCTGCGTGATGCCGGTGGGGATGCCGCCCCACTTGCGGAACCGCTTCCAAATCTCCACCGTGTAGGCGGCAGTCTGTTCCTCTCGCAGAAGCAGGTGCATCTCGTCGATGTAGTAGCGGGTGGACTTGTGAGCGGCGCGGTTGATGGTGACACGGTTCCACACCTGGTCCTGAACCACAAGCATACCGATTTTCTTCAGCTGCTTGCCAAGCTCCTTGATGTCATAGCAGACAATGCGGTTATTGATGTCCACATTGGTTCTGCGGTTGAACACATTGAGGGAGCCGGTCACATAGATTTCCAGCGCCGTGGCGATGTACTGCGCCTCTTTCTCGTCCTGCGCCCGCAGCAGGTTGTAAAGGTCCTCCAGGATGGGCATATTCTCCGGGCGCGGGTCGTTGAGATAATCCTGATAGACCAGCCGCACACAGCGGTCAATGATGGTTTTCTGCACCGGGGCCAGCCCCTCCTTGCCTCCCACGATCAGCTCGCACAAAGACAGGATAAAGTCGGACTTGAGAGACAACGGGTTGTCCTCGTCCGAGTAGTCCAGGTTCAAATCCATAGGGTTGATGTAATTGCTGCTGGTGGGCGAAATCTTGATGACCTGCCCATGCAGGCGCTCCACCAGGGGCGCGTACTCGGCCTCCGGGTCGCAGATGATGATGTCATCGTTGGTGAGCAGGAAGCAGTTGGCGATCTCGCGCTTGGCCGAAAAGCTCTTGCCGCTGTTGTGAACGATCAAGCCGTTGGCCAGCAGGAAATTCCCGTACTTAGGCACGGTGAGGTCATAGACCGGCACTTTCTCCGGCAGCCGCTGAAAAGCCACCCGAACTGCCACATGGCCGCCGCTGAGCCGCTGGCCGTCCGTGATTTTGTTCGCCTCGATAAACTGACCGTCTGCGTCCATAATCAGGTGGGTGTCCGTACAGCAAAGCTGGGTTCCGTCCTCCAGCTTGATCACCTTCAGCTCGTCCACATATTTCTCAATGCGGATGTCCTTGGCTCTGGCGTCCACGATCTCGCAGGTATCATAGTCATAGGCTTTCACCATTGCTTCCGTGATACCGGCCTCCACCAGCTCGGCAAAGGTCGGGGTGGACCCATCCGCCAGCAGGATACGGTTTTTTCCATCGAAGCAGCCCGGTGTGCCGAGAATCAGGCCGTTGGGGTTTTTCAGCAGCTTGCGGTCTACCATGATGAGGTTGTTGGACAGGGCATTGATCCCGTAGTACAGCGCCTCCTTGCCGTTCTGGAACAGCTCCTGTGTCGTAAACGGCACAAAGATAGCCGTGGAGCTGGTGGTCAGCCCCCGCTGAATCTCGATCTGATTGAGGCCCAGGGGCAGGCAGCTCATCAGCCCTTCCTCCTGCTGGAAATCAAGCCGGGTCAGCTGGCAGTTGTACTTCTGCGCGATGGAGCTGGCCTGGAACACATTGTTGTCCAGCTGCCGGGGATTGCCCGCCGTGTTCAAAACCAGGAAGGTGACAAGGAACATCCGCTCGTTCCGGCTCTGCAAATCCTGCAAGAGCTTCTTGGCCTCATTGCCGTATGTGGCAAGATCAGACGGGATAATGTCCATGTCGTATCCGGCGCGGACGGCCTTTTTCTGTTCCTCGATTTTGGATTTGTCCAGGTCGGTGATTTTCCGCTTGACCGTCTTGATGGCCTTGATCTGGTCCACAGACTGGATATGCAGGCTGACAATCAGGCTGGATTCCATATCCAGAAAATCCGCCAGCATCCGGTCATTCAGCTCCGGTGCAAGAATCTGCACAAAGCTCACCGCTCCATACTTCTTGCCCATACGGAACTGCTTGCCGGTGCGAAATTCAAAGCCGGACGGAGCGATGAAGTCCTTGGTGGACAGACCGGACGGAGCCAGCCACTCCCATTCAAAACGGAACGGCACCTGTTCATCCATGTGGAAAATGCCGTGAAGCTGTGCCAGCCGCGCCTTGCCATCCAGGGTCTCGGCGGCCACGCCCACGCGCTTGAAGTTGTTGAGAATATCGGTCTCAATGCGCTCCAGGCGGGGTTTGGCAGCCTTGAGGCTGTCAGCGTCAACCCCGAATGTGAGGTACTTGGTCTTGATAAGGCCGTTGTTGCCCTTTGCCAGCTGGTTTTGCAGCATAGTCATGTACTCCACCCGGATGCTGTCAAAATCATCCCCCTGGAGAGGGATGCTGATGGCACGGGCAAAGGTCTCCTCAGAGGCCGCCAGGTTCAAAAAGGACAGCTGAAACTGAATGGAGCTGTCAAAGTAGTTGAGGAAATCGCACCAGCCCTCGAAGATCGCCGTCTTGTCCTCGTTCTGCGAGAGCTGGTAGTTGATGTCCTGAAACTGGATGGTCTTGGTATAATGGCCGTCTGCCACCCGGCAGATGCCGTCCGGCCACATCCGCTCATAAGGGATGCTGTCCTGGGCCGACTTTTCTTTCCGATCCGTGCGGTTGGCACGGGCGATGGCGGCCTCAATCTGCTTTCTGTCGGCACGGGACAATCGTTTCTTCTTGGAAACCGGCGGCTGTTTGCCATCCTTATCGGCCTGCCGGTTTTTCTTTGCGGTGAACAATGTCATACACCTCCTTGTCGAGTTTTTCCTGCCGCTCCAGAGCGGCATAAAAATTGTTGGTCTTATACGGGCGCTCCTTGGGTCGGATGACGGCCACCTTGATGATGTTGCCCACGATCTTTTCCAGGGGCTGACCGTGTTTTTCATACATCGCCAGCATGAAGAAGGGTAGCATGACCAACATCATACACATGGCAGCCACGCTGTTTCCCACAGGCCCCCGGAGCAGGAAGAAAAGCGGTACGCCGATCAGCGCACCGCCGCCGAAGCAGACAAGCTGCCTCTTGGTTAAGTTGAACGCGACCTTGGTTTTGACTTTCGTAAGATCCTTGGGTACGGGTACATAAGCCAAAGGGATTACCTCCTTCCTGGTTAATGTGCATTGAAAACGGATTTTGCGAGGCTGCCGGTCTTAAAGAGCGTAAAGCACAACAGGACCGTATAGCCCACGCAGCTCCAGATGGCCATAATGATGTCGGATTCGGTGGCAATACTCTGCACCAGCACGGCGTAGATCGCCACACAGACGATGATGAGAAATGCCTGGAAGCCCAGAGCAATCAACGAGCGCAGATAGTTCTGGCCCATACCGCCCCATTCCTTGCCCATCATGGTGGCCATAGGGATGGGAGCCACCGAGGTCACAAGGTAAATCTCAATCATACGGCCATAAATCACGATAAAGATACAAATGTAAAGCGCCCACATGGTAATGCCGATAAAGAGCGACTGGAACCACAGGCCGAACAGCGGCCCCAGGTCCATATCCATCAGCCGGGACTCCATATCGGTCATGACAGAGGAGATGTCGATGGAAGCGTCGGAACCGATGATGCCCGCCGCCTGCGCCACCACACTTTGAGCTGCGTCAAACACGCCCATCACGATGTTCCAGGTGTTTGAGACGATGAGGATGGCAGCGGCAGATTTGAACACCCACTTGAAGATCATCCAGGTATCCACATCATGCAGGTTGTTCTTGTCGGTAATCATCTGAATCAGCTCCAGCGTCATCACGATAGCCAGGATCACACCAGCAATCGGCACCATGATGGAGTTGGAGAGGTTCTGGATCATGCTGAAAATACTCCCGTTCCAGCCCTGCGGGGTCTGGCCCACCTGTGTCGCAATGTCTGCGACCTGCTGGTTCACGCTATCGAACATCCCCGATAAGTTGCTCATAATGCCGCCTACCAACATTTCCTTGAGCCAGTCAGTAAGGGCATCGAGTAAGAAATCCATACGGTGTCAACCTCCTTTCAGCCGCCCCCGCTTGGGGGCAGGGGCGGCAAGGATTTCTTATGACAGCTTAACGACGGGAGCGATCAGACGGTGAACAGGCCGGAGAGCAGGGGTACGAGGACCATGCCGACCACGGCGACGCCAGCGCCAGCCATGAGCTGCTTCATGCCCTGGGACTTCGCACCGGGGTTGTCGTTGCCGTAACCTTCCAGCAGGTTGATGACACCCCAGATGCCGAGACCAGCGCCCAGAGCGATAACGAGGGTCTGAAGAACGGTGATAGCCTGATTGAAAAATGCCATAAATTATAGTTAGCCGGAATCATTTGAAAAGGTTGATTTAGTCATTCATAGGCATACAAAAGCCGGAACAATCGGCACCCGGTTTCCGGGGCCTGATTCCGGCTGTCCTCCTTTTTTCATTATTTTTTGGTGATTGTCCGCTTTGTACGCCGATGGCCCCATCCGGGGCGGTTGAGGCGGGTAGATAAGATCACTCCTATTACAATAAATTTGGACAGGAAAGCCGGACAGCCAGTCCGGCTTTCCCTCCATCTCGTGCCTAAGCTACAATGAGAGGAGCAACTGGCTGACCAATCACTCCTTGGGCTTGTATGTCCGT